>Ga0265313_10003135_pt1 | contig 13647 bp, 12 predicted proteins | sample 4123metaG_FD_203122 | JGI IMG/M metagenome (GOLD analysis project Ga0265313, IMG submission 203122) | Rhizosphere microbial communities from Carex aquatilis grown in University of Washington, Seatle, WA, United States - 4-1-23 metaG | ecosystem: Host-associated > Plants > Roots > Rhizosphere >...
CCAGCATTATCTATAAGGAGATGGTGCGCGATAAAAAGATCGCTCTGGGAGCGGCGAGTTACGCGACGTATCCGGGCGGCAAATACCCTTCGCTGTTCCTGTTTTTTGTGGTTCCCAATAGCGGGCACACCGTCGACGAAATGGAAAAAGCCGTCTACGAGATCGTCGATCGTGTTAAGAAGGAGAAGGCCGACGCCGCGGCGCTCCAGCGCGTGAAAATCAATCTGCGCGCGGCGCTGATCCAAAAACTGGACAGCAACTCGGGGCTGGCGTCCGAACTGTGCGCCTATCAGGCCGGATACGGCGACTGGCGCAAGCTATTCACCGAGCTCGATGAATACAATCAGGTGACCGCGGAGGACGTCCAGCGCGTTGCGCAGAAGTATTTGCTGGAGAACACTCGGACCGTGGTGTATACATATGCACCGCTTAAAGAAGGCGCCAAGGGAGATGCGAAATGAAGCGTTTGCTGTGCGCGATATTTTTCGTAGCTGTAGCCTGGGGACAAACCGCCGCGCAGCCGGTTCCGTCTTACAAGTCTCTGAAGTACCCGCCGCTGGGCCAAGTCAAGATCCCCGAGCCGGTGCAGCTCACTTTGTCGAACGGGATGCGTGTGTTCCTGCTGGAGGATCACGAGCTGCCGCTGATCCGCGGCTTGGCATTGGTTCGTACCGGAAACCTGTTTGACCCAAGTGATAAGCGCGGCCTTTCGCAAGTGATGGCGGACGTGCTGCGTTCGGGCGGCACCAAGTCGAAAACCGGCGACCAGATCGATGAGGAGCTGGAGAACATCGCGGGTACGGTGGAATCCGGAATGGATGAGAGCAGCGCCAGCGTGAGCTTCTCGGGTTTGAAGGAAACCGCCGATCAGGTGCTGGCCGTCTTTAAGGATGTGCTCACGAATCCGGAGTTCCGCCAGGACAAGCTGGATCTGACACTCACGCAGTACCGCAGCGCCATCGCGCGGCGCAACGACGACCCAGGCGACATCCCGGGCCGCGAACTGACGCGCATTCTGTACGGCAAGGAGACTCCCTACGGCTGGCAGCCTGAATATGCGGACCTGGCGCGCATTCATCGCGAAGATTTGATCGCGTTTTACCAGCGCTATTACTTCCCCAAGAACATCATGCTGGCGGTGTACGGCGATTTCGCCGCGGCGGATATGAAGGACAAACTGGAAAAGCTGTTCGCGGATTGGAAGGTAGAGCAGCCGCCCGCGCCGCCATTCCCGGCAGTTACCGCCAAGCCCGCTCCGGGCATTTACTTCGCGCCCAAAGAGGACGTCACCCAGACGTTTTTCTCCATCGGGGAACTGGGCGGAACACTGCGGGACCCGGACTATCCTGCGCTCGAAGTCGCCACCAATATTCTCGGCGAAGGTTTCAGCAGCCGGCTGGTCTCGCGGATCCGCACGCAACTTGGCTACGCGTATAGCATTGGAGCAAGCTGGGCGGCGAGTTATAACTACCCCGGCACGTTTCGCATTGGCGGCAGCACGAAATCCATGACAACGGTGGAGACCGTGCAGGCCATCCGCGAGGAAGTCGAAAAGATCCGCACTACGGAGGTAACGGAAAAGGAGCTGGACGAGGCCAAGCAGGCGGTGCTCAATAGCTTCGTGTTCTTCTTCGACAGCCCTTCGAAGACGCTCAATCGCGTGATGCGGTACGAGTATTTCGGCTATCCCAAGGATTTCCTGTTCCAGTATCAGAAGGCCATCGCGGGGGTGACGCGCGCCGATGTGCTGCGGGTAGCGAAGGACCATATCCATCCCCAGGAGCTGGCGGTGGTCATGGTCGGGAATCCCAAGGAGTTCGGGAAGCCTTTGACGGCGCTCGGCAAAGTCACCGAACTGGACCTGACGATTCCCGAACCGAAGCAGGAGCTTTCGAAAGCGGATGCGGGGAGTCTGGCGCGCGGAAAGCAATTGCTCGAACGCGCGCAGCAGGCTATGGGCGGAGCTGAAAAATTGGCTGCGGTCAAGGACGCGACCTATACTGCGGACATCGCTTTGGAGGCTGCCGCGGGAGGGATCAGGCTGAAGCTGGTCGACATGTATGTGGCGCCCGATCAGTTCCGGCAAGAGCAGGAGCTTCCGGGCGCGAAGATCATCGAGTACTCGGACGGTAAATCCGGCTTTCTGTCCACTCCGCAAGGTGTTCAGCCCATGCCGGCGGAAGCCCTGAAACAAGCCCAAGGCGAGCTATTCCGCGAGCCGTATGCTCTGATGCTTTCCGATCGCGATGCTTCCCGCATTGTGAACGCCGTGGGGGAAAATACCGTCGAGGTGGCGGCCGCCAACGGCGGCCCGAAGGTGACGGTCGAGTTCGACCCCGCTACCGGTTTGCCGGCCCGGGAAACCTACACGGAGCCCGGTCAGAACGGCGCTCCGGCGGAAACGGCGGATATTTTTTCGGACTGGCGGACAGTTGCGGGTAACACGTTGCCTGGCCTTCGGCTCCCATTTAAAGCCATCCAACTGGAGAACGGAATGAAGATCCTGGAAGTGACCGTCTCCGAATACAAAATCAACAGCGGCCTGACCGCTGCCGAGTTGAGTAAACGGCCATGAAACGGATTCCATACGTGTGGGCGGCGATGACCATTTTGGCCAGCGCGAGCTTGTTAAGCGCCCAGGACGCCGAAGCGCGCGGGAAAAAGGTGATCGACGACGCCATCGCGGCTCTGGGCGGACAGAAGTTCCTTAGCATGCAGGACCGTATCGAGAAAGGCCGGGCATATTCCTTCTTTCATGACCAGGTCAGCGGGCTTTCGATCGCTAAGATCTACACGCGGTATGTCTACGTCGCGCCGGACCGGACGGGAATCGACCTCGCGATTCAGGAGCGCGAGGCGTTCGGGAAAAACGAGGATTACTATGTCCTGTTCCGCCAGGAGGGCGCTTGGGAAGTTACCTTCCGGGGGCCCAAGGAACTCGAGAAAGACCGGATCCAACGCTATCGCGACACTACGTTGAACGATGTTCTCTACATCCTGCGCGTGCGGTTGCACGAGCCGGGTATCATTTTCGAATCGCACGGCTCCGATGTGGTCGAGAACCAGCCGGTGGACGTGGTGGATATCACGGATTCGCAAAATCGCATAGTCCGGGCTTACTTCCACCAGACCACCAAGCTTCCGGTACAGCAATCCTGGGTGTGGCGGGATCCGGAGACCAAGGACCGCAACGAGGAAGTCACGCGCTTTTCGCGCTACCGGATGACCGATGGGATCCAGTGGCCGCAGCAGATACACCGCCAACGCAATGGTGAGAAGATCTACGAGATTTTCTCGGAATCGGTGACCATGAACCAGGAGCTGACGGATAACCTGTTCGCAGTGCCGGGCCCGGACACGAAGCCCGATCCTCCGCGAAAGAAATAGACGCTATTCGGCCTGAACCGGCTCCGGTGCGGAGACGCGTAGCGCTTCCTTGCGCTCGAGAAGAGCTGCGGTACGGTCCAGGAGCTCCTGCTGCGTAAACGGACGGCTGATTTCCTGCGCGGACGATTCCGGCAGATCCACGATGGTCAGGCAGTCCAGGCCGGGGCGCCGGGGAAGAAGTTCGCTCAGAATCGCGTCGCGATCCGCGGCATCGGCGATCAGCAGGTGGAGGGGACCCTCGTGCACCTGGCCGAGCGCCGATGCTTCCTCGCGGTCGGACGCCTCGAGCAAATTGTAGCCCGCGGATTCGAAGAATTTGTGCAGTTGCGCGCGGACGCGGTCCCGGCCATCCACCAGGAGAATGGTGCGCGCCTGTCCCGCACCGGGCGCGGCATCGAGCTGAAGCGAATCCTCATGGAGGCGCGGCAAGAGGAGCTCGATCCGGGTGCCGTCGGTAACCGGGCGCGCCGTGAGATAGCCGCCATGTTCGGCTGCGATGGAGTGCGCCACCGATAAAGCCAGCCCGTTCTGGCCGCTACCGGCGGGATCGAACAAACGGTCCAGATCGGGCTCGGTGGCGAAGTAGGTCAGGCGGAACGCCGAGAAACTGGCCAGCGCGCCGCGCTGCGGCACCTCCGTGCGGCTGGTTTGAATCAGGAGGCGGCTGCCGTCGGGGACCACGGCGCAGGCGTGCAGAACCAGGTTCATGATGACCTGCTCGATTTGCGCGGGATCGGCCCGGATACGCCCCGCTTCCGGTTCCGGCTGGACGGCCGTGACCACCCGCCCTGCCACCGCTTTTTCGATCGGCTTCGCCATCCTGCGCAGCACGGCGTTCAGGCTTATGATCTCGGGCTGAGCCATCTGGCGCGTGCCTAGGCCTGCCAGTTTCTCGGTGACCTGCTCGGCGGCGATCGCGGCCTCCCGGATCTCGGCAAGGGCGGTCTGAGCCGGGGAATAGTCTCCCAGCTGCCGGGCCAACAGACCCGTCCGGCTGCGGATGATTTGAAGCAAGTTGGCGTATTCGGCGGAAATGCGGGCTGCCAGCCGGCCGGCGGCTTCCACACGCTGGGCTTGCCGCAGCTGGCGCTCTTCCCAGCGGCGGGCACTGACGTCGCGCAGGGTCAGCACCACCCCCAGCAGCGTCTCCGAAGGCGATCGCACGGGCGCCACCGTGCCCTCCACGGCGATTTCGCGCCCCCCGCGCGCGATCAGCCGCAAACCGTGATCCAAAGGCACGGCGGCCCCCCGGAGAATCGCCAGGGGGGCTGGATCGCCCAAATCATCGCCGGATTCTTCTTCCACCAGGTGGACTACGGTCTCCAAGAGCTGGCCGATCGCGTTGGCAGCGGTCCATCCGGTAAAGGCCTCGGCGGCGCGATTCAGAATGCGGATCCGCCCGAAAGGATCGGCCACTACAATGGCCTCCGCCACCGATTCCAACGTGGTACGAAGCCAGGCTTCCTGCTCTTCGAGTTGGCGTTCCATGCGGTGCCGGTGAACCGCCATCTCGATGGAAGTCTGCAGGGAGGCCGGGCCCAGCGGCTTGGTGATGTAGCCGAAGGGGTCGGCGGCCTTCGCCCGCTCCAGCGTGACGCGGTCAGCGTGCGCCGTCAGGAAGACCACCGGCACGTGATGGCGCGCGCGAACCTCCTGTGCCGCGATAATGCCATCGCGCCGGCCATCGATACGGATATCCATCAAAACCACGTCGGCGCCGGCGGCCAGATCCACGGCTTCGTCCGCGGTGGCAACGGTAGCAACCACTTGGTGTCCCAAGGCTTCCAGGCGCGCCGCGATATCGTGCGCGATAAGGCCCTCGTCTTCCACCACCAGCACCTTGTATGCTTGCGCAGGTTGCATGCTCCTACCTTTCGGGGAAGGACAAGCGAAATGTCGTCCCGGCGTCTCGCTTTAGCTCCCACGTTGCCCGTAGTTGGCGTGCCAGGATTTCCACGATCTCGAGACCCAGAGACTTGCGCCTGCGAGTGTCCGGGTCCTCCGGCAGGCCCACGCCGTTATCGACCACCGCCAGTTCCACGCGGCCGTGATGGTTTTGCGCCTCAATGCGGAGTGTCCCCGAACGGCCATCGGGAAACGCGTGCTTGAGCGCGTTGGAAACTAATTCGTTGAGGATCAGACCGATGGGAATCGCCTGATCGACACCCAGGACCAGCGGAGTGCCATCGGGCCGCGGGCAGATCACCACCTGCCCGGAGATGCGCGCGCGATCCACGCCGAAGGCGGTGAACAGATTGGCGATCAGAAGACTAGCCTGGTGCTCCAGGTGCACCCGGCGGAAGCCGGCGGATTCGTAGAGCTGTTCGTGGATCATGGCCAGGGCGTCCAATCGGTTTTGGCTCTCCTGGAGCACTGCGGCAACGTTCTCGTCCGCGGCGGCTTGGGCTTGCAAGCGCAGCAAGCTGGCGATAATTTGCAGGTTGTTCTTCGCGCGGTGGTGAAGTTCCTTTATCAGGACTTCCTGTTCGGCCAGCGACCGCGCCAGCCGGGCGTTTTCTGCGCGAAGCTCGTCAGGCTCGCGATGTGCCGGCGAATCGTCCGTTGCGACCGTCATCGTGATAGGGGATAGTTCTCCAAGAATCTGGTGGCCCAGCTAGACCGTTTCTCTCCGGGGAATTGCATGATAAGATTCGGGCATGTTTCGATATCTGATCGCGGGGATTTTGGCGGGTAACGCCGCGCTGGCCGCGGATGTGACTTTCAATAGGGACATCCTGCCCATCCTGCAGAAGAATTGCCAGAGCTGCCATCGGCCCGGCGAGATAGGACCGTCGTCGTTTCTCACCTACGACAGCACGCGCCCGTGGGCTAAGGCCATCAAAACGGCGGTGGTTACACGCAAGATGCCGCCGTGGTTCGCCGACCCCAAGTACGGACATTTCGCCAACGATCGCCGCCTGAGCGATGCGGACGTCAGTAAGCTTGCGGCGTGGGCCGATGCGGGTGCGCCGGAGGGCGATCCGAAGGACAAACCCGCGCCGGTCCAGTGGCACGAAGGCTGGAACGTCCAGCCCGACGTGGTGTTTGAGATTCCGAAACCCTACACCGTACCGGCTACAGGCACGATCGAGTACACCTACTTCGTGGTTCCCAGCGGATTCACCAAGGACACCTGGGTGATCGACGGCGAGGTGCGGCCTAGTAATAGGTCGGTGGTACACCACGCTAGTGTTCACGTGCGGCCTCCGGGATCGCAGTGGATGAAGGATGCCAAGCCGGGCGAGCCCTACGTTCCTCCGCATAGCGCGCCGGGCGCACCGCCGCCCGCGGGCAATCAAAGCAACGAGTGGCTGTTGGGGTACGTTCCGGGCGTCCATGGCGAGTATTTCGACAAGGATCATCGCGCGGCCAAGCTGATTCCGGCCGGATCCGACCTGGTGTTCGAGATGCACTACACGGCCAACGGCAAGGCTGCCGAGCCCGACCAGACCAAGGTCGGCTTCGTGCTGGCCAAAGGCGCTCCCGAAAAGCGGCTGCTGACGGTTCCGGTGGCGGATATGAGCTTCACCATCCCGCCCGGCGATCCGAATCACGCCGGCCATGCCGAAGCGGAGTTCAATCGGCCCGTGGAGCTGGTTTATTCACAGCCGCATATGCATCTGCGTGGCAAGGACATGGATATTCGCCTGGAATATCCGACCGGCGAATCGCAAATGCTGGTGAGCGTACCGCATTTCGACTTCAACTGGCAGCTGGTGTACTACGAAGACAAACCCCTGCAGTTGCCTAAGGGCACCAAGATCACGCTGGACGCGCACTGGGATAATTCGGCGAACAATCGCATGAATCCAGACCCAAAGGCGACCATCAATTGGGGCGATCAGAGCTGGGATGAGATGATCTTCGCCTGGATCGGCGTGGTGGTCCCGCCGGATGTGGACCTGGATAAGGCCATGGCGGTACGTCGCGGCAATGCGGCGAATTCGAGTCCGAGGCCCTAGGTAGCGCACGCACTCGTGCGTGCCGCGTCGAGACTCCTCTCGACGCCTGCGCTTGACCATGGAAATTCCTGAGGCGTCCGCACTAATCCCGCCTTGACCGGGTTGTTCTCGATATAAGCCCGAATGTTCTCGAACTCCTGGTGGTCTCGCACCCAATGATCGTAAGATTCCTTTTGCCAAAAGGGCTCACCAGTTCGTTTCAAAACCCGGTTCGCCTCCCTTGCAGTTGATCCCTTCAAGGATTTCATCAACCGGTCGGGCGCGACTCTTGGCAAGATCAAAAGGTGCACATGGTTTGGCATCACCACGTAGGCGCTTAACTCGAAATGACCGAGTTCGACGCCTTTGTGGATCGAATCGATAACGATCTCGGCGATCGCTGGTTGGCGCAGGTACATCGGCCCGGTCCGGGCCGAGTCGAGACGCCGGTCAAGCCACACGAAGGCCTGCCCTGAGGTGAGCTTCCTCGGCGGGGTAGGGAGAGGAAACGGCAAGCTTCCGTGCAGGTGCCAGGTTACGAATAGCGCTCTTCCTTCGGGGTAGACGTGCGGAAGACGACGGCGGGAGATCATGCCCAAATAGTGCACGAGCGGGGTTTGGTTTCTCACCCCGAGCAGGCGTCGAGAAGAGTCTCGACGCGGCACGCACGAGTGCGTGCGCCACTTTACCCCTTCACTTGAACCCCCGCCCATTCCTCGACAGTCTTGACGATGGTTGTAAAATCCGCATCCGCGCCCTGGCGTAGCGCGGTGATCGCCAGCAGCTCGCGGATCGCGTTGCCACAGATCATCGGCACGCCCAGCCCCGCCGCTTCGTCGGTGCACAGCTTGACGTCCTTCAGCAGCAGCCCGATGGCGAAGCCAAAATCGAACGTTCGTGGCAGGATCGCCTTGGGGAACTTGTCCACCGAAGCGCTGTTACGCCCCGTCCCCGAGTTGATCACGTCCAGCATGACCTTGGGATCCAGACCGCCCTTCACGCCCATCACCATCACCTCCGAGGTCACCGCCAGCGCCGCCGCCGACAGGAGATTATTCGCCAGCTTCATCAACTGGCCCGATCCGGGACGTTCGCCCAGGAAGAACACTTTGCCGATCGGCTCCAGCACAGGAGTCACCCGTGCGACCAGATCGCGCGGACAGCCGAGCATCACGGCCAGCGTGCCTTTTCTCGCGCCGCCAACGCCGCCGGTTACCGGAGCATCGACCGCCGTGATTCCCTTCGCGGCCAGAGCTGTGGCTACTTCACCCGCCACCTTCGGACCCGTTGTCGACACATCAATGAAGATCTTCACGCGCGATCCGGAGGCCACCTCCGCCGCGACCTTTTTCACGATGTCCGGCGTGGGCAGGCTGACCAGGACCACCTCGGCGGCGTTGGCCACTTCGAGGGGCGATTTCGCCACCTGCGCGCCCAGCGCCTTCAGCGGTTCGATAGCCGCCGCGCTGGTGTCGTAAATCGTGAGCTCAAATCCCGCGGCGAGCAGATTGCGGGCCATGGGGTCGCCCATGCGGCCGACCCCAACAAATCCAAGTCGTTCTTTCGCCATCTTATTTTTTATCCAGTTCCGCGAATACCTCTTTGGCCGTACGGAACGCGTCGACCGCCGCCGGCACGCCACAGTAGACGCCAGTCTGCAACAAGATCTCGCGAATCTCATCTCTAGTCACGCCGTTGGTCAATGCACCCTTGAGATGCATCTTGAGCTCGTGCGGGCGATTGAGCGCGGTTAGCATGGCCAGGTTCAACATGCTGCGCGTCTTGCGCGGCAGGCCCGGACGCGTCCAGCAAGCTCCCCAGCAGTATTCAGTGACGAACTCCTGCAGAGGGCGGTTGAAATCATCTGCGCTCGCGATGGCGTTCTCGACGAACTCCTTGCCGAGCGTCGCCTTCCTTACTTCCAGTCCTGCTTCAAACAAAGCTTTATCCATTGTCAGATCATATCAAGATGGGACCGGATACTTACGAAATCTACGCGGTGCGATACGCACACCACCCGAGGCGGGCAAGCGAGAACTTTCTGGGGGGTGATCCGCACGATGGACCCATGCCCATCGACTTCTTTGTGTGGGCCATCGTAGGCGAAAAACGGACCTTCGTGGTCGACACCGGATTCAATGCGGAGATGGCTCGCAAGCGGAAGCGCGAGCTGTTTCGCACGCCCGCCGAGGGGCTGAAAATGATCGGTGTCGATCCCGCGAAAGTGCGCGATGTGATCGTCACCCACATGCATTACGATCACGCGGGCTGCCTGGATGAATTCCCGGCCGCGCGGTATCACGTGCAGGATCGCGAAATGGCTTTCTGCACCGGACGCCACATGTGCCACGCGGTGACACGGTTCCCGTTTGAAGCTTCCGACGTGACTTCGATGGTCGAGCGGATCTTCGAGGGCCGCGTGGCGTTTCACGATGGCGATGACGAGCTGGCCCCCGGGGTCACGCTGCACCACATCGGAGGTCACTCGATGGGATTGCAGGTGGTTCGGGTTCGCACCCGCCGTGGATGGGTGGTGGTCGCTTCCGATGCGAGCCACTTTTACGCGAATATGGAACAAGGGCGTCCTTACCCAATCTTGTTTAACGTCGGCGAAATGCTGGAAGGCTTCAACACGGTGCGCAGGCTGGCGGAATCGCCGCGGCACGTGATTCCGGGCCACGATCCGCTGGTTCTCACGCGCTACCCCGCGGCGAAACCGGGACTCGAAGGCATCGTCGCGCGTCTGGACGTGGACCCCATAACCGAATAATGAAAGCGACACATAAAGTAACGACACTCGATCCCAAAACAAACGCTTCAGTTGTCTATCGCATGGAGGTTCGCCAGTCCGGCATCCATGGCCGCGGAGTTTACGCGGCGCAAACGATTCCAGCGAATCGTAAAGTTATCGAATACACCGGGGAACGCATCAGTGCGATCGCGTGCGAGAAGCGTGGACATGGACACTGCACGTATTACTTCTCGCTGGATCGTTATTGGGTCCTGGACGGATCGGTGGGCGGCAGCGGCGCCGAGTACATCAACCATAGCTGCGGTCCCAACCTGATCTCGCGCATCATGAAGGGCCACATCCTCTACATGAGCCTGCGCAGGATCCGCAAAGGCGAGGAACTTACGGTGGATTACCATTTCTCGAAGAATGAAGAGACCACGCCGTGCCACTGCGGTTCGAAGAACTGCCGGAGTACGATTAACCTCAAGGACTAATGAGAAAACCCCTTTGGATCTTCTTAACGGCCGCAGGGTGTCTGGCTGCTCAGGGGCCTCCGGCAGACATCATGCCGCTTATGCAGGAGTTCGTACAGGCCCTGGGCGTGCAGTGCGAATATTGCCACTCCGCGCCACGTGGCAGCGGGCAGCCGGAGCCCAAAAACGACGTCGCGCGGCAGATGATCGCGATGACGCGGGATCTGAATACGCGGGTTCAGACTGCGACGGGCAAGCCGGCCGCGGAAACCACCCAGGTCAGGTGTGTCACCTGCCATCGCGGCGTAGCGATTCCGAAGCAGCTATCCGAGATCGTCATGCAGACGCTGCGCGAGAAGGGGGCGGCGGCAGCGGTGGCGCAGTATCGCGATCTGCACGAAAAGTTCTACGGGCGGGCCGCCTACGACTTCGGCGAGGATACGCTGATCGGCGTAGCGCAGCCGCTGGCAGCTGGAAAGCCGGACGATGCGATCGCGCTGCTGAAGCTGAATCTGGAGTTTTATCCGCAATCGGCCAAGACTTACGCGGCGATCGCGTACGCCTACACCCGCAAATTCGACGACCCGACCGCGATCACCTACTACGAAAAAGCTGTCGAGCTCGATCCGAGCAACGGCGTTACCCGCGGACAGCTCGAGCAGTTGAAGATGTATCAGCGGAAGCGCTAGTAGCCGAGGGCCGGCTGAGCCAGAGCCAGATCAGGGTCCCAACCAGCGGCAGCAAGCTCATGGAGATGAACGTAGCCGCGTACCAATGCCGATCGAACCAGGCGCCGTAGACCGGCTGGATCACCGCCTGGACCGCTCCCCAGGACCCGGATCCGATACCTGCCACCATCCCGATGCGGTCCGCGGGGAAAATGCGCGAGCCCACGCGCAGCGACATGACGACGAAGCCGTCGGCAATAAATGTCGACCAAGTGAAGAGCGCGATCGCGACGATCCAGGAATGGGTCAGAGTCATGAACGCGGTCGGCAGGGAGAGAATCGTCAGCAGGACGAAGATGCGTACAGGCCTGTCCTGATTCGCTGCAAAACGATCGGCCACCCAGCCCCAGAAGAAGTATCCGATTTCCCAGCCGAGCATGGGAATCCACAAGACGTGACCCAGGTCGGATTGGGAAAGGCCCAGCGCGCGATTCAGATACAGCGGACTCAAATACGCCGCGACGCCCAGCGCGAGTCCCCCCAATCCAAAGCTCGACACGATGATCCACACGCGGCGCTCGCGAAGATCGGGCCACTGAATCTTTAGCGGACGGCGCTCTCCCGTTTGCGCAGGCAGGAACGGTGGGCGAGCGACGCGCCACCAAAGGATCAGCCACAGGACGCCTAGGAATCCCGTGAGCAGAAATGCGAATCTCCAGCCGTAGCGCTGGGCGATGGGAATGATTATCGGCGGAGTGATCAGCGCACCCAGGGAAGCGCCGCTGTAACCCAGGGCCATGCCGCGCGATTGCCTGTTCACCGGAAGCGCCTCGGCAGCGGTCCGTAGCGCGCCCGGAAACGCCGCACCTTCGCCGAAACCGAGCAGGGCGCGAGCCAGCGCGAAGCCGATCAGACCGTTCAATCCGGCGTGAGACATGCTGGCCACGGTCCAGATGAGCACCGCGATCGCCATGCCGCGCCGCAGTCCGATGTAATCCAGGAAGGACCCGAACACCGGATTCATGATCCCGTAGACGACCGAAAAGGCCCCAACCGCCCAGCCGTAGTCGCCCTGAGTCATTCCGGTCTCTTTCAGAATGGTGGGCGAGAGCGCGGCCAGAACCTGCCGGTCGATGTACCCTAGCAGGGTGCACAGCATCATCGTCGTCGGCGCCACCCACATGCGCCAACCCGGAGCAGAGCGATTCATCACGGTCCCGGCCAGTCTAGCATGAGCCTCACAGATTGGATCGGAAAAACGGAAACACGGTCGGATGAGGTGAGCGCAGGACCGGTAGCCGCGTTATCGGCGACGCTGGACCGCGAGGATCCCGAGCCGCAGCCGGGCGATCCTTTGCCGCTGCTTTGGCATTGGTTGTTTTTCCTGGACCGCCATCGAGCGTCGGAGCTAGGTCCCGATGGCCACGCGCGGCGGGGCGGGTTGCTGCCGCCGATTCCACTGCCGAGGCGCATGTGGGCGGGGAGCCGGTTCGAATTTCGTCATCCTCTTCGGATCGGGGATCAGATGACACGGGAAACCCGTGTCATCGACATCAAAGAAAAGTCGGGGCGCAGCGGGCCGCTAGTGTTCGTCGTCGTACGGCACGAAATTTCCAATAGCAAGGGGCTGGCCGTGGTGGAGGAGCACGATATTGTGTATCGGGATCACGGTCTCGCGGCACCTGTTAAGCCGGCGCCGACAGATGCTGCCTGGGAACGAACGATCCATCCCGATGATGTGTTGCTGTTCCGCTACTCCGCGCTGACGTTCAACGGGCACCGCATCCACTACGATCGCCGCTACGCGACCGAGGTGGAAGGATATCCGGGATTAGTGGTGCACGGTCCGCTGATCGCGACGTTGTTGATGGATTTGCTGCGGAGAAATCAGCCGAGTGCGAACGTCACGCGCTTCAGCTTCCGGGCCGTCAGCCCGCTATTCGATACGTCGCCATTTGTGGTCTGCGGGAGGCCGGACGGCAGTAAATTCCAACTGTGGGCGAAGAATGAAACAGGTAATCTCGCGATGACGGCGGAAGCGTTAATCGGATAACGCGTTCTTCTGCCGGCTAATCCGATTCTCGCGCTCAGTGGCGAATCGTTGGATCCCATTGAAAATCGACTTCGGATCCAAATGAGCCTCGGCGATGACCTCCGCTTCGAGACCGCCGGTGAGCCACTGATTATCCCAGTCCGACGTCAGCGAGTACTCGTCCGTCAGCGGTCCGACATCGCGCAACGGCCACACGCGACGGGTTCCGGTGCTGACGACCATCAGATCGTAGTAGGCTTCGGGCGGCAGAACACTTTTCCGATACGACTCAGGTTGACGATCGAACAACTCCTCGCTGATCGCAGCGACCACTTTCACATTGATCCCGGCTTCTTCCAGCTTCGGCAGCGTGCTGACCAGGTTCACGGTGGAGCTCGAGCCCTGGGTGACG
>Ga0265313_10003138_pt1 | contig 13641 bp, 15 predicted proteins | sample 4123metaG_FD_203122 | JGI IMG/M metagenome (GOLD analysis project Ga0265313, IMG submission 203122) | Rhizosphere microbial communities from Carex aquatilis grown in University of Washington, Seatle, WA, United States - 4-1-23 metaG | ecosystem: Host-associated > Plants > Roots > Rhizosphere >...
GCCGTGATAGGCCAGCCGCGCCGGCCCGCCGAACAGGATGACGTCGCCCGAGGCCAGCTTGACGCTTTTGCTGGCGCCGCCGCGTTGCGTGCCGCCGATGCGGAAGACCGCCTCGTCGCCCAGCGAGACGCCGATCACCGGCGCGGTCACGTCCTTCTCGTCGCGGTCCTGGTGCAGGCCCATTTTCGCAGCCCCGCGGTAGAGATTGACCAGGCAGCAGTCGGGCGGCGCAGATTTGGCGAGCCCGTCCCACAGCGCGAGCAAGACGGCGGGAATCGCCGGCCAGGGCGTGGCCGTCACGGGATGGGTGGGTTGATAGCGATACCCCGCCTTGTCGGAGACCCAGCCCAGCGGGCCGAAATTGCTTTCCTCGACCGAAAAAGGCGCGCCCGATTTCGGCATCGCCGGACGATAGAGCGGCGCGTCGTTCAGGCGCGTCAGCACCTCGTCCAGCAGCGTCTTCTGCGCGATGGGTGGGAATTTTTCCCGCCACAAAAGGACGCCTGGAGCGATCTCCAGTCCTACCATTGACGGGGGCTGCGGGTGGGCACGGTGAATACCGCGGCATAGAAATCGCCCATGCCGCGCCCATCCAGCCAGGCCTTGAATTTCTCCGGCGCATAGTCCCGCGCGATCCAGTCGGCCAGGGCCGCGCCGTTGGCGTCTTCCGCCGCGAAGTCGGGAAAGCGCGCCAGCCAGCGCTGATGCCGCTTGGGGAAATGCAGATAGGGAAAGCGCGCGAACTGCCGGCGCGCCTGCTCCAGCGCCGGCCAGCCGCCGCGATCGATCAGGTACAGCGCCATCGCCAGAGCCGTGCGGTCCTGGCCGCCGGAGCATTTGACCACAAAGGGGCGGGGCGCCTGGGCGAACGCCGTCATCAGCCGCGTCAGCATTTCGCGCGTCGGCAGCTTGCGCGAATCCAGCATGGCGTCGAAATGCGCCACGCCCAGCGCGGTTTCCTTGCGCCACCAGGAAAGATCGTCATTGCGGCCGCGCAGATTGACGATGCCGCGGATGCCGCGCCGGGCCAGGAAGCGCCGGTAGCCGCCGGCCCAGGGCTGGGCCATGCGGGCGGCCTCGCCCGGCGCCACCCAGTGGAAATTGTAGAGAATGTCGCCCAGGGACCGCATGGTGGTTCTGTACACGCCAACCCAGCCACGGAAAATGGCACAGGCCCGCCTCCCCCTTTTGCGCGAAGCGCACCAAAGGGGCAGGTGTCCGCCGGCAGGGCGCGTAGCGCCCGCGAGGCGGACGGAGGGGGTCAAAAATATCCAGAGTTGACCCTTAAGGTCTTTTCCGTATATTGCGCCGCTCTTCGGGCGACTCCGTCGCCAGAAAAACGTTTCTTTTCAAGGAATTAGACCATGTATGCGGTCGTCCGCACCGGCGGGAAGCAATATAAGGTGGCCAAGGACACCGTCCTCAAGGTCGAAAGCCTGGCCGGCGACGTCGGCTCCAGGCTGACCCTGGGCGAGGTTCTGCTGGTCGGCGGCGACAGCCCCAAGCTGGGCGCGCCGCTGGTCAAGGGCGCCTCGGTCGAGTGCGAGATCCTGGAACATGGCCAGGGCGAGAAGGTCATCGCCTTCAAGAAGAAGCGCCGCAAGAACACCCACCGCAAGCGCGGTCATCGCCAGCACTTCACCAAGGTGAAGGTGCTGGGCATCACTGCCGGTTAAAGGACCAGTCGCATGGCACACAAGAAAGCTGGCGGTTCCTCGCGCAACGGGCGCGATTCCAACCCCAAGATGCTGGGCGTGAAGCTGTTCGGCGGCGAAACCGTCGCCGGCGGCAATGTCATCGTGCGTCAGCGCGGCACCCGGTTCCACGCCGGCGAGAATGTCGGCATGGGCAGGGACCATACGCTTTTCGCCCTGGCCGACGGCCAGGTCTCGTTCAAGACCGGTTTCAAGCGCCGCACCTATGTGTCGGTCGTCCCGGCTGGCGCGGCGGCAAAATAGGCGGCTGAAGACATAGGCCGCCACACAAATGTGGCGGCCCGTTATGCGAGGGAGATGGTCCGCCATCTCCCTTTTTTGTTCCTCGCGCGTGAAAGCAATTGCGGGGATGTCATGTGCATTCTGGAGAGCGAGAGACTGTTTGAGACCGCCGCGGCCCATGGATATCGAGGCGATGGCGGTGTGGCTGGGTGACTATGACGTGGCCAGCATGACGGCGCGCATACCGTTTCCCTACAGCGAGGAACATGCCGAAGAGTTTCTCGCCATGCCGCCGGACGGCCGCCATGTCTTTGTCATCGAGCGCAAGGACGGCGTGTTCCTGGGCATGACCGGGCTGCATCCCGACGGCGACGGCTTTGAATTCGGCTATTGGCTGGGCAAGCCCTTCTGGGGTTTCGGCTACGCCACCGAGGCGGCGCGGCGGCTGGTTGCCCATGCCTTCGAGCGGTTTGGCGTGGATGCCGTCCGTGCCGGCTGGTTCGCCGACAATCCGGCGTCGGGCCATGTCCTGGTCAAGCTGGGCGCGCGCCACAATGGCTCGAAAATGCGGGATTGCCGGGCGCGGGGCCGGGCGGTGCTGTGCCATGACATGCTGTTGACGCGGGCCGATTTCCTGCGAAAACAGGCGGCATAGGGAGCGTCGGCCCCGCGAAGTGCGAAGCGGTTCGCGTCAGGCCGCGCGACCAAACAAAAGAGTAAACGATGCGCTTTCTCGACGTCGCAAAAGTCTATGCCAGCAGCGGGCCGGGCGGGAACGGCTGCGTTGCTTTCCGGCGCGAGAAGTTCATCGAGTATGGCGGGCCGTATGGCGGCGACGGCGGCCGCGGCGGCGATGTCGTGGCCGAAGCGGTTGAGAATCTCAACACCCTGATCGACTACCGCTTCCAGCAGCATGTGAAAGCCGGCAAGGGCGAGGGCGGCAAGGGCAAGGTGATGACCGGCGCCAACGGCGCGGACGCCGTCATGAAGGTGCCGGTCGGGACCCAGATCTATGAGGAGGATGGCGAGAGCCTGATCGCCGACCTCACCGAGGCCGGCCAGCGCGTGCGCCTGCTCAGGGGCGGCAATGGCGGCTTCGGCAACACCCATTTCAAGAGTTCGACCAACCAGGCGCCCGACTTCGCCATGCCCGGCCAGCCGGCGCAGGAAGCCATCTTCATCCTCAAGCTGAAGCTGATCGCCGACGCCGGCCTGATCGGCATGCCCAATGCCGGCAAAAGCACATTCCTGTCGCGCGTCTCGGCGGCGCGGCCCAAGATCGCGGACTATCCCTTCACCACCCTCGAACCGCAACTGGGCGTGGTGAAGATCGACGAAAGCGATTTCGTGCTGGCCGACCTGCCGGGCCTGATCGAAGGCGCGCATGAAGGCGTCGGGCTGGGCGACCGCTTCCTCGGCCATGCCGAACGCTGCGCCACCATCCTGCATCTGATCGACGGCACCGGCGACGGCGTGGCCAAGACCTACCGCACCATCCGCCGCGAGCTGGAGGCCTATGGCGAGGGCCTGGCCGGCAAGCCGGAAATCGTCGCCCTCAACAAGGTCGACGCCATCGCCGAAAAGGACCTGGCGAAAAAGAAGGCGGCGCTGGAAAAGGCCAGCGGCCAGAAGGTGCATGTGATTTCCGGCGTCAGCGGCGAGGGCATCAGCACCGTGCTGCGGGCGATGGCGCGCCAGATCGGTGACCGCCGCGCCGCGCGCGCCGCCGCCAGGCCGGTGATTGTCCGCGAACCGGTCACCCGGGCCGAGCGCCAGGCCCGCAATTTCAAGGCGCCGGTGGTGGCAAAATCGGCGGCAGCGGAACTGGAGATGGCGGTGAAAAGCGCCCGGCCTGTCCGGGCGCCCAAACGGACAAAACCTGTGGAAGCGGGAAAGCCCCCGCCCAAGCCCAGGAACAAGCCCAAGTCAAAGCCGCGCGCCGGCGGCAAGGCCAAGGCGCGGCCCGCGCCGGCGCGCCATTCCGCCAAGCAGCGGGCGAAGAAGAAGGCGGCGCGGCGATGAACGGGATCTTCGAAGGCGCCAAACTCATTGTCGTCAAGGTCGGCTCGGCCCTGCTGGTGGACCAGGACAAGGGCGAACTGCGCCGCGACTGGCTGCAATCGCTCTGCGCCGATGTCGCCGCGCTGAAACAGAACGGCGCGCGGGTGATCCTGGTCTCCTCCGGCTCGATCGCCCTGGGCCGCCGCCTGCTGGGGCTGGCGCCCGGGCCGCTCCGGCTGGAGGAAAGCCAGGCCGCCGCCGCCGCCGGGCAGGTGCGCCTGGCCGAGGCCTATGCCGACATACTGGCGGGCCACGGCATCGTCGCGGCGCAGGTGCTGCTCACTTTCGGCGATACGGAAGAGCGCCGCCGCTATCTCAACGCCCGCGCCACGCTCAACACCCTGATCGGGCTGGGCGCGGTGCCGGTGATCAACGAGAATGACACCGTGGCCACCGCCGAGATCAAGTTCGGCGACAATGACCGGCTGGGCGCCCGCGTCGCTTCGATGATAGGCGCCGACCGGCTGGTGCTGCTCTCCGATGTCGACGGGCTTTACACCGCCAATCCCGCGCAGGATGCCGGCGCGCGGCACATCGCCGAAATCGCCGCCATCACGCCGCAGATCGAGGCCATGGCGGGCGACAGCACCTCCGGCGTCGGGCGCGGCGGCATGGCCTCCAAGCTGATCGCCGCCAAGATCGCCATGGGCGCGGGCTGCGATGTGGTGATCGCCAAGGGGGAGGCGCTGAACCCGCTGGCCGCCATCGCGGGCGGCGCCCGCCATACCCGCTTCCGCGCTTGCGTCACGCCGGCGGCGGCGCGCAAGCGCTGGATCGCCGGCGGCCTGAAGGCGGAAGGCGTGCTGGTGATTGACGACGGCGCGGTGAAGGCGCTGCTGGACGGCAAGAGCCTGCTTCCCGCCGGCATCCGCCAGGTCGATGGCCGCTTCGAGCGCGGCGACGCCGTGGTGGTGAAAAGCCGCGACGGCCGCGAAATCGCCCGCGGCCTTGCCGCCTACAGCGCCGAGGATGCCGAGCGCATCGCCGGCAAGCGCAGCCTCGAAATCGAGGCCATCCTGGGCTATCGTGGCCGTGACGAGATGATCCACCGCGACGACCTCACGCTTACGGGGACTTGAGTCATGAATGTGCAGAACACTCTTGCCGCCGAGATGACGGCGATTGGCGTCGCCGCCCGCGCCGCCGCCCGCGCCATGCGCGAAGCCCCGGGCGAAGCCAAGACCAGGGCGCTGCTGGTGGGCGCCGCCGCCATTCGCGCCGGCGCCGCGGCCATCCTGGCGGCCAACAAGGCCGACATCGAAGCGGCCAGGGCCAACAACATGCCCGCCCCGATGGTGGACCGGCTGGCGCTGGACCCCAAGCGGCTGGAAGCGATGGCGGCGGGCGTTGAAACCGTCGCGGCTTTGCCCGATCCGGTCGGGCGCGAGCTGGCGCGCTGGTCGCGGCCCAACGGGCTGGACATCGCGCGGGTGACGACGCCCATCGGCGTCATCGGCATCATCTATGAATCCCGCCCCAACGTCACCGCCGACGCCGGCGCGCTGGCGCTCAAGGCCGGCAATGTCGCGATATTGCGCGGCGGCTCCGATTCCATCCGTTCCGCCACCGCCATCCTGGCGGCGATGCGCGAAGGGCTGAAGGCGGCGGCCCTGCCGGATGCGGCGCTGCAGATGGTGTCGAACACCGATCGCGCCGCTGTCGGGATGATGCTGGAAGGGCTGGACGGCAATATCGACCTGATCATTCCGCGCGGCGGCAAGGGCCTGACCGGACGGGTGATGGCCGAAGCGCGCGTGCCGGTGCTGGCGCATCTGGAAGGCATCGTCCATGTCTATGTCCATGCCGCCGCCGACCTGGCCAAGGCGCGCAAACTGGTGCTGAACGCCAAGATGCGCCGCACCTCGATCTGCGGCGCGGCGGAAACGCTGCTGCTGGACCGCGCCGTCCTGCAAAGCCATGGCGTGCCGATCCTGCGGGACCTGGCGGCCGCCGGCTGCGAAATCCGGGGCGACGCGGCGGTGCGGGCGGTGTTTGCCGCCGCCAAACCGGCGACGGAGGAGGACTGGAAGACCGAATATCTCGACGCCATCCTTTCGGCGCGCGCGGTGGACGGGGTGGAGGAGGCGATCGCGCACATCGAGCATTATGGCTCGCACCACACCGACGCCATTGTCACCGAAGACGCCGCCGCCGCCGAGACCTTCCTGAACAGCCTGGACAGCGCCATCGTGCTGTGGAACGCCTCGACCCAGTTCGCCGATGGCGGCGAATTCGGCATGGGGGCGGAGATCGGCATCGGCACCGGCAAGCTGCATGCCCGCGGCCCGGTCGGCGCCGAGCAGCTCACCACGTTCAAATATGTGGTGCGCGGCAACGGCCAGACTCGTCCATGAAGGCCCGTCCATGAAGACCCGTCCTTGAGCTGGATCAAGCCGCCGGGGCCGGCCCGGCCGCCTCTCACCATCGGCCTGCTGGGCGGCTCCTTCAATCCGGCGCATGAAGGCCATCTGCATGTCAGCGAAACGGCGCGCAAGGCGCTGGGACTGAATCAAGTCTGGTGGCTGGTGACGCCGGGCAATCCGCTCAAGCGCGCCAGCGATCTGGCCGAACTGCAGTTCCGCACCGCCTTCGCCCGCCGCCTCGCCGGCCGCCGCGCCATCGTCACCGACATGGAATGGCGCTTCGGCACGCGCTTCACCATCGACACGATGCGCGCCCTCAGGCGGCGCTTTCCGGACACGCGCTTTGTCTGGCTGATGGGCAGCGACAATCTGGCCGGCTTCGGGCGCTGGAAGAACTGGGCGGCGCTGGCGCAGCTGGTTCCCATCGCGGTGGTGCGCCGGCCCGGCACGGCGCTGGACACGCTCAAATCGCCGCTGATCCGCCGTTTCGGCCAGGTCCGCCGGCTGGGCTCAGCGCCCTCCGTCCTGCTGCTGGACGGCCCGCGCAGCGCGCAAAGCAGCACCGTCATCCGCGCGGGTTTGGAGCCGCGCCCGATGGCGTGATAAAACCTCTTCGTCATTCGGAGTACGCACCCTGAAAGCCAAGAAAAAAGCCCCCGCGAGGAAGCCCGCCGCCAGGAAGGCCAAGGTAACCGCAAAGAAGAAATCCGCCGCCAAACCGAAGAAAGCGCCCGCGAAAAGGAAGGCCCCCGCCAAACCGGTGAAGGCCCGCAAGACCCGCAAGGCCGCGCCACCGCCGCGCGCCGATGCGCGCCCAAAAATGGAAAGCGACCTGCTGAAGCGGATCATCACCTCGCTGGACGACGACAAGGCGCAGAACATCGTCACTGTCGACCTGGAAGGCCGCTCGGCCCTGGCCGACGCGGCGGTGATCGCGTCGGGCCGCTCCTCCCGCCATGTCGCCGCCATCGCCGAGCATCTGGCGCGGCGGCTGAAGGAAGGCGGTTACGGCACCCGGCCGGTATCCGGCGCCGCCACCGGCGACTGGGTGCTGGTCGATGCCGGCGACGTCATCGTCCATGTCTTCCGTCCGGAAGTGCGGGACTATTACGACCTGGAAGGCATGTGGAAGGTCGGGCCGGCGGCCAGGGATCGCTGATGCGATTGTGGGTTCTCGCCATCGGCCACGCCAAGGGCACTTCGGAAGGCGCGCTGGTCGATGATTTCATCGGCCGCGCCCGGAAGATGGGCCGCGGCATGGGCTTTGCCGCCGTCACGGTCGAGGAACTGCCGGTTTCACGCGCCCGCGACGCCGCCACGCGCATGAAGGAGGAGGGCGAGCGCCTGGCCGACCGTCTGCCGGACGGCGCCCATATCGTGCTGCTAGACGCCAAGGGCAAGGGCATGACGTCCGAGGATTTCGCGGACTTCCTGGGCGCGCTGCGCGACGCCGGCACCCGCGATCTGGCTTTTGTGATCGGGGGTCCCGATGGGCTGGGGCCGCTGCCGGGCAAGAAATCGGGACGCAGCCTGGCGTTCGGGCCGCAGACCTGGCCGCATCTTCTGGCGCGGGCGCTGCTCAGTGAACAGATTTATCGCGCCCTGACCATCCTGGCCGGGCACCCTTATCACAGGGCGTAATGGGTCACAGGGCGTGATCGGTTACTGGGCCTGGTCGGCGCCGTTGCCGCAGAACTGTTCGCGCACGGCGCAGTCGCCGGCGCCGGAGGCCTGGCATTGCGCCAGCCCGAAGGCCGCGGCCTGGATCTTGTCGGCTTCGGTGGTGACATAGGCCAGATGGGTCTGGCCGCTGGTGACCAGCGAACCGCACGAATTGTTGAGGCTGGCCTTGATGACGCAATTGGCGCCGCCCGACTTGCTGCATTCCATCTGCGCGCGCTGGGTGGCGCTTTGGGGATCATGGAAACCCCAGGAGGCCCCGAAGATGCCGGAATCGGCGCTGATGGCGATGGCGCCGAAGGTGCCGGGCTTGGGCGCCTCGGCCACCTTGGGCTTGAGAAATGTCCAGGAGGCGTAGAACACCGCCGCGAACAGCACCAGCAGCAGCAGAACGCCGAAATAGCTCTTTCTACGATCGCCGATCATGGCAATCTTCCCTTGATCCAATTCCAGACTGGCACTTTCAAGAGCCATACCAGCCGTTTAGGCTCGCATTTGCCCCGGATCGGCACAGGCAACCGGCGGCAACCCTTCCTTAACTATGTTGGCCGATGCTAGCTGGGTCTCAATGGGACTAGAGCACCCATGGAAATCAAAGGTCCCAGCCGCGTCGAAACGGCGGCGATAAGACGCAAAACCAGCAGCAACGCGACCAGCGGCTTCACCGTCTCCGATCCGGCGGAAAGCCATGCCGGCATCGTCGCCGGGCCCGGGCCGATCGCGGCGCTGGATTCCATCCTGATGCTGCAGAGCATGGACGATTCCACCGACGGCCGCGCCAAGGGCCAGGCCCATGGCGAGCAGCTTCTCAACCTGCTGGATGCGGTGCGCGACGGCCTTCTGGCCGGCGGCATTCCCCGCTCCACCCTCAACAAGCTGGCGGTGGCGGTGACCCGCCGCCATGACGCCTTCGCCGATCCCCGGCTGCAGGACGTGCTGGACCAGATCGAGCTCAGGGCGCATGTCGAGCTGGCGAAGCTTGAGACGCTGGATAAACGAGTGGCCTAGCGGAAGTCGTTGACAGGCGTATTCGCCTGTCTTAGTGTAAACAGGCTTTTTCGCCTGTCACCACATGCCCAACGCGCGCCCACGAGAAACGGCCATCTACGCTGTCATAACGGGCGACATTGTCGGCTCGACGAATCTGACCACCGAACAGCTCGCCAGTTTACGCAAAACGCTCCACGAAACAGTCCGTAACTTTAACCGAAATGAAGACCGTGTGCTCAAAGGCCCGGAATTCTTTCGCGGCGATTCTTGGCAAGTGCTTTTGAACAAACCAGGCTTCGCGCTGAACCTGACGCTTCTGATACAGGCCAACCTCATCGAAAAACTGAACGTGCAAACGCGCGCGGCCATCGGAATCGGTCCTATCACAAGTATGGACAAAACGCTCGCGACTTCGGTTGGCGAAGCTTTTACTTTATCCGGTCATGCACTTGAGAATATCACCGGCAATGTCCGTCTCAGCGGCGCCTTGCCTGGGAGTGCCGGGCCGTTGAGGCGTTGGTTTCCTGCGATCCTGCATATCTGCGGTGGCCTGGCGAGTTCCTGGACACGCAGGCAAGCCGAAGCAATGGGCCTCTGGCTATCGTTGGTTCAGCCCACGCACGAGGCCATTGCGCAACGGCTCAAGCCATCCGTTACCAAGCAATCAGTTGGCGACATATTGACGAGCGCAAACTGGCATTACTTGTACGAGGCCATGAACGCATTCCATATGACTGATTGGCAATTTCTTTCGCAAAAAAATGTCGAAACAGATGAAGATGCCGCGCATTCTGCAAGCGAGCAAAAAAAACCGACAAGACGTCCAAGCAGGAAAAGGAAAGCGTGATGACCGACACGCTTCTTGCCCTCTTTGCGGCGCACCTTTTGGCAGATTTTCCGTTTCAGTCCGATTGGTTGTTGCGACACAAACAGAATCCGGCCGTCCTTCTTTTGCACATGTTTATTGTCGCTTGCACTGCGGCCTTCATCCTTGGCGTCGCCCCATGGCCACTGCTCGCGATTCTCGCAGGTACACATCTGCTCATGGATGCGATCAAGGTTTATGCCTTGAAGGATACGCTCCGAAGCTTTTTCATCGACCAATTCACGCATTTGATTGTCATTGCCGGGCTTGGCATTCTCTACCCGGAAACCTTTGGTCACGGATTCTGGACAAGGTTACCTTCCACCTGGACATCGAACTATCTGGTCGCTCTGTGCTTTCTCTCCGGAACTATCCTCAGCCTGCACACTGGCGCCATCATTATCAAAAAGGCGACTCAACCATTTCTGGATCAGATCGGCAGCGGCATCGAAGGATTACGGAATGGCGGCGCTTACATCGGCTGTCTCGAGCGCGCGTTGGTAATGCTCCTTATATTGATCAACCAGCCCGCAGGCGTGGGCTTCTTGATCACAGCCAAATCCATTCTGCGTTTCGGCGACGTAAAGGAATCGAATCAGCGCAAATTGACGGAATACGTCATTATCGGAACCTTCCTGAGCTTCGGTTGGGGTTTGCTGGTGGCCGCGCTTACCCAAGTTGCTCTAAAGCATTGGCTGCCATAGCCGCTCACGCGAACGCGTCAGGTTCGAATTGAGCAATAAATGGGTGACGTAAGAGCGGTTCAGACATCCAGCAGGAGGCGCTGCGGGTCTTCCAGGTTTTCCTTCACCCGCACCAGGAAGGTGACCGCCTCGCGGCCATCCACCAGCCGGTGGTCATAGGACAGCGCCAGATACATCATCGGCCGGATCTCGATCCTGTCGCCGACCGCCATCGGGCGGGGCTGGATCTTGTGCATGCCCAGGATGCCGGACTGGGGCGAATTGAGGATCGGCGTCGACATCAGTGAGCCGAAGACCCCGCCATTGGTGATGGAGAAGGTGCCGCCCTGCAGTTCCTCCAGCTTGAGCTTGTTGTCGCGGGCGCGGGCGCCGAAATCGACAATCGCCTTCTCGATGTCGGCCAGCGACAGATGATCGGCATCGCGCACCACCGGCACCACCAGGCCGCGCTCGGTCGAGACCGCGACGCCCAGGTCGTAATAGTTCTTGTAGATGATGTTGTCGCCTTCGATCTCGGCATTGACGGCGGGAATTTCCTTCAGCGCCGCGACACAGGCCTTGGCGAAGAACCCCATGAAGCCCAGCTTGACGCCGTGCTTCTTCTCAAAGGCGTCCTTGTAGGCGGCGCGGGCTCCCATCACCGCCGTCATGTCCACCTCGTTGAAGGTGGTGAGCTGGGCGGCGGTGTTCTGCGATTCCTTCAGGCGCAGCGCGATGGTCTTGCGCAGCCGCGTCATCGCCACCTTTTCCTCGCGCGCCTCGTTGTGGCGCGGACCGGCGGGGGCGGCGGGGGCGGGCGCCGGGGCGGCGGCGCGGGCGGCGAGCGCCTCCAGCATGTCGCCCTTGGTGACGCGGCCGTCCTTGCCGGTGCCGGCGACGGTCGCCGTCGCAATACCGCTTTCGGCGGCGATGCGCGCCGCCGAGGGCATGGCCGGGGCCTGGGCGGCTTTTTCGGGCGCCTTGGGCGCGGCAGGCGCGGGCTTGGGCGCTTCGGCGGGCCTGGGGGCCTCGGCCTTCGGCGCGGGCGCGGCGGCCGCTCCCGCGGCGCCTTCGGCGATGGCGCCCAGCAGGGCGCCGACCGTGACGGTCTGGCCGGCCTTGGCGGCGATGGATTCGATGGCGCCGTCGGCGGGCGAGGGCACTTCCACCGTCACCTTGTCGGTCTCAAGTTCCAGCAGCGGCTCGTCCCGCTTCACCGCATCGCCTTCCTTCTTGAACCATTTGGAAATGGTGGCTTCGGTGACGGACTCGCCCATCGCGGGCACTTTGATTTCGACGGTCATGGATGGGCTCTTCTTTGAATATCAGAGGGCCAAAACTTCAGAGACTCAAGGCGTCGTTGAGGAAGGCGGCCAGTTCGGCCTGGTGCTGCTTCATCAGGCCGGCGGCGGTGGAGGCATATTCCGGGCGGCCGGCATAGCGCACCGCGGCCTGGCCGCCCAGCCGGGCGACGGTGTCCTCGATGCGGTGGCGGACGAAGTTCCAGGCGCCCTGGTTCTGCGGCTCTTCCTGGCACCAGACCAGCTCGGCCTTGGGGAAGCGGTTCAGTTCCTGCGCCAGCACATTCTCCGGGAAAGGATAGAGCTGCTCGATGCGCAGGATCTGGATGCGGTTCTCGCCCCGCTTCTCGCGCTCCTCCATCAGGTCGAAATAGACCTTGCCGGTGCAGAGCACGACCCGCTTGATCTTGTCGTCGGGCGCCAGCTCGATGGTGGTGGCGCCCGGCACGACTTCGGCCTGGTCGCGCAGCACGCGGTGGAAGCTGTTGGACGGCAGCATGTCGGTGAGGAAGCTGACGCACTTCTTGTGGCGCAGCAGCGACTTGGGCGTCAGCACGATCAGCGGCTTGCGGAAGCTGCGATGCATCTGGCGGCGCAGGACGTGGAAGTAGTTGGCCGGCGTGGTCGGCACCACCACCTGCATGTTGTCCTGGGCGCAAAGCTGCAGGTAGCGCTCCAGCCGGGCGCTGGAATGTTCCGGCCCCTGGCCTTCATAGCCGTGCGGCAGCAGCAGGGTGAGGCCGGACATGCGCAGCCACTTCATTTCGCCGGAGGCGATGAACTGGTCCATCACCACCTGGGCGCCGTTGGCGAAATCGCCGAACTGGGCTTCCCACAGCACCAGCGCCTTGGGCTCGGCGGTGGAATAGCCATATTCGAAGCCCAGCACCGCCTCTTCCGAGAGCAGAGTATCGATCACCTCGAAGCAGCCCTGGCCATCGCCGATATGCTGCAGCGGGTAGTAGCGTTCCTCGGTCTTCTGGTCGACCAGGGCGGCATGGCGCTGGCTGAAGGTGCCGCGGGTGGAATCCTGGCCGGAAAGGCGGATGTAATAGCCTTCATTCAGCAGGGTGCCGAAGGCCATGGCCTCGGCCGTGGCCCAGTCGAAGCCTTCGCCGCTCTCGAACATCTTGGCCTTGGCCTCGAGCTGGCGGGCGATGGTCTTGTGCAGGTTGAAGCCTTCCGGCGCCGTGGTCAGGGCCTTGCCGACGCGCAGCAGCGTGTCCCGGGGCAGGCCGGTATCGCCGCGGCGGTCGCTGTTCTTGGGCGCGGTTTCCAGCCCCTGCCACTTGCCGTCCAGCCAGTCGGCGCGGTTGGGCAGATGGGCCTTGGAGGCGTTGAACTCCTCGTCGAGCCGCTGGTTGAAGGCGTCCTGCATCGCCTTGGCCTCGGCCTCGCTGATGGAGCCTTCGGCGACCAGCTTTTCGCTGTAGATCTGCAGCGTCGGCTTGTGATCCTTGATCACCTTGTACATCAGCGGCTGGGTGAAGGCCGGCTCGTCGCTCTCGTTATGGCCGAAGCGGCGATAGCAGATCATGTCCAGCACGACGTCCTTCTTGAACTTCTGCCGGAACTCGATGGCGATGCGGGCGGCGTGGACCACGGCCTCGGGATCGTCGCCGTTCACATGGAAGATCGGCGCCTGCACCATCAGGGCGATGTCGGTGCAATAGGGCGAGGAGCGCGAATATTGCGGCGACGTGGTGAAGCCGATCTGGTTGTTGATGACGAAATGGATGGTGCCGCCGGTGCGGAAGCCCT
>Ga0265313_10003140_pt1 | contig 13639 bp, 11 predicted proteins | sample 4123metaG_FD_203122 | JGI IMG/M metagenome (GOLD analysis project Ga0265313, IMG submission 203122) | Rhizosphere microbial communities from Carex aquatilis grown in University of Washington, Seatle, WA, United States - 4-1-23 metaG | ecosystem: Host-associated > Plants > Roots > Rhizosphere >...
GGCGTCGGTAAAACGCATGAGGATAATGCCGCCGATGGCTCCCATGATCGAATTGGTCGTAGCCGCGGTGGCCGCCTGCGCCCGCGCATAATGCAGCGCCTCGAACACCAGCGGCGTCCAGTTGACGATGAAGAACACGGCGAAAGAACTGGCGATGTAGGCGGTCCAGATCAGAGGCGTGATGGTGCGCAATTCGCCTTTGAACAGGAGCGACGGTTTGAAATCCTTGCTATGGCCGATTTCGTCGCCAACGACGAAATTCTCATGCGATGAAAACGACTGGCCCGGTGCAACGCGGCGGAGCATCGCGACGATCCGGTCCGGGCGCTTGCCCTTTGTGGCCAGAAATCGAATGGACTCGGGCAGTATTGCAAACAGGATCACCGCGCCAACCAGCGCCGCGAGCCCGCCGCTGATGAACACCGATTTCCAGCCGAGCTTCGGAATCAACCAGTTCGCAAACGGTCCACCGAGCGCCGTGCCGAGCGAATAGCCGACCATGATCACCGTCACGATGGTCGCGCGGTAACGCTTGGGCGCGTATTCGATATTCAGCGCCCAAGCCAGCGGAAGCATCCCGCCGAGGGGAATCCCGTCAATGAGCCGCAGCCAGAACAAAGTTCCATAGCTGCTGGTGAAGTAGAAACACATGGTCAGCGCGCCGAAGGTGGCAGTGGCCAGGATGATCGTAGGCCGGCGTCCGATACGGTCGCCGAGATAGCCCAGCAGGAATCCGCCGATCAGCGTGCCCAGTTGGTGCATGCCGAAGATGTTGCCCGTTTGAATCGTGGTGAGGCCGTACTCGGAGCGGAAGTAAGGCGCGGCGAACGTGACCAGATTGGCGTCCAGGCCGTCGAAAAAAGTGATGATCCAGGAGATGACGGCTAGCCCGATCAGAAAGCGGCTGAGCTTCTGACGCTCAATGATTTCCGATACGTCAACAGTCTTTCCAGGCAAGGATCTACGATATCAGAACCAGGGGTGCGCTCTATTCGGCGGTCACCCACATGATCGAGGCTGAGCAGAGATCGGAATTGGGCCATCGGCGGACCCCTGTGAATGTTACTGGGAAGTCGGCGGGCAGGGTGCTTGGATTGGTGGTTATTTCGCGGCCTTGTCGAGTGTCCTGGACCACCAGATCCACTGAATCCAGCTTGCAGCCAAGATCGGATCCGACCTGGATCTGGCGGCCGTCGGAACTCTGGACGCGGGCGCGAACGCCACCACTGGGATCGTTTCCATAATCGGCCAGCACTCCCTGCGGAAGGGTTGGACCGGTTACTGGCTCAGGCTTCGTGTTCACAATGATTGCCCATTTCTCATAGAGTGGAAACACACTCTCCCCGTGCTTGCCATCGCTGCGATACCAGTAGAGGCCTCGCTGCTGATAGAGCGTGGTGATGTAGTACCCGGATCGCGAATCGGGCATCCAATTCGTCTCCGCCCAGTCTTGTTGGAGTAACTCAGGGCCCGTTCCATCCAGATTCAAGACATCGACAATTCCTCGGCTGTCGTACTGAGCGCGACCGACAATGTAAAACGGAACGGGCCTTCCGCGCTCGTCAAAAGAAAGAATGAGTAGCCACGTACCCGGCGCCATTCCAGCGCCGCCCGTGTAGCCGGCTAAATAATACGTGCGACGGCCGTTCGAATTGGTTTCCCACAAGCCGCGTATAGCTGGAGAAAGGACCGCCCGCCAGCGCTTACCTTGAACCAGAACGGACTCGTCTTGGCGAGTGACAGTGAAGTCCGGTGTTCGAACGGGTCTAGTGAGAGTAGAGTCCCGATAGAACACCGTCGTCATGGGAACGCGCTTGCGGAGGTCCGAATCGGGGATCACCTGCGTGTCCAGGGAAAATGCACCGATCGCCACCAGGAGCAGGATAGGGACCAGGGCAATGCGCAAGCGATTTCTACTCCTTGCCGGTCCAGGATGCAGGCAGGTTTGGCTTGGTTGCCCGAACGATTTCGAGAATCGCGCCGCGTGTCTCTGCCGACAAGCCTGCGAACGTCTTGCTGGCGTCCTTGCCCGTGAGGATCTCGTGCAACCGCTGGTACACCCGGTCTCGAACTTTGTCCGGCATCCCGTCAAAGGCGGCGCTATAAACCATGTACGAGAGCGGATAGCGGAACAGCCGGGTCTTCAGGTCGAAATCGCGCAGGGAGCGGCCTTTGGGATCGCGGGGACCGCGCTGCGGAAACGTTTCCGTGAAAGTGGAGACGCCCTTCACGGGAGCTTTGAGCGGCTCCTCATCGGCGAAGAGCATGTATTTGAGCATCTCTTCGATCTCCGGATTCAGCTTGTCCTCCGCCATGCCCATGCGTGAATCCCAGCCGATGCGGATCATCAGGTTGGTCATGCGGACCTGATGTTCCAGCGTCATCAGCGCGACGATGTCGCTGGTCGGCTCGATGTACTTCGATGTATCGAGCATTGTTGCCAAGCTAGTGAGATTCTGCGTCGGCTCCGTGGACGGGCCGCCGGAGCGAACCGGATCCACCAGATTGGTGTTATTCCCTAAATGCGTCTGTGAACCGGTGGTGCCTGTGACGTACCATCCTCCCCATCGCCCGCTGAGAGGAGTGCGGTGGTCGGTCATGAAGGCGTTGCCGTGCTCCGACCGCGTTTGCGAAACCGGATGGACGGAACTGACGACCAGTCCCGGGACTCCGAGCGTCACCGCGCCCTGATGGCATCGCAGACAACCTTGGCTCGGAGCGAAAGCGGGATCCGCAGCGGTCACCAGCACATAGAACTGAACGCCCTGCTTCGGATCGAGCGAGGCGAGTTCCAGAACGTCGCTGTTGCGCACGAATCCGACCATCACATCGTCATTGAAGTAGAGGGCGCGCGGCGTTCGAGGTCCAATGTGCTCTACCTGGGTGCTGGTTTTCGAAAATACGAGAGCCTGGGAATCCGGATTGACGTTGAGTAACTTCAGCACCGACGGCAAGTATCCCCACCCATTAGGGGCGACTTCCAGTTTCGCTTTGCCGCTCTCCAGACGATGTTGTAGGCGCGCCACGGGATCGTCAACAGGCCGCACGCCGTACTGAATGGCGGGATCGTCAAGCGGGACGTAAAACGTATCTTCTAGCTGCTGTGCCAGCTCTTGCGCAAGGGCCCAAGTCACGAGGACTAAGGCTGCTGCGAGCGCCAACGCGGCTCGACGGTGCATAGTTCCAATATAATGGGTCGGCATCGATGAGCATTTCGCAGCCCCTCACCACCACCGCGATGCCGGAGGCGCGCGAGCCGCGCCGGGAGCTGACGCTTCGCGCCGTACTGACCGCACTGGTGGTCGCCGCGCTGATGGGCGCGTCGTATCCCTACGTGGTCCTGAAGCTCGGATACGGACCGAACATCTCGGTGGTCAGTGCGTTCTTCGGCTACATCATCCTCTCGCTGGTGGGAGCCGTCACCGGCGCGCGAGGAACGCGCTGGGAGAACAACCTGGTTCAGACCGCGGGAACCTCGGCGTCGCAAGCCGGGTTCATGTGCGTGGTGCTGGCGGCCATGGACATGCTGAACGCCAAGCCGGAGCTGGGATTCTCGGTCCATTTGACGGTCTGGCAGACGTTTTCGTGGCTGACTGTTGCCGGTTTGATCGGCGTGCTGCTGGCCGTTCCGCTGCGGCGCCACTATATCGATGAGGAGGACCTGACCTTCGCCGACGGAACCGCGGCGGGCGAGGCGCTGCTGGTGCTCGATCAAGGTCCAAAAGAAGCCGGCCCGCGCGTCACGGCGTTGGGCGTAGGAATGTTCGCTTCGGGCTTGCTCGCAGTGGTGCGCGACAAACTGATGTGGGTTCCCGACGCACTCACCTTCGGGCCGGGAGGCGCCGCGCTGCGCATGGGCAGCGAGGTGAGCCTGCTCTCGTTCGGCTCGGGGATGCTGGTGGGGCCGCGGATCGCCATATCGATGGGCCTGGGAATGCTGATCTCCTGGGTCATCGCGCCGCCGATGCTGGCCGCGCGCGGCATTATCGCGGAGCAATCCTTCAACGTCGTGCTGCGCTGGGTGATGTGGCCGGCTACGGGATTCATGGTCGCGGGCGGCGTTACAGCGCTGGTACTGAAGTGGAAGCTGGTGGCGAAGACCTTCACCAATCTTTCCGTGCGGCAAGTGGATTCCACTGATTTTCCTATGCGCTACGTAGTCTCTGGAGTGACCGTGCTGTCGGTGCTTCTGTGCATCCTGCAAAAGGTTTCGCTGGGATTTCCAGTGTGGCTGACCATCGTGTCGCTGCTGCTTTCGTTCCTCCTGATGCTGGTCGGGATTCGGGTGCTAGGCGAGACGAATTGGGCTCCCGTCAGCGCCATGGCGAATCTGATGCAGGCGGTGTTCGCGGCGCTGTCGCCCGGGAACATGATGATCAACATGATCGGCTCGGGGATGTCGGGCACCGTGGCCACCAACGGCGAAACGCTGATGCAGGACTATAAGGCCGGCAAGATCGTCGGCTCCCAAAACCGCCATCTGACGATCCTGCAATTGATCGCGGTGCCGGTCGGCTCCATCGCGGTGGCGCTGGTGTATCCGGCGCTCAAAGCACGTTACGGGATCGGCGGACAAGGGCTCACCTCGCCCATCAGCGTGAAGTGGGCGGGGTTTGCCGAACTCCTCAACCAGGGATTCAGCCAGTTGCCCCGGGGATGCTTCGACGCGATGCTGATCGCGGTGGCGCTGGGCATCGTGATCACGTGCCTGGAGCCGCGCTACAGCCGGTTCCTGCCTTCGCCGACCGCGGTCGGCATCGGGATGCTGATACCGGGCCAGGCGATCCTGCCGATGGTCGCGGGCGGGCTCTGTCAATGGGCGTGGTCCCAGTCCAGCCCCAAGACCGAGGAGAAGTATTGCCTGCCTCTTTCTTGCGGATTCATCGCGGGAGAAGCGCTGGTGGTGCTGGTTTTCGCGATCCAGGCAATGATCTGAATCAGACAATGATCTGATGATCAGGCTTTCTTGGTGACTTCGACGATCCCGCGATCGCCGTCGACCTTCACCCAGTCGCCGGTTTCGATCACGCTCAGCGGGTCCTGATCGAGATCGGTGACCGCTGGAGCGCGCGTGACCACGGCACCCAGCGCGATCTTGGTGGTCATGACGTTGAAGATCATCGCCTTGGGCGCGAAGCCGGCGATGCGCGCAAGATGAAACGCGGCCGACCAGCCGGACGATCCTTTGGCGCCGGGAAACACCAGAACTTTGTCTTTGAAACATACGCCACGCAGTTGGTGATGCGTCTCAATGACGGTTCCCGTCAGCGGATCGATCCCGCCCCAGCCGGAAATCGTTTCGCGGGTCACCAGAGCTTCGCCTTCCGCGCAACCGCCGACGACCTTGCGTCCACGCAGAATGATCATTGGAGTTCCCCAGACCAGCGCCCCGTCAGCGCGGCGCGAATGCAATCCTCGGTCGAGCCGAACCAAGCCTCGACACCCATGATCGCCGGCAGATAGTGGACCTGCTTGGCCGAATCGAGCGCCACCACTTTGGTTCCCTCTGGCAGCATTTTGCCGATGGCGGAGCACGTATCGGTCATGACCAAACCGCCCGCTTCGCGAATGGTCTTGGTATAGCCGTGGAGGTCGGCGACGCTCTTCACCGCGCGCGAAGTGAAGAGCCACAGGCTGGACCCGTTCCGGATCTTCTTGCCCGCCAGCAGCCGTGCGGCCTCGCCAATCTGTTCGATGGAAGCGTGCGGGCAGCCGAGCATCACGTAGTCGACATCGAGATCGCGGCCGTTGGAGTTGAGCGATTCGTACACCCGCCGCCGTTCCGCGGGGCCGTAGTGAATGGTCGCCGCTTCCTTCTTCGAGCCCAACGCCTGTTTCAAAGAAGCTGCTTCCGGCGTCACGCCTACAACGTGGTACATCTCAACGCCACCCGACGACGCGGCGGCCGCACCGAAATGTTTGTGCCTGATGAGATCGGGTTGCCCGAGTTTGCCGGCGCCGTTTCCAAAGAGGACGGGGATATTTTCCTGCACCGCGTCGCCGACGAAATAGCCCAGCATGCCCCAATCCATTACACTCTCCACGGGCACGTCGACCTGAATCAGATGTGTGCCGCGGCGATGTTCATCGCGATGGAAGCCCCAATCGGGGATCTTGCCAGTGATCATAGCGGCGCTGGTACTCTCGCGGCCTTCCGTGTTGGTGCGCGCCCCGACCACCGAGTTGCAAAAGACCACGGCGGACGATTCCATCCACGCGCAATGCTCGCCGTACGTGGGCATGTTGCCAGCGAGGTAGGGCGTGCATGTCTTAAGCAACTTGACTCCGCGGCGAACGAGCTCCGCTTCATCCTGCTGCTGATGTTCCAAGGCTTCGCGGCTCATGCCCTGCTCGGCCCACAGTTCAGTATCCATGCCGCCTTGCAGATGGCAGCAGTTGCCGCCGACCTTGGGGAACGGGACGGTTTCGTCGCTATCCAGATCGAAGCGTGAGAAGACATCCTCGAAACTGGCGCCGCCGTGCTGTTTGTAGTACTCGTGCAGGAACATCGTGGATGATCCAGGCACGCCCGCGATGTTGGTGACGTCAACAAAGCGCTCGGCTCCCAGGGCCTCGCCGTAGCGGACCAGAAGATCCATAGCCTTCTGCTTCGCGGGCCCTTCAGCGCCGTCGAGCATGGCTTTTTCCTGATCGGTCAGCCGCATTGCTTCTATTATTGTGCGCCTCCGTGAGATATCACTCGTCAATATTCGCCCGCAGCCGCTGGCGCAGCGCGGCGAGATCGATATCGTGCACGCTGCCGGTTCCCGCCAGGTCCAGCGCGTGCGCCGCGGCCGCGCCCATCGCGATGCAGGGACCCATCACGCGCACGCTCGAAAGCGCCGTCGCATCGCCATCGATGCAGCGCCCGGCTGCCAGCAGGTTATCGGCCCCTGAAGGCGTCATACTGCCCAGCGGCACGTAGTGAACATGGTCCGCATCAAAGGGCTCCCACACATAACCCTCGGCGTGATGATGCTGTTCGAGCGGCCACGCCGTACGCGCGATGCTGTCCGGAAACTTCACGCCCTGCCGGACCTCATCCACCGTGAGATGGTGCCGGCCGACGATCCAGCGCGTCTGGCGAATGCCGGGCAGCCCATAGGCCCGCACTCGCGCTTGGCCAAATGCTGCCGGAAATTCGCTTCGCAGGAAATTCATCGTCCGATCCGCCTGCTCCTTGCCTTCGATGCCGATGCGCGAAGATTCCAGCGGATCGAGCGGGGTTTCGATGTGCGTCATGTTGACCACTGCTGTCGCCCGACCCGGGAAACTCATCGCGAATCCGTCGCGGCGGACGAGTCCGTAATTCTCGCCGCGCTCGCGGATCCGTGTGGACATTTCTTCGCGGCTGGGCTTCTTCGTGTCGTCGAAATTCTCGATCACGATCATCTGCGATCCGTAAATCAAGCCTTCCGCAGGCTCGCGGCACTCGAGTCCGGCCTGCCACACCACCGCCGCGTCTCCCGTCGCATCCACGAATCCGTTCGCGCGAACCACTACGTCGCCATAACGGGTGGCGAGCTCCAGTGCGGAGATTCTACGACCGGCGTGACCCTCTGCGCGGACGCGGCGCAGAACCGCGCCGAGCAGTGGAGTGATCTTCAGTTCGAGAATTTTGCGCTCCACCCAGCGGCCCAGCGCGACCTCGTTATACAGAGCGTTGAGCGAGACGCCGCCCATCACCAGGTGCAAGTCGCCGGTGGCGCCCAGATCGCGAATGAGATCGTCGGCGATGCCGTGAGTGAGTTGTTTGTTGCCGGGTGGATTGCCGAACAGGCCCACGATCATGCCAATGATCGAATTCACCGCCTGGCCTCCCAGCGCTGGCAGTCCGTCGATCAGGATCACGCTTTTGCCCAGGCGCGCGGCCTCGATCGCGGCCGAAACTCCCGAGATGCCCGCGCCGACCACGCAAATGTCGGCCTTATGCTCGCGGACCGGGGGCGAGCCCGCCTGCTTTACGACACGCGTTTCGGGACGAAAAGGTTTATCGATCAAGATGTGAACCCAAACTAGACCGCCCAGCCGCCGTCGATGATGTGGCATTGACCGGTCGTGTAAGTAGCCGTCGCCAAATACACCGCTAGATCCGCAATCTCCTCCGGTGTCCCGATCCGGCCGATGGGCTGCCGCGCGATAAACGCCTCGCGAGCTTTCTCGTAATCGCCCAGCGCGCGCAAGCGGTCTTCGAGCGACGGCGATTGCACCGTACCCGGACAAATCGCGTTGCAGCGGATTCCCTTGCTCACGTAGTCCGCGGCCACCGATTTCGTCAATCCGATCACCGCAGCTTTCGTCGTGGTGTACACAAAACGCGATGGCACGCCCTTGATACTACTGGCCACCGACGACATGTTGATGATGCAGCCTTCTCCCTTCGCCAGCATGCCCGGCAGGAAAGCCTGGATAGTACGGAACATGGACCTGACGTTCAAGTCGAACGCGAAATCCCACTGTTCGTCTGTACAATCCAGAACTGTACCGTTGTGGACGAATCCGGCGCAGTTGAAGAGTACGTCAATCGGCCCCGTTTCCGCAGCGAACTGCTTTACGGCGGTCGTATCCCGCACATCGAGCTGGTGCGTCGTGATCCCGGAGATCGACCGCAACTCGGCGAGCTTCGTCGCATTGATATCGGTTGCCGACACGCGTGCTCCCTGGCGCGCAAATGCCTCAGCGGTCGCTCGACCAATCCCCTGCGCTGCTGCAGTCACTACAACGCTCTTTCCTTCGCAACGGCTCATCAGTGTGAAATCTCCTCCAGCGCCAGATCGCGCGTTTTTGGTCCAAAACCGCCGATGGTCACGATCATAATCACCATAGCGCCTCCGATAAATAGTGCTACCGCCGGGGCACCGCCTGCTTTCAAAAAGAAACCGATCAGCAATCCCGCGAACGCCGCGCTCACGCGGCTCCAGCCATAGACAAACCCGACGGCTCGCGCACGAATGCGAGTCGGAAATAATTCACCCTGATAGTTGTGAAGCGAGAATGACATCCAGTTGTTCGCGAGCGTGACCATGACGCCGAACACAATCACCATCGCGGCGTTTTGCTGAATCGCGAACAAGTAAATAAAAGCTCCAATGCATAAGCCGGCGCTGCAGAGTTGCCACTTGCGCTCCATCCGGTCAGCCACGATTAGTCCGAGCAGTGGTCCGATGGGATTCGCGATGGCGATGATGAACGAGTATTCCAGGCTGGTGGTGATGTTGATTCCCTTGGCGATTAGCAGCGTCGGAACCCACGAACCGAAGCCGTAGAATCCGATGGTCTGCATCAGATTGAAGATCGAAAGCACTAGCGTGCGTTTTCCGTAAGGCGGCCGAAATATCTCGCGAAACGTGCTCGATCCGGCGCCGACGGCAATCGGCGGACCCGGCGGTGGCAGCGGAACGCGCGTATCACGAGCCACACGCGCCTCGATGTCCGCAGTCACCCGCTCGGCGTCGTTCTCGCGTCCATGCAATGCCAGCCAGCGAGGGCTCTCCGGCAATCCGCGCCGCAGCCACCACGCGATAATCGCGCCCACCGCACCGATCAGCGCTACCCATCGCCAGCCTTCGAGTCCGAATGGCCGTTTGGGCACCAGGAGCCAGCCCAACAGTGCGACCACCGGCACGATGCAGAACTCGACGAACTGGTAGAACGCGAACGCCCTCCCTCGCGCTTTCGGCGGAACGAACTCCGGCAGGTAAGTGTCGATCGTCACCTGCTCGAGCCCGACGCCGATGCTCGCGATGAAGCGCCACGTATCCACGCCGACAGCCGTGTTCTGGAACGCCATAATTGCGGTGCAGATCGAATACCAGACCAGCGAGGAAATAAAGATCGCGCGCCGGCCGAAGCGGTCGGCCACGAAACCGAAGCCCATACAGCCCACGAACATCCCCGCAAAAGTGCAGAAAACGAAGAACCCGATGCCGTTGATCGAGAACAGATTCGCCGCGTTGCTGGTGAACATCCCGCCTGCGACCAGTCCGGGCGCGATGTAGGTGCTGAGGAAAATGTCGTACAGCTCGAACGCGCCGCCCAGAGAGATCAGGAAAACCAGGCGCCACAACGTGCGTGTTACAGGCAGCCGGTCGAGCCGCGCAGCGATACGGCTGGCGAATTCGGGAGCGGCCTGTGAGGATGCCATCTAACCCTGAGATCTATTCAATGAGCCGAGACTGCTGCCGCGACTGCCGCGCCCATCTCTTCCGTTCCAACTCGGCGCGTATCCCGCTCAACGATATCGGCGGTCCGGAGGCCTTTCCACAACACCTCACGAACGGCCCGTTCGATCCGCAACGCGTGCTCCTCCAGATCGAAAGAATACCGCAACATCATCGCCACGGACAGAATCGACGCCAGCGGATTGGCGATATCTTTCCCCGCGATATCCGGCGCGCTCCCATGAACTGGCTCGTACAACCCCTTTTTGTCAGTGCCGAGTGACGCTGACGGCAACATCCCGATCGACCCCGTCAGCATGCCCGCTTCGTCCGACAGAATATCGCCGAAAATGTTCCCGGTGACCATCACGTCGAACTGCTTCGGGTTGCGCACCAGCATCATCGCCGCCGCATCCACCAGCATGTGGGAAAGTTCCACGTCCGGATACTCGCGGCCCACGCGAGTCATCACCTGCCGCCACAGCGCGCTGGTCTCGAGCACGTTCGCCTTGTCTACCGAGCAGACTTTCTTGCGACGTTTTCGCGCAAGCTGGAACGCAAAATGTCCGATGCGCTCGACTTCAGACACCGTGTAGCGCATGGTATTGAATCCCGAGGAGGCATCGATCCCGCGCGGCTCGCCATAGTAGACGTCGCCGTTCAACTCGCGCAAGATCAGCAGATCGAGCCCATCGACTACTTCGCGCTTCAATGTAGACGAGTTGATGAGTTCCGGGAACATGAACACCGGACGAAGGTTCGCAAACAGGCCCAATGCCTTCCGCAAACGGAGCAAGGCGAACCCGGCCGCTTGCTGCGGGAGACGTTTCTCGTCTTCGGCAACTCCGGAAGCTCCATGCAGGATCGCGTCGGACTGCCGGGCGAGTTCGAGCGTCGCTGGCGGCAACGAATCGCCGCTGGCATCGAACCCAGCGCCGCCGATAGGAGCTTCCTGGATCTCCAGGAGATGCTCGGCGCCCAGCACGGCCTTCAACACCTTAACGCCCTGCGCCGTTACTTCTCGACCGATCCCGTCGCCGGGGAGCACCGCGATCTTCATGCGCACGGGCGGCGGCTCACGCTACTCGTCACGCTACTCGGCTGGCACCGAGCAAGTGGCCTCGTCGTAGTTGCACTCGCCCATGCCGCCCTCGGCAAAAATGGGACGCTCGGCGATCCACTGGAACGATTCTTCGAACACATCGCGGGTGTAAGGCTCGAACACGATGCGCTCGCCGGGCCCCCATCGCCGTGTATCCATTTGGTCATGGAACCGCGCGGGAAACTCTTTCTTGTAATAGTGCGTGTAGAGCTCCGGCCGCAGATCGATGTCGCGCTGAGCGCGGCGCAGCGCCTGGAAAAACTTGCGCACGTCCTCCGGATTGGGATCGCCCGTGATGAGCGTCGCCATCATAAACGTGCTGTCGATAATCTTCCGGAATCCCAGCTTTTCCAGAAAATAATATGGACCGCTGAACAGCGACGCCGCCGGAGTCTTGCGATCGATCAGTTGCTCCATGCGGTGGAACAGCAGCCCTTCGGAGAACGAAAGGTTGATCTGATCGGGTTTTAGATACTGTTCCAGAGCCTGGATGGTCGCATAGTGGCTGCCCGATTGAAATCCCACTGAAATCGGCACACCTGCGAGATCGGCGGGCGTTTTAATCGGCGAATCCCAGGGCACGAAGACGCCCGCGGGTGAAACCGAATAGACGTCGCGATACAACTTTCCATGCCCATTGCTCGCCGCGACGTTCACCGTCCAATGGCAGGCGCAACTGATATCGCTGGTACGCCCCTTCTCAAAAGTTTGATACGCCCCGATCTTGTCGCCCAGATCGTGCTTCTTGCCCTCTTTGGAGTACAACTCGTCGCGGAACTCGTAATCCAGGCCTTCCGCATCGAAATAGCCCTTCTCTTCGGCGACCCATTCCTGCAGTCGCATGTGCGGGGCAATGACAAACTTAGTCATAAGATTAATGATCCCAGATTCGCTCGGAGACTCACTCGAGACTCACTCGAAACCCAGCCACCAGCCCATTTTCCCGGTATTCAGCCACGAAGTCTCGATTCCGAACCAGGTGGCTTGCGACGTCAGACGGTACTTCTTCGCATTTTGCGCGGGGGCTTGCAGGCGCAAGATGAACGCACACGGTCCTTCACCGATTTTGTCGAGCCGCCCAGCCAGCCAAGATTGCGCATTCAGCGGCGTCGCGAACACCACTGGAGTCCCCAGGAAAGAAGCCAGCCGCGCGCCGAACCTTTGATCCTCTTGTTGAACCGGCATCGGCAGGTCGTAAGCCTCGCGATAGCGCTGGATGGATGCGTTCAGATCTCGAACCGCGATCACCACGCGCGCCACGCCGCTGAAGTCCTGCGTGGTCGGTTTACCGCTGGGATACGCTCGCTGCTCGCGCGGCGTAAAATCGCGAATCATAAACGGAAAGAAGGTGCCGTTCGGCTCTTTGCCCACGTTCGCTGTTTCCCACTCGAGGCCCACGCCATCGGGCCGAGCGCGTCCGGCACGCGCGGGCGAAGTCACCACGACGCCGGCGGCCTGAAGGCGTTTCACCTCGGCCGTCAAATCCTTGGGCCGGACCGCCCACGCGCTGGGTCCCGCGTCGTTTTGCATTTGTTTCGACCAGTAATGTGCGGCGACCGCCGCGGGATCGGCATTGGGCTGGATCGCGATCAGTTCCAGATACGAGCCGTCGGAAAAGCTGGTCAGCGCCATCTCCGTCGCATGATTGCTGTGCGGACCACCGTATTCGGTCGGGATCCCCAGCGCAGCCAGCGTCGCCTGCATCGCTTTCAGATCTTTCCCCGCAACGGTAACGTGGTCAATCGTGAGATCGGCGGCAGGCAGCGTGACAGGCAGCATGAGAGGAACCAGCAACAGCCAAGCAAAGCGCACAAATCGAGTATAATTCGTCACGATGACTCGCATTCTCCTCGTATGCTCCTCGCTGTTAGTCGGTCCTCTGTTAATGGGACAGGTCCAGAAGTACGTCCCCGTCACCCAGCAGATGCTCGAAAACCCGAGCCCTGACGACTGGCTGATGTTCAGCCGCACCTACGATGCGCAGCGCTTCAGCCCGCTGAAGCAGATCAACAAGCAGAACGTGGGACAGCTCCACCTGGCCTGGGAACGCGGCATGGGCGCGGGCCAGACCGAGACCATCCCGATTGTCCATAACGGAGTCATGTACGTGGTGAATCCGGGCGGCATTGTGCAAGCGCTGGATGCCACGAACGGGGACGTGCTATGGGAGTACAAGCGCGACATGCCCGCCAACGTCGCCGCTCAGGAACGTACCAAGTCGCTGGCGATTTACCAGGACATCGTCGCCTACACCGCGCCCGACAGTTTCGTGGTCGGCCTGGACGCACGCACCGGCGAACCGCGCTGGCAGACTAAGGTCGATTCGCGCGGGAACACTTCCGGCCCGCTGATTGTTGAGGGCAAGGTGATTTCCGGC
>Ga0265313_10003141_pt1 | contig 13636 bp, 14 predicted proteins | sample 4123metaG_FD_203122 | JGI IMG/M metagenome (GOLD analysis project Ga0265313, IMG submission 203122) | Rhizosphere microbial communities from Carex aquatilis grown in University of Washington, Seatle, WA, United States - 4-1-23 metaG | ecosystem: Host-associated > Plants > Roots > Rhizosphere >...
TGAGTGAAGTCATGAAACTCCTCATCCGCTGTGTCATCACGAGCCTTTCTCTCTTCGTCGCCGCCTGGCTCGTACCCGGCATTCGCGTCGCATCCGAAGCATGGACTGTCTTCGCGGTGATGGCGGTCATCCTCGGCTTGGTGAACGCGATCATTCGTCCCATCCTTAAACTTCTGTCGTGTCCCTTGATTATCCTGACGCTCGGACTATTTGTGCTGATCATCAACGGAATCACTCTGTGGTTGGCTTCCGCAATCGCCGTGCGATGGTTCCACGTAGGATTCTACGTGGACGGGTTTTGGTCCGCGTTTCTAGGAGCGTTGATCGTGAGCCTGGTGTCGGTGGTGCTCACCGCGTTGTTCGGGGAAGAAAAACCAAGACCGGAACGATCGTAGTTCTGCTGCGTAAAAGGACCCAGTTTCTTGTGTTCTCTCGCGCAGAGCACGTCTTACCTGTGCGTTCCGGACCTTTATAGCCGCGTTTTTACGTTCCGGCACTTCCCGTGCATAAGGGATGACTAGAGAGACCCAAAATGACAACGTCAACGTTAAGCGCCACCTCAGGAATCCTGGACGGCCCTGCCATGAAGTTCCTGGCGGGATGCCAGGGGCCATGTATCACCATTGTGGTTCCGGCTCATCATCCAGGCGCGCAGGAAGGTTCGCGCAAGGCTCAGGTTCACGGGCTGGTCCGCACGGCTGCTGAACAATTGAAGCGCGGCAAACTGGCGAGCCAGGCCGCCGAACTGCTGGCTCCCCTCGAAGAAATCGCCCAGGAATCGGGCGTCGAGGCCGGCGGAGCCGGATTCGCCATCTTCCGCTCGCCTGAATACACGGCACGATACTATCTGCCCGACGCGCCAATTCAAAAATTGGTCATCGGCGACTACTTCTATCTGACTCCCTTCGTCACCGATGCATTCGCGCTGCACGAATTCTTCGTGCTCGGGTTGAGCACCAAGCAGCTGCGGTTGTTCCGGTACGCGAATGGCGAGTGCCATGAGTTGCCCTGGCCGGCCGCCGTGCCTCCGAGCCTGGATGCAGCCGGCGGATTCGATCAGCCCGATCACGACTTGGAGAACCGGTCCGTCAGTGGGCCATCTACTGGCGCTATGAAGGGCGTCCACGTTGGAACTCTGTCGGATCGCGAGAAGTTTCCCGAGTATCTACACCACTTCTTCGAAATCGTCGACCGTGGATTGAAGCCGACAGTGGACGGTAAGCCGCTCTTGCTGATGGGCGTCCACGAAGAGGTGGTTGCTTACCGGCGAACGGCAAAGCACGCGCACATTCTGACTACCGATTGTCTGGGCAACATCGACTTTCTGACGTTGCCGGATATCGCCGTCCGCGCCGCGAAGGCATGCCGTGGGCATCATCAACTGATCGCGGAACGTGTTCTCGCCGACTATCAGGAAATGCCGGACCGCGGCCGAACCCTGGCCGATGTGCCCGCAGTTGTCCAGGCGGCTGGCGAAGGCAGAGTACATCGTCTGTGCGTGCGCCTGGACACGGAGGTTTCGGGGCCGAACGGCGAAGAACTGGTCAATGCCGCGGTTGTCGAGACGCTGCGCGCCGGAGGCGAGGTCTTCGTGCTTCCGAAGAATAAGATGCCGCCGGCCCTCCTGCTGGCCGCGATCCTGCGCTATTAGACCATCGCCATGAAGCTGACCAAGATTCTGCTGCCGGTGGACTTCTCCGAGCAAGGAGACGGGGCCGCCCAGCAAGCAGCGGCCTTGGCGCGGCATTTCCACGCCGGGCTGATTCTGCTTCACGTGAATCCGATCCGAGTTCCTGCGTTGTTGTCGCCAGGCGAGTTCAGCGGACCCATTGATACGGGCTGGATCACGGCGCTGGAGGCTCAAGGGCGCAAAGAACTAGACACCTATCATCACGCTGATCTCGCCGGTGTCGACGTCAGGAAGATTGTTGTGACCGGCGATCCCGCCGCAGGCATCGTCGAATTCGCCCATCGCGAAAAGCCGGACCTAATCGTGATGCCGACCCACGGATATGGTCCTTTTCGGAGATTTCTATTGGGCTCGGTCGCCGCCAAGGTCCTGCATGATGTCGACGCGCCGGTGTGGACCGGTGCGCACCTGCAGAAAGGTTCGCAGCCGATGTGGAAACGGATCGGCCGGGTGATCTGCGCCATCGATCTCCGAACGGCCGAAGCGGTCCTGCTGTGGGCGCGCGACTTCGCGTCTGAGTTCAAGGCGGAACTGATTATAGTGCACGCCGTTCACGAGCAGCAGCCGCAAGTAAGCGCCGCCCAGGCGAACGAGCACATCCAATGCCTGCAACGGAGACTTTCCGTACCGGGCGAGATTCTGATCGAGGAAGGAAATCCCGCGCAGGTGGTGCAAGCCGCGGCCAACCGGAGAAACGCTGATCTGGTCGTAATCGGACGCAGCCCGCGGGAAGGAGTTTCGGGACGTTTGCGGATGAACGCCTATTCGATCGTGCGTGACGCTCCGTGTCCGGTCGTAAGTGTGTGAAGGCTTATACCGGAAGCGTCTGCGCGGCGGTGACCACCACTTCCAGGGTCGGACCTGTCAGCAGCGTGTTGTGAATCAGGCATGTTTTTACCGCACGGAGGAGCCCCTGCTGGTGACGTTCGTCGATTCCTGGAACGTTCACCTCAATGCGAAATGAGGCGAGCCGCGCAGGGCTGGTGCCTTTTGCCGCGGAAACGCGAATTTCCAGATCCTCCGCCGAAAGCGAGCGGGTTTGCAGGTATTCCACCGCATAGTGGCCGGCGCACGAGCCTAACGACGCCAGGAGCAGCTCGGGGGGCGTGGGCCCAGCGTCTTTTCCGCCTTCGGCTTCGGACTGGTCCGTTATGATCCGATGCCTGCCGACGATCGTCTCAAACTTCTTTCCTGCTAGATATCGAGTGTCGCTATGCATTTGCCATCTGTAGAGCAGCGGAAGGGCCAAACAGATGCATGGCAGTGTTATAAGGGACTGAAATGGTCGAGGCTCCATTAAAATCGACGCGGGAGCGCCGGGCGCCGTTGGACGTCTTCTTCCGGCCACGCAATGTCGCGGTCATTGGGGCGACGGAAGACCTGAGGGGCGTGGGCCGCTCGATCGTATCCAACCTCAAGCAGACATCCTTCGGCGGGACCGTTTATCCCGTAAATCCCAAACACTCGGAAGTGCTGGGCTTACCCTGCTTTCCGGGCATTCGTGAAATTCCAGCGCAAGTCGACTTGGCGGTGATCGCGACTCCTGCCCGAACTGTTCCAGGGATCGTCCGCGAGTGCGCGGCGGCAGGCATCGAGGGCGCCATCATTATCTCGGCGGGTTTCAAGGAAATCGGCGAAAGGGGCGCTGCCCTGGAACGGGAAGTTCTCGCTGAGGCGCGGAAGAGCAAGTTGCGGATTGTCGGGCCAAACTGCCTGGGCATCATGAGTCCGCACTACGGTCTGAATGCGACGTTCGCCAGTTCGATGGCCCGTCCCGGTCACCTGGGTTTCATCAGCCAGAGCGGCGCCTTGTGCACGGCCATTCTGGACTGGAGCCAGCGTGAACTGGTCGGATTCAGCGCGTTTGTTTCCGTCGGCTCCATGCTCGATGTCGGTTGGGCGGATCTGATTCAGTACCTCGGCGATGACCCGAAAACCCGGAGCATCGTGATCTACATGGAATCCGTAGGGGACGCTGGCGCGTTTCTGTCCGCGGCGCGAGAGGTGGCGCTATCGAAACCGATCATTGTCATTAAGCCGGGGCGAACGGCAGCTGCCGCGAAGGCCGCCGCTTCGCACACCGGAGCTCTGACCGGCCAGGACGACGTTCTCGACGCGGCATTCCGACGCTGCGGTGTCGTTCGCGTCAACACCATCGCCGAGCTTTTCTATCTCTCCGAGGCGTTGGACAAGCAACCACGTCCAAAGGGGCCACGGCTGACGATCGTCACCAATGCCGGCGGACCCGCCGTCCTGGCGACCGACGCGTTGTTGTCCGACGGCGGTCAACTGGCCGAGCTTGCTCCGAACACCATCGAGCAACTCAGCGGATTCCTGCCGCGTCACTGGAGCCACCAGAATCCCATCGACATCATCGGAGATGCCAATGCGGAACGTTATTCGAAGACCATCGATATCGCCGTCAAGGATCCTGCCACCGATGGCCTGCTGGTCATTCTGGCTCCCACTGGTTTGGCCGATGCCACGGCCATCGCGGAACAGCTGACGCATTACGCCAAGCTTCCCGGCAAGCCTGTGATCGCCAGTTGGATGGGGGGCCGCGACATCGCGAAAGCCGAGGAGATTCTCAATCAAGCCGGCATTCCGACCTACGCCTATCCTGATGCGGCGGCGCGCGTGTTCGACCTGATGTGGAGCTACAGCGCCAATCTCAAAGCGTTGTACGAAACACCGGAAGCTTTCGAATCGGAAGCGGCTGCATCGCGTACGAAAGCCACCGAGCTCATTAACGGCGTGCGTGCCAAGGGTCGCACGCTTCTGACCGAGGCCGAATCGAAGAGCCTGCTGGCAATCTATGGCATTCCGACCGTCATGACGGAAATCGCGGCCACGGCAGACCAGGCCGTAGATGCGGCCGGTCGCATCGGATATCCGGTGGTGCTCAAGCTGCATTCCGAGACGATCACGCATAAGACCGATGTGGGTGGCGTACAGCTCAATCTTTCGAGCGAAGCTGCGGTGCGAACGGCCTACCAGAACATTCAAGAGTCGGTCACGCGAGCGGCAGGCGCGGAACATTTTCTCGGCGTGACGGTTCAGCCCATGGTGCGCCCCGAGGGATATGAGTTGATCCTGGGCTCGAGCATCGATTCGCAATTTGGGCCGGTTCTGCTTTTCGGCAGCGGTGGCCAGCTGGTGGAGGTTTATAAGGACCGCGCGATCGGCTTGCCCCCGTTGAACACTACGCTGGCGCGTCTGCTGATGGAAAGGACCAAAATCTTCTCAGCGCTGGGTGGCGTACGCGGACGCAAGCCCGTGAATCTGGTTGAGCTGGAAAAGCTACTAGTGCGGTTTAGTTATCTTGCAATCGAACAAAACTGGATCAAGGAAATCGACATTAACCCTCTGCTCGCATCCGCGGATGGATTGCTCGCGCTCGATGCGCGCGTAGTTCTGCATGGCCAGGATGTCGTCGATCCTCCTTCGCCGGCCATACGCCCTTATCCGGTTCAATACGTTAAACCGTGGCGTTTCGAGGATGGCACGGAGGTGATCATTCGCCCCATTCGTCCCGAAGACGAGCGCTTGATTGTCGCTTTCCACGCCAAGCTCTCTGAGCGCAGCATTTATCAGCGATATTTTCACTTGCTTAGCCTCGATCAGCGGGTTTCTCACGACCGGCTGGTGCGAGTCTGTTTTGGCGACTACAACCGTGAGATTGCACTGGTGGCCGAGTATCGGAATCCAGTGACGCGCGAGCCCGAAATTCTCGCTGTGGGCCGTTTAAGCAAGGCGCATCTCGCCAATGAGGCCGAACTGGCGTTCCTGATCACCGATGAGAATCAAGGGCGCGGCCTGGGGACTGAATTAGCGCGGCGGCTGATCGAGATCGCGCGAATCGAGAAGCTGGACCGCGTGACGGTCGAGATCCTGGGAGGGAACCGGCAGATGATCGAGGTTTGCCGCCCGCTGGGATTCGATCTGCAGGATGTCGAGGACGATGTGGTTCACGGAGTCCTGACGCTGTGACGGGGACTTCCCGTCGTATCGAACTTGCCCAAATCTGGATTGCGCTGCTTGCCGCCGCGGCGATTATTGTCCACCTGGGCTTACGCTATTTGACCAAAGCGGGGGTCGGGGTTTCCGATATCCCGTTGTACGTGGCCGTTGCGGCTGGCGGCATACCGTTGCTGTGGACCTTAGGGCAACGTTTGATTCACCTGGAATTCGGCTCGGACCTGCTGGCGGGACTGTCCATCGCGGCCGCGGCGGCCACAGGTCAATACCTGGTGGGCGCAATCATTGTGCTGATGCTTTCCGGTGGTGGCGCACTGGAATCGTATGCTTCGCAACGGGCGAGCTCGGTCTTAGACGCGCTTCATAAGCGAACTCCAAAGCTCGCACACCGCAGGACGGATTCCGGGCAAACCGATGTTCCCCTCGACGCGGTGAGAATCGGCGACAGGATCGCGATTTTGCCGCACGAGATCGCGCCGGTGGATGGAATCGTGATCGAAGGCCACGGCCGGATGGACGAATCCTATCTCACTGGCGAGCCCTTCGAAATTTCCAAGGCTCCCGGATCCGGCGTCTTGTCAGGCGCGATCAATAAAGACCAACTTTTGGTAATAGAGGCATCCAAGTTACCGGTGGATTCCCGGCACGCTCAGATCGTCCGATTGTTGCAGCAAACCGAGGCTAACCGTCCGCGCTTGCGAAGACTGGGCGACAAGCTGGCGGCGTGGTACACACCCGTCGCGGTAGTTACTGCCTTGGGTGCCTGGTGGTGGAGCGGCGATTCACTCCGATTTCTCGCGGTAACCGTGATTGCGACGCCTTGCCCTTTGCTCATTGCGATCCCAGTAGCGATTCTCGGAGCAATCTCGCTCGCCGCCAAACGCGGCATCATTATCAAAAATCCCGCGGCTCTGGAGCAGATCGACAATTGCCGCACGTTGATTTTCGACAAGACCGGCACGTTGACGTATGGCAAGCCGGTTCTGACCGAGGTTCTGTGCTCCGATGGATTCTCGCGCGAGGACGTTCTGTCCAGGGCCGCGAGCCTGGAGCAGTACTCCAAGCATCCGCTGGCCGCCGCTGTGCTGAGCGCAGCGCGCGCGGACGGCCTCCCGCTGGAGCAGGCGAGTTCGATCAGTGAAAAGCCGGGCACAGGGCTGCAGGGGACCGTGAGCGGCGTGAGTATTCAGGTCACGGGGCGCGCTCAGGTGCAGGGTATGGCTCTGCCGGAGCCTACTACAGGTTTGGAGTGCATCGTTCTATTCGATCAGCGTCTGGCCGCCGTTCTCCGTTTTCGCGATACGCCGCGTGAAGAGAGCCGCCCGTTCATCGCGCATTTAGGAACTCGGCATGGCGCCAGGCGGGTGGTCTTGCTCTCAGGCGATCGCGAGGAGGAAGTCCGCTATTTAGCCGGTCAGGTGGGAATCGGCGAGGCGCTCTTCAGCAAAAGTCCCGAGCAAAAAGTTGCTTTCGTCGCGGCAGCCGCCGAGCAGGAGAAAACGCTGTTCGTCGGCGATGGGATCAACGACGCCCCCGCGATGCTCATGGCCACCGTGGGGGTCGCACTCGGATCGAATAGCGATATCACTTCGGAAGCCGCGGACGCGGTTGTGCTCGATTCGTCGCTGGAAAAGACCGATGAGCTGATCCACATCAGCCGTCGAATGCGCCGGATCGCGCTGGAAAGCGCCGTGGGAGGAATGGCGCTGAGCATGATCGGCATGGGGTTCGCCGCCGTGGGGTGGCTATCGCCGGTGGCCGGCGCGATCGCGCAGGAGGCGATCGACGTGGCTGCGGTGCTAAACGCCCTGCGCGTTGCCTTTTACTATCGGCGACTGGCCGATTTCTAGTGGTTATGAACGTGCTGTGTAAGACAGCATGGAAAACGTACGAACCATCGATCCAGAGCGGGGCGAGCGCGACACGATTTGTTCCCGGTGCGGGGCGCCCGCGGAATGGATTTTTACGGATCGCGAGAAAACCCGGGTCGAAGTGACCTGCCCGGACTGCGGCAAGTTTGAAATGCTGCGGACCGAGTTCGATCAAGCCGAGTCGGAGATGGTCGAACCAGGCGAGCGGGAGTGACCGGCCGCCTAGTGTGACCACCAACAGCCAGATCGCGCGGAAGCTTGATGAGTTGGCGAACCTGCTGGAAGCTCAGGGCGCCAACCCGTTCCGGGTGAATGCCTATCGGCACGGAGCCATGGCGATCGCCGGCCTGACCGAGCCGGTGTCCGACCTATACGCGCGCGAAGGCATCGAAGGTCTGGAGCGGATTCCCGCAATCGGCCACCGCTTGGCGATCGCGATTCGCAGTTTGGTCGAAACCGGCCGGCTGCCGATCTTGGAGCACATGCGCGGCGAGATCGATCCCGTGCTGCTTCTGCAGTCGGTTCCGGGAATCGGACCTGTCCAGGCCGAGCGGCTGCATCATGACCTGGGGATCGACACTCTGGAAGAGCTCGAAGCTGCGGCGCATGATGGCCGTCTCGGGGGTGTGGCAGGCTTCGGGTCAAAGAAAGTCGCGGGGATCATCGATTCACTGGCATCGCGGCTCGGTCGCGTGCGCGACCTCGACGCAGGTCCAGCCCGGCAGGTGCCCGTCGAGGAATTGCTGGATGTCGACCGGGAGTATCGCGAAGCAGCCCAGGCCGGCACGCTTCCCACCGTGGCTCCCCGGCGATTCAATCCGGAGAAAAAGGCCTGGTTGCCGATTCTTCATACCCAACGCGGCGATCGCCACTATACGGCCCTGTTCTCCAACACAGCGCGGGCGCATCGGCTGGGCACAACCGAAGACTGGGTGATTCTCTACCAGGATGGCGAATCGGGATCGCACCAATCCACGGCCATCACCAGCCATCACGGACCGCTGAAGGGCCGGCGAGTCGTTCGCGGCCGCGAGGCAGAGTGCCAGGAGTATTTCGAACGTCTCACTCCTCGCGCACGCCACGGAATGGCAAACTGAACTTACGAGCAACCTCCGGCCAGAACTCACGCAACACGTCGAATCCCATGTCCTGAAGCACGCTAAAGGCGCCGTTCCGTGCCGCAGCGGCCACGCCCGGCTGATTGCCGGGATGGTAGAGATTGTTGAGCGCCAGCGAACTCCCCGTGGCGAGCCACTCCGTGTAGTTGAACATCAAATTCCCGTTATCGCGGCGCGCGACTATGGTATGACTCATGGCGTGCAAGAGGCGCCCTTTCTTGCTGCCCTGCCCCATGCGGTAATAACGCGGATCCTGGGAAAAAATCGTCGGATAAAGAAAATCTCCAAAGAACCGGGACACCGTTTGACTGGTGAAATCCGCTCCGAAACGGCGGGCATACCCCAATCCGCCTTGCCCGAATGTGGGATCTCTGTTGGAGACCTGATCCAGTCCGGCATTGAAACCCGCGGCAAGAAACGAAACCGGATCAGCGCTGTCGTGCAGGAACAAGAGAAACTTGGCGCCCGGCTCCAGCGAACACAACTTTACGCCCGGCTTGTAGCGCGGCGGGTGCACTGCTTTGCGCTCGAGTTTCCGCCCGAATGAGCCCACCACCTTGGCGAGCGGGCCATCATAATCTTCCCAGCCCACCAGCGGAGGCGGCTGCACGCACGACGCCGGCGGCGTCGCTACGGTTTTCTCTCCTGCGGGCGTCGTCGGGATTGTTTCCTGCCCCAGAAGACGCCCGCTTAACAGAAGGGCCACGCCGATTGTCATACTCCAGCACGGTCGCGGCCCCATACACGTAATTTAACGCCTCGGTTAACTTACCGCCTCGGGATCTCTAGTTTGTTGCCCAGGCGTTCCAGCCGGTCTCTGGTCTTTCCGTAATCCACGAAATCTCCGATCATGGCCGCCAGGTCGGTGGCATAGTCGGCATTCGCCGCCAGGAAGTCCTTGTACTCGTCGGTGAAGAGCCGATTAGGTTGATCATTTAGGCGTTCGACGATGGCCGAAGTGTATCCTTCCAACTCGTCCAGGTAGGGAACGATTCGGTCGATCGCAGTCCTTTGCCACGGTGCCGCCTCGGGCCTCGCATCCTTAAGCTTGTCCTCCTGCTTCTCTAAGGCATTGACGTGGTCTCTGATTTGGTTGATGGCGACGGCATGGCTTTCCCAGCTAACGTTCATCCGCGTGAAGCCTTCCATGGCCACCGCGTCGTCCTTCACTTGAAACGCCAAAGTCTTCGCTTCGGCGAGCAATTTCGCTACGTTTTCAGAATCCGGAACAACGGCCGCGTTGGCCGCGCCAGCCCAGCCTACCAACAAGATCGCTGGCGTCCCCATCCAAAATTTCAGTGTGCGTTTGTTCATGTCATCCTTCCTTTCCTGTCAAGTCCCTTATCCTGGAGTGTGCATTTCATGCGCCATGGGGGATCTCCGCTAAGCGACTGGGATAGAAGGGGATACGAAATCATTTCAAGTGGGTCTGCCCGAACTTGGGCGAAATCGCCCAACCAACGCGCGCGAAAGCTCGCAGGCGCTGTTAAGCTAAGAGAACCGTCGCCCGATTAAATCCAGAGGTACACGTTGTGCGCATTTTCGTCCTTGTCCTGCTTGCGATTCTTCCCCTGGTTGCCGTATCCGGTACCGCCCCAGCGATACAAGAGGGCCATCTGCGGCTCTTCCACACTCATACGGGGGAGCATTTAGATATCGTGTATCGCCATGGCGATACTTATATTCCGGAAGCTCTGGCGAAGCTCGACCATTTCCTGCGCGATTCCCGCACAGGAGAAGTGCACCATTACGATCCGCGGGTTTTCGATGTTGTGTTGGATGCGGCCCGGGCCGTTGGCCGCGCCGACGCCGAGATTCACATCATCTGCGGATATCGCGCGCCGAAAAGCAACGAGTATCTCCGGACGCACACGGTCGGCGTGGCCAAGAACAGTCTTCATATGCAAGCGGAAGCGATCGACATCCGTCTTCCCGGTACGCCGACTTTGCAATTTCGGAATGCGGCGCTCGCGCTCGGGCGTGGTGGCGTAGGATACTATCCGGCTTCGGATTTCATTCACGTGGACGTAGGCCGGGTTCGGCACTGGTAGTCTCGGGCTCCCGCCCGGCTTCGGCCAGTTCCTGTTCGAGGGCGGCGTCTTTGCCGTAGATGTCCTCAAAGAAGTGGACCTCACCGTTCTCCGCTACTACCGCGGTCACATATATCGTCATCACGGGAATAGGGTTCGTCAGCTTCACCGAGATGGATTCCGTTCCTTGCATGGCCGCAACGATGCGATCCTGACGCCAGCCGGATTCATCGCGCAGTACCCACTCGGCCAGGTTTTGGGCATTCTCCAGACGAATGCAGCCGTGGCTAAAATCGCGGCGCGCCCTGGAAAATAGCGATTTTGCGGGCGTATCGTGCATGTAGACGTCATACTCGTTCGGGAACACGAACTTGATTAGCCCCAGGGAATTCTTGGGCCCTCGCCGCTGGCGCAAGTGAAGCGCGCCTGAACGAAGTTGCGCCAATAAGGTGCCTGAGACCGCATCCTGCGCGACCACCACCCCTTTCGGTGTGACCAGCTCGAAGTCGTTCTTGGAGATGTAAGCGGGATCTCGTTTGATGTTCGCCAGCAGCTCCTTGCGCTGGATGCTAAATGGCACGTTCCAATAGGGACGGAAGAGGACCGAATCGAGTTCCGAAGATAAGAGCGGAGTTTCCAGTCCGCGCGCCTTCCCGATCACGATCTTCATTTCGAGCGCAAGCTGGTGTCCGGGATCAAAGGCGCGTAACCGGAATTCAGGCAGATTCAGCACGATCGCCCGGCGCGAGGGATCGTAGGGAAGCCGCCGCCAGCGTTCCAAGGCTAGTTCGAGCTGCCGAACGCGGAAGCTTAGCGGTGTGTTCAGTTGCGCGAGCGTCCCTTTACCAAGGCGCCCATCGGGTTCGAGCCCGTGGCGGGTCTGAAATCGCTTAACGCCCGCAACCAGCGTGGCGTCATACACATCTGAATCCACGTCTGAACGGGCGGGAACGGCCACTGCGGAAAGGTCCCCGACCAGCGTCAGCAAGCGAATCAAGCGCGGGACACCGGCATAGTGGTCGCCCCGTTCCACGGGTTTCTTGGTCGCAGGCAGGATCGCGAAGTCGTCTTCTGAAGCCAGAACTCGATAGTGCTCCAGGGCGATCAGCGTCTGCTTGTATTCGTAGGATGTGGATCCATCCGCGATTTGCCCCGGAAGCGAACTAGCTCCGGCCAACGTGACCATACTCAGCATCAGACGACCTAAATACTGCATGGTCACGGTAATGAGAGAGCAACGGGCGGGCCACTTCGGGGCGGAGTGCCGAACGGGACTGTTTTGTTTGGTAGGTCGCGTGCTTATCCGAATACGACTTCAGAACGGAGCGACCATGAATACGAAAGTAACCAGCATCGACTCGGGAATCAGACGGCGCAAGGCGACCCTCCAATCCAAGCTCGATGATTTACTCAAGCTCTCCGGAGATCGTGAAAGCCTCGAGATCCAACAGATGGCGGACCCGCTCGATCAAGTCCGGTCGAGCACCGACCGTGACATGGCGGTCGAAACTCTGAACCAGCAGGCGCGTTCGATTCATGAGATTCGGTCCGCGCTGGACCGGATCGAGGCGGGCAGCTACGGTTGGTGTGAACGCTGCGAAGAACCGATCCCGGCCAAACGCTTGGACGCGCTGCCCTGGGCACGGATGTGCGTGCACTGCCAGTCCGCGACCGAAGCGGAAGGCCAGTCCTTACACAGCGCAGCGTGACCGCATCGCGCGGCCATACGGCTAAGCGCGCGGCCGCTGATCTCAACGACCGCGCCACGTTTGAGCATCCGCCCGTGCTACGCCGCCGCCTTCACTGCCTTGACGGATTCCGGAGCAACGATCCGCAAAATGCCGTTTTCAAGGTTCGCTGTAACTTTTTCCACGTTGATGGGATTTGACAACTCGAAACGCCGATAAACGTCGTTGGAGCCAAACTCCGTCCACAGCACGCCGTTCTTTTGCGTTTTCTTCTCTTCCTTGGTTTCGGCGTGGATGACGATCTCGCTTGGGGTGGTATTCACTTCGACATCCTTCGACTCAAAGCCAGGCAAAGAGACCTGAATCTCGTAAGTGCCGTCTTTTTCGGCCAACTCCGACGCCGGCCAGCTGAATACTTCGCGTTCCGCTTTCAGCCAATCCTCTTGGTCGTGGCCCAGTTCGCGGCCACGATTCTCAAATAGGTCAAACGCACGCTGCCGAACCCCTTCGAGCCGCTTTGCAATCTCCTCGAAGACGGGCAAGTTCTTCTTTCCCGCATCATTCACTTTCCTGATAGCTACTTGTGACATGAATGTATTCTCCTTCTAGACTTCCGATCGCCTAAGAGAGCAGCACGTAACCCGCCAATAAGTAAGGCTAAGTATCAGCGGACTGCGGCAACGCGAGCAGCAGAGATATGAGTGAAATGACCCAACTATCGTCGCGAGCCGTGGAAGCGCGCATTTCGGATGGCGCATAGTTCGGTACGCTGTAGCTCTGGAGGAGTTTCCATGAGTGAACCGCGAAGGCATGTCCTGATTTGGGTGGCGCCGGAGTTCTTAAAGTCCTCGGGGATGATTCAACTCTTCACGGAAGCTTCCATTTTTCTTCCTCCCCAGGACGATCTGGACGAGTACATCCATTCCGCGGAAGCCGCTGGCGGTTTTGCCATGACGGGCAGACTCGCGGAGGCGAATCATGGCGCCGGTATCTGGATCTCTCCTGTCAACGTGCCGGGACTCGAGCTGATGATTCCCTGGCACCTGGTCAAGAGCGTCGTCACGGCCGAGAGTACGCAGTCCTCCAAGGCATTTGGCCTTATGAGCGACCTGGCTCAGCCCAATGCCGCCGCCAAGAAACAGCGCGAGCGGACCACCGGCCGCAAATAGCCCATCCCACATTCCCGAATGGCCACATATCAAATCGATTCGCAGCACACCGGAGTGCACTTCAAAGTCCGGCACATGATGATTTCAAACGT
>Ga0265313_10003144_pt1 | contig 13630 bp, 10 predicted proteins | sample 4123metaG_FD_203122 | JGI IMG/M metagenome (GOLD analysis project Ga0265313, IMG submission 203122) | Rhizosphere microbial communities from Carex aquatilis grown in University of Washington, Seatle, WA, United States - 4-1-23 metaG | ecosystem: Host-associated > Plants > Roots > Rhizosphere >...
GCAATCAACACAAGCAAGGCCATTGCTGATCTGGCACAAGGCGCCGAGGCCGCGCAGCAGCCCGCGAGAAGCGGATACGAGGCTCTCGCCAAGAAACTCGACGAAAGTGTGCATTGGACTGTCCTGCCGCTACAGGAAGCAACGGCAAATCAAGTCTATCAACAATTGAATACGGCGACTCATCAGATCGGCGCCGAAGCAGCCATCACCGGCATCATGCACCCCGTGCAAGCGGCCAGACTCACTCCCGCACAGCGCAAGGAGCTCCTCAAAGGCCTTGGTGTCGATGCGCTGCTGATCGCGGACATCAAGATCAAAGTCGGTGGAACCTCGGGCTTTGCAATGGCCGGATTGGGCTCGATTACCAAGTACCCGCAAGCCACCATTGCGCTCACCGCCTACGGCGAGCAGGACGACGAACCCATGTGGCAAGATAAATGGGCGGCAGGCGATAAAGCCAAGACTGGCGTCACCAACACCATGGGCGCGCAGAACGACTCGACCAAGGAGGCCGCGCTTGCCGAGGCCACCGCGTCCGGACTGGACAAGCTCATGGCGCGATATCGCGAACAGTCGGGCCCGACCGCGTCCAAGTAGCGGCCACGACTGTCACAAGCAGGGCATCGCGCAAATGGTGCCCTGATGAACGTCCGATCAACGTTCTTTGCCGTTTGCAAGGTTGACTTTCTACATTCGTGTTGCCTTCTGCGGCGTCTGCAAAAAAAGACCGTCTGTGACGACAAACAGTCGACGTTTGGCCATCGAGACTATAGAACATGCGCCCTCGCGCTGACTGACAGCGCGACCGGGAGCGTTCAATAGATACACTGTCTTACATTGAGTCGGCGGCGGACACGGCGGCGGACACGTCAACGGTTGGTGTGCGGTTGCGTGCGTGGCAACGAGAGGCGCTTGCGCGCCTGGCAGAAAGCACGTCGCCGAATTTTTTGGCTGTCGCCACGCCGGGCGCGGGCAAGACGACGTTTGCCCTCGTGGCGATTCGACGTGCCTTACTGGCGCGTCAGGTCCATCGCTGTGTCGTCGTGGTGCCCACGCAGCACCTCAAGCTCCAGTGGGCGCACGCCGCCGAGCGGTTTCATTTGCACCTGGATCCGGAATGGAGCGCCGGGTACGGTGCGCTGCCGTCGGATGTCCACGGCGTCGTCGTCACTTATCAACAGGTCGCCGCGTCGCCGGGTTCTTTGCGTGACCTCGTGCGCACTTCCTACGCCGTGCTCGATGAGATCCATCACGCCGGCGAAAGTCGCTCTTGGGGAGACGGCGTTCGCTTCGCGTTCGAGCACGCGCGACACCGCCTATGTCTCTCGGGCACGCCCTTTCGCTCAGACCAAAGCACCATTCCCTTCGTGCACTACGACGGCGATCTCGCCCGTCCCGATTACGAGTATGGCTACGGCGAAGCGCTGAAGGATCGGCTGGTCGTTCGCCCCATTTACTTCCCGCGCATCAATGGCCACATGGAATGGACCGCGCCGGGCGGCCTCGATTGTGCGGCGACCTTCGATGATCCCTTGACGCGAGACCTGGCCAACCAACGCCTGCGCACAGCGCTCGATGCGAGCGGCGACTGGTTGGCGAGCGTGCTCGTGCAAGCGCATGCCCAGCTCCTGCACTTGCGTAGAGGCGATCCCACGGCCGCCGGCCTGGTCATCGCGATGGATCAGGAGCACGCACGCGGTATCGCCGAGATCATGCAGGAGCGCCTGAATGTTTTCCCCACTGTGGCCACATCGGAAGACCCGACTGCCTCGCGAAAGATCGCCACCTTCGCTACGAGCGCGGCACCATGGATCATCGCCGTGCGCATGATCTCGGAGGGCGTGGACATTCCGCGCTTGCGGGTCGGCGTCTATGCGACCAACACGGTCACCGAGCTCTTCTTTCGCCAAGCGGTTGGGCGACTGGTGCGCTGGACGGGTGGGCCCGGGCGCCAAGCGGCGTACATGCTCATTCCCGACGACAAGCGCCTGCGAACGTTTGCCGCCGGCATTGCCGAACAACGCCGTCACTCGCTACGCAAGCAAACCGACGACGATGACTTCGGCATCACCGCATCCCGGGAAGATGACGGACGTCGTGAGCAGGACGAAGCTGCCCTGACCGAGGATCGGCAGTGCTCGCTTTTCGCCGCCATTTCTGCCGTGGCGCTCGACGAGCAGGGCCGCCCCATCGAAAGCCCGAGCGTCGTCGAAGAGCTCGAGAGCGCTGGAGACGACGAAGCGATTCCGGATTTCGTCGACATGGCACAGGTCAAAGCGCCGAGCGCGCACGCCTTGGTGTTCGACAGCATCCCGCTGCCCCCCGTGCCCCTGCCCGACCTCGACCCCGCTGCAGCGCCCGCCGCCACCAGCGCCCTCGCCCGTCGGCGACGTCTGCGGGAGCTGAACAGCGAGATCGTGCGCGAAGTCGTCCACCTCACGGCAAAAACGCACGCCCAGATCAATGCCTTTCTCAACAAGAAGATCGGCATCAAGCGCATCACCGAGGCGTCGGTCCGTCAGCTCGAACGCCGACTGGAGCTCGCCAAAACGCTCCTCCGTTCGCCGAGAAGAATTCTATCGTGAACGCCTGAAACACCTCGCCCCGCGCGAGCGGGGAGAGGTCGCCGAGCGCAGCGAGGCGAGTGAGGGGCAGCGAGTGCCGGGCCCCCCGTCCTACGACTTCGGGATCAGCCGCGCCATGATGACGCCTTCGATCTTGCGGATCTTCTCGACCACGGCTTCGCTCACGCTGCCGTCGACGTCGATAATGTTGTAGGCCAGCTCGCCCGCGCTCTTGTTCATCATGTCGATGATGTTGATCTTGTCGCCCGCGAGGACCGTGGTGATCTGGCCAACCATGTTGGGCACGTTGGCGTTGCCGACCACGAGGCGCGTACGGCCCATGTTGGGCATTTCGCAGTTCGGGAAGTTCACCGAGTTCTTCACGTTGCCGTAGCGAAGGAAGTCGCTCATCTGGCGTGCCGCCATGATGGCGCAGTTGTCTTCCGCTTCGGGCGTGGACGCGCCGAGGTGTGGGATGGGAATGACGTTCTTCTCGTCGAGCAGATCGTCCTCGGGAAAGTCAGTCACGTAGCAGGACACGACGCCCGACGCCAACGCGGCTTTGACATCCGCCGTTTTGACCAGACCGCCGCGCGCCAGGTTCACGATGCGCACGCCCTTCTTCATGACTCCGAATTGCGCCGCGCCCAGCAGCCCTTTGGTGGCATCCACCAGCGGGATGTGCAACGTGATGTAATCCGATTGCGCCAGAAGCTGGTCGAGGCTGGTCGCGCGCCGAACCGTCCGCGCCAGGCCCCACGCCGCTTCGACCGAGATGTAAGGGTCGAAGCCGACCACGTCCATGCCGAGGGCCAGCGCATCGTTGGCCACCATGACGCCGATGGCGCCGAGACCGATCACGCCGAGCTTCTTGCCCTTGATTTCAGGACCAACGAAGTCGTTCTTACCTTTTTCAACCAACGGGCCGACCTCTTTGCCCTTGCCCTTGAGGCTGCGCGTCCACTCGACGCCGGGCAGGATCCGCCGCGAGGCGAGCAGCATGGCCGCAATGACCAGCTCTTTGACGCCGTTGGCATTGGCGCCAGGCGTGTTGAAGACGACAACGCCGCGCTTCGAGCACTTGTCGATAGGAATGTTGTTCACGCCAGCGCCGGCGCGCGCGATAGCCTTCACCGAGGCAGGCAACTCCAGTGCGTGCATGTCCGCGCTGCGAACCAGGATGCCATCGGGATTCTCTGACGCAATCTCGAAGGAATCACGCGGAAGCTCGTCGAGTCCAACAGAAGCGATTTTGTTGAGAGTCTGAATCTTGAACATGGTATCTGCCTTCCGAAGAGTTGAATTGGGCAATGCCGGTCTAGCGGCGCTATCCTGTCCGATATTGCCCTGTCCGTCTACCCGGTAGTCACGACCGCGAATGCACGCTCTCCTACTCCTCGCTCTGGCCGCGTTCAGCGCACCTTCAGACCTCGCAAACCCGACCGCCGAGCCGGTACTTCTGCCGGCGGAGTCGCTCGTGCCCTCCGCCGACGAGCGCGAGCCGCACTTCGCCCCTAACCCGCGGCTCCGCAGCAAGAAGGAAATCTGGCTCTTGGAGAAATCCCTGCGCCCGGATGTGCGCCTCGACGATTTGGCGCTCGGCACGCGGCCGAAAGCCACTGCCTCGCGGCCCAAGCCAGGCGCCACCGCAAACCAGCGCGCCGAGGAACACTTGGCCGACCCCGGCGAGCCGGTGGGAGCGCGCATTCAACCGGTCACGACGCTCTTCAATATCTGGAATCGCGAAGCGCTGCCACTCATCGTGGGACGCGCCTACAAGCGGCCATTTCAGCTTTTCTTGCGCGACCACTACACCAAGCAGGCAACCCAAGCAGACACGCGGTTAGCCGGCGTGCTCGCTGCCGCGGCCATCCGCTTTCATGCGCCGAGGGTCGAGATTGTCTCGGGCTTCCGCTCACCCAAGTACAACCTCATGCTGCGGAAGAAGGGCCATCAGGTGGCGCGCGAAAGCCAGCACATGCAAGGCACCGCCGTCGACTTCCGGATTCGCGGCGTAGAGACCGAAAAACTGCGCGAGTTCGTGCGCAGCCTACGCCTTGGCGGCGTCGGCTACTACCCGCACACCCACTTCATCCACGCCGACACCGGCAGAGTCCGCTACTGGCAAGGGAGCTAGTAGTAGCTAGTAGCTTCCGCGCCAGCCGAAGCTGAGACCGCCGTGAGGCAGAATATTGAGACCCACGTCGCTGGACTCGGTCGGGTGCAGGACGAGCACCGTTCCGACGACGGCCGCCGCGGCGCTGACGCCGAACAAAGTATAGGACAGATAGGCCAGCGGCTTGGCGTCGTTGCAAGCCGACTCGGCCGCCGTCTGGCCAGCATCGCTGTACGTCGAACGGCAGGTGTCCATCTTGCCTCGAGCGAGGAGGTTCGTGACCAATCCGCCGACCAAGGCTACGCCCGCCCCGCCATACAGGATCCACGCGGCGGTTCGATAGCTGTTCGACGACGAAGTGGTCGTGACGGACTCCGAGGCAGGCTCGGACATAGCCGACTTCCGCGCCGGCTGAGGCAGCGTCGGCGTCGGCTCGACGCTTGTGGCCGATGACGGAGAGGCCGGCGACGACTTGCTTTCGGTCAGGTCTTCCGTTCCTTGCCGTGCCTTGGCCAAACGCTGCCTCAACGCCGCCACCCGCTCTTTGACTTCTTGCGCGTCCTTCGCGTCGGGAACGAGCAGCAAGTACTGGTCGTAGCTGCTGATCGCAGCTTCCAAGTCTCCGATCCGCTCGGCAATCTGCGCCAGGTTGTACGCCGTAAACCCGTGGGCAACGAACTTGAGCGAGCACTGGTAGGCCTTGAAAGCGACGACGTCATCGCCCGCGTCGGCGGACGTCTGCCCCTGGGCGAACCACTTCTTGGCTTGGGCACGTCGCGCGCCAGAATCCTCCGGGACCTGGGCGGGGCAGTCCTCCGCCCGCACAGCGCCGGCAGTGAGAAGCACACCCAAGGCGGAGACAAGAGCGACTCGTGTAATCATGACGCATCCGTCCGACAGAGCAGAAGCAGGTGGTATTCTCGCACTACCGTTGCGGGGCCACAAGAAGCGAGATGGAATAGCAGCAGAAGATTAGGGGTTGGAGGCGGCAGAGGCACGCGCTTTGGCGAGTTGCTGGTCGATGACCGCCGCCAATTGCTCTGTCGGCACGGCGCCGGCGACCCGCAAGCCGTTGACGAACGAGCATGGCGTTCCATTGACCTTGAGTGTCTTCGCCAAGTGCTCGGACTCGGCGAAGACCTTGTTGAAACGTCCGTCGCTTCTCGCCTTTTGAACCTCGGCCCACGCTAGGCCAAGCCCCTTGGCGATCGCCTTGAGAGCATCGTCACCGAGCTCGTCTTGATGCTCGAACAGGGCCTGGTGCGCCTGCCAGAAGCCGGCCACGCCTTTCTTGGCCAGCGCCACACGCGCCAGCACCGCCGCAGGAATCGCCTGGTCGTGGAAGGGCAGCGGATAGTCCTTCCACACGATACGAAGATCGTGGTCGTACTTCTTTTCGAGCACGCGCAGCGTTCCCTCGATGCTCTTGCAGAAGGGACACTGGAAATCGCTGAACAGGACCAACGTCACGCGAGCATCGTTCGAGCCGCGAACCGGATCCGAGGTGCTCACGGGGACCGGCCAAATGGTCGTATCTTCTGGCTCGGGGGCATCGTCTGGCTCTTGGCGCGCGGCGAGCTCGGTCGCGGCGTTGCGCGCGCTCAGGGAAGCGTAAAGCGCGGACGCTGGTGTCCCGGCGGCAACCAGCTGCTGCGCCAGTGCGAGCTGAGCGTCGATGATTTCGATGAATTGGCCGATGGGTTGCGCGCCCATGACAGACAGGCCGTTGATGCGGAAAACCGGCGTGCCGCGAATGCCGAGGCGGTCGGCGAGCGCGATGTCCTCGTCGACCTTTGCGAGGTTAGCGTGGGCCGCAAACGCGGCGCTGAAGGCGTCGCCAGGCACCCCTGATTGCTCGGCCCAGGCGCGGAAAGCAGCGGGGTCGCGCGCGCGCTGGTTCGCAAAGACGAGATCGTGAAACTTCCAAAATGCGTCGGCGCCACCCAGACGAAAGACGGTCGCCGCCGCTTCGGCCGCCGGTCGTGCGTTGTTGTGAAACGGCAAGGGATAGTTCTTCCAAACGAAGCGCACTTGGTCGGGGCCGTACATGTGTCGCAGTTCCTGGAGCGTCCGGCCGACGCGGCCACAGAAGGGGCACTGGAAATCGCTGAACTCGACGATGGTCACCGGCGCAAGCGGATTACCCCACGACGGATCGCGCTCGCTCACCGGCACCACCGCCAGGTCGTCCTTCGCGGCTGGCGGTGATGCGACGGCCGCTCCGACCGCAGGTGCGGGTTCGGCCTTGGGCGCCGGGGCTGACGCGCGCGACGCAGTCTTGTGGGCGCAGCCGACGCTAAGCCCGAGGCACAGCAAAGGCACGACGGCGCGAGCGAAGCGGGAAGAAGACCAGAAGCTCATCGAGCCAACGTATCAGAGCTGCTCGGACTTGGTCGGGAATCCATCGTGTCGTTCGGGTCTCTAGCGGGCGCGCCGATCGAGATGCGTGGAAGACGCTGCCAGCGCGGTACCTCGTCGTCGGCGGGAAGGCCGACCAGCAGATCCTGGGCGTGAAAAGCCGCCTTGTACCGCAAGGACGGGCACTCGAGCACACAATAGCCGAGATAGACGAACGATCGACCGCCCGCTCGGGCCAAATCGACGAGAGTCAAGATGTTGGCGATGCCCGGAGAAATCGCCGCATACGCCGGGTCGTAGAAGCAGAAGACGGCGCTCCACGCTTGCGGCGTTTCGTCGCAGATGGACAGCATGACCAGCCGACCGTCGGCCGCATCGTCGTAGTACGCGATTTCGCGCGCCACCGACGTTGGAAATGCGAAGCGCATGAAATAGTCCTGCAGCGATAGGTGCGAGGACTCCCAGCCGCGCACAGCCACCCGGTCGCGCTGCCAGGTGTGGAAGAGCTGCAAGCGAGCCTCGTCGATCACCGGCTTGCCGACTTCGATGCGAAGGCTCGGCCGGCGCAAAACGCGGCGCTGACTACGGCTTGGGCGAAATTCCGCGACGACAATTCGCGTGGACAAACAGTTGTCGCAGCTGGTGCAAGCGGGACGAAACCAACCCGGACCAAAATGGCGCCAGCCGCGGCTCAGAAGAGCGTCGGCTTCGTCGGGCGAGACGTCGACCAGAACCCGGTGTTCGAGCGAAGCCGAAACGTCCGGCAGGTACGAACACGGCCGCGGGTATTCGATGCTTGCGTGAAGCAGACGCGCCACCCGCACAAGGATGGCAGATTTGTGGCCGGCCTTCAAAGCCCGCGGTGTCGTCCGAACGAGGCGGGCAACGGCGCGCAGCGAAGCATTCGCTATACTCCGGCAATGCAGTCGGGAAAACGGTTTGCGGCAGGCTTTGCGGCGTTGACAGGGCTTTTCGGCGCGGTCGCCATTCCGTGCGCCGTCGCCGACGAGCCCGCGGCCGAAACGCCGGCCCTCGCCTCGGCGCCCCAAGACACCAGCCCCGTCAGCGTCCCCGAACCGTCGGAAAAAGCGCTGCACTACCACCGGGGCAATACCGCCATCTGGGGTATCGAGCAGATTTTGTCGCTGGTCTTGCCGCTCGCCCTGCTGCTGACAGGCTTCTCCGCGTGGCTGCGCACGTTTGCCGGCCGACTCGGCGGCGGGCGCTTCTATCCAACATTGGCGATTTACTTCGTCCTGCTCTCGCTGGTCATCTTCGTGGTCGAGCTGCCGCTGTCCTACTACGTCGGATTTCTGCGCGAGCACCTCTATGGGCTTTCGACCCAGCGCTTTGCCAAATGGACCGGCGACCAGGCCAAGGGCCTCGCGGTCGGCGTGGTCGTCGGGCTCTTGGTCCTGTGGGTGCCGTATTGGCTGCTCGCCAAGAGCCCGCAGCACTGGTGGTTGTGGACGTCGCTTTTGGCCTTGCCTTTCTACCTGCTGACGTTGCTCATCGCGCCCTTGTGGATCGCGCCGCTCTTCAACAAGTTCGGGCCGATGAAAGACAAGGCTTTGGAGACCGAAATCCTGACGGTCGCGAAGCGCGCGGGCGTGGAAGGCGCGCGCGTCTTCGAAGTCGACAAAAGCGTGGACACCGCGAAGGTGAACGCCTACGTCACCGGCGTCGGCGGAAGCAAACGCATCGTCCTGTGGGACACCCTCATGAAGCGCCTTTCGCCCGAGCAAACCAAGTACGTGGTCGGCCACGAGCTCGGCCACTACGTGCTTGGCCACGTGTGGACCAGCGTAATCTTCTCGACGGTGCTCACCTTTCTGGGGCTGTTCGGCGCGCATCGCTTGTCGCGCTTCTTCTTCGCTCACCTCGGCGAGCGCATCGGCTTTCACCAGCTTTCGGACATCGCCTCGCTGCCGCTGCTCATGTTCATGCTGACCCTGTTTTCGCTGGTCATCACGCCCGCGGCGCTCGCCTTTTCCCGCTACCACGAACGCGAGGCCGATCGCTTCGGGCTCGACCTAACGCACGACAATCACGCTGCCGCCACCGCCTTCGTCGCCTTGGCGAAGCAAAACTTGGCCGTGCCGCGGCCCGGCCTGCTGGACAAGATTTTCCGCGCCAGCCATCCGCCCATCGGCGAGCGGGTGGATTTCATCAACAGCTACCGACCGTGGGAGCACGGCGCGCCCGGCAACTACGACAGCCTGATTCGCCGCTAAGAGGGCTGTTGGGTCTTGCCCAGCGCCGGACCGCGGGCCGCCAGCGCTGGAATGGCCGTCTGGTCTGTCTTGCGAGCTTGTCGCCGCGGGAGCTTGACCAGGAACATGGCGCCGCCAAGGAGCGACGTTCCAAGCTCGACGCTTCCGCCCTGCGCTTCCGCCGCTGAGCGCACGCTGAGAAGGCCAAGGCCGAGACCGTCGGCTTTGGTCGTCTCGAAGGCGTTGAAGATGGTCGCCCGACGTTCCACGGGAATGCCCGGACCATTGTCGTGAACTTCGAGGACGATTCTGTCGTCGCTACAAAGCAAGACGACGAGCACTCGGCCCGCCTTGCCAGCGGCATCGGCGGCGTTGAGCACGAGGTTAGCGAGGATCTGCTCGAACAAAAGCACGTCGACCTGAGCCATCGCCTCAATGCACGTATCGAGCTCGATCGTGCAGCTGCCAAGACGTGGCAGCTTCCCGAGAGCGCGGACCATCGATCGCGCGATGGGCACGAGATCGCGCATTTCGGTCGAAATGGGGCGCCCGCCACGCGCCGTGTTCGCCAGGCGCACGGCAAGCCCCCGCCCTTGCTCGATGGCCCGCGAGGCATCGCCAAGCAGCGCGCCGCTCTTGTCCACTGCCCCGCTGCGGAGCTCGTCGACCGCGAACTGTGCGACGGTCAGCACGTTGTTGAAATCGTGAGCCACGGCCGCCGCCAGCTCGCCCGCAAGCACGCGACTTTGTGCCGAGACCGTTGCTTTGCGCAGGCGCTCGCGCTCGTCGATGGCGCGGGCCAGACGTCCAAACAGGATCCACGCCGCGAACACCAACATGGCTGCGGTCGTCGCGACGAAGACGAAGCCCTTCAGCTGCTCGATCCGCGCGAGATCGCGAACATTGCTGGCCATTCGAGCGGCGATCGCACCGGAAAACCAGATGTACGCCGTGGCCATCACCCCGTAGACAATGCCCAGCAAGAGCGCGTGTCGAAGAGGTTTCACCGCAGGTGCCTTCCACTATAGCAGCAGACGCAACACGCCGCGATAGGCGACACGACGGATCAAGCAAACTCAGAGCAAACAAGAAATGACGATTATCGAGAGTAGCTCGGCCTCACTTACGTAGGCGAGCTTCTGCAGTTGAGCACTAGGCCACCCAAGAAAGAACTGATTCCTGGGTGTCGCGGACACTGGTTTGGGTCAAGCAGTCTGTTTGCAAGGAGAGAACGAATGCACCCCTCGGCTCGGACATCTCTGATCTTTCTGGCCACTGTGTGGCTTCCCTTCGCGTCATGCTCGAGCTCCAGCCCATCGGAAGGCAGTGGAAGCGGAGGCCAGGTAGAGTCAGGCGGCTCGTCGGGCCAGCCAGGCTCGGGCGGCCAAATCAGCTCGGGCGGTAGCGGCTCGGGCGGCACATCGGAGATGGGTGGGCAACCAAGCACGGGCGGCGTCACCGCTTCGGGCGGTCGCGGCTCCGGCGGCATGACTGGCTCGGGCGGCAAGGCCCTTGGCGGCACCCCCAGCGCGGGAGGCACGACCGGCACCACAGTGGCGGCCACCGGAGGAACCAGTCAGCCCGATGGAGCCGTCGTGCTCACCCCCACCGCTTGCAGTACCGGCACAGCGCAAACGGGTGACGTGACGGTAAACCTGTCGGGTCAGCAGCAGAAGATGTCCGGCTTCGGCGTCTCCACGGCGTGGGCGGGGAGCTACAGAAATGCTTCCGATGCCGACTATCTCTGGTCCACCACGAAGGGGGCCGGCTTGTCGTTGCTCCGCATCCGGTATGGCGACGGGCTGGCGATTGCCAAATCGGCCGCCGCGGCCGGTGCGACGGTGTGGATGACCCCGTGGGGAACAGGGAGCAACGGTGCCACCGGCGGCGCCGACACCGCCACCCAAAGCAACCCCAACGGCTGCAAAGGCAGTATGCCCGTTCTCACGAACCCACAGGGCTTGGCGACCTCTCTCGTTTCGTGGGTGCAGAACGCCAAGACCCAGGGCGTACCGATCTACGCCGTGTCCGCCGGAAACGAGCCGGACAGCTGCGGTATCAACAGCACCACCTCCTACTCGGCTGCGCAAATGGCCACCTGGATCGACGTCCTCGGTCCGGCCTTGGCGGCTATCAACGTGAAACTCATGGCCCCCGAGACGATGAATGGCTGCGGATTTACCAGCTACTTTTCGGCCATCAAGGCCGACTCGGCCGCCTGGGCCGCCGTCGACATTTTCGCGAGCCACGAATACGGCTGCGGCACCCTGCCTGTCGAAACGTCGATTGCGGCGGCAGGCAAGGAATACTGGGAGACCGAGGTCGACACGGGAACCGGGAAGGGCGACTCGAACGGCGATGGCATCGCCAGCGCGCTGCCGATGGCCACGACCATTCACAACGACATCACCAAAGCCAACCTCAACGCCTGGCACATCTGGTGGCTGTACAACGCCAGCGGCAACGGCGGCTGCCTGTACGACACGACGACCAACGCGTGGACCAAGCGCCTCTGGGTCCTCGGCAACTACGCGCGCTTCGTGCGGCCGGGCTACATGCGGGTCTCCACCTCGGGAACCGTACCGTCGGGCGTCCTGCTGACCGCTTACCAGAACCCGGCGGATGGGACCGTTGTCGTGGTGGCCATCAACAGCAACACCTCGGCGACCCCGATCTCGCTCTACGTTTCCGGCGTCGTCCCCTGCAGCATCACGCCGTGGGTAACGTCGGCCACCGACAGCCTCGCGTCCAAGACCGCGATCACGGTGAGCGGCGCTCGCTTCAGCGCGACCCTGGATGCCCAGAGCGTGACCAGCTTCGTGGGCAAGCCGTAGAGACCAGTTTGGACCTTGAACAGGCCGCCACGCGGGCCGGACACGACCGGCGGCGGCTTGGGCAGACGCGCGCGCAAGTTGGAGCCGAGGATCCGGCAAGCCGAAGGCGTCCTTCGTGCCCCTGGGCCGCGACTTGGGCAGCGGTTTTGGCGACCTGAACCCGCCTTTTCGCGACTTGGGTCCTCGCCTCGCCCGGCGCCAGCCGGGAGAGGTGGACGCGCGAAGCGCGGCCGGTGAGGGCCCCACGATTGTTTCAGCTCGCCCTGCCCGCATCGTTCGCAGGCGCAGGATCCGGCACCGGTGCCGGATTCCCCGAGTTCTTCAAATGATGAAACGCATACTCGTGCACCCCCACCCGCAAATCGTCGTTGCGAATTGCCTTCTGCCCCGCCGAATTCAAGTCGCGCATACACACGTACAGCTTGCCGTCGAACAGATCGATCTGCGCCGTGTCCGCGACCATCTGGCCCTTCGACGTGTGCACCGCGCCCGGCGACGCTTGCAGCGCCTAGCAAATCCATCGACCTCGGCCAAGCGCTTGTCTGCCTGCACCTCCGCCGCCAGTCGAACCTTCGTCTCATTCAACGGTCGGCGTCGCCGTAGCCAGCGCCGTCGCCAACGTCTGATCCGTCCGCGCCAGCGCGCCCAGCACCGAACACACCTTATCGACCCACGCCCAGCCAAGCGACACCTGCCTATCGCGCGTAGCAACCGACATCTTCTTCTCCGCCACCGCCTCCGGCCGCGCCGCCCGTAGCTTCGCATGCTCCGCTGCATCCGCCGTGAACCCATCCAGCGCCACCTGCCCATACCCATAGATCGCAGCGAAGACAAATCTCGCCGCCAGCGCGCCGCCGCCTCAGTCGCCTCCAATGCAACATCATCCGCCCCATAGCGACGACCAATCACAATCAATTGCGCTTCAGTCACATAACGAGTCTTTGCATCGCCAACTTCAACCGAGCCGCGGCCAACAACGCAAAGACCAGGACAGTCCCGCAACCGCCGGTCTGGCAACACGCGGACGTCTCAGAGAAGTGGGACGAGTCTCACGGGGGTGGGGGGGTGGAGTCAAGCGGGAAAGTGGAGACGCCACCAAGACGTGAGCACCACCATGATCTACACCCACGCGCTCAACCGCGGCCCCGGCGTCGTCCGCAACCCCAGACCGCTGATCGCGGCACGCCCGAGGCGCTCCCCTTATCTGCTTATTCGACACCCGGCCCACTTCTATTTCGACGGCTCGGGTCCTCCCGCCAGTGATGCACCCGTTCGCCAACAACCTGAAATCATGTAATTCGTCGCCAGGTCCTCCACGACGGATCCTGGCAACATCGAAAAAAATAGCGAATTCATTTCGGCGTAGAATAGTAGTTGGACGGACGAGGCAGCGAATCTTCGTCCGAATCGTTGGAGAACACATGAACTTGAGAAGAATTTCGGCTCTGTTCTGGGGAATGCTGGCAATGACGGTAGGACTCTCGATCGTGTTTGCCGCAGGGTGGACGCCACCCCCAAGCGGTTCGTGGCAGTGCTTTGACGCCA
>Ga0265313_10003146_pt1 | contig 13622 bp, 7 predicted proteins | sample 4123metaG_FD_203122 | JGI IMG/M metagenome (GOLD analysis project Ga0265313, IMG submission 203122) | Rhizosphere microbial communities from Carex aquatilis grown in University of Washington, Seatle, WA, United States - 4-1-23 metaG | ecosystem: Host-associated > Plants > Roots > Rhizosphere >...
GGCCGAGCCGCCCGCGCCGCCAAGGCCGCCGGCGCCGCCGGTGGCGGAGTTGGTCGGATTGGCGGTCTGGGTCTGATCGCCGCCGGTAAAGCTGTTGCCGCCGCTGGCGCCGCCCTGGCCGGTGGCCGAAGTGTCGCCGACCGCGCCGCCGCTGCCCGTGCCCGAGCCAGTGCCGCTGCCGCCGGTGGCCGAATTGTCCAGCGTCAGGCTGATGCTGGGCGTCGAGCCGCTGCCGCCCGAACCGCTGCCCGGCATACCCATGACATAAGCGGTCGAGGAGCCGCCCTGGCTGGCATTGTCGTTGGTCGAGGAGTTGCTGTTCGACGGCGTGTAGGTCGGAGTGAAGCTCGGCGTGAAGTCGCTGGTGTTGCTGGCGGTCGGCGTGAACTCGTTGCTGTTCGTGCCGGTGTTGGTGCCCGTGTTGGTGCCGCTGACATCGCCATTGGTGGCGTTGCCGCCGGTGCCGCTGCCCGTGCCGCCCGTCGCGCTGGTGTCGCCGACCGCGCCGCCGGCAGCCGAGCTGGTGCCGTTGCCGGTGGCGGAATTGTCGCCATTGGCGTTGCTGGCGGTCTGGTTGCCATTGGCGCCGCCGGTACCGCTGCCTGTGGCAGTCTGATCGCCGTTGGCGCCGCCGGTGCCGCTGGCGCTGTTGGTGCCGGAATTGGTGATGCTGATGCTGGGCGTCGAGCCGCCGCCCGAGCCGGAGCCCGAACCCAGGCCGACGACATAGGCGGTGCCCGAGCCGGTGCCGCTGCCATTGCTGGCATTGTCGTTGGTCGAGCTGTTGGTGCCGCTATTGGTGCCGCTGACGTCGCCATTGGTGGCGTTGGAATTGCCGCCGGTGCCAGAGCCGGTGCCGTTGCCAGTGCCGGTGGCGGCCGAATTATTGGTTGAGGTCTGGTCGCCGGTCGCGGCGCTGCCGCCGGTGGCGCTGGTGGTGTTGCCGCCGTTGGACGCGGTGGTGTCGCCGACCGCGCCGCCGAAGCCGCCCGCGCCGCCGGAGCCGCTGCCGGTGGCGGAATTGTCGCCATTGGCGTTGCTGGCGGTCTGGTTGCCGTTGCTGCCGCCCGTGCCGCTGCCGCTGCCGCTGCCGGTGGCGCTGACATCGCCGTTGGTGCCGCCCGTGGAGCTGACATCGCCATTTGTGCCGCCGGTGGCGTTTGACGAGCCGGAATTGGTGATGCTGATCGACGGCGTCGAACCCGAGCCGCTGCTCGAACCCAGGCCGACGACATAGGCGGTGGAGGCGCCACCCTGGCCGCCCTGGCTGGCATTGTCGTTGGTCGAGCTGTTGGTCGGATTGAAGGTCGGCGTGAAGGCGTTGTTCGGCGTGTTGCTGTTGGTGCCGGTGACGTCGCCATTGGTGGCGGTGCCGTTGCCGGTGCCTGTGCCGGTACCAGTGGCGGCGCTGCTATTGTCGTTGGTGCTGTTGCCGCCCGTGCCATTGCCGGTGCCGGTGGCGCTGGTGTCGCCGACCGCTCCGCCAAAGCCGCCCGCGCCGCCGGTGGCGTTGCCGGTGAGGGTATTGGGGCCGTTGGCGTTGCTGGCGGCCTGGTTCTGGCTGCCGTTGCTGCCGCCGGTGCCATTGCCGGTGCCGGAACCGGTGGCGCTGACGTCGCCATTGGTGCCGCCGGTGCCCGAGCCGGTGGCGTTGGACGAACCGGAATTGGTGATGGTGATCGCGGGCGTCGAGCTGCCGTTGCCGCCCGAGCCGCCGCCCGAACCCAGGCCCACGACATAGGCGGTGCCGCTGCTGCTGCCGCCTTGGCTGGTGTTGTCGCTGGTGTTCGACGGCGTGAAGGCCAGCGCCGGATTGAAGGTTGGCGTGAAGTCGCTGCTGTTGGTGCCAGTATTGGTGCCAGTGTTGGTACCGGTATTGGTGTTCGTGCCGGTGTTGGTGCCGCTGACATCGCCGTTGGTGGCGTTGCCGCCTGTGCCATTGCCAGTGCCCGTGCCGTTGCCGCCCTGGCCGGTGGTGTCGCCGACGGCGCCGCCGGTGCCGCTGCCCGTGCCATTGGCGGAGTTGTTGCCGCCGGTGATGGTGCCGATCGAGATGCCGCCGCCCGAACCCGAACCGCTGCCCGAGGGGAAGCTGAGGCTGGGGGCGAAGGTGATGTTCGGCGTGTTGGTGTTCGTGGCCGAGCCGCCCGCGCCGCCAAGGCCGCCGGCGCCGCCGGTGGCGGAGTTGGTCGGATTGGCGGTCTGGGTCTGATCGCCGCCGGTAAAGCTGTTGCCGCCGCTGGCGCCGCCCTGGCCGGTGGCCGAAGTGTCGCCGACCGCGCCGCCGCTGCCCGTGCCCGAGCCAGTGCCGCTGCCGCCGGTGGCCGAATTGTCCAGCGTCAGGCTGACGCTGGGGGGCGAGCCGCTGCCGCCCGAGCCGCTGCCCGAACCTAGGCCCACGACATAGGCGGTGGAGCTGCCCTGGCCGCCGGTCGCGCTATTGGTCGGGTTGGCAGTGAAGGTCGGATTCGCCGTCAGCGTCGGGTTGGACGTCAGGGTCGGACTGGCCGTCTGCGTCTGGGCGTTGTCGTTGGTCTGGCCCTGGGTCGAGGAAAGCGTGGCGTCCGTGCTGGCGTTGTTGCTCGCCGCCTGGGTGTTGCCGCCGCTATTGGAAGTGGTGTCGCCGACCGCGCCGCCGGTGCCGCTGCCAGTAGAAGTGACGTTCGGATTGGCGCTGTTGCTGTTGGTGCCGCCGCCCCCGATGCCATTGCCGAAGCCGCCCGCGCCGCCGCTGCCATTGCCGCCGGTGCCGCTGCCGGTGGCGGTCTGGTCGCCATTGCTGCCGCCGGTGCCGTTGGCGCTGTTGGTGCCGGAATTGGAGACGGTGATGCTCGGCAGCGAGCCGGAGCCGCCGCCCGAGCCGGTGCCCGTGCCGCCATTCAGGCCGACGACATAGACCGTGCCGCCCTGGCCGCCCTGGCTGGCATTGTCGTTGGTCGAGCTGTTGGTCGGATTGAAGGTCGGCGTGAAGGTGCTGGCGTTGGTGCCGCTGACGTCGCCATTGGTGGCGGTGCCATTGCCGCCCGTGCCAGTGCCGGTGCCCGTACCGGTGCCGGTAGCGGCGCTGCTGTTGTTGTTGGTGCTGTCGCCGCCCGTGCCGTTACCCGTGCCGGTGCCATTGCCGCTGCCGCTGACGTCGCCGCCAGTGCCGCCGCCGCCATTGCCGAAGCCGCCCGCGCCGCCGGTGCCGCTGCCGTCTGCACTATTGGTGCCGGTGTTGGAGGCGGTCTGAGCGCCGCCGGTGAGGCTGTTGTCGCCGGTGCTCTGGCTGACAGTGATGTTCGGCAGCGAGGAGCTGCCCGATCCGCCGCCCGAACCCGAGCCGGCGCCTAGGCCGACCACATAAACAGTGCCGCCACCGCCGCCGGCGGCGCTGGTGTCGCCGACCGTGCCGCCGGTGGCATTGCCGCCATAGCCAAAGCCGCCGGTGGCGCTGTTGGTCGGATTGGCGGTCGAGTTCGAAGCGTTCTTCAGCGCATTGTCGCTGGTCTGCGCCTGGGTGGAGTCGCCGCCCGTGCCGGTGCCGTTGCCGCTGCCGGCGACGGTGCCGCCTGTGCCGCCGCCGCCATTGGCGTTGCCTGCGCCGCCGCTGCCGTTGCCCGCGGCGGTCTGGTCGCCATTGGTGCCGCCGGTGCCGTTGCCGCTGCCGGTACCCGTACCGTTGCCGCTGCCCGTGCCGGTGCCGTTACCACTACCCGTGCCGTTACCGCTGCCGGTACCTGTGCCGTTGCCGCCGGTGATGGAGCCGATAGTGATGCTGTTGCCGGTGCCCGAAGAACCGCCGCTGCCGGTGCCGCTGCCGTTGCCCGAACCGGTGCCTGAACCGGAGCCGCCGCCATGGCCGCCACCGTTGCCGCCGCCGGAGTCAGAGCCGGAGCCGCCGGAATTGTTGTTGGTTTGCGTCTGGGTCTGATCGTTAGTCTGTGACTGGTCGTTGCTGTTGTTCGACGAGGAGGTGGTGTTGCCGACCGCGCCACCTTCGCTGGTCGCAACGACACTGATGTTGGGCAGGGTGCTGCCGCCGCCCGTGCCGGTGCCGCTGCCGCCCGCCAGGCTGATAACATAGACGGTGCCCTGACCACCCTGACCACCCTGGCCGCCTTCGCCGCCGTTGCCGCCATAGCCATAACCGCCATTGGCGGTGAGGGTGGGGTTGACCGAGATGGTCGGATTGACCGTCGGGTTCGAAGTGGCGCTGCCGCCTGTGCCCGAGCCGGTGCCGCCGGCGCCGCCAGCGGCGCTGTTCTTGTTGGTGTTGCTGCCGCCAGTACCGCTGGCGGTGTTGTCGCCGGTCTTGTTCGAATTGTTGGCGGAATTGTCGACGTTGATGGTGACCGGCGTCGTCGAGCCGCCCGAACCCGAGCCCGAACCCGAGCCGGAGCCGCCGGCCGCCGCGAAGTTGTTCTGGGTCTGGGTCTGGGTCGGCGTATAAGTGTTCGACGGCGTGTAGGTGTTGGTGTTGGTCGGCGTGTCGGTGTTGGTGCCGGTGACCGTGCCGGTGGTGGTCTGGGTGCCGCCCGCGGCCGCGCCGCCGGTGGTGTTGGCGGTGCCGTAATTGTTGGCGCTGCCGCCTTCGCCGCCGTTGCCGCCATAGCCATAGCCAATCCCGCCGCCGCCGCCCTGGCCGCCGGCGCCGCCCGCGGCCGTGTTGGTGCCGCCCGTGCCGGTGCCGCCATAGCCGTTGCCGCTGCCCTTGACGCTGCCGCCCTGGGTCTCGACGCTGACGTCGCCCGTGGTAGAGGTGCCTCCGCCGCCGCCATAGCCGACGCCTCCGTCCGAGGTGGAAGAGGAGGTGCCGCCGGTGGCGCCGATCACCGTGATGTTGGTGGTGCCGCCGGCCGAAGCGGTGCCGGTGCCGGTCGCCGTGCTGCTCGAATTGCTGTTGACCTTGTTGGCGAGGTTGTTGATCGCCTGCGCCAGGGCAAGCGCAGCCGAGTCCGACTGCGAGTAGTTGTTGGTCGTGTTCGAGTTGTTGTTATTGTTGTTATTGTTGTTGTTGTTGTTGTTGTTGTTGTTGTTATTGTTATTGTTGTTGCTGCCGCCGCCATTGCCGCCGCCGCCGCCATTGCCGCCCTTGTTGATCACGATACTCTTGTTGATCGTGATGTTCTTCGAGATATCGATGTTCTTGGAAGCATCGATATTCTTGGTGATAGTGATCGGCTTGTAGATATCGATGTTCTTCGAAGCGTCGATCGGCTTGTTGATCGTGATGTTCTTCGAATCGTCGATCGACTTGTTGATCGTTACCGGCTTGTAGATGTTGATGTTCTTCGAGGCGTCGATGTTGTTGGTGACCGACACCGGCTTGTTGATGCTGATGTTCTTGGACGCATCGATGTTGTTGGTGACGCTCACGTTCTTGTTGAGCGTGACCGGCTTGTTGATCGTGATGTTCTTGGACGCGTCGATGTTGTTCACGACGCTGGTGTTCTTGTTGAAGGTCACCGGCTTGTTGATCGTGATGTTCTTCGAAGCGTCGATATTGTAATTGTTCTCGACACTGCGGTTCAGCGTCACCGGCTTGTTGACGGTAATGTTGCGCGAATTGTCGGTGTTGGTGTTGTAGCTGTTCTGAACGTTGTGGTTCAGCGTCACCGGCTTGTTGACGGTGACGTTCTTCGAAGCGTCCGTGTTGGTGTTGTAGCTGTTCTGAATGTCGCGGTTCAACGTCACCGGCTTGTTGACGGTGACGTTGCGCGGGTTGTTGACGGTGTTGTTGTAGCTGCTCCCGGCATCGCGGCTCAGAGTCACCGGCTTACTGACGGCCATGTTTTCCGTGCTGCTGGCAGGCCTGGCCGAGGCGGCGTCATAGCTGCTGCGCAGGCCCGAATTGAGGCTCGCCGGCTTGTTGACGCTGACGGTGCCGCGCGCGGAATCGATGCTGTTGACGTCCAGGCCGTGATTGAACTGCACCGGCCGGGAGACGGTGATCGGGCTGCGGCCCTGCTGAGAGTTGCTGTTTGCTGCGGCGGCGTTCTGGCCGGGGCTGGTGACGTTGAGGTTGCGCTGGTTGCCGACGCCATCCGTGGCGTTGGGGCGCACGACGTTGAGGCTGCTGCTGTTGGGGCGGTAGGCGTTGACCGGGCCGCTGTTATTGCCGGCGCCCTGACCGTTAACGCCGTTCGGTCGCTGCACATTCAGGCCATTGCTGAACATGCTGGGGCGGGCGCCGTCAGCAGCCTGGGGATTGGTGAGGGGGCCCTGCAGGGTCTGCGGACGCGCCGGGGTGAAGCCGCCGGAGCTGCGGACGCCGAAATTGTTGCTGGCCGGGGGTGCCGCGACCGGGCCGACCGAGCCTGGATTGACCGCCTGCGGGTGCTGCACCTGGGGCAAATCGAGCTGGCAATCCAGGCTGTTATTGCCGACCGCGCTGCCCAAGGCGTTGCCCCATGTGTCTGCATGGGTCATGTCGCCGGCTTGGACCGCCAATGGAGCGACAACGACGCCGGCCGTAGCCAGCGAAGAAGTCAGCAACATCAGACGCTTAAGCGACATTCCAAGGCACTCCTGACCATCCGGGCATGAATGGACGCAATCGTCACTTCACAAACCGTGCCATCTGGGTGATGGCAGATGGGACAAGTGTCCCGTTTTGGAACAGGGCGGTTCCAAAGGGGCGGGACGTTAGAAAGGTTGACGGGCGCACCGCTGGGGGAAGCGATGCGACAAGGTTTGTTGCGCGGCGTTACCCCGTATCCGCACCCAGCCCTGCGCCCTTATCCTCGTATAGGAGGCATGAGAGCGCCGTTAACGATCTGGGTTAACCAGAAGTATCCTTTTCAGGCTCCTGGCCCCGTCCATGGCACGGCTTCTGCTGAGTTCCCGTCGATGGCGCCGCGCGGCGTTCAATTACGGAGCAGCGCGGCCCTGCGTATGAGGATTACGGGGCTATGAAACACAAGAATTCGCATCTGCTGGTTGGTTACTGGAGCCGTCTGCGCAAAGGCCGCGACGTGCCGGATCAGACCGAGATCGATCCGCGCGCCATCAAGCGCCTGCTGTCCTATACGTTCATCCTGGATTGCGAAAATCCCGGCCGTCCCGTTTACCGCCTTGCGGGCACAGCCTTGTGCGAACGCTTCGGCTTTGAATTAAAGGGGACCGGATTTCTGGCCCATTGGGAGGCCCAGTCGGGCCTGTCGCTGGCGCCCTTGCTGCGCCAGGCGCTGAAGCTGCGCCAGCCGGTCTGCATCAATTCCGTCGCCGCCACCGCCGATAACGGCATGGTTGAGCTGGAAACCACGCTCACCCCGGTCAGCTTCAACAGCGATGAGCCCAGCCGCTTCTTCGGCCTGGTGCAGATGCTCTCCGACCCCACGCCGCTGCTGGGGCGTGCCATCGCCTATGAGCGCATGGTCTCTTCCGAGCTGATCGAGGAAGGCGAGCCGCTGCCGCAATATGACCGTGACGAGCCGCCGCCGCCCCCGCCGCCGCCTTCGCAATTCCTGCGCGCCCATCCCAAGGCGCCTTATCTCAAGCTGGTGGTGTCGCAGGACAGGCCTGCTTTCCTGAATTTCGGCACCGGTGACTTGCTGCAGTCCATGCTGGACGCGGTGCGGCAGTGGCGCGCCGTCAATCCTGACGATCTGACCGCTTAAGCCTTAAGGGACGGAGTCGTTGCGCACCGGCGTATTGCCTTGCTGGCTCTGGGCCTGCAAGGCGCGGGTGGCCGAGCGATCAGTGGGATCGTTGTGCAGGATGTCGGTCTCGATCCGCGCATCCTTGTTCTTCTGCTTCAGATATTCGATTTCATAGGCATCCATCTTGGCGCGATAGGCCTCGAACGCGGCCTCGTCGTCCGGCAGGCGCTTGTCGCAGCGGTCGGGCGCGACATGCGCTGTCTGCTGGCACCAGAGGTCGAAATTCAGCGGCGTGATGTCGTAATTGCGCCCCACCTGGGCCGCGGCGGAGCCGCCGGCCAGCATCAGGACGAGAAGGGCGGCGCGCGGAGCCATTCCAATCATAACGCGACTTTATTCCGATGGTTGCGGCAAAGATAGCGGCGTCAAACGAAACAGGCGCCTTGCGGCGCCTGTCCGTTACGCGAATGTCACCAGTGCTTACGGCTTGAGATCGACAACCGTGCGGCGATTCTTGGCTTCCTTGACATTGTCGCCGGTCTTGACGGCCAGGTCAGTCTCGCCCACGCCCGAAGCCTGGATCGCGTTCCGGCGGGCGCCCATGTCCACCAGGGCCTCGACCACCACATTGGCGCGGCGCACCGAGAGCTTCTGGTTATAGTCGGCGGACCCGGACGTGTCGGTGTGGCCGACCACGGTGATATGGCTCTGGCCGCCGCTGCGAGCGGTGTTGATGACATTGGTCAGCACCGTCAGATCCTCGGCGGTGAGGGTCCAGGAGTCGAAGTCGAAATAGACCGTGAAATCGCTGGTGGCCGGGGGCGGCGGCAGCGGAGCCACAGGCGCTGTGGTCAACGGCGCCGTGGTTACCGGCGCGGTCATCGGCGCTGTCGTTACTGGCGCCGTCATCGGCGCGGGCGTCGTCGGCATCATGGGCGCGGCGCCTGGGCGGATCGCCACTTCCAGGTTCGGCAGCGAGGTGTCGAGCTGGTTCTTGCAGGTGGCGGCGTTGGCGGCAGCGGCCGGGACCATGCCGAACAGCACCCAGCAATCGTAATCGGACTGGGCCCGCGCGGCCTGCTCCGGGAATTTGTCCCTGCCGGCGGCCAGGGCGGCAACCAGGCGGTCATGTGCCGGTGCGGCGGCCGGATTGGGCGCGGCTTCGATCGTCGGGGCATCACCGCCACCGGCCGATTCGGCCTTGGCGGTAAAGGCGCGCTTCAGCATGTCCTTGGGCGTTTCGCTGTCGAACAGGCCGAAAGTGAGGGTGGAGAACATGCCGCCGTCCTCATCGGGCAGGGCGTCGGCCTGGTTGGCCAGGTCGGTGTAGGCGGTGGCCAGGCCCTGGGTGAAGGGCGAGCCGGGGGTGGGCTCGTCGCCGCCGCCGAAAATGTCCGAGCAGGCGGACAGGGCCAAGGTGCTGCCCAGCACGGCAAGCAAGGCAAGGCGAGAAGCAGTGATACGCATGATGAAATCCCCCAAGGGCGGTGCGCCGGGGCCGGCCCCGCCGCTTGTTAGCAGTCTCCTATAGCGCGTCGAAAAGGCACGAAAAAGGGCCGGAGAGGCCGGATGTGTCGAAATGGCAAATGCCGGCGGCGGCTCGGCGGGCCGAGAAAAGTGGGGAAATCCGGCCCGATCAGTCCCTAATCAGTCCAACTGCTTGATGCTCATTGCGCCCCGGTAACTTCCTGTTGACGCTAAAGGCGTACAAAAACGGGGATCTTCCCAGGGAGCCAGCCTTGCAGGGCCTGGCATTTGCCATGAAGGACGCAGAACCGGTCATCGCGCGTGCGAAGGCCGAGCGCCGCCGCTACCGGCGCGTCCGCGTCGATCTGCCCGGGCGGCTGTTCGTCCCCGCCGACGGGCGCGAGGCCCGCTGCACCATCCAGGACCTGTCGCCGGGCGGCGCCGCCATCCGCTGCGAGATGGCGCCAGAAGCCGGCGCCGCGGTGGTGGTCTATGTCGACGGCTTCGGCCGCTTCGAGGGCGTGGTCGCCAGGCCGGGCGGCGTCACGCCCTTCGGCGTCGCCTTCCATTGCACGCCCTCCAAGCGCGAGCGCACCGCCGAGCAGCTCACTCTGTTCCTCAACAAGTCCCTGGTGGACGAAAGCGTGCTGCGCAAGCACGAGCGTTCCAGCCAGAAGGGCTTCGCCAAATTCACCCGCGCCGACGGCCAGGTCGTGCAATGCGAGGTGATGGATATTTCGGTCGGCGGCGTCTCGCTCAAGACCGAGATCAAGCCGCCGATCGGCGAGTTCGTGCTGATCGCCCAGATCGCCGGCCGCGTCGCCCGCCATCACGAGCATGGCATCGGCATCGAGTTCGTCGGCCGTTCGGAACACACGACCGATCAGACCCACCATTCCAATCTGGTGCGCAGCTAGCTCCTATTTCAGCACATTGCCGGCCTCGGCGGCGGCGGTCAGCGCCTTCGCATCGTCTTCCAGCAGGAAGCCCTGCGCCCTGGCGTTATCCGCCGCCTTCGCCACCGCCCTCACATAACCGGCGTGATCGCCATAGCGTTCTTCCAGCGAGAGGCGCGGATCGCCGCTGGCCGTTCGTTCGGCGCGCGTTTTGGCAAACGGAATGAAGCCGCCGGCGTAGCTGCATTCCAGCCCCTGGAAGAAGCCGGCAGCGGTGGGATTCCAGCCGGTATAGGTGCCCAGCGGCGCCCCCAGCAGCGCCACCGGCACGCCGCCCACTTCATTGCCGTCGGCGTCGGTGCGCGGCACCTTCATCTTCACCACATGCTTGATGGCGGGCGGCAGCTTGCTGATCACGCCGGATGAATCCATGCGGTTGAAGCCGGGACCGTAATCATAATCCAGCACCGGATTGACGAACCCGGTCGGCGCGTTCGTCGGCACGCCCGGAATCGTGGGAAAGCCCATCGCCGCCTTGTCGGCGTCCACCAGATTGCCGTCGGCCAGGCGCGGATAGCGGCTGGGCGGCGGCGCGATGCCACGCATCACCCAGTCGCGGAAATGGGCGCGGATGGCGTTGACGGTCTCGGTCTGCGGCATCGGATTGGCGGCAAACATGCCGCGCCCGAAATTGGTGCCGGGGCAGGCGGGCGCCGCCAGCAGCTCGGTGCTGAAGCCGCCGCGCCCGCCGCCATGCTGGGTGCTGGCGACATAATAGCGCCGCACCGTATCGGGCAAAGGCAGGTCGCGGTCGCCGGCGCTGCCGACCCATTCCGGCGTCAGCTTCAGGCCCCAGACCTCGGCGGCGCCAAAATGCTCGATCACCTTGGGACAAGTCGCCGTTTTGGTGCAGCGGTCGAGAATGCCGGCGGCGGGAAGGCCCCGCACCGGATCGGCGGCAGGCGCCCACCATTGCGGTCCCTCGCTGCCCGGTTGGTAGAGCCAGAGAATGCCGTCGGGCTGGCCGAAGCGTATATTAAGTGTGATGCGCCGCCCGGCGATGATCGGCCAGGCGCCGTCCTCGACCCTGCGGCCGCTTTCGTCCTCGTTGAAGCCGAGATGCAGATACTGGCGCAGGAAATTGCCGGACTGCGAGACGCCGCGCCCGATCACCCATTGCACCTGACCCGCGATCGGATTGGGCGTGCCGCTGTCATCGGCCTGGGCGTAGCGGAAGAAGTCGGCCATGTCGCGGAAGGCGGCGAAGCCGACGCCCAGCACATACGGGTCCTTGGCGGTGAAGACCGCCTGATAGAGCAGGGCGGGATCGAAGCCATGGCGCAGACAGATCTGGGTGGGATCGGCCACGCCGGGGAAGGGATGGCCGGCGTCGCACTTGGCCCAGGCCCAGTCGGCGGGGGCGATGGTCGTGGTCTTGCCGATCTTGCCGTCGATGGTTTCGGAGGCGTGGGTGGTCAACGTCGCCTTGTGGGTGTCCAGAGTCGCGGGCTTGTAGGGCACCGGATTGGAATAGGTCAGCAGCGGCTGCGAATTCGCGCCGCTGGCGTTGAAGATGCGCGCCAGCATCTTGCCGGTGATGGGCGCGCCGTTGGCCTGATGCGCCACCGGCACGGTGACGGTCTCGCGTCCCGGCCCCGGCACGGTGCCGCCGACATTGTCGCCCTGCCAGCCGCTGGACAGGCCGATATCGCCGGTGTTGCGTTCCGCCGCCACGATGGTGAGGCGCCCGCCGCGATTGGGCACGTCTTGCCACATCAGATGGCTGCTCTTGCTCATGTCCAGCGGCTTCACCAACTGGAAGGTGGCGACATACTCGACCTTGCCGCGCGCATTCTTCGGCGCCAGCTTTATGTCGGTGATGATGGCGTTGCGGCGGTCCTTGGGATCGATCTCGCCATAGGCGCGGCCGGTGAGGGTCTCATATTGCCCCGCCGTGCCGAACGAGGCGCCGTTGAAGGCGGGGGCGCGGCTTTCGATCACCAGGCGCGTCACTTTCGCTTCGGCGATGTTCGGCGCGATGACGGCTGCGGCCAGCAGGCCGATGGCGGTTTTCCTGTTCATGGCGATTGTCCCCCGGATGCTCTTTTGCGGCCATTATAGCACCTTTCCCACCGCCTTCCGAGGCGGGATCGCTCATGGCCTAATTGCGCAGCTCGAGCGATCGGACGTATTGGAGCCATGCCTCCTCATTCAGGGTGCAGAATTTCTCAACGCGCGTCTTCTCAGGCGGCGGGTCGGCGATGCCAAGCTGGCGGCTGAGACGCACTTGCCGGCCCGCATTCAGTGTGATCAGACTTTCCGCCCATTGCGCCGTCACCAGCGCCCCCCGCAGCCGCAACAGATCGCCGCCGACGATCTCCCTGGGCGGGTTGCGCAGCACGCTCAGCGTCTGCCAAGCCTCGCTTTCCTGATCCAGCCAGACGCGCACCAGCGGCAGCAGGGCTTAGTAGCGGCCTATCTGCGCCAGTTCTGCGCGCGGGAAATGGGTCAGGGACTGGGCGGCGCGCTCGGACTGCCAATCGCTCTCGTTGAGGAGTGTGTGGGCGCCGGCATGGAAGACGGTGAGGCGGCCGGGCGGTCGCTTCGCCTCCAGCGCGTCGAGAATTTGTCCGGCTTCGACGGCTTGCTTCTCCAGGCAGGGCGCGTAGGCGAGACGGCGGGCGAAGGCGTTCAAGTTGGTGGCGCCCATCTCGCGGAAAATGGCCTGGCGCGCAGCCTTCACCTGGTCTTGCCAGTGCAGCCATTCCACGGCCTGCTCGGCAGCCAGCGCGGTCGCCACGCCCAGCACGATGATGGCGTATTCCTTGAAGAATTCCCCGCCAGCCATGGACAGGTTTGGGCTTGTGGTGGATTTCCATTTTCGGTTCCTCGGGCGCTGGTGCCGCCGCGTCTTCAGGGTTCGTCATAGCCGGTGCCGCCGTTGCGGCCCTTTGCCACCAGCTTTTCCGCTTCCGCGCGTGGCGTGTTGAGCGGAATGCAGACGGACTGCTGGGTGAAGTGATAGGTCACATTCGGCTTGATGCCGAGACTGGCGGCGGCGGTCTGCACCGCCTGGCCTGAAACCTCGGTCAGCCAGCGGGCGGCGCGCGCTTTCTTCAGAGCGCTGCGCAATTGCCAGTCCAGGATGGGACCGGCGATGGGATGGTTTTCCAGGGCGCGCAGATCGCTCCAGGCGGCCTGCTCGCTCTTCTCGGCTTCGGTATATTCCGCGAAGCCGGCATAGATGTTGGCGTAGGCGGCCTGCTCCGAGGTGGGCAACAGGCTGACCACGCCCGACTGGCTGGCCGCCGCGTACTGGCTGCTCAACATCGGCCAGTAGGGCGGGTGGCCGATCCAGATCGAGCCCGGCAGCGGCTCGCCTGTCATCGCCGCCTGGATCAGCCCATCCACTTCGTCCAGGCGTCGCGAAACACAATTCTCGACCGTGGCGCGCGTGGCGAACAGTCCGGTGTTGTAGGCGATTTCGGCGCCGATATTCTCCCGCGCCTGCGCCGCACGGGCGCGTTCGTGGGCGGCCTCAACCGCCTGCTCCAGCGCCAGCGCGATCAGGATGCCGATCACCACCGTGCCAAGCTCGATGAAGAACTCCTTCCAGGTCTTGGCGGCGTGCGGCTTGTGGATTTCCATTTTCGGTTCCTCGGGCGGCGGGGGCGGT
>Ga0265313_10003150_pt1 | contig 13614 bp, 10 predicted proteins | sample 4123metaG_FD_203122 | JGI IMG/M metagenome (GOLD analysis project Ga0265313, IMG submission 203122) | Rhizosphere microbial communities from Carex aquatilis grown in University of Washington, Seatle, WA, United States - 4-1-23 metaG | ecosystem: Host-associated > Plants > Roots > Rhizosphere >...
TCGCTCAACCAGTCCCTCGAGCGCGCCGGCCGCGTGGCCGACTTTCTCGAGCTCGGCGAACTCATGTGCCGCGACGCGCTCGCGCGCGAGGAGAGCTGCGGCGGCCACTTCCGCGAGGAGTACCAGTATCCGGACGGCGAATGCAAACGCGACGACGCGAACTTCGCGCACGTGGCCGCCTGGGAATACCGAGGCGACGGGCAGGCGCCGCTGCGGAACACCGAGCCCCTCCAGTACGAATTCGTGAAGATGAGCGTGAGGAACTACAAATGACCACGGGCGCCGCGCAACCCATCAGCGTCACCCTGCGCGTGTGGCGGCAGGCCGGCCCCGGCGAGCCCGGGCGGTTCGTCGACTATCCCGCGAAGGACCTCAACCCGAACATGTCGTTCCTGGAGATGCTCGACGTCGTCAACGACGGGCTGACCCTCAAGGGGGAGGAGCCCATAGCCTTCGCGCACGACTGCCGGGAGGGCATCTGCGGCACGTGCTCGCTCGTGATCGACGGCAAGCCGCACGGTCCCGGTCACGGGGTGGCGAGCTGCCAGACGTACCTCCGGAGTTTCCGGGACGGCGAAGTCATCGTCGTCGAGCCCTTCCGCGCCCGACCCTTCCCCGTGGTCAAGGACCTGGTCACGGACCGCTCTGCGTTTGACCGCATCCAGCAGGCCGGGGGGTTCATCACCGTTCGCACCGGCTCCGCGCCGGAGGCCAACGCGGCGCCCGTGCCGAAGGGCGACGCGGACCTCGCGATGGACGCGGCGCAATGCATCGGCTGCGGCGCGTGTGTCGCGGCCTGCAAGAATGCGAGCGCCATGCTGTTCGTCGCCGCAAAGGTCTCGCACCTCGGGCTTCTGCCGCAAGGCCAGGCCGAGCGGGACCGCCGCGTCCTGGCGATGGTCGAGACCATGGACGGACTCGGCTTCGGGGGTTGCGTCAACCAGTATGAATGCAGCGCCGCGTGCCCGAAGCTGATCTCGCACGACTTCATCGCGCGCCTCAACCGCGACTACCGCCAGGCGGCGTTTCGCGCCGCGTTCAAGCCGGCGACCAACGCCGGGTCCGAGGGCGCCTGAAGGGTCAGAACGTCGACAGCGCCTTCGCGCTCTCGACGACGAACCAGGCCCCGCCGGCGGCCACGAGGACGACGAGCGCCTGCTTGACCAGCCGGCGTCCGCGCAGGACGGCATCCTGGACGTTCGTGTCCACGGTCCTGCGGTTGTTCTGGACGAGGAAGCTCACAAACCGGGGATCGCGGAATCGGCTGCCCGCGCCGCGGGCCGGTCCCGGCCGGACGGCGGGCCTGTGGAAGAGTTCCTTCAGGACGCGCAGCATGCCTGGACCCTCGAATTTTTAGGTCGTTTTTTCAAGGAGAAAGTGGAGTCTATCCCCCCTTTCCATGCATCATTTCCGCTACGCCGGGCAGAGCCTTCACTGCGAGTCGGTCGACCTCGCGGAGGTGGCGCGCCTCTACGGCACACCGACTTACGTGTACAGCGCCGCGACCATGGCGGACAACTACACGCGGCTCGCGCGCAGCCTGGCCGGCCTGGACGCGCGGATCTGCTTCGCGGCCAAGGCCAACTCGAACGTCGCCGTGCTCCGGCATTTCTCGAACCTCGGCGCGGCCTTCGACCTTGTGAGCGGGGGCGAGATCCGCCGCGTCCTTGCCGCAGGAGGGAACGTGCGCTCGAGCGTGTTCGCGGGGATAGGCAAGACCCAGGACGAGCTGGAACTCGCGCTCAAGGAGGGGATCTACGCCTTTCACGTTGAAAGCGAGCCCGAGCTCGCGCGCATCAACCACCTGGCCGGCAGGCTGGGGACCCGGGCTCCCGTCGCCATCCGCATCAACCCCGACGTGGACGCGCATACCCACGCGAAGATCACCACGGGCAAGAGTTACAACAAGTTCGGCATCCCGCTCGGGGCCGCGTCCGCGGCCTACGAGGCGGCAGCCAAGATGAAGAACATCCAGGTGAAGGGGGTCCAGATGCACATCGGTTCCCAGCTCACCGCCGCAGCTCCGTTCATCGAGGCCGTGGAAAAGGTCGGTATGCTGGCGGCCGAGCTGAAGGCCAGTTACGGGATTGAGTATTTTTCCATCGGCGGCGGCATCGGCATTGTCTACCGGGACGCGCTCGCAAGCGGCGCCGCGGCCTGGTGGGATGCGCAGCCGGCCGACCAGCGCCCCCTGACCCCGGAAGCCTACGGCGCGGCCCTGGTCCCGCTCCTCAAGCCCCTCGGGCTCAAGATCCTCCTCGAGCCGGGGCGCTTCCTTGTCGGCAACGCCGGCGTCCTTCTCTCCCGTGTCGAGCATCTCAAGCGGGGGGCGGCGAAGAACTTCCTCATCGTGGACGCGGCGATGAACGACCTTATCCGCCCTGCGATGTACGACGCCTATCACGAGATCGTGCCGCTTCAACGCGACACGACCCGCCGTGCCCTGGTCGCCGATGTCGTCGGGCCGATCTGTGAATCCGGGGATTGCTTTGCGCATGACCGGCAGCTCCAGGAGGTTGGCGAGGGGGAGTTCCTGGCCTTCATGAGCGCGGGCGCGTACGGAAGGGCCATGTCAGGCAGGTACAATTCCCGGCCGATGCCGGCCGAGGTCCTGGTCCAGGGGAGCGCGTTCGAACTCGTGACCGCGCGGGAGACCTTCGAGCAGACGATGGCTGGGGAGAAAATCCCCGCCTTCTTGAAATAGGCTCGCGGCGGGGGCCGCCTGCGCTAGGCTTTGGCCCATGAACTTCGCGGTTGTAGGAGCCGGCGCCTGGGGCACGGCTTTCGCGTTGCATCTTGCCCGCCTGGGCCGGACCGTGGCGCTGGCGCCGCGAAGGCCCGACCACGCCGCGGCACTCTCCGCATTGCGCGAGAACACGGACTACCTTCCGGGCGTCTCACTGCCCCGGGAGTTGCGGATCGAGGCGGAACTCGGGCAGGCCCTCGCCGGCGCCGATGTGATCTTCCTGGCCTGCCCCGTGCAGGCGCTTCGCCAGACCACCGCGCGGGTGCGCGCGGCTCTTCCAGCGGGCGCGGGCGCGGCCCGGATCGTGAGCCTCGCGAAGGGCCTCGAACTCGGCACCCACCTGCGGCCCTCGCAGGTGATCGAGGCCGTGATGCCGGGCGCCCTCGTGGCGATGCTGACGGGACCCAGCAACGCCGCCGAAGTGGCTCGCGGCCTTCCCGCCGCGATGGTTCTTGCAACCGCGGATCCGGGAGCCTTCGCCGCCGAGGTCCAGACGGCCATCAGCAACGCGGCGCTGCGCGTCTACACGAGCGACGACCTCGCTGGCGTCGAGTTCGGCGGGGCGCTCAAGAACATCTATGCGATCGCGGCGGGCTGCGCCGAGGGCCTCGGCCTCGGGGACAACGCCCGCGCGGCCCTGCTGACGCGGGCGCTGACGGAAATGGTTCGCGTGGGAGCGGCGCTCGGCGCCCGGCCCGAGACGTTTTACGGCCTGAGCGGCTTCGGGGATCTCGTCGCCACGTGCCACGGAGGCTGGAGCCGCAACCGTGAATTCGGGCAGCTGATCGGCGAGGGAGCCTCGGCCGCGGAGCTCATAGCCCGCCGGAAGACGGTCGTCGAGGGCTACGAGACGACGAAGTCGTTCGCGGGGCTCTGCACCGAAAGGCAGATAGAGGCGCCCATCCTGCGCGAGGTCCACGCGGTCCTCTTTGCCGACCGGCGTCCCGCGGATGCCCTGGCGGCGCTGATGACTCGGGGCCTGAAGCAGGAGACGGTCGTCCCGGCCGGCGCATCCCAGAGCTGAGCATCCTTCCACAAGCATCCGCCACCCCATGCCCACCCGCGATTCCTCCCTCGACAAGAAACACCGCCTCGTCATCACCGCCTCCGCCCTCGGCACCGTCTTCGAATGGTACGATTTCTACATCTACGCCACGCTGGCCGTGTTCTTCGGCAAGCTGTTCTTTCCTCCGGGCAATGACACGGCGGCGTTCCTCTCGAGCCTGGCCCTGGTCGGCGTCGGCTTTTCGGTGAGGCCCTTCGGCGCGCTCGTATTCGGCCGGGTGGGGGACCTCGTCGGCCGGAAGTACACCTTCCTCGTCACGATCGTCGTCATGGGCCTTTCCACGGCGCTCATCGGGCTTCTTCCGACGTACGCGACGATCGGCTTCTGGGCGCCCGTTGTTCTCGTGCTCCTGCGCCTGGCCCAGGGCCTCGCGCTGGGCGGCGAATACGGCGGGGCGGCGACCTATGTCGCCGAGCACGCGCCCCCGGGCCGCCGCGGCCTCTTTACGAGCTGGATCCAGATAACGGCGACGGTGGGATTCTTCCTGTCCCTCGTGGTGATCCTGTCGCTCCGCCTGGGCATGTCCGCCCCGGCGTTCGCCTCCTGGGGCTGGCGCGTGCCGTTTCTCGTCTCCTTCATCCTTCTCGGAATCTCGATCTACATCCGGCTGAAGCTCGCGGAATCGCCGGTCTTCGCCGAGATGCAGGCGGAGGGAAAGGGCTCGAAGGCCCCCCTGACCGAGAGCTTTGCGCGGTGGCCCAACGCCAAGGTGGTGCTCGCGGCCCTGTTCGGGGCGACCATGGGGCAGGGCGTCGTCTGGTACGCGGGGCAGTTTTACGCCCTCTATTTCCTCACGACCACGCTCAAGGTGGACTACGTCACGACCTATTTCATGATCGGGACAGCCCTCATCATCGGGACGCCCTTCTTCATCGTCTTCGGCTCGCTGTCCGACCGGATCGGGCGCAAGCCCCTCATTCTGGTCGGCTTCCTGCTCACCGTCGTCACCTACCAGCCCATTTTCCACGGCATCGCGAGGGCGGCGAACCCGGCCCTCGTCGCGGCTTCCGAACGCTCCCCCGTGGTCCTTGCGACCGCCGAATTTCACGGGCGGGCGGGCCTGGTCGGCGGGGCGCTGAAGGATGCTGTTAGCAAGATCGTCCTTCCTAGCAAGGCGGTGACGGACACAGCGAAGGCGCGCAATTTCCTCAATAATCGGAGCATCCCCTTCTCGCTCGCGCCCGCCGCCGGCGTCCCGCTCACCCTGATCGTCGGCGACACGCGTGTGACCGGCTTCGACGAGAAGGCGTATGTGGCTGCGCTGGCCCCCGCGCATTATCCGACCTCGGCCGATCCCGCCGCGATCAACAAGCCCGGCGTGATCGTGCTTCTGACAATCCTGATCCTCTACGTCACCCTGGTCTACGGGCCCATCGCCGCGTACCTTGTCGAGCTCTTCCCGACCCGGATCCGGTACACCTCGATGTCGCTGCCCTACCATATCGGCAACGGCTGGTTCGGAGGCTTCCTTCCCCTGATCGCGGCCTCGATCGTCGTTTTCACGGGCAATATCTACGCGGGACTCTGGTATCCGATCGGAATCGCGGGTCTGGCATTCATCATCGGCGTGATCGTGCTGCCGGAGACCAAGGATCGGGAGATTGACGGGTAGATCGAATTGCCTTCTGACTCCTGTGGCTATGCGCGCCGTAATCATCGAGGATGAAGCTGTTTTCCGGCAGATGCTGGCGATGGCCCTCGGCCGGGTCCGCGGCCTGCAGGTCGCCGGCTCCTACGGAGAGGGCAAGGCGGGCCTGGACTTTTGCCTCCGGACAAAGCCAAACCTGCTCGTGGTCGATCTCTATCTCCCGGTCATGCATGGCCTCGAGGTGATCAAGGCGGTGCGCCTCAACCTGCCCGAGACCCGGATCCTCGTCCTGACCGGCCATCCCGACGGGGACCTCCCCGCCCGATTGATCGCGCAGGGCGTGCACGGCTTCGTGGACAAGAATGCGCCGATCAACTACGTCCTCCAGGCGGTGGAATCGGTCATGAGCGGCGGCATGTTCTTCGCCGCCCACATCCCCCCCTCCGTCACGGCGGAGGCCGCCAAGGCAGCCGCCGGCGCGCGCCGGGTGCCCCCGGGAGTGAAGACCGGGCCGCAAACCCCGTCCCTGGAGGCGATGCAGCTCCTTTCCGGCCGGGAGATCGAGGTGGCCCGACTCGTGGCCGAGGGATTTTCATCCAAGGAGATCGCGACGCGCCTCGACCTCAGCGTGCGCACGGTCGAAAAGCACCGGGCAAACATCATGGACAAGGTCGGCGTTCACGAGGTCGCGAGCCTCGTCCGCTGGTGCGTCCAGTCGGGGATCGTGAAGCAGAAGTAGGGCGCCGAGGCGCCTTACGTGTCTAGCTAGTCCGCCGCGAATATCCGCAGGGGCGCCGCGTGCTCCTCGAAATCGCGCGTGATTCCGTCCAGATCCTCGGCTCGGATGGCCGTTCCGGGCACGGACAGGCGGATTTCCAGCGCTGCCGCCCGCTCCGCGAGCGCCTCGAGGCCCATGTGCTGCGCGCTGCTCTTCAGGCTGTGCGCGGCGAGGTAGCGCTCGCGCTCGGTGCCGCTCGACATCGCCCGCCTGAGCCCGGGGAATTCTCCGAGGAAGATGCGCACGAGCTCTCGCGCGTCATCTTCGCTCAGGGCGCTAGCGAGATGGGCGAGGGTGGGGTTGGGGAATATCCGCATCGCGGCTTTTCTACGGAGAACTCGAGCGCCTGGGGACGGCTCCGCCGCCCGGCAGCGGGGCCTGCAGTGCAAGCCGCGTCCGCAGCCGCGCGTTCTCGGACGCGAGATCCGCCACCTCATCCTGCAGCTGCCGGACGCGATCGCGAAGGGCGACGGCCTGGGAGGCAAGGGGCGCCTGGACGCGCAGGACCGCCAGCTCCGCCTGGTCCTTGTCAGCCTGGTCCTTCAGCCGGCCGTCGGCATCCTCGAGGACGGAATAGCTGTGCAGGGCGGTGGAGAGCTTGTCCTGGGCGTCGGCGAGCTGCTGCTTCAGGTCGGCGGTGTCCGACGAAGCGGGGCTGCTGGACGGGGACGGCGCGTCGGCTGCGAGAGCCGGAGTGGCGAACGCAAGGAATTGCGGCAGAAGGCACAGGCTGAGAATTCGGCGCATGATCACCGACGATGGACGCTCCGCCAGAAAGTTACAATCGCAACCGAACGCGGGCTTTACGTAGGAATCCCCTCAGATTTCCGCCCATCCCTTGGCCCGCTCGACCGTCCGCCGCCGAAAGAGCGGCTCGAGCCCGCCGGCCTTGAGTTTGGCGCAGGCCCCGGCCGTCCGGCGGTCCTGCCAGACGATGGCGCGCGATGACGTCGTTCCCTGGCGAGGGCGAGGATGAACCGGCTCATGGCTGGCGGGGGTGCGGAAAGGCCGCCAACACTCCTCAACCTGCTTTTTGCCGTTAACAAGCCCCGATTTATATCCATGAATGCCGGTCACATGTCGGAAACGAAGGCAACGACGCGGGTCCTGTGGGCGGGCGGGATCATCGCGCTCGCGGTTGTCATCGCGTATGCGAACAGCTTTTCAGGGGCGTTCGTCTTCGACGACGAGCAGTCCATCCAGGAAAACCCGACCATCCGGCACCTTTCCGCGATCTCGCAGGTGCTCAACACGGTTTCGATCAATTCGACGGCGAACGGCCGCCCGATGCTCAACCTGTCGCTTGCGATCAACTATGCGATCAGCGGGAGCAGCCCCTGGAGCTACCACGCGGTCAACCTGCTCATCCATCTCGCGGCAGCCCTGACATTGTTTGGGATCGCGAGAAGAACGCTTCTGCTGAAAAGCGGAAAGGCGAAATCGGAAAGCGCTGCGGATTCGACGTGGGTCGCCTTCATAATCGCCCTCTTGTGGGGCCTGCACCCGCTGCAGACGGAATCGGTCACCTACATGATCCAGCGGGCGGAGTCCCTGATGGGACTGTGTTATCTGTTCACTCTCTACGCGTTCATACGCGGTGCGGAGACCAAGGCTGGCCAAATCGGAAATCGGAAATCGGAAATCGGAAATCCAGCATCAGAATCTTCCGTTGGAACGCTTCCGCCTTCCGCCTTCCGCTTTCCGCTTTGCTTCCCATGGTTCGCCCTGTCGTTTTTGGCGTGCTTGATGGGCATGGCGACCAAGGAGGACATGGTCTCGGCCCCGGTCATCATATTCCTGTACGATCGCACATTTGTAAGCGGCAGCTTCAAGGCTGCCTGGCAGAAGCATCGGCGGGTGCTCCTCTCGCTGGCCGGAACGTGGGTTCTCCTCGCCTACCTCGTCGCGAGCGTGGGAGGCAACCGGGGCGGCTCAAAGGGGTTCGGCGTGGGGAGCCCCTGGCTGGCCTACGCCCTCACCCAGTTTCGGGCGATCCGTACCTACCTTTACCTGACATTCTGGCCGCATCCGCTGATTTTCGACTATGACTCCTACTGGGTGCGGCGCCTTCCGGAAATTCTCCCGGATGCCGTTCTTCTCGCCGCCCTGGTCGTGCTGACCTTCCGCGGACTCTCCCGGCGGACTGCGGTTGGATTCCTGGGCGCCTGGTTCTTCTCGATCCTGGCTCCGACGTCCCTGATGCCGGCGACGTCGCAGATGATCGTGGAGCACCGGATGTACCTGCCCCTCGCCGCCGTTTTGACGGTTTTTGTTCTGGCTGTGGAACGCGCCATCCGTCTCCTCCCGTCTTCATTTCAGTTTCCGCTTTCCGCTTTTCGATTTCCGACTTCGGTTTCCCGCTTTCCGCTTTCCGCCGTCCCCCTTCTCCTGTTGGCAGCGGTCTGGTTCGCCCTGACCGTGCATCGCAATCACGACTACCGGACCAACGTCGCCCTCTGGACGGACGAACTTGAGAAGTGTCCCGACTCCGCGCTGGCGCACTGCGACCTCGGCAACGCCCTGCTGATCGATGGACGGCCCGCGGAAGCGCTCGTCCGGCTTGAGGAGGCGCTGCGGCTCAACCCCGGCTATGCCGAGGCCTACGACAACGTTGGAACCGCTCTTTACCGGCTGCATCGCCCCGCCGAGGCGATCCCGGCTTACGAACAGGCCCTGGCCCTTCAGCCCACGTTCTACCGGGCGCACACGAACCTGGGAATCGTCCTCGCGGAACAAGGACGGGTGCCCGAGGCGATCGCCCATTACGAGATCGTCCTCAAGGCCGATCCGCGCAACGCGCCAGCGCTCTTCAACCTGGGAAACGCGCTGGCGCAGGCGGGCCGGCAGCAGGAGGCGGTCGCGAGCTTTGAGGCGGCATTGCGCATCCGTGGCGACTACCCGGAGGCCGCCTGCAACCTCGGAAAGACCTTCGCCGAATTGGGCCGGATCGACGAGGCCGTGGCGTGCTACCGGGAGGGCCTGCGCCTCAAGCCCGATTACCCCGAGTGCTACTACAATCTCGGCAACATCGAGATGCAGCGCGGCCGTCTTGCGGATGCCATCGGCGACTATGAGAAGGCGCTCCGCCTGAGGCCGGCATACGCCGAGGCCGATTCGAACCTGGGGATCGCGCTTCTCGGGAACGGGGATCCCACGGGCGCGGCGGCGCACTTTGAGGCGGCCCTCCGCGCGGATCCGCATTACGCCGTCGCGGAGTACAACCTTGGCAATGTCTATGCCCGGACCGGACGGATACCCGAGGCGGTCGCGCATTACGAAGCGGCGCTGCGGCTCGATCCGGGCTCCGAGGGGGCGCATGCGAATATCGGCAACGCACTCTATCAGCTTGGACAGATTTCCGCCGCCATTGCGCACTATGAAGCGGCGCTCAAGCTAAGTCCCGGGAATGTCCGCGTCCGCTACAATCTGGCCAACGCGTACCTGCGGACCGGCCGCACCGCGGAGGCCGCCGAACAATATGCCGAGGCGCTGCGGCTCAAGCCTGACTTTGCCGAGGCCCGAGCCATGCTCGCCCGGCTGAGACCCTGACGAACCCCGCCGACAATGACCCGAGACCGGAGAGAAAATGCCCTGAACCTCCTTGGGGGAGCGCTGATCGCGCTGGCTGCGCTCGCCGCCTACAGCCGCACGTTTTCGGCGCCCTTCGTCCTGGACGCCGAGCCGATCGTGACGAGGTATCCGAGCATCCGCCATTTGTGGCCGCTCTGGGACGCCCTGCGCCCCCCGCACGACGGATCGACGGTGGAGGGCCGGCCGATGCTCAATCTTTCGCTCGCGCTCAGCTATGCCGCCAGCGGCACTCGGCCCTGGGCCTATCACGCGATGAATCTCGCGATCCATGTTTGCGCCGGGCTCGCATTGTTCGGAATCGTTCGCCGGACGGTCGCGATGAGCGGCGACCCTTTCCGCGCGCGGGCGCTCGCCCTTGGCACCGCCCTCCTCTGGACCCTTCACCCGCTCCAGGTGGAATCGGTCACGTACATCATCCAGCGCGCGGAATCCCAGATGGGACTCTGTTATCTTTTGACGCTCTATTGTTTTATCCGGGGAGCGGAAACTGAAGCGGGCGAAAGCGGAAAGCGGAAATCGGAAATCGGAAATGCGGCGTCCGAATCTTCCGCTGAAAGTTTTCCGCCTTCCGCTTTCCGCTTTCCGCTTTGCCAGGTCTGGTTCGCCCTGTCTTTTGCCGTCTGCGCGATGGGGATGGCGACCAAGGAGGTCATGGTCTCGGCCCCGATCATCGTATTCCTGTACGACCGGAACTTCATGGCGGGCAGCCTCCGCGAGGCCTGGAGGCGGCGGCGCTGGCCATACCTCGCGCTGGCTTCGACGTGGATCGTTCTCGGCTGGCTCGTGATCGGCACCGGGAACCGCAACGGCACCGCCGGCTTCGGAGCCCACCTTCCCTGGTCGCAATACGAAGTGACGCAGGTCTACGCCCTGGTCCGCTATCTGCGCCTGGCGCTCTGGCCCCAGCGGCTCGTGTTCGACTACGGCTCCGCGGTGATATCCGGCCTGCCGGTCATCCTGCCGTCGGCCATCGTGCTTTTGGCGCTTGCCGCAGGCACGGGTTTCGCCCTTTGGCGCCGGCGCCCCTCCGGTTTTCTGGGCGCCTGGTTTTTTGCCATCCTTGCCCCGACCTCAATCGTTCCCGTTGCGACCCAGACGATCGCCGAGCACCGGATGTACCTTCCGCTTGCCGCGGTGATGGTCGCCGCTGTATTTGGCATCGAGCGGCTCGGAGTCGCCGGCCGCGGCGGGCCGGCGGCCAGGCAGGCGGCCGATCTCTGGGCCACGCTCGCGGCCTGCGCCGTCCTTGCGGGGGTGTTCGGGGGAGCGACCTTTCGCCGGAATGCGATCTTCGGGAACGAGATGGATCTCTGGGCCGATTCGGTTGCCGCGTGGCCGTCGAATGCGCGCGCCCACACGCAGCTCGGCAAGACTCTTTCCTTTGCGGGCCGGATACCGGCTGCAGAGGCGCAGTTTCGGCTCTCGCTTGAGCTGCAGCCCGCCGGGAACGAAGACGCCCGTTATGACCTGGGCAACTGCCTCCTTCAGGAAGGGCGGCTGCCCGAGGCCATCGCGAACCTCGAGGAGGCCATCCGCCTCGATCCCGGGATTGCCGGCCCGCACAACGGCCTGGGCAACGCGCTTGCGGGCTCCGGCCGGCTTTACGAAGCGGTGCAGCAGTACCGGGCTGCGCTGCAGATCGATCCGGGCGATGTGTTGTCGCTGAACAATCTCGGCCTTGCCCTGGGGAGACTCGGCCGGACAGGGGAGGCGCTCGCCTGCTACCAGGAGGCGCTTCGCATAAGGCCCGGCTTTGCCGAGGCGGAGTGCAATCTTGGCGTCGCGCTCGCGGCAATGGGCAGGATCGCCGAGGCGGTCGAGCATCTGGAGGCGTCGCTGCGGCTCGACCCGCGGAATGCGATGGCCCATTTCAATCTTGGGAATGCCCTTGCGCGGACCGGACGAATGCCCGAGGCAATCGAGCACCTCGAAGCTTCGCTGCGTCTTAAGCCGGAATTTGCGCCGGCTCAGGACAACCTCGGCAACGCCCTTTTCCAGGAGGGACGCCTGGCTGAGGCGATTGCGCGCTACGAGGAGGCCGTGCGGCTCGAGCCGGACTATGCCCGGGCGCACTACAACCTCGGGAACGCCCTCTACCGGACAGGCAGGACAGCCGAGGCCGCGGATCAGTTTGCCGCAGCCCTGCGGCTCCAGCCCGACATGGCCGAAGCCCGGGCCATGCTCATCCACCTGCAATCTGCGGAGTCTCCGTGAGGGGGTTCCGGGCGCATCTGGACGACCCGGGAGTCTTGTAGTCGCGGCGAAGTTTTTGCATAACGGGCCCGCATGTTCGAAAGAAAAGGAACGGCCCCCACGCTCCTGGCGTGCGCCTTCATCGCCTGCGCGGCCGTCGGCGCGTACTGGAATTCCTTTTCCGCGCCTTTTGTCTTCGATGCTGCCGCGATCATCGCAAACAACCCCACGATACGCCACCTGGGGACCGCATGGCATCCCCCGCACGACGGCTCGACGGTGGATGGCCGGCCGCTTCTCAATTTCTCGCTGGCCGTAAATTACGCGATCAGCGGCACCGATGTCTGGAGCTATCATGCCCTCAACCTCGCGATCCATGTCGCGGCGGCGTGGCTTCTCTTCGGAATAGTCAGGCGGACGGTTCTGGAAAGCGGAAAGCGGAAATCGGAAAGCGGGGAGGCGAAATCGGAAAGCGGAAATCGGAAATCGGAAAGTGCTGTGGATCCGACGTGGGTCGCCTTCGTCATCGCCCTTCTCTGGGCCTTGCACCCGCTCCAGACGGAGTCTGTCACCTACATCGTGCAGAGGGCCGAGTCGCTGGTCGGGCTCTTTTACCTCCTGACCCTTTACTGCTTCATCCGTAGCGTTGAGCTCGAGGAGGCGGCGGATCGAAGGCCGTTTCCGCTTTCCGCTTTCCGCCTTTCGCTTTTCATCGCCTGCCTTTGCGGCGTGGCTTCCAAGGAGATCATCGTCACCGTCCCCGTGATCGTCTTCCTCTACGACAGGACATTTCTGGCCGGCAGTTTTCGGGAGGCCTGGCGCCTGCGGCGGGGCACTTATCTGGCCCTTGCGGCGACCTGGATACCGCTTGCGTTTATCGTTCTTGGTTCGGCGAGCCGCAACGGAACCGCCGGCTTCGGCGTCAAACTTCCCTGGTCCGACTACGCCTTGACGCAGGTTTATGCCGTTCCCCATTACCTTCGGCTGGCTCTCTGGCCCCATCCCCTGGTCTTCGACTACGGCACGGCCACGATCACAGGCGGAACGCTGCTCCTTCCCGCGATCGTTCTTATCGGCCTCCTGGCGGGTACGGCGATCGGACTTTGCTCCAGCGGTTTTTGTGCGCGGGTCGGCGGATTTCTGGGAGCCTGTTTCTTTGTGATCCTGGCGCCCACGAGCCTGGTTCCCGTGGCCACCCAGACGATCGCCGAGCACCGGATGTACCTGCCCCTGGCAGCCGTCGTCACGGGATTTGTTCTGCTGATCGGAAAGTTTTTCAGCCTGCCGGGATCCGGTTTTCAGTTTCCGTTTTCCGCTTTCCGCTTTCCGCTTTCCGCTTTTCTGCTTCTGTGCCTCGGAGCCGCGACCCATGCCCGGAACACGGCCTACGCCAGCGAGATGGCGCTATGGACGGATACCGTGGCTAAGAGGCCGGACAACGACCGGGCCCACAACAACCTGGCCAATGCGCTCTACCTCACGGGTCGAATCCCCGACGCAGCCCGGGAATATTCCGAGGCGCTTCGCCTCCATCCGGATGACAACGCCGAGGTCCAGTACAATCTGGGAAACTGCCTCCTTCAGGAGGGGCGCTTTGCGGAGGCGGCCGCCCGGTTTTCCGAGGCGGCCCGGCTGGCGCCCGAGAATGCGGA
>Ga0265313_10003151_pt1 | contig 13613 bp, 8 predicted proteins | sample 4123metaG_FD_203122 | JGI IMG/M metagenome (GOLD analysis project Ga0265313, IMG submission 203122) | Rhizosphere microbial communities from Carex aquatilis grown in University of Washington, Seatle, WA, United States - 4-1-23 metaG | ecosystem: Host-associated > Plants > Roots > Rhizosphere >...
GCCCCAGTATCGTGCCTAAGACCAGTTGAAGAAAGGTGTAATTGACTAATTTATAGCCCTCACCAGGAGTGCCGAGGAAAGTTGCAGCGCTGGTTTCGGCGGCAATGATGGATGCCAGGACAGCCCACCAGGGAATCGATCTGCCACCGAGAGCGAATGATTCCATGCTATTTTCATTTCCTGCAAACTTCAAGCCCACGAAAATCACTGCGGCGAAATATCCGATGATTACGAAGATGTCTATGGTAATTGGCAAGGACAAGCTCATACGAATATGTAAAACATTGATCGTTCAGTCGAGGAAGAGATTCTGATTGGTTGGCGCCGGTGGAAGTGATCTCGAAATGAAGTCGGACGTCGCCAGAGTGAACCAAAAAGTACTTCCTGTTCCATCTTCATTTTCTGTGACTCCAATGTCGCCGCCATGGTTGTCCACAATCATTTTGCAAATGGACAATCCTAATCCCGTGCCCTGATGCTTGTGCGACGGCGCTTGCTCGAAAGGTTGGAAAATACGTTCTCTCAATTCTTTCGGAATACCCGGACCGTTGTCACTGACCATCAGTTTTACAAGAGTGCTTTCTTCGGGGCCTTCCGCTTTTTGAATAGAAATTTTTACGGCGCCTCCTTCCGGGCTGAATTTGATCGCATTGGTGAGCAAGTTGAGCAAGGCTTGAGTTATTTTGATTGGGTCGCAGAACACTTCAAAATCATGGGCAGAATATTCGATGCCAATCTGCTTGGCTGCCGCGAAGTCCTTTGTCAACGAGATCGCTTCTTTGATAATCTCATTAATACTGCAATAGCACTTGTCGAGCTGCACACGCCCTTCGTCAAGTTTTTGAAAATCGAGCAAATCGTTGATGAAGCTGACCAGGACTTGAACATTTTTATTGGTTGCTTGCAATTCTTCCAGGACGGCCGGATTGATCTCGCCCTTGTGGCTATTTTCAATTAATTCGAGCGTAATTCCAAGTGACGTCAGCGGGCTGCGCAGATCGTGACTGACCATGTCAATGAAGTCCTGCTTCATTCTAGACAATGCCTTTTCGGCCGTGATATCGCGAATCACACAGAAAACGCGGTGCCTTAAGGGCGACCAGATTGCCGACCAATGAGTTTCGATTTCCGAGCCTCGAACAGTTTGCAATTTTAATTCGAAGTTATGAGCTTCGCCCGGCTGGCAAGCCTTGCGTAAGAACTCTTCTGCAAGTAACGATTGACTGACAACGGCAATATCAGCAATTGATTTGCCAATCAACTCTTCCATAGTAAGACCAAGCATGCGCATTGCGGCGGCGTTTGCTTCCAGGAAGACGCCTTCTTGATTTAAGGAGCAAACCAGGTCGCTAACATTGTTGATAAGTGCCAGCTCCCTTTCCGATGCTAATACAACAGCATCGAAGGTCAGATGCAGACTCTTATCCAACTTGCTCAGTTCGTCATTTCCTCTCAGTTGCGGCTCGAGGACAATTTTCTTAGACAGACGCCTGCTGTTTTCGGCAATGTGTTGAATTGGGCGCTTGATGCTGACTGTAAACAGAACGAACATTGCAGCAGCGACCAGCAATGAGACGATGATTGCTATTGAAATGTATCTAAGAATTTCGTCTTTGATGTGCACGGACTTATCGAATTCCACTTGTCCTAAATTGGTGTTCTTCTCTATTACTGCGTGCAATTCTTCAAGAAAGGGCGGAATCACTCGAAAAGATCTTTTGAAGACATCTTGGCGCCGGCCTTCCTTATTTGATTGCTGCGGGGCAAACTGAGTAACTGAATTATTTACTACTGCAAGCAACTCTTTCAATCTGAATCTCAAGTTCTCCGTCCCCTGAGCGGGCAGTTCCTTAACCAGACTGTCCAATTCGACAAATGTTGAAAATTTCGTAGGGTCCCCTCTTCTCACCTCTCGAAATTTCTCATCTTGAAAGACAAGAATATCGAGAAATTCGGTACATACATGATTGAACCGAAACAGAACGTCGCGCATGTGAGATGCTCTTTCGATGGATTGTTTTGCACCGACCAGCATGAATATGACGGCAAATATGAGAATGCCCTGACAGAGGAGCGGAAATGCCATGAGCATCGGTCCACGCCATGCGAGTTTCAAACTTCTCATGGCGCCTCCTCGTCGTCCAACAATCTTGGCACGCGTACCCAGAATCGACTACCTTTTCCCAGCGCACTTTCTACTCCAGTTAAGCCGCCAAGTTCGCCGATTATCACTTGTACGATCGCCAATCCCAGTCCGGTGCTCTTGATGGTTTTTGTGGGCGAAACGCCAACTTGCTGAAATCGGTTGAAAATCACGCTTTGATGCTCCGGTGCAATTCCGGGCCCGCTGTCACTGACTCCAATTTCAATGTAGTCACTTGCTTCTTTTACATCCAGCACGACTGTTGAATTGACCGGGGAGAACTTAATGGCATTGGAAAGCAGATTGACTAGCACTTGTGTAAGCCGCTTCACATCGACCAGGATGGCGGCATCTCCAGCGGGTCCCACTAATTGGACGTGCGCGCTTTCAGCCAGCACTTCCAATGCCTCTTTTGCATAACCGCATACTTCCGCTGCGCTTGCCACTTCTCGATCAAATGTGATTTTGCCTGAGCCGAGTTTTTCCAATTCAAGCAAATCGTGCACAAGGTGCGACAATCTTTCCACGCTTTTGCGTGACTTTGAAAGTTGAGACTGTGCCGATGCTGGCAATTCACCAAGCCGATTTTCTGCCAGCATGGAAAGTCCAATGGAAACAGAGTTGAGCGGAGTGCGCAGATCGTGGCTGACCATTGCCAGGAAATCCTGTTTCAGTTTTTCCATCGCCCTGAGGTGTGAAACATCGTGGGCTACGCAATAGAAGAGTTGAGCCGTCGGCTGCCAGTTGACTGTCCACAGAAATATTTTTGTCGTGCCATCGCGGCATTTGACTGTATTTTCAATCTGACCTTCCTTGCTTTCGGCCTCAATAGCCGTGAATTGATTGCGAGTGGGTTCAATGGTCTCTTCAGTCAAAATAGAAAGAATTGAGCGTCCAGCCAGCTCATCCAATTCGAAGCCCCAATTTCTTGTGGCCGCTTTTCCTATGTCTCTCAGTCTCAGATGACCGTCAACGGAGCAAAGCACATCCGTCGCATTGTCTAGGACAGCTAATTCGCGTTCTCTCAGCTCTTCCAATTCCTTGCCTGCGAGGTACACTGTCTTATCGAGTTGAGCGATTTCGTCAGTACCGGGCTGTACCTCATGCAACGGCTGCCCATAGGAAATCAGCCGCGCGTTTTCAGTTATATTTCTCAATCTTTTGACGATGTCGCTGGAGAAAGCCAGGCTGATCCAAAGGCAAATTCCCCAGCTTGAGATGAGACTGATGATGAGCCAGGCAAAAAATTCTGTTTGAAATCTTTCCATCTCGTGAGGTTGCAGCGCACCAAGTTGTTTTAAAGCGGAAAATGCACTGCTGTTAATTCCATTCGCCTCTATCAGTACTGGCATCAATTCATTGTCTTTGACGACGGTTCGGTAGTTGCCGGCCAAATCCGGATTGGTCAATTGTTTTCTAAATTTTTTGGTGATTTCTTTTACGTGATTGTGAAAAGTATCCATTGCCTCACGAAATTCTGAAAATTCCGGAAATCTGTCATTTTTTTCGACCAGAAGCGGCGTAAGTTCAATGTCAATGCCGTCCAGAGCCCGAAGACGTTTGGCAGTGTCAGGTTCAGAAGCATCCAGTACAACACAAAGTGCAGCATAGAGTTGGCTTCTCTTCTCATTCATGCCTTCCATTGCGTCAATGGAATGCTGCATCCGCACCAGCTTCGTGAAAGTGTCCGTCAGCATCAAAGTCAAGTACGAGGCAAAGCAAATTTCGATGATTACCGGCACCAGAACCAGAATCAGACCTTTGGCATTGATATTGAGCCGGGAAAACAAGATCTCACTCGGACTCTATGCAATAGCCTTGCCGGAGAACGGTCTTGACCAGATCTCCCAGCTCGATCTCCGTCAACTTGTGGCGCAGCGTTTTCATGCATGTGCGGACGGTTTCTTCCGAGACCTCACTGTCAAGCGGCCATACGCTGTCCAGCAAATTCTTGGATGAGTAATACCGGTTCGGGTGGCGCATCAGATATTCAAGCAGGGAGGTTTCTCTCGGAGAAAGTCTGGCTTTTCGTTCTCCGCAAGTTGCTGTGCGCGAAACGATATCCAAGGTCACGCCTTTGACGGTCAGATCATTGGATGTTAATCCAGAGGCCCGACGCAGAAGACTCTTGACTCTGGCGGACAGCTCGCGCTCATCGAAAGGTTTGGTCAGGTAATCATCGGCTCCCGAGTTTAGACCAAGCTCTTTGTGATCGATGTCTGTTTCTCCGGTCAAAAATATGATCGGGGTAGTTCCGCCTGACTTGCGAAATTTCTGGCACACTTCCAGACCAGTAATCCCTGTCAGGTTCCAGTCAAGAACAATCACGTCAAAACTGAAGCTGCCCAGCATCTGAAGGGCATCTTCGCCCGAATTTGCCGTTTCCACCAGATACTTTTCTGAAGAGAGCCAGGCGCTTATGTGACGCAACAGCTCTTCGTCATCTTCCACCACCAGCAGTTTCGGCATCTTATTTAGTGTCTCCGCAACCTTTGAGATTATAGCGAATCTGCCCGTTGATGCAGGGCGCTATTGTTTGAGCATGGTGTATATCTTATTCGCCTCATCGAAGCGCGACGACTTGTAGAGAAATTTCGCATACTCAGTAAGCATCTCAGTTACATCCGGATCGAGTTGATTTTTTCCGGCTTCTTTGGCGAGTTTGAAAGCTTCCTTAAATTGCGTGTCGGCTTCTTGATTTTTCCCCTGAGCCGATTGCATCAGCGCGAATCGCCCCAATACTTTTGAATGTTCGAACTTTCTGTCATCTTTCAATTTGACAAGATTGAGGGCACGATTGTAAAAACCTTCGGCACCGGTGAAGTTTGCTTGCGCACGACTGCAATCACCCAGCGATATCAAGGCTGCCACCTGTGCTAATTCGTCCTTAGCGCCTTCAGCGGCTGTCAGCTGCTGCTGAGCTTCATCTTCCAGACTCTTGATTGAAGAGGTGGACGGACCCGACGCAACCATCTGTGTCGAAGCTTTGAAAACGTTGTAGTCAAACCTGAATTCGATAGGAATAGGGCTCTTGGAGCCTGTTGGCAATGGAGCGAAGGGAGCGGCATTGGTTATGGCAACGATGGCGGCCTGGTCCGCAATTGGCATACCAGAAGTTTTATACACCTTGCAATTCTTGAAGGTGCCGTTGCGGAGCACTTCGAAAGTGAGAACCACTACTTTAGTTTCGTTGCCCTTAGGCGGGAACCAGCATTTTTTAATGCGCCTTTGCAGAATTTCCATATATGGACCGTAGTCGACTGAAACTCCATACGGTGCAAAACCGAGAGTTCTTGCCATTTCATAGTCTTTTACTGCAGCCTCTATGTCACCTGATTTTTCTTTGACCATGCCGCGAAAGTAAATCGCCTCAGCACTTTCCGGCTCCAGCGCAATTGCCTTATTCAAATCTTCCAGGGCTTCCTTGTACTGCTTCAATTGAATTTTCGCCTCACCGCGATTGCAGTAGGCGTAGCGCATGATCGGGTGACCCTTGCCGCAGAATGCAATGGCTTTGTCGGCATCCTCGAGCGCTTGTTTCGGATTGTTCAAATGCAAATAGCAGTCGGCGCGCTCGCTATAACCGACCGGATCTTTTGGCTTTGCTCCAATTGCGGCAGTTTGCTCGCCGACACGTTTCTTGTAATACAGGATAACAACCTGATTGCGCGCCCATGGATCTTTGGTCTTGTCCCTGTCGTGCAGAGCCTCGCTTGCATGCGCATCCGTCGGAGCATCTGGAGAGGAGCTGGTTGTCCGGGCAGTTGCATCGGTTGCAGATGAAGTCTTGGCAGTGGTGGCGGTTGTGGTGGCAGAACCGTCGGCACTTGAGTTAGGAGATGCAGATGCTTTTGCCGATGCTGGTGCAGTCGCTCGCGCAGTGGAAGCTGTTGCGGCCGCATCGGCAGCAACTTTGGCAGCCGCCGCCGCTGTGCTATCCGTCTTGTCTGGTGCAGGCGTCGTCTTCTTTGGAGACTCAGCGACCTGGCTGGCCGATTGGTCTAAAATCTCTCTGAATTGTTCGAGAAATTCCGGCGCCGTGCCTGGATCGAAAGAGAGTTTTGCCATGTAGTGACTATCGTATCTTGGCGAATAAGGCGCCATCACAATCGACTCATAGGTAATGAGATTGACGCGCTTTGGAAGGGATTCTCGGCCAGTGTACTGGCCGGATTTGATCTCCAGATCCCCCAGCACTCCGCCAATCCCCGGAGCCATTTCCATCAGATGAGACTGAACGTTCATTTGGCTTTGCACCTTATATTCAAAGTGCATGGTGTTGCCGTTAATCGTCACCTTGGCACGGGGAAAGAAGCCCTTGACCAACTCGGAAATGCTCGCATACAAGGTCTTGGCCGGCTCTGCTTCGGTCTTTGTGATTGCCGGCGGAGCGGCTTGAGCCGGATCAACCGCAGAAAATTGCGCCAGGACCAGGAAAAGTGCAAGCAGAACACCACGGGCAAGACGTACGCTTCCGGGAGTTGGAAAATTCATAGTCAGGATCTTTCCTGTTTCAACAAGTCACTCTCTCTTTCTCGGTGAAAAAAAGAGTGGAATCTAAAACCGCAGGACTCCGAAAGAACCGAAATTCTTAGTGAGGACAGATTCAACATGCCATTTTTTTGCGGCTGGCAATCCCTATATTTAGGTTATGAGCCTCTTTTTTCTCAATTTGGCTGACCGGGTGGGCGCAGATGAGGGCCTTTGAGCGGCAGATATTGTTGAGCGTGAAACGGCAGCAAGCAGCTAAATGCCCTACTACTGATTGTTTTCAGCCAGGTCGACCGCGGGTCTGCCCTGTTGTTTGCGGTAAAGCATGAACCAGCGGAGATTGGTCGGTTCTGCACCTTCCAGAATATCCATCGCTTTCATTGTCGAATCCGCATCGAATTTCCCCAATCCACCTGTGACGCTGCGCAGCGCATTGACATAGTTTTTCTGCGCTTCTGTTACCTGCTGGTCGATTGTCTGGTTGAGCGGTATGGTCTGTTTGTCTAAGCCCAGTCTCTTGCTGAATTCTATTGTCGGATTGCCGGCGGCATCGGTGGCTACGACTACATGGGGTCTGTCGCTGGTCAGGTTGCTGATGCCATAAGAGCCGTCGTCCTTCATTTTTGCCAGTACGCTCTCGCGGTAATCTTTTGGTTGATGCATTAAGTCAGCCACTTTTACCCGTAAGTCGAGCTTGGCTTGCTCGTCGCCGCGCATTGCCAGAAGAGCGGTATCTTCAATTTTGGCAGCACTTCTTTCAGGATGTGCATAAAGCTCGGACTGGTAGCTCGATGCAGGCTGTCTATCGCTGATTGACACTTTGGGCAGGGGCAACGGCTTTTCTTTTGCTTCAACGACGCAAGATTTACTGTTGTCCGGCTTGCCGTCCTGGCGGGCCAGGTGCGCGCCATAATTATCAAAGCTGAGGACGAAATTCGGAATCGAAGCATCGTTGGGTTGATTCTCATGGCGACGATTGATCTCTTTGTAGACATCAATCTGTTGTTGGCGGCTCAAGCTGCTGAATACGCAGTCGACGCTCACTCCGGTGTTGTATGCCGAAACAACGCGATCGGCGTCCTGTGCAACCGTATGGTCTGAATGCTGCGAAGCCATAAGCCCTCCAGGCGGAGAGATAAGGGTAGTAAAGCTTTGGGAGACTTCAGACTACTATGGTTTCGTGTCTTTTTCGTGGCATTTCGGGCTATTTTTGCAACATATCGTCCGCGGGCAGCCAATCTTCCACGTAGATCTTGTCGAAAGCGCTGGCAAAAGTGCTGACGGACAGGGTTATTGAGCCGTCCGCGTTGCGGTTCGATGGATCGCAGGATGCGGAGCCGGTATTTTCTAATGCCTGATCATTAACTGTGACCCGCCCGTTTCGATAGTCGAAATTAGTGATGCCACAGACGGCGCTTTTTGAAATGAGGCGCTGTCCGGCCATGTGGGGACCATTGTGCACGCCGGCTGCAATCATGACCCGACGCTGCTTAAAAGCATCGCGCATGGAATTGGCTAAATCTGCCAGCCGCATGTCTTTCGTGTCCAGCCAGCGACCGCTTTGACCATTGAGTAATTGGCAAATTCTCTCCACCGACTGTATGGGATCGAGATCCGGGCGGCGGTTATAACTTGCTTCGTATTGCTTGTATGCGTCTTCTATAACCGCCATCCAGTAGCCGAACTTGCTGCCATGCACATATTCGGCTAAAAGGCTGCTTTTCGGCGCGCTGACCGTAATGGGATTTCTTGGTTGTCCGGGGAAGCGCACAATATACTTGCCGTCGTCGGTTGAGGTGACCATGCGCACGATCAAGTGCGGACATTGAACAACGAGCGACTCGAATATAGCCAGGAAATTGACCATGGACGGATCGGTCTTATAGTGTCTTATCGCTTGCGGCAAAATACTTTCGATCGGATTGGCCGGGTCTACATAGAGAGTGCGCGTCGATGTTTCGCCTGCTTGCATGCATTCATCGGTTCCCCAACCGGCGATTTTTATCTGCCCACGGATCTCTCTTTTGTAGCCGTCTTTGTAATGCTGCACGAGATCGCTTCTCGTTAAATTGCCGGCTTTTGCAGAATATGAATTGCTTGATGCATCGTAGACAATTTTAAGTTCTTCGTGCAAAGTTTGCAGGATCGCTCGCGACACCGAATCCCTTTCGTGCCTTCTGTCATACGCGATGCGTACCTGATGAATAGTGACGGCACCTTCACCGGCTGTATCCAGCTCGTCAAATAGAGTTCTTACAGCTGTCACCGCATGCAGTGGCGCAGTGCATCTGGATTCTTGCTCGCTGGCTGTGGCCGCATCAAAGCCAAGAATGTCATCAATAGTTATGCCTGTGCCCTGACGGCACAGCGCGTGCCGTCTGCTCGAGCATATTGCCTCGAAGTGCGTTTGCATCATTGAGATCAGTTGGATGGCATCTGATTCTTCCCAGATTTGGCGCGACGCCAATTCCAATTCTTCTTTGCTCAGGCTGGCGTCCTGGTTTTTATCGATGCTGCGAAAGATGGCAAACAGTGTGCGTTTTAAATCAAAGCCATTGCTGAATGGCGTCCAAACGATAATTCTTCCCGTCAGCGAACAAGTTTGAATAACACCGGCTGAGCTTATGCATTGATATGTTCCATCAGGAATAACGACCATGGACATATCGCAGGTCAGCCCGTCGGCTGACTGCCAGGTGGAGATGTTCTTGTGATCGGGTTGCGTGATGCGCACCCATTCCATGCCGTCTCTGTCCTTCACGCGAACGAGGCGTTCTGTTTCATCGTATTCGAACTCGGCTACGCTTCTGTCGGCATACCGTATGCGGTGCGGCCTGATATTCCAACGTCCATATGAAATCACGGCTCCGGAATCGTCATTTACTTGTCTTTCAACTGTGCCAATAGTACCTGTTAGTGCGGTCAGGGATGCCAATGACGAGAGCGAAGATGCCGGTTCGTTAACTGAAAATGCTGTTTCGATCAGGCTTGAAATAGTTGGCGGCAAGGTCGCTGTTTCCATTGCGGCGGTTTCAACTGAGAGCGTTTCAACTGGGGTCGCTTCCACCGGGGAAGCCGAAAGCAAGGAAGTTTGAATTTCACTTGCTGGCAAAGTTGTCGTTTGCGCCGGTGCCGTCTGAGGGTCGGCGACTTTGGTTGAGAAGTCGTAGTTGAGTGTTGTTTCAAATGTAGGTTGAAAAAACTCGTAAACGAATTCCCCGGCGGGCAGTGGTTTTTTGTCTTTATTGTCTTGCTGAGACATATTTCCTGGTTGATTCATCTGTGTGATCCAGTGCCGATGGTTGGTAAAACCACCGGAAAAAAGGTTGTTTGCAGGGCGAAGAGTTGGTCTTTACAACGTATCACGATCGCGGGCCGAATTAGCAGTTCTTAACACCATGCTAATTTTCCCAGGCACTGGTGATTAGCGTGGTGCCGTGCAGATTGCGAAGCGAGACCGCGGAGCCATTGCTACCCCCATTTATTCTCGAATGCGGTCCTATATATAAGATGCAATTACGCGACTGCTGTGCCGTTGTTCTGCTTCTTGAAGTTTTCTACGACGCCTTTGACGGTGGCGACGTAGCTTCTTTCGTTGTTGCCGTCGCTGGAGGGAGCATAGACACCTATGACTTGAGAAAGGGTTTGCAGTCCGCGTTTTTGAACGTAGCTCTCATCTATCAAGCGCGCCCAATCGCGAGCGCCTTCTGCCCATGTTTCGTAGCGGCGGAATGTTCCGTCCGTTTCATGCGATTCCGGCGAAGAGCCTTTGATGTTGCCCATACTGTGATTGGCGTTGCCGCGGCCGTATCTTCCGCAAGTTGACTCTTGGAGGAAGAAGCCTACTGCCACTGCCGGATCGATGCCGCGATCGGTGCAGGCAGTATAGAGTGCTTGCGAGAAGCCTTGCTCTTTGGCTGCCGGCGATCCCATTTTGACCAGGAAGTCCTGAATTTGCTCCGGTGTGCAGGAAGGCGGGCCTTTAATGTTCAAATCGCCGGCTACCGGTGCAGGTATTGCCGAGCGGTCGATAGGTCCGTTGGTGTTGTCCAAACTGCCGTCGCGATAGCCGCCTGAGGGTGCCGAGCCGATATTGCTGTTGCCGACTCGTTCCGGTGCGCCGCCGCCGCCGCCGCCACTACCGCCACCACCGCCGCCAGGGTTGGCGATCTGTTGCGGCATTTCTTGCTGGCCTTGTTGAGTAGGTTGGTCAGGCTGAGTTGGCGGCATTTCCACGCGCGGTTGATTTTGCTGCGGAGTTGGCGGTGCGTCAACATCGGTGGTCTGAGCTGTATGGAGCATACCTTTGAGAAATTCAGGAATGTCCGTCTCGCCCGGATGGCCTTTCTGCCAGTAGAAAATCTTTTCTTGAACGGCTGCTACTTGCAGTTGCTGGGCGACCTGCTTGGCGGCTTGGGCGCCCTGGCTGTTTTCGACTTGAACAGTTATAGAACCGTCTGCCGAAGGCGTTGTCTTGGCTGGGTTTTTCACCAGTTTGCCGTCATTGCCCAGGATATAGTCAGGAACCTGACCGCTGGCGGCAGTCGTGAATTTCACGTTTTTGTCGCCGGCTACCCATTCGCTGATTTGCGACCAGGCTGCCGGGTCGATGCCGCCGGGAGCCGGGGGTGCATCGATTGGACGTATGAAAAGCGATGAGCCGGCATTGTCTGAAACGGAGGCTCTGGTGAGCGACGTTGCTTGAAAATCGCCCTGAAACGCTGCTGTTGCCGATGCTGCAGCCAGACTGTCTGCCGGGCTGACAGAGTTGATTGATGCATCGAAATTCGCGTTAGCGACCACTACAAGTGCCTCGACAGACTGTGCCTGCGTTACTTTGATATGGGTAGCTTAAAGGGGCTAGTTTGAATGGAGTATATGACTGGCCACAGGCCCTGTCCATGGTAGAAATACCATAGGCTGACCCTTTGCGGGCTTAATCTAAACGCCGACCGGCTTGAATCAGGAGTTTGACCAAGCTCTCAACCTGCCTGGAACCGCTAGATCACGCTCCAAATGTCTTTTTCGTCTGCCCGTCTGACCTGCTTTAGCTGACAATTGTCTATTTCATCGTGCGGGAGCTGGAGATGCCCGGCAATACGGTGCCAAACACCGCCGTGGGCGACGATCAAAACCGGTCCGGGATGGGAAAGAGCGGCAGACAGAGCCTGGCCGACCCGCTGAGCGAATTCTTCATTGCTTTCACCATTGGGCGGATTGCCGATTCTGAAATCGAGCTCGTGCCACGAACGCCGCTCCCAGTCTCCTAAATGCCATTCTTTAAGTTCTTCAATCAAGACTATCGGAGCCTGGATCACTTCATTAATGATCTCGGCCGTTTGCCTGGCTCTTATCATTGGGCTCACACAGATGGTCTTCACCGAGCGAAAATGCTCAATGGCGTCGCTATCAGCAAGGGCCCGGGCCTGGGCCAGACCGGTGGCGTTGAGCTCAATATCCCAGCCGGCTCCGGCGGCCAGTTCGGCTAGATTAGCGTCGGTTTGCCCATGTCTGACGAAGAAGAATTTTTCAACCTTAAGCTCAGTTTTGAAGCTTTTTTCTTTCTCTTGCTGCTGTGACATGAGTAGTCTCCGGTGCCGTCCGTAAAAGACTAGCAGAAAAGCCGCCAAACACCCGTCAGTTGTGCACCCAACATTGCTTTGCTAAAAACTTTCGGGAGCGTAATTCTCCCAATGACTTTTGGGCGCCCTGGGCTTATGCTGCAGTTTCCTGGTAAACCGCGAATCCACTCAGTTCTCCCGACGCATCTTGGGAGTCCGCGGGTGCGACATTTCCTTTTGAGGCAAATTCATGGGCGGACAAGATTCTGCAGTCGGACGCAACCAACCAAGTCTTCTGGATATTGTCCCAGGTGAAGCGCAAGCGGCAGAAGCTCGCAATCAACTTGTGCAAGCGGCTGATCTGGCAAACAATGCCAACTCTGATGATGCCAAAGCTGCTCCCGATTCGAAACTGAGTCGTTGGGGCGCAGTGACAGTCGAAGGAGCCGAACATTTTGTACCTGCTCTTTTTAGTACCGCCTGGGAAGATATTACGCATCCGGCCGATACCATCAAGATGTTCGGCAGTTCTGCTCTTTTAGGCGCGGCGCTAAAAACCGGCTTGCCGGAAAAAGGCCCGGCAGGTTTGATCGCAGGTACTCTGATCGGCGGTTACATGCTGTACAAATCGGGTGAACCGATTTTTGAAGCTTACGGCAAAGCCAGCGATGCAAAAACAATGGGCGACATTCATGCTGCCGGTAGGCAACTCGGTGATGCCACTGGCGAATTCACAATTAATTCTGCAATCGCTATCGGCGGTTACAGACTTGGTGCCGGTGCCGCAAACCGTGTGCTCATGGGCGAGCGCTTCGATGGTTTTATGGAATCAAAACACAATTTCTGGACCAGCGTAGATGCGAAGGTCGGCGAAAAGTGGAATTCATGGAAAGGCAATGTGCCAGTAGTCGGCGAGAGATTGCCTGTGGCAAAAACTTTATCGTTGGAACCGAGAATAAACATTGTCGGCGATCGCTCACAACTCTTATTCACCGATCGCAGCGCTCCAAGAGGAGTTGTCTTAGGGGAAGTAAACCCTGCAGAAAACATCAACGTCACGGTGATGGCCAAGACGAAAGGCTCATCTTTCTTAATGGACAGACATCTCAATCGCATTTCGCGCGGATCCGCTCCTTTGACAGACGCACAAATTGAAACCAAGTTCGGTGCAGAGCAGGCATCTGTCGAGGCGATCAACAAACTGGCCCAAGAGCACGGACTGAAAATAACCGATCAAAACATGGCGACTGGACGCTTGGTTTTAAGCGGCGATGTATCGGCGATGGAAAAAGCATTCGGCACCAAACTTCAAGACGTTCAGCACGAAAGTGGACTGAGATTCCGAGGAAGAAGCGGAACACTGTCCGTAGGCAACGAATATGCACCGCACATTCAGAGCGTACTGGGATTGGACAACC
>Ga0265313_10003152_pt1 | contig 13612 bp, 11 predicted proteins | sample 4123metaG_FD_203122 | JGI IMG/M metagenome (GOLD analysis project Ga0265313, IMG submission 203122) | Rhizosphere microbial communities from Carex aquatilis grown in University of Washington, Seatle, WA, United States - 4-1-23 metaG | ecosystem: Host-associated > Plants > Roots > Rhizosphere >...
TCTTCCGGCAGCATCGGGCCCAAGCAGCTTGCCCCGTCGCTCTATGACAGTTTCACCGTCCGTGCCGACGGCCAGAAACAGCAGGTTTCACTGACCTATGACGACCATGCGCCCAAGCTGTTCGCCGAACCGGCCTATTCCTTCACCGGCTATGAAGTGAAGCCGGACGAGCAGAAGAACACCTTCGATCCCCTCAGCGCGGCAATGAGCATCATCTCCGGCGCCCTCGCCCAGAATGGCGATGGCTGCAATCTCACCGCGCCGGTGTTCGATGGCCGCCGCCGCTACAATATCGAGATGGCGAAGGTCCGTGACATCGACATCAAGATGGACAGCGGCCTGTACAAGGGGCGCGGCCTGCTCTGTTCGCTGCATTACCACCAGATCGCCGGCTGGAAGCCTAAGCTGCTGGCCGACAAGGACGCCTATCCGCCCATCAATGTCTGGATGGCCAGCTTCAAGAGCGGCAGCCGCACCTATCTGGTGCCGCTGAAGATCTGGACCGACACCCGCTTCGGCACCGTGACCGCGGTGGCCACCAGCCTGAAGGTGGACGGCGCCCCGCCGCGGAACTCCTGAACCTCCGGATACGGAGCATCGGCCCCTTACCCGGTCTGGCGGCTATAGATTCCTGTCCCTACCAGATATGGTGGTTGCCGCTGGCCGCATGACTCCTAAATGTATGAGAACAAAGGCAGATATTTAATTGGTTAGCGATTCGGACCGTTAATGTTCTACTTTTGTATCCTTTGCTAACCATCCATCCACAGCAAACCCTTGAATCTGTGGCTTTTCACAGGATTTTCGCGCCTTTCACTTGCTCCCAGCCGGGTCTGTCCACAATTGTCCCTGCATGAGCGTCGCGCCCGCAAGAATCACCGCCCTGCTCGGCCCCACCAACACCGGCAAGACCCATTTCGCCATCGAGCGGATGCTGGCGCACCGCTCCGGCATGATCGGCCTGCCGCTGCGCCTGCTGGCGCGCGAGGTCTATGACCGTGTTGTCCGTCTGAAAGGCGCGGGCGACGTCGCGCTGGTGACCGGTGAAGAGAAGATCATCCCAAAATCGCCGCGCTTCTGGGTCTGCACCGTCGAGGCCATGCCGCTGGACATCCGTGTCGCCTGCCTGGTGATCGACGAGATCCAGCTCTGCCACGATCCGGAGCGCGGCCATGTCTTCACTGACCGGCTGCTTCATGCCCGGGGCGAGGAAGAAACGCTGTTCCTGGGAGCTGAGACCATGCGCGGGCTGATCCAGAAATTCGTCCCCAAGACCTGGTTCGACACGCGGCCGCGCTTCTCCGATCTTGCCTATGCCGGCGCGAAGAAGCTGACCCGCCTGCCCCGCCGCTCCGCCATTGTCGGTTTCTCGGCGGAAGACGTCTATTCCATCGCCGACATCATCCGCCGCCAGCGCGGTGGCGCGGCGGTAGTGCTGGGCGCGCTGTCGCCCCGCACCCGCAATGCGCAGGTCGCGCTGTACCAATCGGGAGACGTCGATTTCCTGATCGCCACAGACGCCATCGGCATGGGCCTGAACATGGATGTGGACCATGTCGCCTTTGCCGGCCGCGAGAAGTTCGATGGCCATCGCCCGCGCGCCCTGCGCGCCGACGAGCTCGGCCAGATCGCCGGCCGCGCCGGACGCTGGAAAAGCGACGGCACCTTCGGCGTCACCGCCGACTGCGAGCCTTTCGATGAGGAGTTGATCGCCCGCGTCGAGGGCCACCGCTATGAGCCGGTGCGGGTGGCGCAATGGCGCAATTCGGCGCTGGATTTTTCCAGCGTGGCGAAGCTGATCGAAAGCCTGGAAGCGCCGCCGCCGGAAAAAGGCCTGGGCAGAGCCCTCCCCGCCAGCGACATCGTCGCGCTGAAGGCGCTGGCGGAGGATGAAGAGGCGATGGCGCCGCTGACCAGCCGCGCCGAGGTGGCGCGCTTCTGGGAAATCTGCCAGTTGCCGGACTTCCGCAAGCTTTCCAGCGACGAGCACATCAAGCTAGTGAAAAGTTTTGCCGGTTCTCTCGCCAGGGGTGGCGCCATTCCCAACGACTGGATGGCGCGGCAGGTGGCGCGGTTGGATGAAAGCCTGGGCGATGTCGCGACGCTGTCGGGCCGTCTGGCCCATGTCCGCACGCTCACCTATGCCAGCAACCGCCCCGGCTGGACACAAGACGCCGCCCACTGGCAGGGCATGACGCGTCAGGTCGAAGACCGCCTCTCCGACGCGCTGCATGAATGCCTGACCCAGCGCTTCATCGACCGACGCACCACCATCCTGATGAAGACGCTACGCGACGAGGATTTCGCCGCCCTGACGCTGGACGACAGCGGCGCGGTCTCGGTCGGCGGCGAAAGCATTGGGCGGCTGGATGGACTTTCTTTCACGCCCGATCCGCGCGCCAAAGGTCTGCAGGGCCGCACGCTGCGCGCCGCCGCCTTCAAGGGACTGGAAGGCGAGATCGCGCGGCGGGCGCAGAAGCTGCTGGCGGCGGAAGATAAGGATCTCACGCTCTCCGAGCATGGCAAGCTGTGGTGGGACGGCGCCATTGTCGGATTGGTGGCACGCGGCTCGTCGCCGCTTGCGCCGCGCGTGACGCTGGTGGCCGACGCGCCCAATCCCGCCGTGGAAGCCAAGCTGCAAGCTTGGCTGGACGCTCGCCTGGAAGCGCGGCTGACGCCGTTGCTGGCGCTGCGCCGCGACGCCGAAGGCAAAAGCGAACTGACGGGGCTGCCACGCGGCGTGGCGCATCTTCTGGCGGAGAATTTCGGCGTGGTCTCGCGCCAGGAACTGGGGCTGCCGGAAAAGATCGGCCAGATCGTCAAGGCGCTCCGGCCCTATGGCGTCTGGTTCGGACGGCGCGACGTCTGGCTGCCCCGGCTGCTGCGTCCCGACGCTGCCCAGCTGGCGGCGCTGTTGTGGAACGTCTGGAACAACGCCGCGCCTTTCCACGCGCCCCCTGCTCCCGGTCTCACCTCCTTCCCGGCCGAGCGCGACGCCCCACGCCCCTTCCTGCGCGCCGCCGGCTTCGAGGTGGTGGCGGGCCGCGCCATCCGCCTGGACATGCTGGAGCGGCTGCAGGACGAATTGGATAAGTCGCTGACGGACGACGCGGAAGTGATGCTCACCCGCATTGTCTCCTTCCTTGGCTCCAGCCGCGAGGAAGCCCAGGCCGTGCTGACGAAGTTGGGCTGGAAGCAGCGGGAAGTGAAAGACGCCGCGCCGGTGTGGCGCAAGGCGCCGCAGAAGCGCGAGAAGCCCATCCGTGAAACGCCGGTCGACCCCAATTCGCCTTTTGCGCAACTGGCGGCATTGAAGCGGCGGTGACCGCGGCGCGGCACCCCCGCCGAATCCCAGGTCCTCTGTGCCGGCAAACCTGATTGAGAATCGTTCGCAGAAACTGCGGCCTTGAGCCCCTTGCCTGTCGGGGTCTTGGCGCTTAATCAGGCCCGGTTTGTTCGCGCCCGGAGCTGCGTCACATGACCTATGTCGTCACCGAAGCCTGCATCAAGTGCAAGTTCATGGACTGCGTCGAAGTCTGCCCGGTGGACTGCTTCTACGAGGGAGAGAACATGCTGGTGATCAGCCCGGACGAATGCATCGACTGCGGCGTCTGCGAGCCGGAATGCCCGCCCGAGGCGATCAAGGCCGACACCGAATCGGGGCTGGAGAAATGGCTGTCGGTGAACGCCGAATACGCCAAGACCTGGCCGAACATCGCCACCAAGGGGGAAGCTCCGGCTGATGCCAAGGAAATGCAGGGCGTCCCGGACAAGTTCGAGAAGTTCTTCAGCGCCAAGCCCGGCCAGGGCTCCTAACTCACCAGGCTATGCGCCGGACGCGAATCGCCCGCGCCGTTCGCATGGAAACATTCCAAGCGCTTGAATCTGCGGCACTATTGGCGGAAGCCAAAAGAACCGTAATTTCAAAGGTTTGGCTGTTTTTCCTTCCGTATCCTGTAAATTTGTGGTAGGCTTCTCGCCATCAAGATCGCGCTGAAGCCACGCCGCCGCACCCCAGCGGCGACCGAGCTTCTTTTCGCATAACCAGGATGTGAAATGACCGCCGCCAAAGCCCCCGCCAAGCCCGTCCCCGCCAAGAACGCCGTACCCGCCCCCGCTATTCTGCCCAAGAAGGTGCCGGCCAACTCCAACAAGAAGCACGAGTTCAAGACCAACGACCATGTCGTCTATCCCACCCACGGTGTCGGCAAGGTCTCCGGCGTCGTCGAGCAGGAAGTCGCCGGCTACAAGCTGGAACTGTTCATCATCGATTTCGAGAAGGACAAGATGACCCTGCGCGTGCCGGTCAACAAGGCCAAGTCGGTGGGCATGCGCAAGCTCTCCTCGCCGGAGATCGTCGGCAACGCTCTCAACACCCTCAAGGGCCGTGCCCGCATAAAGCGCACCATGTGGTCGCGCCGCGCCCAGGAATATGAAGCGAAGATCGACTCGGGCGACCTGGTCTCAATCGCCGAAGTGGTGCGCGACCTGCACCGCGCCGGCGGTCAGCCGGAACAGTCCTATTCCGAGCGCCAGCTTTACGAAAAGGCCCTGGCCCGCATGGCCCGCGAAGTCGCCGCCGTCGAGAAGACCGACGAGCCGACCGCGGTCAAGCGCGTCGAAGGCATGCTGGTGAAAAAGGCCGCGTAAGAACCGACAGCTCCTCTGTCGTGGAAAAGCCCGGTGGCAGCACCGGGCTTTTTCATTGGGCGGGCGGCGTCCCAGGCACCGTCCCGGCCTTGCTCATGCGGCCCTGTTCGATCTGCCAGACGGTGCGGTCCGGCGTCGCCACGAACATCGGAATGCCGCTCTGCAAATTCACCAGCACCACGGTTTCCACCGGGATGTCGGAGATGAGCTGGGAGGACACCTGCGCCGCCACGGCGGAGCCCGGTGGCGGCGGCTGTGGCGCCATCAGCAGGCAGCCCCGCGACAAGGCATCGGCCTGCAGGACGCGGCTGCCGTCGCGGCTGATGGTGAAGCGGTAATTGCCGCCGATGAACCAGCTGCCCGGCGCCGGCGCCACCGCCAGAGCCCAGACCAGCCAGCCGTCACCCTCCGGATCCTGTAGCGACACCAGATTATATTGCTGCGCACAGGGCCGCGCGATGCTTGTGGCGGCCAAGTTCCGCGCCGCGAACTGGGCATTTTCCTGGTCGGTCAGGACCGGCGTGAGCGGCGCCAGCAGCCATGCCGCGCCATCCTTGAAGGCGACGTCATAGGCGGCCTGGAGCCCGCCATCGTCGCGGATGAAGCGTATCACATCGCCATCGGGCGTCGGGTCCACGACCCAGCCCCGCAGATTCTGCTTCTGCAGCTCCGCATCGGGATGATTCTTCAGCAGCAGATCGGTGGCCTGCGCCGCTTCCTGGTCCTGCCGGTAGATGGCCAGGCCCAGCTTTTCGATGGTGGCGGCATCGAAGGCGCGGATAGGCGGAGCATCCTGCGCCCATGAAGGGGCGCCGAGACAAGCCGCCGCCAGCAGGAATATCGCGCCATACCGTTTCGTTCGCATCCTGCACCTCGGCTTATGCCACAGCGGTAGCGAAAAAGACGGCTTGCCGCAAACTTCAGCGGTCCAGCAACTCGATCTGCTCCGGATTGGAGAGCGCGATCATCGGCCGGCCATTGCTCTCCTGCACGATACCGCGCAAACGCAGCCGGCGCCCCGCAAGGCCATCGAGATCGGGGCTACGGAAATTGCGCCGGTCGGCGCCGGAAATCACCGCCAGCAGGCCATTGCGGCCATCGCCGCCGAAATCCAGCACCATGTCGCCGTCCCGCGCCATTATCCGCGTCAGCTTGCCCTCGATCAGCTGGAAGGTGCCGAGATCGGGATGCCAGTCATCGCGGTCGGTGCGGATGCGATAGGCAGACTGCGCCCAGAGTCCCAGCCCCGCCTTGCGGGCGGCGGCTTCGAAGCCAAAAAGCTCTGCCGCGCATTCGCTGCGGTCAGGCGCGATCGCCACCCGCGCCAGGCCCTGCTCCAGCAGCGCCTGCTGCAGCCATTTTGAATCGGAAGAATTGGGTGAAGCAAAGCCCTGCACCCGCACCCGGTCGTAACGATCCTCTTTGGGCGGCACCGCCCGGCCGCTGAGCGGCGCTTCGTCGGTCAAGCTCAGCAGCGTGGCGCGGGCCTCGTCGGCCAGCCGCGCCGGGGCATGGTCGGCGGCGCCCAACGGCAGACGGATACCTTCCAGGATCAGGGCGCGGCCGTCGCTAAGTACCAGCACGCCGTTCCGCTCCGCCCGCACCACATGCGCGCGCGAAATCTCCACCGGTCCGGCGCAGGCAGGTGCTTCCGCCGCCGCCGCCGGCATGGCGCCGAGCGCGGCCAGGATAAGGCCGCAGACCACAGACATCCGGTTTCCGCCCATGCCGTTTCTATGCCCGCAGGCGGAAATCCGGTCAAACCCTTGAAGCGCCGAAGCTTAACGGCTGACAGGGGCATGGCAGGCGGCTAAACAGGACAAATGCAGACGCCCATGCAAATATTGGCCCCTCGCCTCCTCGCCGCCGACGCCGCCGGCATCGCGGAAGCCGCGCGCCTGCTGGTTCAGGGGCGGCTGGCCGCCTTCCCTACCGAGACGGTCTATGGCCTGGGGGCCGACGCCAGCAATGGCGAGGCGGTGGCCGGTATTTTCGCCGCCAAGGGCCGCCCGCGCTTCAATCCCCTGATCGTGCATGTCGCGGACATGGCAGCGGCGCAACGGCAGGCGATGTTCCACAAGCTGGCGGAAAAGCTGGCGGCGAAATTCTGGCCGGGCGCCCTCACCCTGGTGCTGCCGCGCCGCGCCGACGCCACGGTCTCGCTGCTGGTCAGCGCCGGACTGGATACAGTGGCGCTGCGCGTGCCCTCGCATCCCGTCGCCCGTGCCCTGCTGGCAGCGGCGGACCGGCCCATCGCCGCGCCCAGCGCCAACGCTTCCGGCCGCGTCACCGCCACCAGCGCAGCGCATGTGGCGGCGGAACTGGGTGACAAAGTGGATTTGATCCTGGATGGCGGCGCCGCACCGCTCGGGCTGGAATCCACTGTGATCGGTTTCGATGGTGCAACCGCCGTGCTGCTGCGACCCGGCGCCATTGCGCGCGATGAGATTGAAGCCGTCACCGGACCGCTGGCGGCGGCGGGAAGCAAAATCCAGTCGCCAGGACAGTTGGAAAGCCATTACGCGCCGCAGGCCCGGTTGCGTCTCAATGCTGCCCGCGCCGAGGCCGGCGAGGCGCTCCTGGGTTTCGGACCGGTCGCGGATGCTTGGCTCAATCTCAGCCCGGCGGGCGATCTGAAGGAAGCGGCGGCCAATCTCTTTTCCATGCTGCGCGACATGGACAGCCAGGTGAACGCCATCGCGGTTTCGCCTATCCCTGAAACCGGACTTGGCGAAGCGATCAATGATCGCCTGCGCCGGGGCGCGACGCAAAGCGCCGCAAAAGAAACAAAGCGATGAGTGTCATCGAAAGACTGAAACAGGCCGCGGGACCCGGCGGCTTCAGCGAGGATGCGGACGAGATCGCGCCGCATCTCACCGAATGGCGCGGCAAATATACCGGCCATTCGCCGCTGCTGCTGAAGCCGGCCAGCACCGCCGAAGTCTCCGCCCTGCTTACCATCTGCCATGAGACCGGCACCAAGGTGGTGCCGCAAGGCGGCAATACCGGCCTGGTGGGCGGGCAGATTCCTTTTCATGGCGAAGTGCTGCTTTCCACCAAGCGCCTCAACAAGGTGCGCGCCGTCGATCTCCATGCGCCTGCCCTGGTCGTCGAGGCGGGTGTCACCCTGGCGGCAGTGCAGCAGGCGGCGCGTGACGCCGAGCTGTTCTTCCCTTTGAGCCTGGCTTCGGAGGGCAGTTGCACCATCGGCGGCAATGTCTCCACCAATGCCGGCGGCACCCATGTCATCCGCTATGGCATGACCCGCGCCCTGGTGCTGGGACTGGAAGTGGTACTGGCAGACGGGCGCGTGCTCGATCTGCTGCGCCTGCTACCCAAGGACAATACCGGCTATGACCTCAAACAGACTTTCATCGGGGCGGAAGGCACGCTGGGCGTGGTCACCGCCGCAGCCTTGAAGCTGTTTCCCCAGCCCAGGAGCCATGCCGTCGGCTTTGCCGCTGTGACAAATCCCGCCGCGGCGCTGGCGCTGCTGGGCGAGATGCAGGCCCGCACCGGCGGGTTGGTTTCGGCGTTCGAGTTGATACCGCGCATCGCACTGGAACTGGTGCTGGCGCATATTCCCGGCACCCGCGATCCGCTGCCCACTTCCAATAATAAAGCGCCCTCACCTTGGTATGTGCTGGTCGAAGCGACGGCGGGCGAAGGCGTCGATCTGCAAGCGCTGTTCGAAAACGGCCTGATGGGCGCCGACGACGCCGTGGTGGCGGCGAGCCAGGCGCAGGCCGCCCAACTCTGGGCCCTGCGGGAGAACATCTCCGAGGCGCAGAAGCGCGAAGGCGCCTCGATCAAGCATGACATCGCCGTGCCGGTGGCCAAGGTGCCGGACTTCCTCGCCCGCGCCGTGCCGGAAGTGCTGAAGCTGGCAAGCGGGGCGCGGCCGGTGAGCTTCGGCCATCTCGGCGACGGCAATATCCATTTCAATTTCCAGTCGCCACGCTCCGGCGACGACAAGCCCTTCCTCGCCTTGTGGGAGGAAATGCAGCTGGTGGTGCACGACATCGTGCGCGACTTCGGCGGCTCGATCAGCGCCGAGCATGGCATCGGGGTGATGAAGCGCGACGCCCTGCCCCGCTACAAATCTCATGAGGAACTGGATGTGATGCGGGCGCTGAAGACGGCGCTCGATCCGAAGGACATCCTCAATCCCGGCAAGCTGGTGCCGCCGGTGCTGCGGCTCTAGCGCACTTTCAATTGCGCGCTAGCGGACGACGCGGCCGTTTTCGATGATGATGACATGAGGGCGGTTGTGGGCCGCCAGCGCCCAGATCAGGGCGATCAGCCAGCCGATGCCGGTCCAGCCCAGGAAGAAATTGAACAGGGCGATACCAATGGCCGATGGCGTCTGCCGCACCAAGGCGATCACCGTCGGCAGCCAGTACATCAGGACCATGAACAGGATAAAGTGCATCTTCACTCCCCCGCCGGAACGGCAACCTAGAATATATCGGGTGCCACTCGGCCTTTGACAAGGCCTGCCTCAGGCGGCGTCCTGCACCGCCGCGTCCATCTCCGGCGCCTGCTCCGCCGCGGCGACGGGGCGGTTGGACAGGGCGCTGATCGAGGCGGTGAGGAAGGTGGCGGCATAAGGCAGCGCCTGCACCCCCAGCATCACCATCCACAACTCCACCGCCGGATCGATGAAGCCGCGGTCGAAGGCCATGGAAACCATGGCGATCAGCAGCAGCGCCAGCAGCGCCGTTTCCTGCCACACCACCCGCAGCACCTGGCTGAAGCGGGCGGAATCCTCGCATTTCGGCGTGCGCAGGAAGGGTTTGCCGCTGGTGAATAGCCCCGCCCACACCGCCTTGCCGACGGCATGGGTCAGCGCCAGGCCCGCCACCGAGGCGTAGATCGCGCCCCGCATCCCCGACTTCACCTTGGGCGGATAGAGCAGCAGGGTCTTGATCAGCTTGGCGGCGAACAGCGCCATCGCCGCCGCCGATAGGGCCGGCATCGGCACATCGACATAGGAAGGCAGCACCCAGATGCCCAGGGTCCAGACAATGGCGATCAGCGTCACCACCATGCTCAGCCCGTCGGAAATCCAGGGCAGCCAGCCGGAAAGGAACTGGTAGCGCTGCTGCCAGGAAAGGCCGGAGGAGCCCAGGAAGATGTCGCCGGCATGGCGCTTGAGCATCTGCATCGCGCCATAGGCCCAGCGATAGCGCTGGCTGACAAAGGCCTCCAGCGTGTCGGGCTCCAGGCCCTCGCCCATGCTCTCCGGGATATAGGCGGCGTCATAGCCGGCCTCGAACAGCTTGAGGCCCAGTTCGGTGTCCTCGGTGATGCACCATTCCGACCAGCCGCCCACTTCCTCCAGCGCCGCCCGCGCCACGATGGTCATGGTGCCGTGCTGGATGATGGCGTTGTGCTCGTTGCGCTCGACCATGCCGATATGGAAGAAGCCGCGATATTCCTGGTAAGCCATGGCCTTGAAGAGATTCTGGCGCGCGTCGCGATAATCCTGCGGTCCCTGCACCAGCGCGATGGCGGGCGAGGCGAACCAGGGCATGGCGCGGCGCAACCAGAACGGCTTGACCTGATAGTCGCTGTCGATCACCGCGATATGGCTGGCGGCGGGATCCGTCAGCGCCAGGGCGCGGTTGAGCGCCCCCGCCTTGAAGCCCTTGAGCTGCTCGAAATGGAAAAAGCGGAAGCGCGGCACATCCATCACCGCGTTGAGGGTGCGGCACTGCGCCTCCACCGGCTGCCACACCGCGGGGTCGGCGGTGTTGTTGTCCAGCACGATGATTTCGAAATTGTCGTAATCCAGCCGCGCCAGCGCCGCCAGCGTTTCCGCCACCATCTGCGGCGGCTCATTGTGGATCGGCACATGGATGGAGACGCGCGGGCTTTTCAGCGGCACGATCGCCCGCACCGTCCGCCGCTCCATGCGCCAGATGCTGGCGGCCAGCTCGATGCCTTCGGTCAGGATGATGGCACAGCCCAGCAGCACCAGGGGCGACATCGCGATCATCGCCGTGATGTCGGTGAGATCGACATATTCCAGCCACGCGGCGTCGACCAGCGCCAGAAGACCGGTGGAGATCAGCACCACCAGCACGCCCATCACCAGATAGCCGGTCTGGCGCACGCGCGGCATCCAGCCCAGCACGAACAGGCCCAGCAGCAGCGACAGGACGGCGGCGAACAGGGCGTAGCCGCGCCATTCCGGGAAGGTTCGCAACAGGCCGGTAAAGGCGAATTTGGGATTGCCCTTGGCGTCGAACAGGCCCCAGTAGCGGCCCGCCTTGCCCTCGTTCACATGCTTCCAGGGCTGGTCATAGGCTTCCAGCAGGTAATAGTCCCAGCCCTTCTCCATCGCATGCTGGACGAAGGCGCGGGCGAAATAGGCTTCGTTGGAGACCGAAGCCTCGGCGCGGCCGCGGGTGCGGCCATCCGAAGGCCAGCCCGCCTCGCCGACCACGATCGGCTTGTCGGGGAAGGCCTTCTGCACCGCATCGTACCAATTGTCGGTGGATCTGATGGCGCCGTGGATGTCGGCGTTTTCCCAATAGGGCAGCAGATGCACGAAAAGGACATCGACATTCTGCGCCACTTCCGGCGTCAGCAGCCAGGTGGACCAAGTCTCTGCCGTCGTCACCTTGATGCGGGCGGGCAGCGCGGCGCGCACCCGCTTGATATAAACATTGAGCTGGTCAGGCGTGACATAGCCGAAGAGCTGGGATTCGTTGCCGACAATGACGCGATCGACATTGCGCCGGTTGGCCTGGGCGGTGCGGATACCGAGCTCGATATCCTTGTCGTTCTGGGCGAGATCGGGGCTGATCCAGATGCCGAGCGAAACGGTAATGCCGTAGCGGCGCGCCACCTGGGGCACCTTGTCCATGCCGCCGGCCACCGTATAGGTGCGGATATGGCCGGTGAGCTTTGAAAGCTGAGCAAGATCGCGATCGATCTGCTCGATGCTGACATCCTTGAGCTGGCTCTCGGTGAAGAGATGGCTGGGATTGTAGGCGACGCCGCGCACCTGGCCGTCCCAGTCCGGCGCCGCCACCGCCCGGTCGCGGCTGATCCAGAACAGGGTGCTGGCACAGACCACCAGCGTCAGCGCGATGGCGATGCGCAACTGTCCGCCGCTGAACGGCAACTCCGCCCGCAACCGTGTGGCCAGGGCGAGAAATCGCGTCATTGCTTCTGGTCGTCCTGCTCGCCGGGCTCCGGCACATAGTCCGGATCACCCTTCTTGGGCGGGCCCTTGGAGGCGAGCAGCCTGAGATCGAAAATCATGGTCTGGTTGGGCGGCAGGCCGCGGGCGATCGCCTCCGCCGGGCTGTAGTTGAGATTGGCGGGAATCCAGATCATCCAGTGGTCGCCTTCGCGCATCAGCTGCAGCGCCTCGGTCCAGCCCCGCACCACCTTGCCGACCTGGAGGGCCGCCGGCAGGCCGGGCGAAGTGCCGTCAAAGACTTTTCCGTTGATCAGCGTGCCGGTGTAATAGACCGACACCGTGTCGGCGGGGCCGGGATGGCGGCCATAGCCGTTCTGCAGGATCTTGTACTGAAGGCCGCTGGGGCGGTGCAACACGCCGGGCTGGCGCAGATTGTTGGCCAGGAAAGCGTCATTGGCCTGGGCGCTGAGCGCGGGATCGGCGGCCAGCCGGGCAGACTCGGCCTTCATCGCCGCCGCTTCCGCTGCATCGCTGTCGGGTTGGGACGCGGCCGGCAAGGCCAGCAGCAAGGCGCCCAAAAGTCCCGTGAAAACTGTCCTGGCCCGCATCGAAAAGTCCTTTCGGCGGTCATATCCCCGCCTCGCCAAGGGGATACCGCGTTGGCGAAAGGAACTCCAGATTTTTGGCGAATCTGCGACCTTCAGACGTGCCGCAACAGGCCCCAGGTCAGGTTGACCAGAACGGCAAGGCCGAAGATGGCGACCATCAGGCCGCTGACCCGGTTGATCAGCACCACCCGCTTGGCGTCGATCCGGGCATGGAAAAGGCCGATTATCGTGGTCAGGACCAGCCACCAGCCGGCCGAACCGGCCACCACCCCGGCCACCACAAAGCCCGCATCCACAAAGCTGCCCGCCCCCCCGGCCAGCCCCCCCAGGCCGCCGAACATCACGGTAAAGGCGAGCAGGGTGGCGGGGTTGGTGACGGTAAGCGCGAAGGTGGAGACCGCAGCGCCCAGCAACGAGGAGCCGGCCTTGTCGGCCTCCTTGTCCTCCTCCAGTTGCGGCTCGTGCGAATCGAGGAATATCTTGAGGCCGAAAAATACCATCACCAGGCCGCTGACCAACTCGATCAGATGCGCATAGCCCTCGATCAACTGCGCAATCCAGGTCAGACCCAGCCCGACGACCACGGCGAAGAGGCCGTCGCCCAGCGCCGCGCCCAGGCCTGAGAGAAAGCCGTTGAGCGGGCCGAAGGCGAAGGTGCGGCGGATGCAGATGATGTTGACGGGGCCGACGGGCACGGCCGCGACCAGCCCCATCACCACGCCGGAAAGGATCAGCCAGACATAGTCCATTGGGTCAGTGATGGCCTTCTGGAGGCGGCGGGACGGCGGCAAAGCCACCCCAATTCGGCGGACGGGTCAACCTTGACAAGACGATAATCAGGCCGGGACCAGGGTCTCGACGAACCGCACCGGCTCGCCCTGGGCCGGCCCGGTGGCGGCGAAGTCGCGCATCACGGTCTTGCCGCGCAAAATCGCGGCGACCGGCCAGCCCTTGGTCTTCATCCCATCAAAGGGCGTCCAGCCGCAGCGCGAGGCAATCCAGGCGTTGGTGATTTCCCGCGTCAATCCGAGATCGACGATGGTGAAATCGGCATCATAGCCGCGGGCGATACGGCCCTTGCCGGCAATGCCGAAGATGCGCTGCGGCCCCGAAGCGGTGAGATCGACAAAACGCTCCAGGGTGAGATTGCCCTTGTTGACATGATCCAGAAGGATCGTCGCCAGGGTCTGCACGCCCG
>Ga0265313_10003153_pt1 | contig 13612 bp, 13 predicted proteins | sample 4123metaG_FD_203122 | JGI IMG/M metagenome (GOLD analysis project Ga0265313, IMG submission 203122) | Rhizosphere microbial communities from Carex aquatilis grown in University of Washington, Seatle, WA, United States - 4-1-23 metaG | ecosystem: Host-associated > Plants > Roots > Rhizosphere >...
GGGCCGACGGCGGAGGTTGCTGCTTCGCTCGGCGTCGAGGCCGGCGACGCCCTCATCGGCGGCATTCTCACCGGCCGCGTCGCCGCTCACGATGTTGCGCTGCACACCACCCGCCTCGACCATCCAGCCGGCGCGCTGTTCGTCCCACTCGCCGACGTACCTCTTGGCACCGTCATGCGCCTGCGCGTCCAGGCGCGCGACGTGGCGCTCGCCATCGGCGAGCCCGGACGCATCTCGATCCGCAACCGCCTGCCTGGCACGGTGACGGCGATCGCCGGGCGCGGTGCGGAGACGGTGGATGTGAAGGTGGATGTCGGCGGCGAGGCGCTGGTCGCACGGATAACCGGCGCGGCGGTGGCGGATCTCGGTCTGGAGATCGGCCGGCCGGTCGTCGCGTTGATCAAGGCAACCGCGTTCGACCGGCCGGCGGAAGGCTGAGCTTAGCTGCAGCCGTTGAGGACGGGCTTGCCGTCCCCGTCATCGTCGATGACGGTAAGCTTCACTTTACCCACACCGGTCGAAAGCAGATCGATGCGCGAGGCAGCAGCCTTGGTGAGATCGATCACACGGCCGCCGACGAAAGGACCACGGTCATTGATACGCACGACGACCGTTTCATGGTTGCTGAGATTCTCCACCCGGACCTGCGTCCCGAATGGAAGGGTGCGGTGGGCTGCGGCAAGCACGTTGGCATTCATCGGTTCTCCGCTCGCCGTCCACCGGCCCGAACTGTACCAGGAGGCTTTGCCACACTGGTCGGCCATTGCATCACTCGACTGAAGGGCCGCCGCCGCGCACACCGCACCGAAGGCTACCCCGAACGCTACCCTGCGAGATGATTTCAAGGTCACTCGTTGACACCTGCCTGTTGTTTATCCGCATCGTTTGGATCTTCCCCTTGCCCCGTTCTGCGATCCCGGCATGGACCTCTCCTGCCGTGCCGCAGCCCGGATTTGTCCGTTCAAATACGGCATGAATACGACTCGGTAACTGAGTTTCCTCACCGGTGGTAAACCACGGTGGTTACTCAGGAATCGGTCGCGAGCGGCGTTTATGATGAACGCGAGGCGTCACAATCGCGCAATCAGCGCCTGTGCCGCGGCCGGCGCGCGCACTTTGTCGCCGGCGATAACGTAAACGAAGACGTCGCGCCTGGTCTTCTTCGCTTTGGTCTGCGCGATGCGCGGCAGGTCTTCCGGCTCGCCTCCCGCCTCCCAGGTGCGGGCCCGCTCGACCCACTGATCAAGCTCCGCCGGCGGATAGCCGAGGTCGTGCTTTTCCTGGCTGCGCTGCAGCCGCGCATAGATGAAGTCGCCGGATGCGTCCGCCATCGCCGGATAGTCGTCGGAGTCGGCATAGACGACGGCGACGTTGTGCTTGCGGATGAGCGCTACGAACTCCGGCACCAGAAACGTCGGGTGGCGCACTTCCACCACGTGCCGGAGAGCAAGCCCGTCGGCCTTCCGTGGCAGCAATCCCAGAAACGCGCCGAAATCCTCAGGATCGAACTTCTTGAACGGCGCCATCTGCCACAGCAGCGGCCCGAGCTTTGCCCCAAGCTCCGTCACTCCCGACTTGAGGAACCAGTCGAGCGCCTCGCCGGCCTCACCGAGCACGCGCTTGTTGACGACCGCGCGGTGGCCTTTTATCGAAAAGACAAAGCCGTCCGGCGTCTCGTCGCGCCACTTGGCGAAGCTCGCCGGCGACTGCGTCCGGTAGAAGGTGCCGTTGATCTCGATCGAGGTGAGCTTCGACGAGGCGTATTTCAGCTCGTCGTCGTGCTTCAGTCCCTCGGGGTAGAAGGTCCCGCGCCACGGGGCGAAATTCCACCCACCGACACCGACGCGGATCATCTGCGCATCTACCGCAGGAGCGTCGAAGCGGGCGGCCCTGAGGCCGACCCGCTTGCGACCGCGTGAGGTTATTTCTTGCCGGTGCCGCCCATCGCGTTCGGCGGTGTCTTGCCGCCGAACGGCTGGTGTTTCTGCTTCTTGTTCTTGTCCGCCTTGGGTTTCTTCTTTTCCCGTCCTGGACGATCGCTACCTTTGGCCATGATGTCCTCCGCGCTGCTTCAGGTGCGATTCGCGCACCCGCACAAGACCAGCAAAGCTTAGCCTGCGGTGCGCAGCAAGCAAATGCGCCGGAGAGGGCCGGCCGCGCATCTCAAGAAGAAGGGCCAGTCCCCCGATCAGCCCGGCGGCAGCGCCGGCTGGTAGGGTGGCTGGAACGGATCGAGCGAGGCGCCTGCAGTCTCGCGATCCCACAACGAGTGGCCACCGAAGTTCCATTTGAGGCCGAGCAGTGCCCGGCTGACCTGGTAGTTGCCGCTCGAGGAACTGAATTGCATGTTGGAGTAGCTGTACTGCGCGAACACGCCGAACGGCGTTGTCGGCAGGTGGTACTCCGTGGCGAGACCGAAGATGTCCTCGGTGCTGGCGAGGTAGGCTTGCTGCCCGGTCAGCACGCTGTGCTGATAGTTGCCCTCGACGAACCAGTCGCGGGTGAAGAAGTACCGCGCGCGCACCCGGCCGATCCAACCGCTCCGCGGAGCATTGACGTTGTCAGTCGACTGGTAGGCAAGCTGCCCGTAGAGCGAGAACATGCCGATGTAGCCTTGCGCCTCCGCGCCGGCGAAATATTGCGGGTAGCTGCCGGAAGAGTTGGCGTTGCTGCGCGTGGCCAGCCGGTATTGGAAGATCGGACCGAACAGCCATTGGCCTGCCTGACGATAGATCGCATGCGCCGCCAGATCGATACTGGTGAAGTTCAGGGCGGGGATATCTTCGCCGAGGGACTGGTAGGTGCCGACCGTATCGAACTGCGCTCCCCAGTTGCCGCTGAGCTTGAACTCCGCGGTGCCGCGACCCTGTGCCAGCCAATTGCTGTAATTTCCGAAGCGATCGGCGTACCAGGCGTTGCCGCCGCCGACCGAGACATAGCCGTCCCATGGCATACTTTGCGCCGCGGCCGAAGTCGCCGCCGCCACGCCGCCAAACAACACCGCACTCACCACCAGCCACGAACGCATGAACGCCCCACCGCGAATCAGACGGACGACACGGAAGGATACTCTGCCTGCACCTTCGCCAAACGGTTAACCGACGCGCCGCGCACAGTTTCCATAGAGGTCGTCAGCTGCTGAGGATAAACGCGGCGACCGCTAAGACCGCGCCCACGACCACGCCGGCGAGCGCGCCGGCGACCAGGGCGAGCCAGCGCCTGCGGTTCCGCCCGATCCACCAGCCAATGACGGCGCCAAGCACCACGCCCGCGAGCGGCAACCACCAGCCCACGATCAAGCCGACGACGACCACATCCCAGGGACTGGGAAAGATCTGGATGTTGATGTCCGACATCGGCGCCCCCGCGAGCCGCTACCGTCGGCGCTTTTTCCCTGCGTGACTGCCGGCGCGGCCGCCGATCGAGCGCGGCTTCGCCCGCTCGTCGTCATTGAGCGGCACGAAATCGCTGCCGTGAGTCTCGGCGAGGCTGGGTTGATGCGGCCTGTGGCGCGGTGCCGGCACCTCGCGATCGGTGCCCGGGCCCATATTGTCGAGCGTCGGCTTCCGGATCCTTCCTCCGATTGGCACTTCCGTCCGCCGGATGGTCATCTCGTCCAGGCTATTCTTGCGCACCCGCGGCGACGTCTCGCCATCGCGCAGCCTCGGCACCGGTGCATTGCCCTCGCCGACCGGATTGCGCGCCAGCGGATCGTCGTGGATGGCGAGCTCCATGGTCTCCAGCCGCTTGATTTCGTCGCGCAGCCGCGCGGCTTCCTCAAACTCGAGATCGGCGGCGGCGTCGCGCATCCGCTTCTCGAGATCGGCCAGCGTCGCCTTGAAGTTGTGGCCGATGAGGGCGCCCTCTTCAGCCAGCCCGGTCGGCACGATGACGTGGTCGCGCTCATAGACTGACGACATGATGTCGCCGATGTTCTTCTTCACCGACTCCGGCGTGATGCCGTTTTCGAGATTGTAGGCGACCTGCTTCTCGCGCCGCCGATCGGTCTCGGCCATCGCGCGCTCCATCGAACCGGTGATGGTGTCGGCATAGAGGATGACCTTGCCGTCGACGTTGCGCGCCGCGCGGCCGATGGTCTGCACCAGCGAGGTCTCCGAACGCAGGAAGCCTTCCTTGTCGGCGTCGAGGATCGCAACCAGCGCGCACTCGGGAATGTCGAGCCCCTCGCGCAGCAGGTTGATGCCGATGAGCACGTCGAAGGCGCCGAGGCGAAGGTCGCGGATGATCTCGATGCGCTCCAGTGTCTCGACGTCGGAGTGCATGTAGCGCACGCGCACGCCCTGCTCGTGCAGGTATTCCGTCAGGTCCTCGGCCATGCGCTTGGTCAGCACCGTGACAAGCGTCCGGTAGCCCTGCAGCGCCGTCTCGCGCACCTCGCCGAGAAGATCGTCGACCTGCGTCTTGGCCGGGCGGATCTCGACCGGCGGATCGATGAGGCCGGTCGGACGGATCACCTGCTCGGTGAAGACGCCGCCGGTGCGGTTCATCTCCCAGGAGCCGGGCGTCGCCGAGACGTAGGCCGACTGCGGACGCATCAGGTCCCACTCCTCGAAGCGGAGCGGCCGGTTGTCCATGCACGACGGCAGGCGGAAACCGTATTCGGCAAGCGTCGCCTTGCGGCGGAAGTCGCCGCGGTACATGCCGCCGATCTGCGGGATGGTGACGTGGCTTTCGTCGACGAAGACCAGCGCGTTGTCCGGCAGGTACTCGAACAAGGTCGGCGGTGGCTCGCCAGGCTTGCGGCCCGTGAGGTAGCGGGAATAATTCTCGATGCCGGCGCACGATCCCGTCGCCTCGATCATCTCGAGGTCGAAGCGGCAGCGCTGCTCCAGGCGCTGCGCCTCGAGCAGTCGACCGGCCTGCGCTAACTCGTCGAGGCGCAGTTTCAGTTCCTCGCGGATGCCCTTCACCGCCTGCGCCAGGGTCGGGCGCGGCGTGACGTAGTGCGAATTGGCGTAGACCTTCACCATCTTCAGCTCGCCGGCCTTCTGCCCGGTGAGCGGATCGAACTCCGTGATCGACTCGACTTCGTCGCCGAACAGGTTGATGCGCCAGGCGCGGTCCTCGAGGTGGGCCGGGAACAGGTCGATCGTATCGCCGCGCACGCGGAAGGTGCCGCGGCGGAAATCGGCGTCGGCGCGCTTGTATTGCAGCGCGACCAGGTCGGCGATGAGCTGGCGCTGATCGATCTTCTCGCCGACGGTGAGCGCGAAGGTCATCGCCGTGTACGTCTCGACCGAGCCGATGCCGTAGATGCAGGAGACCGAGGCGACGATGATGACGTCGTCGCGTTCCAGCAGCGAGCGCGTCGCCGAATGGCGCATGCGGTCGATCTGCTCGTTGATCGAGGATTCCTTCTCGATGTAGGTGTCGGTGCGCGGGACGTACGCCTCCGGCTGGTAGTAGTCGTAGTACGAGACGAAATACTCGACCGCGTTGTCCGGGAAGAACGACTTGAACTCGCCGTAGAGCTGGGCGGCCAGCGTCTTGTTCGGCGCCAGGATCAGCGCCGGGCGTTGTGTCGCCTCGATGACCTTGGCCATCGTGTAGGTCTTGCCCGAGCCGGTGACGCCGAGCAGCACCTGATCGCGCTCCTGCGCGTTGACGCCGGCGACAAGCTCCGCGATCGCCTGCGGCTGGTCGCCCCTCGGCTCGAAGGCAGAGACGATCCTGAAGGGTACGCCGCCCTCGGACTTCTCCGGCCGCGGTGGACGGTGCGGCACCCATGTCTTGTCGCGGAACTCGGGCCGGCCGCTCTCGATCAGCTTGGACAGGGCTTCGACCGTCGCGGTGACCGCGTTCTGCGGCAAACCGGCGACATCTTCCAGATTGACGTCGAGGCCGGCGACCGGGTTCAGCCCGACGGCGGCGCGCTCCTTGGCCGAGCCGCGCCCGCCCATGGAAGTGCCGCGCGAGGTGCGCAATGGCTTCTGCGGCGCCTCGCCGAGGCCGGGATTCTTGGGGGTGGGCATGGAAGCAAATATGGGCAATCCCGCCCGCAATAGCGAGGGGGCGGAACATTTCTGCTGACAGATCCGGTCAGCACCGAACGGCCCAGCGTAGGAAAGCGCCGAAGGCTGCGTAAAGAGAGTGGGCGGCTGGGGAACAAGGCCATCCCATGCCCCCGAATGACGCCGTCATCGCCCTCAACCGCTTCGGCCTCGGCGCCCGTCCGGGCGACGTGGCAGCGATCGCAAGTGACCCGCGCGGCGCGCTCGCAGCCGAGCTGAACCCAGAGATCGCGTTGCTGCAAGGTCCCGACCTGCCCGGTTCCGGCGACGAGCTGGTCGCCCTCCGCCAGCTGCAGATGGATCGCAAGGCTGCGCGCACCGTGCTGGCGTCCGCGCCGGCCAACACCGGTCAATCGATGACAGGTACCGACACGGCGCCCGCAGCCAAGCTGCAGCTCGACCCAAACGACATCAAACCCAACGACATCTATCTGACCGAGGTCGACGCCCGCATCGACCGCGTCCTCTCCGCCCGCATCGGCTTCACCGAGCGGCTGGTCGCCTTCTGGGCCAATCATTTCGCCGTCAAGATCGGCTCCGGCGAGGCGGTGCGCGTGCTCGCCGGTGCCTTCGAACGGGAAGCGATCCGGCCCTACGTCTTCGCCAAGTTCGCAGACATGCTGGTGGCGGTCACGCAGCATCCGGCGATGCTCGCCTACCTCAACAACGAGACCTCCGTCGGCCCGGATTCGCGTGCCGGCGTCCGCGACGATCGCGGCCTGAACGAAAACCACGCCCGCGAGCTGATGGAGCTGCACACCATCGGCGTCAACGGCGGCTACACCCAGGCCGACGTCACCAACGTCGCGAACATTCTCTCCGGTTGGAGCTTCTCGCGTGGTGGCAACGACGCCAACCCTGCCGGCGCTTTCGTCTTCCGCGCCAACGCGCACGAACCCGGTCCCCGCACCATCATGGGCAAGGTCTATGACGAGCCCGGCGAGCGCCAGGGTCTCGCGCTGCTCGCCGACCTCGCCGCAGCGCCGGCGACCGCCAGCCATATCGCCCGCGAGCTGGCGCAAGCCTTCGTCGCCGACGACCCGCCGCAGCCGCTGGTCGACGCCCTAGCCGCGACCTTCACCGATACCCACGGCGACCTGCTGGCGCTGTCGCGCGCGCTCATCACCAATGATGCCGCCTGGCAGGGACCGGGACGCTTCCGTACACCGCAGGAATATATGTGGGCCTCGGTTCGGGCCCTGGACGTGCGCCCGAAGACGCCGGTCATCGCCCACGCCCTTTCGACGCTGGGCCAAGCGCCGTGGGATCCGCCCTCGCCCGCCGGGTTCGACCTGACGACGGCGACCTGGCTGGCGCCCGACCAGATGACGAGCCGTCTCGACGTTGCCGAGCAGCTTGCCGAACTCGCCGACCCGACCCGCGACCCGGCCGGCCTCGCCGACGATCTCTTCGGCAACAGCGAGGATCCGAAGACACGTGAGGCCGTCGCCCGTGCCGAGTCCCAGAAGCAGGGACTCGCGCTCCTGCTGATGAGTCCCGATTTCCAGAGGATCTGACCATGAAGCTGCCGCCGATCAGCGAAGCCCTCCTCTGCCCGAGCCGACGCGTCTTTCTCGCCGGCGCCGGCACGTTCGTGGCGTGGGCGGCGATGCCGCGTTTCGCTTTCGCCGGCGTCGCGCGCGATCCCCGCCTCGTCGTCATCATCCTGCGCGGCGCGATGGATGGCCTGGCGGTCGTGCCGCCGATCGGCGATCCGGATTATCCGGGCCTGCGCGGCGACATGGCGATCGGCACTGCCGGCTACGAAGCGACGCTGGCGCTCGATGATTTCTTCGGGCTCAATCAGGCGATGGCGGGTCTGCACGCCATGTACGCGGCCGAGGAAGCCGCGATCGTGCATGCCGTCGCCTCGGCTTACCGGGATCGCTCGCACTTCGACGGGCAGGACGTGCTGGAAAGCGGCATGACTACGCCGCATGCTTCGGACACCGGCTGGCTCAACCGCGTCGCCGCGGCGTTGCCAGTCGGCGACAAGGTTCGGCCGGCGAACGGACTGGCGGCCAGCCCGACCGTGCCGCTCATCCTGCGCGGCGCCGCGCCGATCCTCACCTGGACGCCACCCGGCTTCAAGCCGGCCGACAGCGACACCATCGGACGGCTGACGGATCTCTACGCCGAGAGCGACCCCGAACTCGCCCGCGTGTTCGCCGCCGGTTATGACGTCGACAAGCTCGCTGCAGCGACGCCCGGCATGGCCGCGTCTGCGTCCGCGAAGCCGCCGGCGGGCGGCGGCCTGGCTGTATCGTTCACGCAACTTGCCGCCGGCGCTGGCCGCCTGCTCGCCGATCCTGAAGGTCCGCGGCTCGCCGCGATCAGCTACGACGGCTGGGACACGCACGCCAGCGAGGGCGCCGCCACCGGTCGCCTCGCCGACCTGCTCGCGGCTTTCGACGCTGCGCTGGTCGGTTTGAAAAATGCGATGGCGCCGGTGTGGAGCGACACGACGGTGATCGTGATGACCGAATTCGGACGCACCGCGCGCATCAACGGCACCGAGGGCACGGACCACGGCACCGCCACCGCCGCCTTCCTGATGGGCGGCGCGATCAAGGGCGGTCGCGTCATCGCCGACTGGCCCGGACTAAAGGAGACGCAGCTGTACCAGCAACGCGATCTCGCGCCGACGACTGACCTGCGCGCGGTGATCAAGGGCGTGCTCCGCGATCATCTCGGCCTGTCGGAGCGCATGATGAGCGACGCGATTTTCCCGGGCAGCGCCGCGGTGAAACCGACCGATGGACTTATCGCGTAAGCAAAATCAGCGGCCGTTCCGCCGCTTTGGCATCGGCCGCAAACCCAAGCGCCGCAAGGCTTTGCGGGTGCGGGCTATGATAGCGGGATGCTGAAAATAAAACGGGGCATCGAATGATGCCCCTTTTACTCTGGCCCTTTGACTTGGGCCCTCCGTCCGCCGTGCGTCTCGTCACTGATGAGAGAGGAGAGCGCGACGGCGGAACGGAAGCGTATCGTCGCCTTGTGGCGACGCCGGACTACTTCTTCTTCGCAGTCCGCTTCGCCGGCTTCTTCGCCGCCTTCTTTGCGGCTGGCTTCTTCGTCGCCTTCTTAGTCGCTTTAGCCAATGTACTTCTCCTCTCCATGCATGAGCCGAATCGGCTCGGGCGTCATTCTAGTCCAACTTGGACGTTAACAACGCGCTAATTCGATTACGCGAGGTCACGCGCATGCGCAAGATTCGACCAGCAAGATTTCTCGCATGAGATTCGACGTGCTGTGTCCAATGTCATAGTCTCTGGACGCGGAGAACATCATCTCGTGCTTCTTCGTATCGGCTGTTGGACCTCGCACTGACATGCATCGCTCGCTTCTCATCGCGCTCGCGCTGCTCCCGCTGCTTGCTTCGCGCGGTGCACTCGCTGACTCGCCTAGCAGCACCATAGGCGCCGCGACGTCGATCACCACGTCGGTGACTGGTTCGATCGATAGCAGCAGTCCGGTGATCCTTGCCACCGGCGACGGCGTCTATCAGGACGAAAAGATCACAACCGACGACCAGGGCGTCGGCCAGTTCCAGTTCAATGACCAGACCAAGCTCGCCGTCGGCCCCGGCTCGACGATTGTCTTCGATAATTTCGTCTACAGTTCAGGCTCTTCTCCGTCGAAGATAGTCATCGGCCTGACTTCGGGCGCGATGCGCTTCATCACCGGCAAGGCCGACCACAACTCGTACGAGATCGACACGCCGACGGCGACCATCGGCGTCCGCGGCACTGTCTTCGACGTCTACACCAAGCCGGACGGCGAGATGGCGGTGGCGATGCTCGACGGCGCCGTCGAGGTCTGCCCGCGGTTCGGCGCCTGCCGCCTGCACAATGTCATCGGCAAGTTCCTGACCATGTCGCCGCTTGGCGTCTTCGATCTTCGCGACAAGTGGGACGGCAGCTTCCTCAAGGGCATCTCGTTCAAGACGGCGCTGCCGTTCCTGAGCGACCAGGATCCCCTGGTGCCGGCGCTGCGCGGAAGCACCAAGGCGGTGGCAAGCTACGTGACGCTGGCCGGCAACGACATCGGCAAGGCGCTGAAGCCGCCGAAGCTGAAGCTGCCGAAGCTCAATCTCCCGAAGCTGTTCAAATAACTGGCGGCGCGGACCACTCGGCCACGGGTGTACCTATCGGGCCGCATTCTCCGGGCTTCGCGTTGACGCCTCCGCACGTTGGTATCTCCTTATCCCCGGCCAACTGCCGCGGCGGGCACCGCCATCCCGCAGGAGACTGGAACACGGCGGCTCGGGGCCACTACGATTGGGGACACATCGTCGGCGTCTTCGCGCCTGCTCCATATAATAAGTGAGATCGCGTGGACTGCTCTGACGCTCTCGCCAGCGGCACTTAGCCAAAGCGCTGCACGCCGGCCGCGGCGATTTCCCCATGGGATAACGCCCGAGCGGCCGCCACTTAGCGTTGACCGTTGTGTTTCGGCACCACCTGCCGCATAAATTAACGTGTGCGGAACGCTAACCGCGTCCGCATGCGCCCGGTCGGCGGCCAGCACCAAACCGTCCGGACCGCACTGTGAACCGGATGGAAGGTCATGCAATGCGTCAGAACGGCACCGTGAAATTCTTCAATGCGTCGAAGGGGTATGGGTTCATTACCCCCGACGATGGCGGCAAGGATGTCTTCGTGCACGTCACTGCGGTCGAACAATCCGGCCTGGGAGCCCTGACCGACGGACAGCGGGTCTCCTTCGAGACCGAACCGGACAAGCGCGGCAAGGGTCCGAAGGCAGTCGAACTGCAGCCGGCAACCTGAGCCAAGCGCGGCCGCTTCTGCGAGCTGCGGCCAACGCCGAATTACCTCGAAGCCGCCGGCATCCGGCGGCTTTTATCTTTTTCGGAACGCGCCTGTCTAAGCGTTCGCCGCCATGGCGTGGGCCTTCGGCTGCACGGCAGCGGTGTAGTCATCCATCAGCGTGCGCGTGATCTCACCGGGCGTGAAGCGATACGGGCCGATCTCCGACACCGGCGTCACTTCGGCGGCGGTGCCCGTCAGGAAGCATTCGCTGAAGCCCTCCATCTCCTCCGGCATGATGCCGCGCTCGTTGAGCTTGTAGCCGCGACGCTTGGCGAGCTCGATCACCGTACGGCGCGTGATGCCGTCGAGGAAGCAGTCCGGCGTCGGCGTATGCAATTCGCCGTTCTTGACGAAGAAGATGTTGGCGCCGGTCGCTTCGGCAATCCGCCCGCGCCAGTCGAGCATCAGCGCATCTGCGTAGCCTTTGCGCTCCGCCTCGTGCTTGGAGATCGTGCAGATCATGTAGAGGCCGGACGCCTTGGATTTCGAAGGCGCCGTCGCCGGGTCAGGCCGGCGGAACTTCGCGAGGTCGAGGCGGATGCCTTTGAGCCGCTGCGCCGGATCGAAGTACGAGGGCCATTCCCACACGGCGATGGCGAGGTGGATCCGGTTATGTTGCGCCGCAACGCCCATCATCTCGCTGCCGCGCCACGCAATCGGGCGCACGTACGCGTCGACATGACCCTGGCGCGCCAGCAGCTCCGCCGTCGCCTTGTTGATGGTCTCCGCCGTGAAGGGAATCTCGAAGCCGAGCAGCCGTGCCGACTCGTGCAGGCGCTTCGTGTGTTCCTCGAGCTTGAAAACGACGCCGCCGTAGGCGCGCTCGCCCTCGAACACCGAGCTGGCGTAGTGCAGACCATGCGACAGCACGTGGAGCTTGGCGTCCTTCCACGGGACGAACTGGCCATCGACCCAGATGACTCCCGGGCGATCGTCGAAAGGCTGCGTTGCCATCGCTTGTTTCCTCCACCAGTGAGCGGGGCGATTGAACCTAGCCCCATTTTCGTTCGCCCGCGCGGCGCGCGCATGGATTTTGCGTCGCACCCGGAACGCCGTTATGGTGCCGCGCGCTCGGGAATTGCTGAGACAGTCAGGGCCCGGCGGCTGGCTCGATCGACGTTCGGCGAGCCTCAATTCAGTACCAATCGACCCGAAATATGTCAACATGGCTGACATAAATTTGAAAGCACCCGAGCCGGCCGGCAAGCGCAGCAAGAGCGGTGGCAACGGCGCGGTTACCGCGCCGCTTTCCGTCGGCGACCGTGCCGAAATCCCGTACATCGAGCTGTTGTTCTTCGCCTATCGCGACTTCATTTCGGATCCGGATGCGGCGCTGTTGAGCTACGGCTTTGGCCGCGCGCACCATCGCGTCATCCACTTCGTCAATCGCCATCCCGGCATTCGCGTCGCCGATCTCCTCGACATATTGAAGATCACCAAGCAGAGCCTCGGGCGCGTGCTGAAGCAGCTCATCGACAACGGCTTCATCGAGCAGAAGACCGGGCCGCAGGACCGCCGCCAACGCCTGCTTTATCCAACCGACGCCGGCCGCGCGCTGTCGCTGCGGCTGATCGACCTGCAGGCGCGTCGTATAGGCAAGGCGCTCGCCGGGCTCTCCCCCGATGAGCGTCGGGGCGCGGAGAAATTCCTGCGCGCCGTGGTCGACGGCACCGAGCGCGACAAGGTCGCCAACCTGATAGAGCATTAGCGTGAGTGACGCCGCGACCACCACGGTGACCGAGCGTTCGCCCTCCGACGACGCGCCGCATCTCCTCGTGATCGACGACGACACGCGCATCCGCACGCTGCTATCGCGCTACCTTGCCGATCACGGCTTCCGTGTAAGCATGGCCGCCGACGCGGCCGAGGCGCGCCAGCGTCTCGCCGGGCTGGAATTCGACCTCCTCATCGTCGACGTTATGATGCCGGGCGAGGACGGCATGGCGTTGGTGCGGAGCCTCCGCCAGACCATGCACGTGCCGGTGCTCATGCTGACGGCGCGCGCCGAGAGCGAGAACCGCATCGCCGGGCTGGAGTCGGGCGCCGACGACTACGTCGCCAAGCCCTTCGAGCCGCGCGAGCTGCTGCTGCGGATCAACGCGATCCTGCGCCGGACTACGCCATCGGCGAAGCCGTTGATCGAGCAGGTCACCTTCGGTCCCTTCACCTTCAATCGCGAAAAGCTTGAGTTGAAGCGCGCCGGCGAGATTGTGCGGCTGACCGAGCGCGAGAAGCAGATCATGGCGATCTTCGCGGCAGCGCCCGGCGAGACGGTGCCACGCGACAAGCTGGTGGTGACCAGCGGTCCGAGCGGCGAGCGCACCATCGACGTCCAGATCAACCGGCTGCGCCGCAAGATCGAGACCGACCCCGGCAATCCGCTCTATCTGCAGACGGTGCGCGGCATCGGCTATCGCCTGGCGACTGCGGTCTAGCCGGGACGCGGGCGGCGATGGCAACCACCATCGACCAGGGCGCCGCGACTGCGGACCCCGCCATCGCGCGCACCGTCTATGGCCGCTTTGCCCGGCGTCTCGGCCAGGCGATGCCGAAGGGCCTCTACGCCCGATCGCTCATCATCATCATCGCGCCGGTGGTGTTGCTCCAGTCGCTGGTCGCCTTCGTCTTCATGGAGCGCAACTGGCAGGACGTCACCACCCGCCTTTCCGCAGCCACCGCCGGCGACATCGCCGCCATCTCCGACATCATCGAGAGCTACCCGCAGGACGCCGGGTTCGACACCGTCAC
>Ga0265313_10003154_pt1 | contig 13607 bp, 15 predicted proteins | sample 4123metaG_FD_203122 | JGI IMG/M metagenome (GOLD analysis project Ga0265313, IMG submission 203122) | Rhizosphere microbial communities from Carex aquatilis grown in University of Washington, Seatle, WA, United States - 4-1-23 metaG | ecosystem: Host-associated > Plants > Roots > Rhizosphere >...
GCAAGCCCGGCGCCATGCAGCGCGCGAATAAGGTCCGCGGCAAAAACGAAGCTGCCCTTGAGCACGGAGACGACAAGAAGGTTGTCATAGCCGGCGGTCGCAATCTCCTGAGCGAGGGCAAGATTGCGCGCAGCGATTTCATCGGCGCTGTGAAGAACGCGGAGCGTGCGGCCCCTGACTTTCGGCATCAAGTTCCCTGACGACCGGCGAGATCGAGCGACACCTGCGTCGCTTCCACCGGCGGCGAGGCGACGGCGCTACGAAAGCCGATCGAGCGTCCGGGGGCAAGGCCCGCGACAGCGGGTTCAACCAGCCACGACCTGACTGGCGCACCGTCGGAAGAACGGAGTGTAACCCGGATCGCGGGCAACGCGACGTCGGCGGCCGAGGTGTTGACGAGGGTGCCTTCGACGAGAAGGGTGCTGTTGCCGCGGAGTTCGACGGTCTGGCTGCGAACTGCCGCGAACTGGAGGGCGTCGCTTTCCCGCGGCAGCATCCCCGGCAGGTTGGGCAAGGCCGCCACCAGCGGCACGCCGAGAGCAAGCACTCCGATAAATGCGGCTGCGACCAGCGCGATGCGCTTGAGCAGCTCAGTGTCGATCAGAGGCAGCGCCGGGCGAACATCGTCACGCGATACCGTCGAACGGCGTGCGAACGCCGGCCCGACGTGCTCGATCACCACGGCATTCTCGGGCGGCTCGCGATCATCGCCGATGGCGTCGAACGCGCCACGATCAAAAGGATCTTCCGCGAAACGGCGAGCCAGCCAATGGGTGCCGCACGCGGCGCAACAGATCATGCAGCCGGCCGGCCCGATATCGCGTTCGGCAACGGGTGCGGCCGAGAAGCATTGCGGACAACGAACGGACATCTGTACCGACAGTCGAAGAATCACACCTGCCAACAGCCTAGAAACAACGGGTTAACGAATTGGAAACCAGAGAAATGGGGATGGCGGAGCGAGGCGGGCGGCGGCGATTCCGATCGCCGCTTGCACTCGCCGCCGGATGATCGTTAACAGGACGTTAGCGGAGCGCCCGGGAGACCGGGTTCCGGCGATCGCAAGGGACTGCGCCACGGCGGGGCGAGCGCGGCCAGCGGGCATGAGGCAAACTCTTGATCCGATTCGAAAACGTCGGTCTGCGCTATGGAGTGGGACCCGAAATCCTGCGCGATCTCACGTTCGATATCTCGCCGAAGTCATTTCAGTTTCTGACGGGACCGTCAGGCGCGGGCAAGACGACACTCATCCGACTTCTCTTTCTCGCGCTAAAGCCGACGCGGGGCCTGGTCAGCGTGTTCGGCCAGGAGGTGGCACGACTGAGCCGCGCGGAACTGCCGGCGCTGCGCCGCCGCATCGGCGTCGTCTTCCAGGACTTCCGGTTGCTCGATCACCTGACGACGTTCGAGAACGTGGCGCTGCCGCTGCGCGTGCTGGGGCGCGAGGAGAGCGACTACCGCGCCGACGTGGTCGATCTTTTGCGCTGGGTCGGGCTCGGCGATCGCATGCACGCCTTTCCGCCGATCCTCTCGGGCGGCGAAAAACAACGCGCGGCAATCGCCCGGGCGCTCATCACGCGGCCGGAGATTCTGCTCGCGGACGAGCCAACCGGAAACGTCGACCCGCCGCTGGCGGCGCGGCTGATGCGGCTGTTCGTCGAGCTTAACCGGCTCGGCACGTCAGTGGTGATCGCCACGCACGACATCGCGCTGATGAACCAGTTCGAAGCGCGGCGTCTGGTGCTCGAAGAGGGGCGGCTGACCGTCTATGGCTGACAGCGATCTTACCCACCGCATTCAGGTGGCGAGCTTCCGCCGGCGGAGCCGCCAGGTGGCGCGGCGCCCGAACCAGCTCGTGCCCGAGAATACGGTGGCGGGGAACGCGCTGACGGTGGTGATCGCCATCATGAGCTTTCTCGCCTGCCTGACGCTTGGCGGCGTGACTCTCGTGCGCGAAGCCGCCAGCGACTGGCAGGCGGACATCCAGCGCGAAGTGACAATTCAGGTGAAGCCCGTCGACGGAACCGACATCGAGACCGAAGCAGCGAAAGCGGCCTCGATCGCGCGCCAGACACCGGGCGTCGCCGGGGTGGAGGTCCTCGACGCCAAGGACGACGCCAAGCTGCTCGAGCCGTGGCTTGGATCGAACTTCGATATGAGCGATCTGCCCATTCCGCGGCTGATTGCGGTGAGGCTCACCGACCCGCATGCGGTTGACCTCGCCACTCTTGGCGAACGCCTGAAAGGCGGCGTCAAGGGCGCGATACTCGACGACCATCGCGCCTGGGCGGCGCGGCTGCGATCGATGGCGAGCGCGACCGTGATCGGCGGGATTGCCGTCCTAGGGCTGGTATTCGTGGCCACGGTGCTTTCGGTCATCTTTGCGACACGTGGCACGATGGCGTCGAACGCGGTGGTGGTCTCGGTCCTGCACATCTGCGGGGCCGAGGACGGATTCATTGCCCGCGAATTCCAGCGACATTTCCTGCTGCTCGGCCTGCGCGGCGGCCTGATCGGCGCGGTCGCGGCCGGCGTCGTCTTCGTGGTGCTCGGGATTGTCGTGATGCCGTCGCTGTCGGCCGGCGATGCGGAACAGGTCGCGGCGCTGTTCGGGCACTTCGCGGTCGGACCGATCGCCTATTTCGGCGCGCTGGCGATCGCATTCCTGATCGCGGTGATGACCGCTCTCACCTCGCGCCTCACGGTGCATCAGCACCTGGCTGCCAGCGACTGAGCGGTCTGGCCATCGCATCGATTTGCTGAAACACTCCCGCGATATCGTCTGCGACCTGTCCCATACGATGCGGCATTCATGAATTTCATTCGCTCGCTTGCCTTCAACGTCGCCTTTTACATCGTCACCGCCGTGATGCTGATCGCGTCGCTGCCGTTCTTCTTCGTGCTGCCCCAGGGCTTCGGAATGTGGGTGGTGCGGACATGGGCGCGGGCGTCGGTGTGGCTGCATGTGCGGATCGCGGGCGTGAAGGTCGAGGTCAGAGGCGCGGAAAACATCCCGCAGACCGGGGCCATCGTCGCCGCCAAGCATCAATCGGCGTTCGAGACTTTTGCGCTGATCCCGCTCCTGAAAAACCCGACCATCGTGATGAAACGTTCAATCCGCCTCCTGCCGATCTTCGGGCAATACACGGTGCGGACGGGAATGATTCATGTCGATCGCGAGGGCAAGACGTCGGCGCTGCGCGATCTGGCCGCCCGCGCGAAGGCCGAGATCGACAAGGGACGCGAGATCATCATCTTCCCGGAGGGAACGCGGCGAGCGCCCGGTGCCAAGCCTGAATACCAGCCAGGCATCGCGCTGCTCTATCGCACGCTCAACGTTCCCGTGGTGCCGGTCGCGCTGAACTCCGGACTGTTCTGGCCGCGGCGGCAGTTCGTCCACCTGCCGGGAACGATCGTGGTGGAGTTTCTGCCGGCGATCCCGCCTGGCCTCGATTCGCGCGCGTTTCTCAACCGGCTGCAGGGCGCGATCGAAACTGCATCCGACGCGCTGGCGGCCGAGGGGCGCAGGCAGATCGGCGAGGCCGGGCAAGCCTGAAGACAGCTTCCGCAAGCGACTCGGTTTCGCCCGGATTCGACTCTTTTTTCGGCGAAATTTCATGAGAACACTTGTCTCGGTCCAACGGATGTTCTATGTTTGTTCTCATGGTCGCCGCGCTCCCGTTTCTCCTCTCGGATCAGCCCCCCGAAGTCCCCCGGAAGGTGGGGCTCGGCGACCGCTTTCATTATTTTCGCGGCGCATCTGGCCGGCGCTACCTCTTCTCTGAGGTGGCGGCCACGGATCTCGCCGATTTCCGCGGCGCCGTCTTTCTGGCGGCTGAACGCCTCGGCGGCAGCAGGCTGGCGGCAACCTGGATCGGCACGATCGACACCGCCGGCCGGCTGGCAGGGGAAGAGCGATGGCCGCGGTTCAGGCCTGGCGTGGTGATGCTGGTGCATCTTCTCGCCGTGGGCGAGCGCGAACGCGAGGCGGCGGTTGCCGATCTCGTCGCGGCCGGTCGCGAGCCCGCCGTGCAGCTAGCCCTGCCGCTGGCGGCTTAGGGCGTCGGCCAGCCATTCGAGCGTGGCATCGCGGATGCCGACGGCGCGCATGTGCGCAACGGTGTTGGCGATGTAGTCGGCGTTGGTGCCGGAGCGACCGCTGCTTTCCCTCACCACGCGCAACAGCTCCTCGCGCGGGAGAAGCCCCGCGTACTGCGGATGGCGGCGGTCGGCAAGATAAGCGACGGCGGTGACGCGACCAGCCGGGAGATCGACCGCGCGCTCGACCTCGATATAGACGTCGGTGACGAGCTCGCGCTCGCGCAGATATCGCATGACCGGGGCGCGGTCGGTGGCGGCAACGCGGAAGGCCACGCCGCGGCAGGAACCGCCACGATCGAGGCCGAGTACCAGCCCGGGGTGTTCACGGGTTCCGCGGTGAACCCAGGAATAGACGCACAGCGCGCGGTGGGCGCCGCGCAGCACCGCCGGCGACGATTCGACATAGCGGAAGCCCGGCCGCCACATCAGCGAGCCGTAGCCAAAAACCCAGAAATCGGACATACGAGATGCGGCCGGCCATGATGGACGGCAGCGGCGTAGCAAGCGTTTCGGTGCGATGCAATTGCACCGATAGAAGGAAGAACGCGCATGGCAAACCGGAGGGGAGGCCGTCTCGGCGGGCTTCTGGCGGCGCTGGTGGTGGTCGTGATCGCCCTGTGGCTGGGCTACTGGTACGCCGCGCACGCCATGGCCGAAAAGGCACTCGCGCGTTTCGAGAACGGCCGCGGCGGAAAGCAGATTACCTGCGCGGACGCGATCATTTCGGGATTCCCGTTGAGGGTCGACCTCAATTGCGCGCACGGCGGCTACAATGCCCACGCGGGAAAGATCTCGGCCGCACTTGGCGGCGTGAGGGCCACGGCTCCGCTTTACGTACCGGGCACGATCAACGCCGATCTTGACGGCCCGCTGGAGATCAACGATCCGGCCCGCGACGTAGCGCTGACCGCCACATGGTCGGCCGCAACCGCGACCGCGTCGGCGTGGATCAGCGGACTGACCGGCGCCGGAGCGAACTTCACGAACCTCAAAGCGGAAAACGCGGGCAGCGCGTCCGGCCTGCCGGTCTCGGCCGTCAGCGCCGATACGGCCTCGGCGGCCATACGGCCGGACGGCGGTGGCTCCTATGTCCTGGTCGGCAGTGCCCACAACATGAAGCTGACGCGCAGCGCCGGCGGGGACCTGCCCGCTTTCGACGCCGATGCCACGGTCACCGCAGTCGATGTCGGCGCCGGCCTCGGTACCGATCCGGCGCGCGCGCTCATGACCTGGCTGCGGGCGGGTGCCTCGATCAAGATCGACCGCCTGCATCTGGCCGCCAACGGCGCTGTAGTCTCCGCCGACGGCACGCTCGCGATCTCGAAGGAGGGAATTCTCTCGGGCGCGCTGGTGCTGCGCTATTCCAACCTTGAGGCGCTGGTCGCCCTCGCCGAAGAGATCGACCCGCGGCTTCGCGACAAGATACCGGACGCGGCGCTGCAGGCCATCAACGCGCTTTCGGTGCCGGTGCAGACCGAAGACGGACCGCAGCGGCAGACAACGCTGTCGATCATCAACGGCATGCTTTCGGTGGGGATCATCCCGGTGAAGGTGCTGCCGCCGGTGCGGCTCTAATCTTCTTCTTTCGCCGCGGCGGAACTTTCGTGGGGGCGCCCAAAGTCGGCAACCGCGGTTTCCTGGCCGGCGGCGATGATGCCGCGGCGGATGGCGCGGGTGCGGGTGAACAGATTGAACAGCGTATCGCCATCGCCCCAACGGATGGCGCGCTGGAGTGCCGCCAGGTCCTCGTTGAAGCGGCCGAGCATCTCGAGCACGGCCTCGCGGTTGTTGAGGAACACGTCGCGCCACATGGTGGGATCCGATGCGGCGATGCGCGTAAAATCGCGAAAGCCGCCGGCGGAGAATTTCATCACCTCGCTCTCGGTGACAGTCTCGAGATCGGCGGCGGTGCCAACAATATTGTAGGCAATCAGGTGCGGCACATGGCTGGTGATGGCGAGCACGAGGTCGTGGTGCTCGGGCGTCATGGTCTCGACGTTGGCGCCCAGCTTGCGCCAGAAGACTGCCAGGGTCTCGACGGCTTGCGGATCGGTGCCGGGCGGCGGCGTCAGAATGCACCAGCGATTGTCAAACAGCGACGCGAACGCGGCATCAGGACCGGAGTATTCCGTGCCGGCGACGGGGTGCGCGGGGACGAACTGAACCCCCTCGGGAAGGTGCGGCTTCATCTGCGCCACCACCGAGGCCTTGACCGAGCCCACATCCGAAATGATGGCGCCGGGCTTCAGCGCGCCGGCAATCGTCGCGGTTGCGGCGCCGACCGCGCCGACCGGAATGCAGAGGATGACGCAGTCCGCGTCCCGCACCGCCTCTACCGGGTCGACATGGAAACTGTCGCCGAGATTGAGCTCATTCGCGCGCGCCAGCGTATCGACGGAGCGGGTGCTGACCGCGACATGGCCAACGACGCCGGCGCGCCGCGCTGCCAGTGCGATCGAGCCGCCGATCAGGCCGATGCCGATGAGGGCGAGACGCTGAAAAATAATCTCGCTCACGGCGCTTTCCCCATGAAGGCAGCAAGCGCCGCGACGGTCGCCTCGTTGGCTTCGGCCGACCCTACCGTCATGCGCAATGCATTGGGCAAGCCGTAGGCGGTCACGCGCCGCAAGACCACCCCGCGCCTGATGAGGAAATCATCGGCATCGGCGGCGCTTCTTCCCGGCGCATCCGCGAAGTGGATGAGGACGAAATTGCCGACGCTCGGCGTGACCTTGAGGCCAAGTCTCTCGATCGCGGCAACAAGACGCGGCAGCCAGGTTTCGTTGTGGGCGGCCGCCTTGTCGCGATGGGCGCGGTCAGCAAGGGCCGCCACGCCGGCGGCGATCGCGGCCGACGACACGTTGAAGGGGCCACGGATGCGGTTCAGCACATCGATGACTTCGGGGGGCCCGTAGCCCCAGCCGATACGCAATGCAGCCAGGCCGTATATCTTCGAGAACGTGCGCGTCATGACGACATTGCGCGCGCTGCCGGCGAGTTCAATGCCGCTTTCGTAATCGTTGCGCCGCACGTATTCGGCATACGCCGCGTCGAGCACCAGCAGAATGTCGGAGCGCAGCCCCTCGTGCAGCCGGCGCACGTCCTTGAACGGGATGTAGGTGCCGGTCGGATTGTTGGGATTGGCCAGGAAAACGACGCGGGTTCTGGGCGTGACGCGCTTGAGGATGGCGTCGACGTCGGCGGTGTAGTCCTTCTCCGGCGCAACGACCGGCGTGCCGCCCATCGAGCGGATCGCGATCGGATAAACCAGGAAGCCGTACTCGGAGTAGATCGCCTCGTCGCCGGGACCGATGTAGCCATTGGCGAGGAGGTGAAGGATGTCGTCCGAGCCGTTGCCACAGACGATGCGCTCGGGATTGAGGCCATAGGCGGCACCGATCGCCTGACGCAGCTCGGCCGCCGAGCCATCGGGGTAAAGCTCCAGCCTGTCGGCGACGCTGCGGTAGGCGGCTACGGCCGCCGGACTGGGACCGAGCGGCGTCTCGTTCGAGGAAAGCTTGTAGAGCTTCACCCCCGGAACCGCCTTGGACCGCCCCGGCACATATGGGGCGATGTCGAGGATCCCGGGCCGGGGTGCGGGTCGGTCACTCATGCGGCGGGTCCATAAAGAAACGACGCGGGGGTGCCGAGAGCAATGCCGCGGGCGAAGCCGCCGACCGCGACCGCCGACCGCACGCGGACCCCGGCGGACTGAAGCCCGGCGGAGAGTTCCGCCGCCGAGAGCACGCGTGGTGCGGCGAAGAGAACGTCCCTGCCCGAGCTCGCCAACGCGAGGCCGAGCTCGGCGGGCAGATCGGCGGCGCCATCAAGGTCGAGCGCATACGCGACGAGATCAAACGGCACGCCGTCGGCGAGCGGCGGAGAAATGACGAAGGCCGGCAGATCGGCCGGCCTTCCCCGTGCTGCAATGAACGGCAGCAACGCCATGAGTTTTGGCGACTGATCGCCGACCAGGCCGCGCCACCACGGACCCCAGGCCGCGCGCGGAACAATTCCGAGATTACGCCCGGCCGCCACGGCGGCGACCACGGCGTCGGCAGAGGCGACGGACTTCAGCGCAACGGAAAAGCCGAACATGAAGCGCGCCACGTCGCGCATGCGCTCGGCCTCGATCGAGGTATCGATGGTCACGTCGAAGGGAGCCTGGAGGTGCGTGAACGTGGTAATGATCTCGCGCCAGATGTGCTCGACGGTGAAGATCGGCAGTGAACCCCGATGGCGCGCGACGATGCGGCGCATCATGTCCGCCTCGCGACCCGGACGGAAGGCGCCCGACGGGCGATCGGTCTGCTTGGTACGGATCAGCTCGTCGATCACCGAGGCGCGCTCGTTCAACAGGCGATGCATTTCGGCATCGACGGCATCTATACGCTCGCGTAGCCGCGCCAGCGCCTGCTGGTCGCCTTCACCGGTCTCGGACATTGTGGGCTGTCTCGACTATGATGATCGGGCGGCCGGCCGATGGCCGGTCGCGCGGGATTAATAGGCAAGGCCTCTGTCGAAATCAAAGAAAACATTGACACTTCGGCGGCCCGCTCCTAGCAACTCGGCCGTTTCCCAAGCGTTCCGCCGACCCCTTCGAGGCGCATGACATGGCCGCCAGTGGCGCCGATATCGCAGGCAATGTCGCCGCCCCGGCCGCGCTCGCGCGCCCGCGCGCCCAGCGTGGCAACGAGGCGGACTTCCCGACCAGCCTGGTCGCGAAGTTCGGACCGGAACGGCCGCTCAAGCTCGATTCCGGGGCGGTGCTCACCGACTTTCAGGTTGGATACCAGACCTACGGAACGCTCAACGACGAGCGCTCCAACGCGATCCTCGTGTGCCACGCCCTGACCGGCGACCAGCACGTCGCCAGCACCAATCCGATCACCGGGAAGCCGGGCTGGTGGAGCGAAATGGTCGGCCCGGGAAAGCCGATCGACACCAGCCGTTATTTTGTCATCTGCGCGAACGTGCTCGGCGGCTGCATGGGAACCACCGGTCCGGCGTCGACCAACGCCGCCACCGACCGGGTCTGGGGCCTGGACCTGCCACTGATCACAGTGCGCGACATGGTGCGCGCGCAGGCGATGCTGATCGATCACCTCGGGATCGATACGCTGTTCTGCGTGGCGGGCGGATCGCTCGGCGGAATGCAGGTGCTGCAATGGGCGGTGCTCTATCCCGAGCGCGTCTTTTCCGCGTTGCCGGTCGCGACGGGCGCCCGGCACTCGTCCCAGAACATCGCTTTCCACGAGGTTGGGCGGCAAGCAATCATGGCCGACCCCGACTGGCGCAACGGCCGCTACTTCGAGATGGGCGTCAACCCGCGAAAGGGACTGGCGGTGGCGCGCATGGCGGCGCACATCACCTATCTGTCGGAGGAAGCGCTCCACCGCAAGTTCGGGCGCAACCTGCAGGACCGCGAGAAGCCGACATTCGGGTTCGACGCCGACTTCCAAGTGGAATCGTATCTCAGGTATCAGGGCTCGGCCTTCGTCGATCGCTTCGATGCGAACTCGTATCTCTATCTGACGCGGGCGATGGACTATTTCGACGTCGCGGCTGATTTCGGCGGTCGGCTTGCCAATGCCTTTCTCGGCACGAAGACGCGCTTCTGCGTGGCGTCTTTCACCTCCGACTGGCTGTTCCCGACCATCGAGAACAAGGCGATCGTGCGCGCCCTGAATGCGGCCGGTGCAAGCGTGTCGTTCGTCGAGATCGAGACCGACCGCGGTCACGATGCCTTCCTGCTCGACGAGCCGGAGCTTTTCGCCACGGTGCGCGGGTTCCTGTCTTCGGCCGGTCAGGCACGGGGGCTGAAATGAACGCATACTCCAGCGATGCCGTCGTCGTACCGACGAATCGCGTCGACCTGCTGGCGATCTCGCAGATCGTGACGCAGGGGAGCCGCGTGCTCGACATCGGCTGCGGCGACGGGCAGCTGCTGAAGCTGCTTGAGGAAACGCGCGCGGTCGACGGACGCGGCATCGAGATCAGCCAGAAGGGCGTCAACGAGTGCGTGGCGCGCGGGCTGTCGGTCATCCAGGGGGATGCCGATTCCGATCTCACCGACTATCCCGACGAGACGTTCGACTTCGTCATCCTGTCGCAGACGCTGCAAGCAACGCATCAGCCGCGCGTGGTGGTGGAGCAGATGCTGCGCATCGGACGGCGCGCGATCGTGTCGTTTCCGAATTTCGGCAACTGGCGGGTACGGGCGGCGCTGGCGCTGCGCGGCCGCATGCCGGTGACCCGCTCGCTGCCCTACTCGTGGTACGACACGCCCAACATCCACTTCTGCACGATCCGCGACTTCGTGATGCTGTGCGAGGAAATCGACGCGACGATCGAAACGTCCATGGTGTTGCACCGCGACGGCCGCAAGAGCACGGCGTTCGGGGCGATGCTGTGGTTCTGGAATCTGTTCGGCCAGCAGGCGGTGTTCGTCCTCAAGCGCTAGCTACCGCTTTGCCTCCGCAATTCCCGACTTGAGTTGATGCCTCAGGCGCCGGGTGGAATGAGGGCGGGACGGAAGGCGGGCTTCACGCGGCGGCGCGGCTGGCGCGCCGGCACTCCCTCGTAGAGCTGCTTGGTGGCTTCAACGATGAGCACGCCGGCGAAGGCCGGCCACAGGGCGCGCCCGACCCGTTCCCACGCAGCGCCAGTGCCAATCAGCGGACGGAAGCGGATGGGGGGGACGGCCAGTGCCTCGGCCCACCACGAGGGGGCGAGCATCGCCTCGCGCAGCAGGCGCGATATCTGGCGACGGCCGAAGGGACGGCCGAAGCCGAACGGCGTCGCCTCGGATCGCGCCCAGATGCCCGAGCGATTCGGCACGACGAGCAGCAAGCGACCGCCGGGGGCAAGCACCCGCCAGATCTCGCGCAGCGCATCGAGATCGTTCACCGCGGCTTCCAACGCGTGCACCACGAGCACGCGGTCGATCGAATGGTCGGGGAGCGGCAGCGCATCTTCGGCGACGAGGGCAACGGCATTGGGCCCTTCGCGCGGCCAGTTCACCACGCCCTGGGTTGCCGGCATAAAGGCCATGATGCGCTCGGCGCCCTCGCCGAGGCGCCTCAGGTATGGCGTGGCATAGCCGACGCCAAGCAGCCGCTCGCCGGCGAGCGAGGGCCAGCGTTCCTTCAGCCGCTGGCCGATCAGCCGCCGCGCAATCAGCCCGAGGCGGTCTTCGTAAAAATCGCGAAGATCGACGACGTCGATGTCCATGGCAGAACGGTACAGCAGGTAATGGCCGCGGGCGACCCGGTAGTGCTACCAAACCCTGGTTAACATTGGAGTCTCACTCCCTATGACGCTGATCATCGAGCAATTTCCGGCGCGCACCGACAACTTTGCGGTTCTGATCCACGATCCGGCGAGCGGCCTGACCGCATCCATCGATGCGCCGGAGGAGGCGCCCATCCGTGCCAAGCTCGCGGAACGGGGCTGGCGGCTTGACCGCATCTTCACTACCCATCACCACCACGATCACGTCGAGGCCAACCTTGCACTGAAGGCGGCCTATGGCTGCACGATATCCGGCCCGGCGGCGGAACAGGCGAAGATTCCCGGCATCGATGCAATGCTTGCCGAAGGCGACACCGTCGCGTTCGGCAGCGTCACCCTCGCCGTCATCGCGACACCCGGCCATACTCTCGGGCACATCACGTACTTTCTGCCGCAGGAGAAGATCGCCTTTGCGGGCGACACGCTGTTTGCGGTCGGATGCGGACGCGTGTTCGAGGGAACGCCCGAGATGATGTGGAACTCGCTGGAGACGCTGATGCGACTGCCCGACGACACGATCGTCTACTGCGGGCACGAATACACCGAGGCGAATATCCGCTTCGCGCAGACAATCGAGCCCGGCAATGCGGCGCTTGCGGCGCGCGCCCGCGAGGTGAAAGCGCTCCGTGCCGCCGGCAAGGCAACACTGCCGACGACGATCGCGATGGAGAAGGAGACCAACCCGTTCGTGCGTGCCAACGAACCCGCCATCCGGCGCGTTCTTGGAATGGAAGATGCGCCAGCGTCGGCCGTGTTCGCCGAGCTGCGCCGCCGGAAAGACGACTTTCGCTAGCCGCTGCTGCCGGCTTCCGCCGCATGGGCGCGGGCGAACTCGGCCATGCCAGTGAAACGGAAATCGACGTGCGGCACGGCACCGGGGTCCATCGTGGCCCCGAAGCCGTCGCGACCGTGGCGCCGATGAATCCAGCACGAGGCGAGGCCCAGCGCATTGGCCGTCGCGTGATCGTGAAACAGGCTCTCGGCGGTGTGCAGAATCTCCGTCCGCGCGACGCCACGCGCCTCGAGCTTGTCGAGCATGTAGTCGAAATTGCGCTGGCTTGGCTTGTACGAGCCGATGTCCTCGGCGGAATAGATCGCATCGAAGACGACGCCGAGGCGACGGTTGCTGAGAGCGAAGCTGGCGTTGTCGACGTTCGACAGGATGGCCAGCTTGTAGAAGCGCTTGAGGTAGGCCAGGGCCTCTGCCGAATCCGGAAAGGCCGGCCAGTCGCCAATGGAATTGCCGTAGGCGAGGCATTCTTCCCAGGCGGCGGGGATACCCCATTCCTCCGCCAGCCGCTTGTAGACGATCGCCAAAATGTCGCGGTAAAGCCGGGTGGGGGTAAATGCCTGCTGGGCGGCCTCGTGGCGGGCATGGGCGGCCAATATCTGGTCGCAGTTCAGCGGCTGCCGCAGACGGGCAACCAGCGGACGAAGGGCGTCGAGAATGCCGGTTTCCCAATCGATCAGGGTTCCATAGCAGTCAAAGGTCAGAACTCGAAAATCGGAAAGGCGCATGGAAACCCCAAACGAGCGAGTGGCGGGACATTCCCGGACTGGCGGGCGGCAAAAGTAACCCTCAGAGCAAGCTCCCTCTTCTGCTTTGCTGGAAAATCGGCGAAGAGAGTGGACCGCAACCGGCTGGCCGGCATAAGCTACGGATAGCATAGCCGAAAACAGACGTGCTGGACCCCGTTAACGCGGGAATATTGATGGCTGAACCAATCACAAGCGTCCTTCTTGTAGACTACGAGAACCTGCAGCGCAGTTTCGCTGCGGCTGGAGGCGATGGCCAGATCGCCGACAGGACCGCGGCGTGGCTGTCCGCGCTCCAGGATGGGCGCCTTGCCGGCGCCACACGCCGCATCGAAGTGAGACGCTGCTACGCCGGCGCGGGCGTCAACGGCAAGGTGCGCGACAGGCTGGTAGCTGCGGGCTTCGATGTGGTCGAGACCGGCGACGGTACGCGCGGCTCCTCGGACCTGCACATGGCCATGGATACCATCGAGGCGCTCAGCCGGCCGAATGGAGGCAGCGAGTTCCTGCTGTTCAGCCCGGGCAGCGACCTGTCACCGCTGCTCGCCCGACTGAAGGCGGCCAAGCGGACGGCGGCGATCATCGCGGATGCGCACACCGCACCCGGCGAAAAGGCGATGGCTGACGTGCTGGTGCCGATCGCGGATCTGGTGAAGCTGCCCGCGGCGAGCAGTGCG
>Ga0265313_10003155_pt1 | contig 13605 bp, 13 predicted proteins | sample 4123metaG_FD_203122 | JGI IMG/M metagenome (GOLD analysis project Ga0265313, IMG submission 203122) | Rhizosphere microbial communities from Carex aquatilis grown in University of Washington, Seatle, WA, United States - 4-1-23 metaG | ecosystem: Host-associated > Plants > Roots > Rhizosphere >...
GCGTCCTCCGCGCCGATCTTCTAGGGCATGGCCGAGGCGTACTCCAAAAAGCAGAACGCCGGGCTTTCGCCCGGCGTCCGCATTTCCCCCGCGCCGCTAAACTGATCAATTCGCCTCTGCGCGCCCGCCCGTGAAGGCGACGCGCGGATTGTTCGGTGAGTCGCCCTGTCCCGGCGCCAGCACGACCACGACGGTCCCGACCTTGACCCGGTTGAACAGGTCGATCGCGTCCTCGTTGGTCAGGCGGATGCAGCCCGACGAGATCGCCGATCCGATGTACTCCGGCTGGTTGGTGCCGTGGATGCGATAGAGCGTGTCCTTCGGGCCGTCATAGACATAGAGCGCTCGCGAGCCCATCGGATTGTGCGGGCCCGGCGCCACATAGCCCGGGATGTTTCCGAGGCGCTTCTTGATGTCGGAGGTCGGCGTCCAGGACGGCCACTCTTCCTTGCGCCCGACCTTGGCGATGCCGGAGAACGACAGCGCGTCCTCGCCGACGGTCACGCCATAACGGATCGCCTTGCCGTCGGGCAGCACGAAGTAGAGATAGCGCGCGTCGCTGTCGACGACGATCGTGCCCGGCGCTTCCTTGCGGTGATAATTGACGATGTGGCGGCGGTAGGGCTCCGGGATCATCGCCTGCGCGTAGGGGGCGGCGGCAAGCAGCTTCTTGTCGCGCGGCGTCATGCTGGTGTCGGAGGCCATCTCCAACGTCGACTGCACGCAGCCGCCGGCGAGCAATCCAAGTCCAAGCACAGCAAATGCGAACCCACGTACCGCCATGGTTCGTTTTCCTTAGAAGTCTCGCCTGCGCCCCAGGATTTAGCTCTGTTAGACCAAAGAATTCGATCATTCCAGCCGATATCGGCCCCAATGCACATGGTCGCCACGACCTGTTGCAGGAATGCCGCAGTCAGGCTGCGGGGCGGGCGCGCGAACAGCCTCGGCGGCAAGCCTGCCAGCAATTGGTAAAGGACTGTTTACCATAACGGCCGATCATGGCGGGTGCGGGACGCCGTCCGGCGCGGGGGCCGCAACGCCCGCGATTCGCTGCCAAAATTCCGCGACACGGCACAGTTTCCACACAACTTGGCCGCAGTCGGGCGCGAGAAGCCGCCCCCCGCCTCACGGGGAGGCGGGCGTAGAGTAAAAAAGGGGAGAGAAATGTCTGAGCGTGCAAATCCCGATCAACGTCGCGAGCGTGCCGAGCATGACGCGCGCTATGGCAAGATCGGCATCTCGGCGGTCGCAGCCGCGCTGCGCTATCGTAGTGATTCGAAGAACCCGGCCTATGCTCCGGCCGTCCCGCGTACACACGACGAGATCGAAGACGCCGCGGCGTGAGAGCAGCAGGGCACACGTCATAATTTTCATGTGGCCGATCACACGCACCCGCGCTAGGCATGGCGGTGGGCCCCGCCAGCCGGCTGCGTGCGATGCTGTCAACCTACATTCCGAGCGGTAACACCCTCGAGCGCCGCACGATCGAGGCGTCGGGCGAGGTTCCCAACGGCGCGGTGTGGTTCGACCTGGTCTCGCCCACCGGAGGCGAGGACAAGGTGGTCGAGCGCGTGCTCGGTGTCGCGGTCCCGACGCGCGAGGAAATGCAGGAAATCGAGGTGTCGAGCCGGCTCTATGTGGAGAACAGCGCGCGCTACATGACCGCGACGCTGATGTGCCAATCGGAGAGCACCGTCCCGAAGACCACGCCGGTGACCTTCATCCTCGCCGGCCACAAGCTCGTCACGGTGCGCTACGACGAGCCGCGCCCGTTCCTGCTTGTGAGCAACAAGCTCGCGCGCTCGTGCCCGGCCGCGGTCTCTGGCGAAACCATCATGATGGACCTGCTCGACGCGGTGATCGACCGCGCCGCCGACATTCTTGAGCGCGCGGGCGCCGACATCGACCGCGTGTCGCATGACATCTTCGAGCCCGAAGGCCGGCGCGTCGACCGCACGATCACCTACCGCTTCATCTTCAAGACCATCGGCCGCAAGGGCGACCTCACCTCCAAGGTGCGCGAGAGCCTGGTCTCGATGGGGCGTCTGCTGTTGTTCATCGCCAACGAGGCGGACGCAATGAAATGGCCGAAGGAGATGCGCGCGCAGTTGAAATCGATGCAGCGCGACGTCGCTTCGCTGTCCGACCATGCGAGCTACCTCGGCAACAAGGTGACGTTCCTGCTCGACGCCATGATCGGCGTGATGAGCGTCGAGCAGAACAACATCATCAAGATCTTCTCGGTCGCGGCCGTCGTGTTGATGCCGCCGACGCTGCTCGCGTCGATCTACGGCATGAACTTCAAGCACATGCCGGAACTCGAATGGGAATTCGGCTATCCGATCGCCATCGTGCTGATGGTGATCGCCGCGATCCTTCCCTACATGTTCTTCAAGTGGAAGAGATGGTTGTAACGCCGGCTATTTTTCCGCGCGTGATCTGGTCTGACACCCGGTTCCCACTTTTACGGATCACCCGCTACACGTGCTGGCCGCCATTGATGTGAATCTCGGCACCGTTCACGTAGGAACTCGTCTCGGTACACAGCACGTAGATGATCTTGGCGACCTCGTCGGGCGTGCCGAGCCGGTGCATCGGAATCTGGTGCGCGACGATCTCCTCGGTGCCGGGCGAGAGGATTGCGGTGTCGATCTCACCCGGCGCGATCGCATTGACGCGCACGCCGACGCGGCCGAAGTCGGCCGCCATCTCGCGCGTCAGCCCGGCGAGCGCCGCCTTGGACGTCGCGTAGGCCGCGCCCGCGAACGGGTGCACGCGTGAGCCCGCGATCGAGGTCACGTTGACGACCGAGCCCTTCGCCTTCTTCAATTCATCCAGCAGACCGCGCGCCAGCATGATCGGCGCGAAGAAGTTGACCTGAAACACGTGCGCCCATACCTCACGCGCGGTATCGATCGCGGAGAGCCGCTTGCCGCCTTCGGCCTTGGGCGAGATCGCGGCATTGTTGACCAGCGCATGCAGTTCGCCGTTGTCCAGCCGGTTCTTGATCTCGGCGATCGCCGCGTCGGTGCTTCCCGGATCGGCGAGATCGACCTGGATGTGATCCTCCGGCCCCATCTCCCAGGGGCAGTTCTCGGGGAAGCCGTGGCGCGAGCAGGTGATCACGCGCCAGCCCGCCGCCGAGAAGCGCTTCACGGTCGCATGCCCGATACCGCGGCTTGCCCCGGTGAGCAGCAAGGTGCGGCGCGGCTGGTTGGAATTCGTGCTGGGCATCGGCCTTCAGGCTTTCACGGATACATCCGCACCTTGGCCCACGATGCGCCAAGCTCGGTGCGACGGAACTCGATGCGGTCGTGCAGGCGGAACGGCCGGTCCTGCCAGAACTCCATCGATATGGGGAGCACGCGGTAGCCGGACCAGTACGGCGGACGCGGGACGGACCCGATCACGTATTTCGCCGCGTAAAGCGCGATCGCCTTCTCGAAGGCGAGCCGGCTTTCCAACGGGCGCGACTGCTGGCTCGCCCAGGCGCCGATCTGCGCCTGCTTCGGGCGCGTCGCGAAATAGGCGTCGGCCTCCTCGGCGGTCACGCGCTCGACCGCGCCGCGGATGCGCACCTGGCGATTGAGCGACTTCCAGTAGAACAGGAGCGCGGCCTTGCGCGCGGCGCCGAGCTCACGGCCCTTCTGGCTTTCGGTGTTGGTGTAGAAGGAAAAGCCGCGCGCATCGAAGCCCTTGAGCAAGACCGTGCGCACATTCGGCAGGCCGTCGGCGTCGACGGTCGCGAGCGACATCGCGTTCGGGTCGCGCGGCTCGGAGGCCTTCGCCTCCGTGAACCAGGCGTCGAACAGCCGGAACGGCTCGTCGGCCTGCGTGAAATCACCAGATGTTAACCATACCGGGTGTTCAATCGGGGCTGTGTCGGACATAGCCAAATCCTCGCGCCTCAAGGCGACGCGTCGTTCGCCCCCGCGCCCCCGTTATAGAGGAAGGCGGCAAGCGCGCCTATGGCGGCTGCGCGCGACCGCGATCGCGCTCTCCCTCGTGCTCGGGCTTGCGAGCAGCGGATGCAGCATGTCCTACCGGCTCGATTCCTTTCTCGGCAAGAGCAAGGAGACGGCCGAGCAGACCGGCTCGGTGCATCCCGCTCCTGCCGCTCAGACGGGCGACGCCGCGACACTGCGGCACGACGACCTCGATTTCGCCAAGGCCGCCGCCGCCGAGGTGCTGACGCGCACCGACCAGAACGCGAGCCAGCCCTGGGAGAACCCCGGCACCGGCGCACGCGGGACCGTCACGCCGATCGCCGACGCCTATACGCAAGACGGCTTCACCTGCCGCGATTTCCTCGCGAGCTACGTGCATGACGGCGCGGAATCCTGGCTCCAGGGCGATGCGTGCCGTCTGCATCAGGGCAAGTGGACCGTGCGCAGCATGCGCCCCCTGAAGCGGAGCTGAACTTCGCCGCTACGCCCGCCCGAAGCGCGTTGCACATCGGCCACAGTGCCCCCACATTGATCGATCAGGACGAGTCGGGCCTGGCCCGGCGCGGGGATTCTCACTTGGAGCAATCGGAATGCGCGACCCTTACGAGGTGTTGGGCGTGCAGCGGTCGGCGAGCGCGGGCGACATCAAGAAGGCCTATCGCAAGCTTGCGAAGAAGCTGCACCCGGACGCCAACAAAAAGGACCCGAAGGCGGCGGACAAGTTTGCCGAGCTGAATAGCGCGCACGAGATCGTCGGCGACGAGGACAAGCGCAAGGCGTTCGACCGTGGCGAGATCGACGCCGAGGGCAAGCCGCGCTTTCAGGGCTTCGAAGGCTTCAGCGGCACGAGCCCCAGCGGCCCCGGGTCCGGCCGCGGCGGGTTTGAAAGCTTTACCTGGGGCCCGGAAGGGTTTCGGCGCACCGCGCGCGGTGGCGCGGCCGGCGCGGGGCCCGGCGGACCAGGCGGCGGCCGGTTCGAAGACATCCTGGGCAGCATGTTCGGCTTCGGCGGCGGCCCGGGCGCGCGCGGCGCATCGGGTTTCGAGGCCGAGGACATCGGCTCGGCGGTGCGCGGGCAGGACGTCGCCGCCGCGATGACCATCACGCTCAACGAGGCCGCGCATGGCGGCGCGCGCCGTGTCGGCTTGCCGAACGGCAAGGACCTCGACGTGAAGATCCCCGCCGGAGTCGCCGACGGCCAGCAGATCCGGCTTAGGGGACAGGGCATGCCTGCCCCGCATGGCGGGCCCGCAGGCGACGTGCTGATCACGGTGTCGATCGCGCCGCATCCACTGTTCAAGGTCGAGGGGCAGAACCTGCGCGTGGAGCTGCCGGTCACGCTTTACGAGGCCGTGCTCGGCGCCAAGGTACGCGTGCCGACGCTTGACGGCGCGGTCGAGCTCGCGATTCCGGCAAACACCAGCGGGGGACGCACGTTCCGCCTCAAGGGCAAGGGCCTGCCGGGCAAGGCCGGCGCGGGCGATCTGTTCGCCACGGTGAAGATCGTGTTGCCCGACGGCAAGGACGCCGAGCTCGAAGAGCTGATGAAGGCGTGGCGCGAGAAGAAGCCCTACGACCCTCGTTCCGGGATGGGGTGAGGCGCGTCCACACGGAATAAGCCGGCATGAACGACCTCGCCAAGCGCGCTTTCGGCGGCCTCGCAAGATTTCAGCTCGCGCTCGCCGCCATGATCTTCCTGCCGGCGTGGTCGCTCGCCTATTGGCAGGGCCTCGTCTATTGGCTGCTGTTCGGCGTCTTATGCGCCGCGACGACGCTCTATTTCCTGCGCCATGACCGCGCGCTCATCGAGCGGCGCACGCATGCGGGTCCGGGCGCCGAGACCGAGCCGCGCCAGAAGCTGATCCTGACGATCGCAAGCGTCGCGCTTGTCGCCCTGTATGTGATCTCGGCGCTGGATTTCCGGTTCGGCTGGTCGTTGGTTCCGACGACGGTCGTATTGCTTGCCGACGCGCTCGTCGTTCTCGGCTTCTACGGCATCTTCCTGACGCTGCGCGAGAACGCCTTTGCGGCCGCGACCGTGACGGTCGCAACCGGCCAGCGCGTGATCTCGACGGGCCCCTACGCCCTTGTGCGGCACCCGATGTATACCTGCGCGCTGCCCCTCTTCCTCGCGACACCGCCGGCCCTCGGCTCGTGGTGGGGGCTTGTACCCACCGCGTTCTTGGTCGCCATGATCGTGTGGCGCCTCATCGACGAAGAGGCGTTTCTCGCGCGCAACCTGCTGGGCTACACCGACTATCAATGCACCGTCCGATCCCGGCTCGTGCCAGGGATTTGGTGAGGCCATTTGGCGACTACGCGGCCTTCCCGAACGTCTCCCGTGCCGCCACCAGGATTTCCTTCGACAACTCCGGATCGTCGACCGCGCGTGCCAGCGTCAGCGCGCCGACGAGTCCCGACAGCGTCGCGACAGCGCGCTTGCGGCGGCTTGCCGCCGTGCCGTGCCGGAAGAGCCCGGCAATCCCTTCGAGCCGGACACCCACATAGCTAGTCAGCGCGGCGCGGACGGCCTGCCCCTCCCGCGCTGCATCCGCCGCCAAGGCGGCGAGGCCGCAGCCCTTGGCCCGCTCGGCGCAATGGCGGTCCGACAGATAGGCCTCGACATAGCTGGGCAGATCGGTAAAGCGGCTCATCGTCTCGGTGCCGCGCGCGAGCGCCATCGTGATCGCCTCGGCGGCAAGGTCGTCCTTCGAGCCGAAATGGCCGTAGAAGCCGCCATGGGTCAGGCCGGCCTCCTTCATGATCGCGTCGACGCCGACGCCGTCGAAACCGTGGTCGCGGAACAGCCGCGAGGCCGCCTCCACGATCTTTTCGCGGCTTTCCGCCGCCTTCTCCCGGCTCACGCGCATGTGTGCCTCCTCCGTTTCTCGCTCACTTGACAAAATAGATGACGTTCGTCATTTATGCAACAGGATGACGATCGTCATCTATCGAGCTTCGGAGGAATGTCATGTCGAATTTTGGAACCGCCCTCATAACGGGCGCCTCGTCCGGCATCGGCGCGACCTATGCGGACCGCCTCGCGCGGCGCGGCTATGATCTCGTGCTGATCGCGCGCGACGCGGCGCGCCTGGAGGCGCTCGCCGCGCGGCTACGCGCCGAAACCGGCGTCGCGATCGAGGTCATGCGCGCCGACCTGACGGGGGAGGAGGATCTCGCCCGCGTCGAAGGCAAGCTACGCGACGACGCCAGTATCAGCCTTCTGGTCAACAATGCCGGCGCCGCTGCGCCCGGCGGCTTCGCGCAAGCCGACGCGGAAGCGCTCGACAGGCTGATCCGGCTCAACGTCACGGCCGTCACGCGCCTTGCCGGCGCGGTCGTGCCGCGTTTCCTCGGCGAAGGGCGCGGCGCGATCATCAACCTGTCCTCCGTGCTTGGGCTCGCGCCTGAAATCTCGTTCGGCATCTATGGCGCCACCAAGGCGTTCGTGCTGATGCTGTCGCAATCGCTTCAGGCCGAACTCGGAGCGCGCGGCATCTACGTGCAGGCCGTCCTGCCGTCGGCGACGCGCACCGAGATCTGGCAGCGTTCCGGCCGCGACGTGAACGCGATCGCCAACGTCATGGAGGTCGACGAGCTGGTCGATGCGGCCTTGATCGGCTTCGACCGGCGCGAGGCGGTCACCATTCCGTCCCTGCCCGATGCCGGCCAGTGGGACGCCTTCTCGGCCGCGCGGCAAGCGATGCTGCCGAACTTCCGCCAGCAGCACGCCGCCGCGCGCTACCGACCGTAAGCGACGTCGATGTCCTTGCCGCTGTGGCCGAATCGCGCGATCGGTAGCGCCTCGTGGCGGCGGACGGTGCAAGCAAATCAGTTCGCCGACACCAGTTCTTTGATCTTCTTCTGCACCTGCTCGCGCAATTGCGCGGCCGCCTTGTCGGAGGCCAGCGGCTCAAGCAGCGCGAGCGCCTGCTGGTAGGACTTGATCGCGTCGTCCTTGTTTGCGTCGGCTTGGTAGGCGTCACCGATCTTATCCTGCACGGCAGCAAGGTTCAGCGGCCAAGCGGCGGAATTCGCAAACACCGCGATCCCGTCTTTGGCGAGGTCGAGCGCCGTGTCATATTCCTTGCGCGCCGCCGGCCCGTCCTTCTGCGACACCAGACCGTCGCCGATCCTGACGTAGGTGTCGAACAGCGCCTGACGGCGCACGGCGTCTTTAGGGTTATCCTTCACGAGTTTGATCTGCACTGGAACCAGAGTGCGGTATGCCTCGATGGCGGTCGCGTATTGCTGCTGCGCCGTTTCAAACTTCGCGAGCACGGAAATGCCGTCCTCCCACGCGCGCTGTCGCGCCATATCGGAAGGGTCTCGCACTGCCATCAGTCGCCGCGTGGCGACGAGATTGCGATAGTTTTCACGGGCCTTGTCCAGCTGCCCCAGGACAGCGTTGACGTCGCCGGCGTGACGGCAGCTTACCGCCAAGTAGTTTTGCCATGTCGCGTTTCCTGGGTCCTCATCGACGAGTTCCTTCCGGATTTGCAGCGATTTCTCATATTCCACGATCGCCTTCTCGTGCTGCTTTTGTGCCTCCCAGAAGTCGCCGATCTTGTCATGGCTGGTCGCAACGTTGGCGACGAGGGAGTAGTCATGCGAACCTTCTTCGAGCTTCATTCGTATCTCAAGAGCGGCATTCTGATTTTCCAGAGCTGGTCCGAATTGATTTTTGGCCAAATATAAGCTTCCAAGTCTCTCTTTGGTGTTCGCGCGTTCGCGCTGCCATTGCAGGCTCTGTGGTTCCTTCTCGATAAGCTTGTCGATGATCGTCAGCGTCTCTTGACCTTCGGCGAGCGCGCCCTCCCGATCGCCCTTGATCGTGAGAAAATCGAAGATCTGGTTGCGAACATAGATCAGGCGCTGGCGACGGTCCGGACGAGGCGCGCCCGCAATCACGCGCTGGATGATCTTCTCGGCTTTGTAGAGCTCGGTTAGTCCTTGCTCGGCGGTTCTCTTGTCGAGATTGTGGAGATTGACTTGCGCGGTTGCGGCGCGTTGCATGCCCTCGAACTTCAAATACTGCCATTCGAGATTGTCGGGCTCTTGCACCGCGAGCCGATCCGCTTCGCCGCTTGCCGTCTCGGCCCGCTTGAGAGCATCAGCCCATTCGCCTGTCAGCACCCTGATGTCCGAGCCTCTCAACGCCAAATCGATCTGGAGTTTGGTGACATCCGGGCCGGCCCTCTCTTGTGCGGCTTCATGCGCAATCTGGTCCGCCGTCGACAGAAGGTCCTTTGCTCCTTGCACGGTCAGGCGACCCATGTTCAACGTGGCAAGCACTGCGTCGAGCATGCTGCGCGCCGACGTCAGCACAAGAACGAAATTGTGCTGCGCCGTGGCGGCGCTCTGTTCGGCCTCGATCTTTTTCTTGTACCAGTTGTATCCAAAGCCGCCGCAGACAATCAGCGCGATGACCGCGGCCGCCCCGATGCCGTAGTTGCGCCAAACGAGGCGCTTCTTCCGGACCACCCCCTCGCGCAGCAGCCGTTCGACCTCGTCGAAATGTCCGCCGTAGCGCTCGGCCCACGTCCGTGTGCGCGGGCGCGACGTCCACCACGCCCAACGCTTGTCGGCCTGCTTTGCGAAGCTTGCGTCCGCCTCGCCTTCGTTCTCGATCAAGCTGACGAGCCCGCGATAGCGCTCGCCGTCGCGCTGTTCGGCCTTCAGCCAGCCTTGCGCGTTCGCCCCGTTCTCGCCGATCTCGCCCAGGATGGCGTCGGGGTCGCCCGAGAGCCGTTTCCAGCGCCGCAACAACGCTTCGTGCCCGACATCGATGCGCGTCTGGTTCGAGGACTCCGCACGCATGGCTGTAAGGAACGAGCAGTCGTCGGCGGTGAAGCGCCGCAGAACCAGTTCCAACTGCTCGTCTTTGATACCGGTCTCGGCCAACAGCTGCGACCGGAGCCGGGCGCGCCGTATCGCACGGCCTTCACGATCGAGCTCGGCGAGCGCGCGGAACGTCTGCTCGACCGCCAGTTCCACCGCGGACAAATCGGCGTAGAGCTCTTCCGCGTGCCAAGACAAGGCATTCGAGATTCCGCCGACGGTCTTATAGTGCTCGATGTTGATATGCCGCGTCGGCACGGATCGGCGCGCGGCGTCGGCCTTCGCCTCGTTCCACAGCCGCAGCAGACAGTGCTGCAGCACCGGCAACTGATCGGGCTCCTCGCTGCTGTCGTTCCAGAGCCGCTCGACCAGCATCGGGTCGATCGTGGCGCCGACCTTCTCGAGCGGCTTGCGGATGACCTCTTCGGTCTGGTCGCGCGTCAGGGACGGGACCAGCATCTGCGCCGCGCTGACAGCCTCCGGCAGGCCGTGAAAGGACGCGCACTCGCCGATGAAGTCGGAGCGCATCGTCAGCAGCACATGGACGTTGCAGCGCACGTCGCGGCTCGCTTCGAGCAGGAGCTGGACGAAATGCGCCGCCTCGTTGCGTGCGGTTCCGCCGGCGCGCCGTTGTCCCGCGCCGCGCTCGCTGAAACGGAACAGCTCCTCGAACTGGTCGACGACGAGGACGATCGGACGGGTGCCGAAATCGTCGAGGCGCTCCAGCGCCCGCACGATGCCGAAGCTCGACTGGCGCAGGTCGAACGCCATGCGCTCACGCTGCGCCGTCGCGATGTCCGGATCGTCGTGCGTCAGGCCGGCCAGGGCTTCAAGGAGCTTGGCGAGCGGCCCGTCTCCCGGCCGCATCTCAAGCCAAGCCCATTTCAGCCCGCCGATCTCCTTTTCCTCCTCCAGGATCGCGCGCAGGCCCGCCCGCACGAGCGAGGACTTGCCGCTCCCGGAGCTGCCCACGACCGCCACGAACGTGTTGCGCTGGATCAGATTGTAGAGCGCGAAGGATTGGGCCTTGCGTCCGAAAAAATAGTCGCGCTCGGGATAACCGTAGGACTTGAGCCCCAGGAATGGCCGTTCAGACGATAACGACGTTGGCGACTCGGAACTCATTTGAAATCACTTCGGCGGCGAAAACAGCGGGTCGAGCGCCTCCGGGGTTGGATGACTGAGTTCGGTGAGATCGAGCACAATATCGATCTCGTCCGGGGGGAATACCTTCTTGGCGTATTTCTTCCGCCCTCCGGCGGGCGGGCCGGCGACCACGCCGCGGTATTTGAATTTGTTGCTCCGACCGAGCGTGTGCCAGTTGCCGAGCTCGCTCGCCTGCGATCGCGCCCACATCTCGCGCGCACCGGCCCAGCACAGGAGAACCGCATCGCATCGTGCCAGCGCCTTGCGATGATAATCGGTCAGTTCGGCCGGAGAGTTGGCATCGAGCACGGGCAAGACCGGCACGACGTCGCGCTTGGCGAGCAGGTCGCGCAGCTCAAACGCGTAGTCGGTGTCCTCGGGCGAATGATGCACATAGACGCGCATGCCCGGCTTGCTCTCGTCCGCAACGCTATCGGAGGAGCCTTGCGCCGGCGCCGCGCGCTCGGCGAGGTGCTGCACCAGATAGTCGACGAACTTGCTGATGGCGTCGCCTTCCACCTTGTCGTTGGGAAGCTGCTGGTGGAAGCGTTCGAGCACCTTGAGCGGATCGCGGCCCGAAGCCGCATCGCCGGAATCGAGGCCACCCTCGATCGTGCGCGGCGCCCAGACGATGCGTTCGAATTCGCGGCCCGGAATGTCGGCGGATGGCGGCAAGGCCGAAACGCGGATTGCCGCCCGCTGCAATTGCAGCGGCACGATGCGCTTGTCCTGACCTTCCGGGGCAAATCCGTCACCCTCACCGAGCAGATGCACGGACGCCTCGGCTTGCGCCAACGCATGGTCGATGAAGGAGACGACGGACTTCTCGTTCGGGACGTCGTGATTCGGATCGGGGACCACCGTATATCCGCGCCCGACGAGTTCCTTCACGATCCGCTGGTACTGCAGACGCATGTCGTTTGCAGGCTTCGCCACGAAGATCGTGTGCCCATTCGGGACCAGGATCGGCCGTGACGTCTCGCGCCAGCCGCCGAAACGCGCGGAGAACAGCAGGAGCGCGCTGACGAGCTGATCCATCTGATCCTGGTAACGCTCGTCGACGACCTTGCCTCTGAAGTATTCCTTCAGCGGCACGCGATCGTCTTCCAGGCTGTAGAAGTTGACGCCGACCTGACCCTGCAATTGCGACGGCAGGCGGTCGCGATCCACGTTCCGCTTGCCCACAATCACGATGCGGTGGCGCACCTGGTCGGCGTCCTCGCCACGGTCGTACCAGGATTGCGCAAATCTCCTGAGCTCCTTCGCGCAATACTTGCTCGCAAGCCAGTTCGGCGAGAGGACGACCACCAGGATCTGCGAGGTATCGAGCGCACGCTCGATCTTCCGGTCGAACGGCTCGGCATCGAGGATGTTGCGGGTATCGCGCCAGAGCGCTGGCCGCTGCGGTCCCGAGCGCGTGAATTCGTACACCAATTCCTTGTGGAGATAGTCGACGAACCCGCAATTGCCGTCGCCGGGCGGCAGCAAGTTGTCGTCCCGCGCATAGGAGATGAATATCTGGACGTCCGACACCCAGCCCCTCCGGTTGTCGTCACATGCAGCCCGCCAAGGGTGAGTTAAGCGCGGCGCGCAACCACGGTCAAGCAAAGCCGGCTATCTTATCATCGTGGCTCAGCGATTCCCGGCGCTGAACGCTTCAGCACGGTCGAAATCATCGGCCTGTCTTCAACGCGCTCCAACTTCCATCAGCGCACTGGTCCGCGCCCGTCCCTCGAACTGCCCATAGGCGGCCTCCGCCACCTTCTGCAGCCGCGCGCGGTCGGCCGGGCCGCTGACGACGAAGCCGACGTCGTTTTCGACCCAGGAGAACGATCCGACGAGGCCGGTCGCGCGATAGCGCAGCGCGCTCTCCGGGGCGCGCGTGCGCCGGCAGTAGATGGTGAAGCGTTCGCCGGAGGCGCCTTCGTACATGAAGAACGCGGCTCCGGCGCCGGTCAGGCTCGGTAACAGCCGTCCGCCGACGAGCTTCAGGCCCATCGCATCGAGATCGGGCGCGCGCACCTCGTAACCGACGCGGCGCGTGAGCCATTGCGCAAGGTGCGCGGCCTCCGAGCCCGGCACCTCGACCGGGTGGCGCACTTCGACCACGTAAAGCTGATGCGCGTCGAAGGCTTCCGCGGTCACGCCCTGCGTCGAGGGCGTGCCCTCGAATGCGCCGCGGGCGAACCAGCCGGCACCGCCGCCGGCAAGGAACGCCACCAGCGCCGCCACGGCGGCGACGCGCAGCCATCGGCGCCGCGGGCGCGCCGCGAGCCGATCGAGGGCCAAGCGCTGCGGCACGGGCTCCACGGCCACCGCACCGTACCGCGCGCGGATCGCATCCGCCTGCGCGCGCCAGGCGGCGACCTTTCCGGCGTCATCCGGATGCGCGGCGAGCCACGCCTCGATCGCCGCGCGCCGGTCGCCGTCAAGCTCGCCGTCCGCATAGGCGTGGAGTTCGTCGTCGGTCACTGGCGAATTGTCGGTCATGTTGAGCCTCGGATCACTTCACGCGACGGAGCGCGGGACGCTCGCCGTCGAGGTAACTCTTGATTTGCGCACGCGCCCGCGCGAGGCGCGACATCACGGTTCCGATCGGCACGCCCTGTACTTCCGCGACCTCGCGATAGGAGAGCCCTTCGAGCACCACCAGCAGCAGCGCGACGCGCTG
>Ga0265313_10003157_pt1 | contig 13601 bp, 10 predicted proteins | sample 4123metaG_FD_203122 | JGI IMG/M metagenome (GOLD analysis project Ga0265313, IMG submission 203122) | Rhizosphere microbial communities from Carex aquatilis grown in University of Washington, Seatle, WA, United States - 4-1-23 metaG | ecosystem: Host-associated > Plants > Roots > Rhizosphere >...
CCGGCGTACCGTTAGCCGGTTCGTGCGAAGGCGTGCTCCCATCAGCATGGAAAAACCCGAAAACCAGTTGCCCGGCTTTCGGGTTTGAATTCGTAGCTGCCGTCGGCAGACGGCGGCCTTTCAGTCAGCGGCGCTCTACCGTGCCGCCGCTACGTTGAACTACCGCTTCTTCGGCAATGCGCTGGTGCCGGCATAAACCGCGTTTTTGCCGAGCAACTGTTCGATGCGCAGGAGCTGATTGTATTTTGCCAGACGGTCCGAACGGCTGAGCGAACCGGTCTTGATCTGGCCGCTGTTCGTCGCCACCACAATGTCAGCAATGGTTGCATCCTCGGTCTCGCCCGAGCGATGACTGACCACCGCCGTGTAGGCGTGGGTCTTGGCCAGTTCGATGCAGTCCAAAGTTTCAGTGAGCGAGCCAATCTGGTTCACCTTCACGAGAATGGAATTGGCGACACCCATCTCAATGCCTTTGCGCAGGAACTTCGGGTTGGTCACAAAATTATCGTCCCCGACGAGCTGAATCTTGTCGCCGAGTTTGTCGGTGAGTTTTTTCCACGTTGCCCAGTCGTTTTCCGCACAGCCGTCCTCAATGCTGACAATCGGATATTTGGCCACGAGCTTGGCGTAAAAGGCAACCAGGTCGTCCCCACTGACGGTTTCGCCAGTGCTCTTCTTGAAGGTGTATTTCGCGTTGCCGGCATAAAACTCGGATGACGCCGGGTCAAGTGTCAGATAAATATCACTTCCCGGCTTGTATCCGGCGTCCTTGATGGCCTGAAGGATGGTCTCCAACGCCTCTTCGACGCTGCCGAGTTTAGGCGCAAAACCACCTTCGTCGCCGACGGCGGTGCTGCAACCTTTCTTTTTCAAAACGGCTTTCAGCGCATGAAACGTTTCCACAATCGCACGCAGCCCTTCACCGAACGTCGGCAGACCCAGCGGCATGATCATGAATTCTTGAAAATCAATCGGCGCGTCCGAATGCGCGCCGCCATTGATGACATTGGCCATCGGCACGGGCAGGATTTTCGCGTTCGGGCCGCCGAGATATTTGAACAAAGGCAGGTTCAACGATGCGGCGGCCGCCTTGGCGTTGGCCAATGAAACAGCCAGAATGGCGTTGGCGCCGAGTTTGGATTTCGTTTCCGTGCCGTCCAGCTTGAGCATCGTGCCGTCCACGGTCAGCTGGTCGCAGGCGTCGAGGCCAATCAGTTTGGGCGCAATGACTCCGGTGACGTTGTGGACGGCCTTTTGTACACCCTTGCCGAGATAACGTTTCTTGTCGCCGTCACGGAGTTCGATGGCCTCATTTTCGCCGGTGCTGGCGCCACTGGGGACCGCGGCACGGCCGAACGCACCGCAACACAGCGTTACGTCCACTTCCACGGTTGGGTTACCGCGAGAATCGAGTATTTCACGCGCCTGAATATCTTGAATTTTGCTCATTTTTCCTTTGTTTCCTGCATTTTTCGTTTGTTCTAAAAAAGAAACCAAGCAGGAATAATAGAACCGGCAGACGCCGAGTCAAGGAATGCGTTTGACACAGATTTGTCCCACGGGCATGGCAAAATATGGTTAATTGCCGCTTGGATTCCCTCATCCTGGCCAGCCTTAAAGCTGGATGGGAACGCCGGAGATGTGGGGTGACATTGGCCCGAAAAAAATTTGCAAAAGGGTGGAACAAAATTGGTCCTGATTCATCTCAACTTTGTTGCCGGTTTTGAACCCTTGATCAGCGGAGAACGAATATGAACAGAAAATTCCTTTTGATTGCTTCGGCGGGCTTCCTGGGTTGGTCCATCAGTCATGCGAATGTCACCAGCATCCCGACTTGGAACAACAGCGGGGGGATTTATTGCAATGCCAGCATGGACACGGCCGATCAAACGGCGACAGTTGCCGGGAATCAATGGAGCAGTTCCGGGGCAATGGGTTTGACAATTTTGACGGATACCGCGGCCGACCCCATTCTCACCGTGAACGATTCCATCAATAACACGTCATCGTTTGCGTGGACGGGGTATATTATCAGTGTCGCCATGAATCAGGCCTTCTCCATCAACTCCGCCGGGGTCATTGCGCCCTCGGGTTGGACGGCCACCATCACCGCACCGGGCGGACCTGACCTCCATGGGAACTACACCGGGATCATTGATTATTCGGGCGGGACGGCCGTGGCGGTTAATGGCACGCTGGATTTTGGTTATGTCATCCAGTTCTCCGGCTTGACGCAGTACAGCCTGACCGAAAGTGTCAGCGCGGTTCCCGAACCGGGTGTGTTCAGTCTCCTGATGAGCGGGGGACTTTTGCTTGGCGGATGGGCCGTTGCCAGGCGCCGGCAGGCAAAGCAGCTTGCCGTGAATGCGTAAAAGCTTGTTCTCCTTCCCGGTAACCGACTTTTAGAATTCAGGGCCGTTCATTTCAAGAAAGGTCCTGAATCGTTTTGACGGTCGGTCAACATCCTCCGCACCTGCTTTTTGGCATTGCGAATTCTGGTTGCAGCGGGAATCCGATTTCATAAGAATCGGCTGACCATTTATGCCCATCGGACCCGTCTCCATCCGCCCACAGGAAATCAGCGTGACCGAACCGGTCAGCCCGGCCCTGGAACGGGTCAAGCGCATTCTGTTTCAACCCTTTGACCTGGGCAAGTGGTTCGTCATTGGTTTTTGCGCGTGGCTGGCCCAGTTGGGCGAGAGCGGAGGAACCGGCGCCAATTTCAATTTCAACTCCGGTTCGCATCGAACTTCCGGCGACGATCTCCGCCACGATTTCCTGCGGGCGAAGGATTACGTGTTGGACCATCTGAACTGGATGCTGCCGCTGGCGGCGGTGCTGTTGGTCGTGGGCCTGGCGCTCTGGCTCCTTTTTCTATGGCTCAACAGCCGCGGCAAATTCATGTTCCTGCATTGCGTGGTACGGGACCAGGCCGAGGTGGCGGAACCTTGGCATCAATTTGCCCACGAAGCCAACAGCCTCTTTTTGTTCCGCCTGGGCCTGGGCCTGGTCGCCATGATTGTTTCCCTGCCGCTGCTCATTGTCGCCATCGTCATCGTCGGCAAAATGTTTCTCACCGGCCAGTTCAACCTGAACACCGTCCTGAGCGCGATCGGGTTCGGACTCATATTCTTGGGCGTGGCCATCGGGTTTGCCATCATCCAAAAGCTTACCCTGGATTTCGTGGTGCCCCTCATGTTTCTCCGCCGCAGCGGTTGTCTGTCGGCGTGGCAGGAATTGGGACCCCTGATTTCGGGCCATGTGGGAACGTTCATTTTGTACTTCCTGTTCCAGATTGCATTGGTGATGGCCATCGGGGTCATTGTGGTCGGCGCCGTGATTATCACGTGCTGTATTGCCGGCTGCCTCATGGCGCTTCCCTATTTGGGCACGATCCTGTTATTGCCGGTCTCAATGTTTAAACGCTGTTATTCGCTCTATTTCCTGGCCCAGTTTGGGCGGAAGTATGACGTGTTCGCGCCGGCATCAACCCCGCCACCGGGCGCACCCCCGGTGGTGTGATTTGCCTTCCCAACTCTCCATCCGCAATTCTGCAATTGAACATCGCCGCCGATTCGACTAACCATCCGGTCCTGATATACAGATGATGGTGTGAACCAACTGAACGAACCAATTGCCCGGCTCCTGAAAAGCGGCGCCCCCCGCGAAGCGGTTTTGGAAGAAACCCTGCGCGAAGTCCTCAAACAGTTCCGGTCCGAAACCGGCACGATTCACAGGCTTGATGCCGAAAAACAATTGCTTCACCTCGTCGCCCAAGCCGGTTTGCCGCCGACAGTGGTTGAAGTGGTGCGGACCATTCCCGTCGGCAAGGGCATCGCCGGACAGGTCGTCGCGCGCGGCGGACCGGTCACCCTTTGCAACCTGCAAACCGATGCCGCCGGTGTGGCCCGGCCCGGCGCGCGGTCAACCGGCGTGGGGGGCGCGCTGTGCGTGCCGCTGCGCCACGACAACAAAATCGTTGGCACCCTCGGCATCGGCACGCTGCGTCCGTATGAATACACGCCGGAAGAGACGTGCGCGCTGGAAGAAATCGGTCGCACGATTGGCGAATTTCTGAAATTCTGAAGGCATGGACACCCCCGCTCCGCAAATCGAAAAAAAGCCGAAGGTAACTTTGCTGCCAATCGAGGCGTCGAAGAAGCTGGCGACGGCGGACGTTTCGTCCATTGCGCAGCAGCTCGTGGCCAACGTGGAAAAGGTCATCATCGGCAAACACGAATCGGTGATGCTGGCGACCGCGGTCTGGCTGGCGGAAGGCCATTTGCTGATTGAAGACGTTCCCGGCGTGGCCAAGACGATGCTCGCGCGCGCGCTGGCGCAAAGTGCCGGCTGCACCTTCAAACGGATCCAATGCACGCCGGACTTGCAGCCGTCAGACGTTCTCGGCGAGCCGCATCTGGAACCGCAGACCGGGCGTACGGAATTTCGTTTCGGCCCGCTCTTTTCGCAATTTGTCCTGGTGGACGAAATCAACCGCGCCAGCCCGCGCACGCAGTCGGCGTTGCTCGAAGCCATGGGCGAAGCGACCGTCACGGAGGGAAATGTCTCCTACCGCCTGCAAAAACCCTTCATGGTTGTCGCCACGCAAAATCCCATCGAGCAGGAAGGCACGTTTTTGCTGCCGGAGGCGCAAAAGGACCGGTTCCTGATGCGGCTGAACCTCGGTTACCCGTCGCTCGCCGACGAAAAACAGATCCTCGAGCGTTTTCAGATGCGCCATCCCATGGAGACGCTCCAGCCGGTAACAACGCCCGACCGCATCTTGAAAAGCCAGGAGGCCGTGCGCGAGGTGAAGGTGGCCACGGAAGTGAGCGATTACATTTTGAACATCGTCCGCCAAACCCGCGCGCATCCCGCCTTGGCGCTCGGCGCCAGCCCGCGCGGTTCGCTCGGATTGTTCCGCGTCGCCCAGGCCATGGCGGCAATTGAGGGAAAGGATTTTGTAACTGCCGAACTGGTGAAATCGCTCGCCCCCAAAGTTCTCGCCCACCGCCTCATCATCCGGCGGGAGGAAAAATTCCGCGACACCCGGGTGGAGCTGATCGTCGCGGAAATTCTCGGACGAACTCCGCTGCCGGCGTGACGGCCGGCCTGCCAAAAATGGAATCCGGAGGTTCAACCGCCAAACATTTAGCGCTGCGCTTCGTGCTCATCATCGGCATCGTCCAGTTGTTCGCCGACATGACCTACGAGGGAGCGCGCGGCATCATCGGGCCGTTTCTCGGTTCGCTCGGCGCCAGCGCGACGGTCGTTGGTTTCACCGCCGGGTTCGGCGAATTGATGGGTTACGCTCTCCGGTCGGTCACCGGCTATTTCGCGGATAAGACGCACAAATACTGGGTGTTCATTTTCGTCGGTTACCTGGTCAACCTGCTCGCCGTCCCGGCGCTGGCGCTCGCCGGCCATTGGCCGCTGGCGGCGGTGCTGGTCGTGGCCGAGCGCACCGGGCGCGCCATCCGGAAACCCTCCACGGACGCCCTGCTATCGCACGCGGGCAGCCAGATCGGCCAAGGCTGGGCGTTCGGGCTGAACGAATTTCTGGACCAAACCGGCGCAACCATCGGCCCGCTCCTGATGGCGTTGGTCCTGTACCGGCATGGCGGTTATCACGAAGCGTTCGCCCTGCTGTTGATTCCGGCGTTGCTGTGCCTGGGCACGGTGGCCATCGCGAGAACGCTTTACCCGCGCCCGCATGAACTGGAAACGCGCGAACCGGTGAAATTGCAACCAAAAGGATTCTCAAAAGCGTACTGGCTTTACGTGGTGGCCGGCGCGTTGATCGCGGCGGGCTTCGCCGATTTTTCGTTGATTGCGTTTCATTTCCAAAAGGCCGCCATCATGGCGCCCGGCGTCATCCCGGTTTTCTACGCCGTGGCGATGGTCACATCCGCCTGTGCTTCGCTGATTTTTGGCCGTTTGCTGGATAAAATCGGCCTGCCGGTGGCGGGGTTCGCTTTTTTCCTCGGCGCCTGCTTCGCGCCATGCGTTTTTCTGGGCGGGTTCGCACTGGCCCTGGTCGGGATGATCCTGTGGGGCATCGGAATGGGGGCGCAGGACTCCCTGCTCAAGGCAACGCTCGCCCGGGTGGTCCCGGCAAACAAACGTAGCACGGCGTTCGGTGTCTTCGACACCGTATTCGGCATCGCCTGGTTTGCCGGCAGCGCCGGGATGGGATGGCTGTACGACCAATCCATCGCCAGCCTGATCGTTTTTTCGGTCCTGCTCCAACTGGCGGCACTGCCGGTTTTTGTTTTCGCCCAACGCCACGAACGCCGCTGACGCCGTCATCCGCGTCTGATTCATCTTTTGAAATCCGGGTCCTGGTTCCCATGCTTGCTTTTTCCAAGGCAAGGGCAATAATCGCGGCATGTCCCATCCGGTGCTCACCATCGAACGGCTGCGTGTTGATTTTCCCGGGGTGGTGGCGGTGGATGACCTCTCCTTGACGGTTGACGCCGGCGACGTCTGCGGCCTGATTGGTCCGAACGGCGCGGGAAAAACAACCACCATGCGCGCGGTTTCCGGATTGCAGGAATGCACCCGCGGCACCGTTAAAATTGACGGACACGATTTGATGCGCGACCCGGACCAATTGAAACGGCGCCTGGGTTTCATGCCGGATTTCTGTCCCATTTACGATCAACTCACGACCACGGAATTTTTGGATCATTTTGCCCGGGCGTATGCGGTGCCGGATCGCCCGAAGCGCATTGGAGAATGTCTGGAACTGACCTGGCTCACGGAAAAACGGGATGCCTTGTGCGAGGAACTTTCCCGCGGGATGAAGCAAAGGCTCGTGCTGGCCAAAACCCTGCTGCCGGATCCCCAGGTACTTTTGCTAGACGAACCGGCCAGCGGCCTCGATCCGCTCGGACGCATCGAACTGAGGAAACTCCTGCTCCAGTTGCACGAGGTCGGGAAAACGGTGCTCATTTCCTCGCATATCCTCACCGAGTTGTCGGGCTTTTGCAACAAGGCCGCCATCATGGAACGGGGCCGGCTGGTCATGTCCGGAACGATTGCCGAACTCGGCCGGACCATGCATGGCCGCCGGATGTCTCTGAAATGGCGCGAGGCCGGTGACCGGGCCCTGCACATTTTGAAGGCGGCAGGGGTCAAGAACCTCGAAACGGTTGCGCAAGGCGCGACGTTTGAATTCGACGGCGGCGCCGAGGCGCTGGATGGACTCCTGAAAACGCTGGTGGTCGAAGGCGTGCGGGTGACCGAGTGGCGGGGCAGCGGCGATGATCTGGAACAAATCTTCCTGCACTCCGGCGCCAAGGAGTTGATGTGAACCTCACCGATAATCCGATTTTTCTGACGCAGAAACGTCTGACGCACCGGGCGGGCGTGCTGGCCGCGGCGCTCATTGCGGCGTTGGTGGGTCTGAGTTTGTTGTCCGGGCTGATTGCGTATCTCGCCGCCCCACACGATTTTGATTTTCACTCACCGCAAGAGGCCGGGAAATTGTTTTACGGCTGGACCATCGGCGTGGAAATCCTGGTGCTGGTCCTCGGCGGGTTCAGCAAGATTTCACGCGTGCTGGCCGATGATCGCAAGGCCGGCCTCTGGGACAGCAACCGGCTCACCCCGTTGAAACCGGCGGAAATTGTCGTCGGTTACTGGCTCGGTTCCGCCTTGCGCGAAGTCTACATGGGCGCGGTGCTGGCCGGAATCGGGCTGGTCATCGTGATCCTGGCCAAGTTGCCGATCACCCTGTGGCTCGGAACGCAGGTCTTGATCCTGGGTACGATGTTGTTCTTTGGTCTGCTGGCCTTGCTCGCCGGGATGGCGTTTCAGCGGCCACAGAGCGGCCTCGTCCTGTTGTTGCCACTTTTTTTCCTCCAGATGTTCTCCTTCACGTTCCCCCGGTTTACCATCGTCAACTTCCTGCTGCCGATTTATGGCATCGCCAATCTGTTCCAGGACCCAGCCAACCACGTTCATGATTACAGCTCCCAAGCCTGGTCTCGTTGGCCGGAAATTTTCACCCTGCCCGTGCCGCCCATTGCGTTAAGCCTCGGCCTGCAATTCGTCGTGGGGATCTTCATCTGGCGTGCCGCAGCGCGCAAAACGGCGAACCCGTTCCAGCCGCTGTTGTTGCGCTGGGAGGCGGTCGCGATCTTTTCCCTGCTGGTGGTGGTGCAACAGGCGTTGATTTGGGGACTCTGGCATGGTGGATTTGGAATCACACCGGATTCCCCTTCACTACGCAACGAAACCGACGGCGCCCCCATGCTCTCCCTTGTGCATGGCGGAACGATTCTGGTGGGCGTTTTAATTCTGGCCTTTGCCAGCCCGCTGCCCGAACGGGTGCGCGTCGAGGCGTTGCGAACCGGACTCGGAAACCTGCGGCTGGTCTTTTCCCACAGTGCCGTGTGGCTGGCGGTCGCGTTAAGCGGAATCGCCGCGGTTGCGTCCGCCACCCAGTTCATTTTTTCATTCAAAGCTCACGGCACTGCCTGGGCGCTGGCGGCCGTCAATCTGCTCCTCTTCCTCCTGATGTTCGCCCTGGTGCTGGAATATTGCCGACTGCGCTTCAAACGCCGGGCGCTGGGCTTTGTCGTGTTATGCCTGTTCGTATTATGCATCCTGCCGTTCATTCTGGCTGGCGTTTTTTCCAATGAAGCCATCGCCAAGCTCTCCTTTCTTGCGCCCGGCACGGTGGCACTCGCCGGGTCGGGAAGCAATGACCTGAATTTTTTGGTGGGGTGTACTTTTGCCCAGTTTGGTGTCGTGGCCCTGCTGTTTATTGCCTGGCAACGGCAATGGCGATGGTTGCTCGCGCCGGCGGCGCCGGTTCCACCGGAAAAGTAAGTGCAACACTTTGGCGCCCTTCGCGCTGCCGATGTTGGAAACCCGTTCCGCTCCGGAACCGCAAATGGTGCAACCTAACCGAGCACCGCTTCCCGCCGTTTCATCCATTCGTCGCCCAGGCTGGACAGGGTTTTGGCCTTCAACACCCGTTCCGCGAGCGGAAAGACAATGCGCTCCTCCTTGTCGAAATGTTCGCGCGAGCGGAGGACGGCCCGCAACAACAGCTCGCGTGCCTGCCCCGCGTTGCGCGCCTTTTGCACCTGCACCAGCCGCGCGTCAATCTCATCGTGTTCCTCGTGAAACGTCTCGCTCTGCCCAATCTGCGCCAGACAATGTTCCAACGGTTCCACCAATAAATCATCCTCGGTCCGGGCGTGTGCGCGCAGCAATACCTCCAGCGTGGCGGAAAGCGATTTGACCTCAGCCGGCGACTTGAGGCGCGGCGCGGTTTGCTCGATGTAATCGAACAAATTATGGAACACCACATGTTCTGCCATCAGGATTTCCGTGATTTTCATGGCTGTGACCGGATCATTTTCGTCCGCATCCTAAAATCACATCGGTGCCACCCGAGTGCCAACCTTTTCTTGGCTTTCCTTTTACCGGAAACCTTCAACTCCAACCGCATAAACCTCGCGGCTCTGCGTCATACCGGTTTAACCCCGGTAATTCTCCATTCCCACGCACGTGCAGACGGGATTGCGGTCGCCATAGACATTGTCAATGCGACCGACGGCGGGCCAGAATTTGTAGTCACGCAGGCCCGGCACCGGAAACGCCGCCTGCTCGCGGGAATAAGGGTGGTTCCAGCCATTCGCTGCCATCATGTCCGCCGTGTGCGGCGCGTTCTTAAGCAGATTGTTTTGTGGGTCCGCTTTGCCGGATTCGATCGCGCTGATTTCACCATGAATGGCAATCATCGCTTCGCAGAATCGATCCAGTTCATATTTCGATTCACTTTCGGTCGGCTCGACCATCATCGTGCCAGGCACGGGCCACGAAATCGTCGGTGCATGAAAACCGTAATCCATCAGCCGCTTGGCCACGTCCTCGACGGTGACGTTTTTGAACCGGCGCAAATCAAGAATGCATTCGTGCGCGACCAAACCGTTCCGGCGGTAGAGGGTCGGGAAATAGTTTTCCAGCCGCTTGGCGATGTAATTTGCATTGAGGATGGCGAACTTCGTCGCCTCGGTCAGGCCGTCCGCGCCCATCATGGCGATGTACATCCAGGAAATCGGCAGAATCCCCGCACTGCCCCAGGGTGCGGCAGCCACGGAGCCGATCGGATTTTCGCCGCCCAGATTCACGACCGGATGGCCGGGCAGAAATTCAACCAGATGTTCCGCCACGCCAATCGGTCCGACGCCCGGCCCGCCACCGCCGTGGGGAATGCAAAAGGTCTTGTGCAGATTCAAATGGCACACGTCCGCGCCGATGTCCGCGGGCCGGCAGAGACCAACCTGCGCGTTCAAATTTGCCCCGTCCATATAAACCTGCCCGCCGTGGGCGTGAACGATTTCACAAATCTCCTTGATGGTTTCCTCAAAAACACCGTGCGTGGACGGATACGTAACCATGAGGCACGCAAGCCTTTGCTTGTTCGCCTCGGCCTTGGCGCGGAGGTCGGCCACGTCAATGTTGCCGTCCTTATCGCACGCGACAGCAACGACTTTTAATCCGGCCATGACGGCGCTGGCGGGATTGGTGCCGTGCGCGGAAGTGGGAATAAGACAGACATTGCGGTGGGCTTCGCCGCGCGATTCGTGATACGCGCGGATGACGAGCAGGCCGGTGTATTCGCCCTGGGCGCCGGCATTCGGCTGCAACGAAATCCCCGCAAAGCCGGTGATTTCCGCGAGCCAGTCTTCGAGCTGTTGAAAGAGCGTCTGGTAACCGCGCGTCTGCTTCAACGGCGCGAACGGATGAATCTTTGCGAACTCCGGCCAGGAAATGGGAAACATTTCCGCCGCGGCGTTCAATTTCATGGTGCAGGAACCGAGCGGGATCATCGAAGCCGTGAGCGACAGGTCGCGCGACTCCAGCCGCTTGATGTAGCGCAGCATCTCGGTTTCGCTGTGGTGACGGTTGAAAACGGGGTGCGTCAGGAACTGTGAAGTGCGAAGTGCGAAGTGCGAAGTTTTTGGCACGAGTTCGTTGATGGAAAAACCGAGCGCTTTGTTACCATTGAAAGCCTCAAGGATTTCAGTGACGTCGGAAGCGTCCGTGGTTTCATCGAGCGAGACGCCGAGCGTGTGTTCATCCATCAACCGGAAATTCATCCGGTGCGCTTCAGCATGCTTTACCACGTCGGCACCGGGCTTGTCCCCGAGGGCAATCGTGAGCGTGTCAAAGTAGGACAGGCGCGACGCCTGTTCTACGGTGAAGCCAAGTTTTTCCAGGCCAGCGGCGAGAATTCCGGTCAGCGCATGAACCCGCTGCGCGATTTGCTTCAACCCTTCCGGCCCGTGATAGACCGCATACATCGAAGCCATGTTCGCCAGCAACGCCTGCGCGGTGCAGATGTTGCTCGTCGCCTTCTCCCGGCGGATGTGCTGCTCGCGGGTCTGGAGCGCCAGGCGCAACGCCGGCTTGCCGCGCGAATCCTTTGACACGCCGACGATGCGCCCGGGCAGGTGGCGTTTGAATTCGTCGCGGGTGGCGAAAAACGCCGCGTGCGGGCCGCCGTAGCCCAGGGGCACGCCGAAGCGTTGCGCGCTGCCCACGGCAATGTCGGCGCCAAATTCACCCGGCGGCTTCAGCAACGTGAGCGCGAGCAAATCGGTCGCGACGATGACGAGTGCGCCCGCCGCATGTGCCGGTTCCACCAGTCCGGTGTAATCGTGAATCGCGCCATACGTGTCGGGATACTGTACCAACACGCCGAAAACCTTCCCGCTGAACTGAAAAGCCAGGTGATCGCCGACCACCACTTCAATGCCAAGCGCCTTGGCGCGCGTTTGAACGACTTCAATCGTTTGCGGATGGCAATTCGCTGAAACCAGGAAAACATTCCGCCCATCCTTGAGCGTGTGGCCCATCGTCATGGCCTCGGCGGCAGCGGTCGCCTCATCGAGCAGCGACGCGTTGGCGATATCGAGACCGGTGAGATCGGCGACCATCGTCTGAAAATTCAACAGCGCCTCAAGCCGGCCCTGGGAAATCTCGGCCTGATACGGCGTGTATTGCGTGTACCAGCCGGGATTTTCCAAAACGTTGCGCTGGATGACGGCGGGCGTTATGCAATCGTAATAGCCCATGCCGATGTAGGAGCGGAACACCTGGTTTTGCGAGGCGATGGCCTTGAGCCCGGCGAGGGCTTCCGTCTCGGTCTTGGCGTCGGGCAGCTGGAGCGTCCGGCCCAGGCGGATGTTCTCCGGCACGGCGGCGGCAATCAATTCGTCCAGATTTTTAAAACCGAGGGGCGCGAGCATTTCGCCCGCGTCAGCGGCGTTTGGCCCGATGTGACGGCGGACAAATTGGTCGGGATGCGCGGGCAAGCCGGCCACTTCAGACAATTCATTTTGTTTCAAAGGTTCACTCACAGATTCAGTCAAAACCATGCAGGATAATAAGGTTCGCGGCTGGAAAAAGCGAGTTGGATTTGGATTCGTTCACGGTAGGGATGGCGCGCTGCGCCGTCCTGCGCCGCGCAGCAGCGGCGCAGTCATTCGGTACGACCCGTGATCCGCCCGCTATTTCGCGGGCGATGACGCCGCAGCGCGGCGTCTCTACCTTTGCAGCGCGGCGCGGACGACGCGGCACTCGCCATAACCGTATTTCCCGCCGAGCGATTCGACGGCGCCAACGAGATTTCTAAAACCGCATTTCTTGAAGGCAACCGCGATTTCTTGCTGCGCGCTGCTGGAAACCAAGGCATTTACGTCAACCGTTTCGCCCGCGAGCATTGCTTCTTCGAGATGGCTGTAAATTGTTGTGTCTTTGAAACCACGGCTTTTCGCGATTTCGGCAACACTCCGGCCCTGCCGGAAAAAATGCAGCGTTTCGCGCACGGTGTCCGTCAGCCGCGCACGGCGCGCCACCGGAACCGACGGTGTACCGCTTGGCGGAAAATCATCCGCAAAAACCTGGCGCGGGTTTGCCTGCAAATGCGCGGCGATCGCGCCCAGAAACAGTGCGCCGAATTCACGCAACTTCCGGTCGCCCACGCCGCTGATGCGCGAAAAATCCTTTTCCTTTGCCGGATAAAACCGCGCCATTTGCCGCAGCGACACGTCGGAGAAAATGATGTAAGGCGGCACGGCCCGCTCGTCGGCAAGTTGTTTGCGAAGCGTGCGTAATGTTTCAAACAACACCTCGTCGCAGGCGATTTCCCCGGCCCGATGTTTCACCGGACCGGTCGGGGCGACCGGTTTGGTCAGCGTGACTTTCCGCCGCGATTTCAGCGCCGCGCGCCCGGCGTCCGTCAGCTCGACGATGTTGAACTTCTCCGCGTTTTGGAACAACAGGCCGAGCCGCACCAGTTCACGGCCAATGGCCGCCCACTCGGCGCGCGCATGGCCGTCGCCAATGTTGTAGGTCGAAAGTGTCTGATGGCCGAATTTGCGGATTTTTTCCGTTTCCGCGCCGCAGAGTACTTCCACGACGTGCTGGATGCCGACACCAAAGCCGCTTTTCTCGCGGATGCGATAAACACAGGAGAGAAATTTCTGCACGGCCAGCGTCCCGTCCCAGGTTGCGCGCGGCGTGAGGCAGTTGTCGCAGCCGGCACAGTTCACGGGTTCGGTAGGGCGCGTCACTCC
>Ga0265313_10003160_pt1 | contig 13599 bp, 11 predicted proteins | sample 4123metaG_FD_203122 | JGI IMG/M metagenome (GOLD analysis project Ga0265313, IMG submission 203122) | Rhizosphere microbial communities from Carex aquatilis grown in University of Washington, Seatle, WA, United States - 4-1-23 metaG | ecosystem: Host-associated > Plants > Roots > Rhizosphere >...
CGGATTGTGCCCGGCGAGCACTACGGCCAGCCCCGGGCGAAGTCCGGCTGCGCTAAGTTCCTTCACCTCTTCGCCTACTTCCGCTTTGATCTGCGCCGCGATTTTGGTGCCGTCGAGAAGGATGGCTGACATTAAGTTCTCCCTGATTGAGCGCTAACAGACCATTTTAATGCGGTGCTGCGTTTCGCCAAGCGAGCGGCCTCCGTCCGAAACAGAACGCAGACGGCATCCCGGCTGTCGAGTTCCTGCTGGCCATTCGTACATTCGCATTTTTTGATTCAGCGGAGAGGCGCGCTTCGCGTATGATGCACCCTGTTTGCTTCCATGCCTTCCAGCAAGTCCAGGATGATAACCCGCGAAGAACGGCGCCACATCGGCCGGGGTTGTCGCGACAAGATCCGGCGCGTCGACCAGGGAGACTGGAACCCCAAGAACCGCAAGTTTGACCCGATCGACCTGCTGCTGAAGGCGCAGCACGGGCGGATTCCCTCGCTCTTGCCCATCAAGTGGGCAAGGATGGCCGCCACCCCCTTCGGTTTTTTTCGCGGAGCAGCGCCGCTGATGGCGGCTGACCTGGCGTCGCTGCCCAACACCGGCCTGATCGCGCAGATTTGTGGTGACGCCCACATCAAGAACCTCGGCGCTTTTGAGGCACCGGACGGCCGGCTCATCTTCGACATCAACGACTTCGACGAGACCATGGCCGGGCCATGGGAGTGGGATGTGAAGCGCATGTCGGCGAGTCTGATGCTGGCGGGGCGCGAAGCCGGCAATGCCGACAAGGAATGCAAGGCCGCCATAGGCGAGTTCGTGAGCAGCTATCGCACGGCAATGAAAAAGTTCTCCGAGATGCCGTTCGAGGAACTGGCGCGTTACCAGATCCTCCGCGAAGTCGACCCCATCCGCTCCGTTCTGCGAAAGGCCGAACGCGCCACACCGCAGCACAACCTGGAACAGCTGACTGTCCTGCGCGACGGCAAGCATGTTTTTCAGCACCAGAAGCAGCCCCACAAGATGTCACGGAAAGAAGGCGATGATGCAGTGGCTTCTCTGCGCGACTACAGCAAGACGCTCTTGCCCGAGCGCGCGCATTTTTTCTCCCAGTATCACGTCGAGGATGTCACCTTTCGCGTGGTCGGCACCGGCAGCGTCGGCCTGCGAGACTACATTGTGCTGCTGTTCGGCGGGGCGGTTTACGATCCGCTGTTTATCCAGATCAAAGAAGAGCCCAGGTCCGCTTATGCGGCTTATCTGCCGCACAGTTCCGTGGCAGGGCACCAGGGGCAGCGCGTGGCCGAAGGCGGGCGCGCCATGCAGATGCAGTCCGACATTTTCCTGGGATGGACTTCCATCGAGGGACGCGACTACCTGGTCCGGCAGTTGCGCGATCATAAGGCCAGCATCGATCCCGACGACCTCAAAGCCACCGGGCTGGTACAGTACGCGCAGATGTGTGGCGAACTGCTCTCCAAGGGCCACGCGCGCAGCGGCGATCCGTGCGCTCTCTACGGCTATCTGGGCAACAGCGACAAGCTTGACCGGGCGATGGCTAGCTTTGGTGTCACCTATGCCAACCAGACGATGAAAGACTGGCAGGCGCTGCGGCGCGCGATTCGCGCCGGCAGACTTCACACCATCAAGCTGTCCACCTTGACTCCAGGAAAGCCTGGGCCAGCAAGATAGCGTTGCGGCCCGGCAAGATAGCCCCGCCCGATCTTCGCCGCTGCGCGCAAGGCGCGCATCCAGGTTGTAAAAGAGTTAAGCTGATCGTAGCTGTCTCCTAGTTCGATCCCGGAGGCGACCATGACCCGCAACAGCAGCTTCGATCCTTACCTCGAGCCCTGGCTGATCGCACGCGTGCCGCGCATGGCCGACTACAGCACGCAGCTCGCCGAGTTTCACGACTGGGTGCGCACCGACGTGGACGCGCAGGCCAACTACACTGACCGCTACGCTCCGCCGGCGCTCGAGACCTACGACCGCAACGGCGAAGTTGTGAACCGCATCGTCACCAATCGCTGGTACGAGGAGCAACACCAGGAACTCTACCGCCGCGGCATTATCGGATTGCCGTATGCGGAAAAGGCGCCTCACCTGCTGACGTTTGCCATGGGCTATGTGCTCGCACAGGCGGACATCAGCCTGCATTGCCCGGTCACACTGACCGGCGCGGTGGCGTATGTGCTGGGGTCGCACGCGCCCGACGCGGTCCGCCAGCGCTTTCTGTACGACGTTGTACGCATGGACGGCCTCGCCAAAACCGGCGGCACCTGGGCCACCGAGCAGCACGGCGGCAGCGACGTCGGCGCGACCACGACGGTGGCGGTCGCGAATGGCGATCGCTTCGCCCTGCACGGACTGAAGTGGTTTACCAGCAACGCCAACAGCGGCTTGGCGCTGGCCACCGCGCGCCCTGAGGGAGCGCCTTCCGGCTCGGCCGGACTAGGGCTTTATCTTGTCGCGAGTCATCTCGAGGACGGCCGGCCGAATCACTACCGCGTCCGCAAGCTGAAGGACAAGCTGGGTACTAAGGGCCTGCCCACCGGCGAGATCGATCTGCTAGGGGCCGAGGCCGTCGAAGTCGCTCCGCCGCCCGCGGGATTCAAGCTGATGATGGAGGCGCTGGAATACAGCCGTGTGCACAACGCCGTCGGATCGGCAGGCATGCAGCGCCGGGCACTGGGCGAGGCGCTGGCATGGGCCAAGACCCGCCAGGCGTTTGGCCACGTGCTCATCGACTATCCGATGGTGCAGGACGAGTTGCTGCGCATGCGCGTGCAGTTCGAGGCCGGAGCGTTGCTGGCCTTCGAAGCGGCGATCGCGTTCGATGAAACCCAGCACGAGGCGGAGCGGCGCACCTGGCTCCGTCTGACCACGGCGCTGGCGAAGTATCTGACCGCGGAGTACGCGATTGCAGCGACCCGAACGGCACTGGAGCTGGTTGGAGGCAACGGCTACACCAGCGATTATCCCGTGGCTCGCCTATTGCGCGACGCGCAGGTGCTAACCGTTTGGGAAGGGCCGGCCAACATTCAGGCGCTGGAATTGCTGCGTCTGCTGTCGCCACGCTATCGCGGATGGGAGCAATATCAGAAGCGGGTCAACGCAATCCTGGAGCGAATTCCGGATGCTCTCCTCAAGTTGCGAAGTGCGCTGCGGACCCGGCTGGAGGGTGACGGCGAGGCGGTTGCCATTACCACGCGCGATGAATCCAGCTCACAGCGCCACGCCCGCCAACTGCTGCATCGCCTGAGCCAGAGCCTGGCGTTCGGGTTGCTGTGCGAAGCTGCCGCGGATGAGCACCGCCGGGGCGACTCCTCGCAGGCGCACAGCGCGTGGCGGTATTTTGAGGATATCGAGCCGCGTGCTTTCGCGGTGGAAGATGAGACTGCGCGACAGGGCGTTCTGGAATTGCTGGACGGAGAAGTTGTGCCCGCGCAGAAAGACGGGTAGTGCTGGATTCTGCGTGTGTCATCCGTGTTAAAGACTTGAAAGGGCACGGCTTCAGCCGTGCCGTAAATGCGGGTTGTGATCAGGGCTTTAATAGCCGCTGAGGGACTTCGCCGTACGACGGAATACGACATCCCTCAGGGGCTGAAGCCCTCCTCTCCCGCCGCGGTTGACGGCACGGCTGAAAGCCGTGCCCTTTCAAACAAAGCGTTCCATTCGCAGCCTGTAAAAGCCACTCCCACTCATTCGGCACCGACGTCGAACCTTGTCAGTCCGCTTGCATCGGGACCGCCGCCTGCCGTTGGCGCGCCGCTTTGATCTCATCCCAACGTACCCACCCGATGTAGAGCACGACCAAAATGTTAATGCCCAGTATCGCCCAATGGAATCCGTTGGGATGGCGCACCAACTTGTAGAGTTCGAACGGCAGGTACACGCATCCGGAGATGATCGCCAGCCACTCGGCCCAGACCCTTTGTCTCCACAAGCCATAACCTTCGGCAAAGCGCAGCACCGCATACACCACGGCAATGGCGACGATCAGCGCCACGCTGGTGTCCGATATCTTATCGGCAGCGTTCAGGAAATCCTGCGCCAGGCGGCGGTCGGGATCGATATGGAGGAAGAACAGAAGATTCGCCGCCACTCCTTCGAAATCCACGTCGCGATGAATCATGGCGACCAGAGCGTAAGCGGCCAGCAGGGCCAGAGCGCCCTTCAAGGCTTCCAACACGGCGACCGTGCGCAATCCACTCTTGTGGGAATGCGGCCGCTTGTTGCCTTCAGCATGTGTCGAAGCGATGCTGTTCATACCCTGAGCGCTTTGACCCCTGCACAGCGTAGCTGATTAAAAGGGAATGTTCCAGGATTGTGCACCATCTTGGGTTGGAAGCTCAAGAACTCAAGCTGGTTTGCAGTGGACGGCGCCTTCTGCGCCGGGTCATTTCTTTCCGCTGGAGCAGTCCATGGTTTGGCCAACCTGGGCCGCGTCCAGCATCTCGGCGACCGTGTTGAACTTGGTCCGGCAGCGTTGGTCCGCTGCACGCGCCAACTCCGCAGCGTCGATGCGCCGCCACGCGGCATGGTCCACCCAGGCGATGCGGCGTTCTTCCAGCAATCGACGCAGCGCGGCAGTTCCTGATCGAGTGCTGTCCGCCACCTCCTGCGCAATTTTCTGCGCGACCTGTTGCGCCTCGGCGCGATTGGTGGGAATGGTCCCTGAGGGACCACGCTTAGCCCATCCCACAACGTAAAGGCCTTCGTTTACTTTGCCGCTGTCATTCGAAAATATGCCCTTCACGGGAACTGCAGTGCTACAACTGCGCGCCTCATATCCGATACAGGTCACGGCGAGTTGTGCGGGCAGCTCGGTTACGTCTCCGTTCGCAGCGCGGAACTGGACGGTACGCAGACCATCGCCTCCAGCGAAAGCGGTTGGCGTCAGGTTGAAATGGAAGTTGATGGTTACGGGCGTGTCACGATCGTCGCCGGCAAAACTCTGGAGTGTCTTCACCACCGCGCTGTCTCCGCCGAGACCCTCGTGATCGACGACAACCGGCCGCGCCCCCCGCAGGGTGCCTAGCTCGGCCAGTTCATGATCGGTAAACTTGGCATCGGCAGCGCTACGACGGCCAATAATGTGAATGGCCTCGATCGGCTGAGCCCGCAGCAGAGACATGACTTCTGGCGATAGATCGGAGCCTGCCAGCTCGGCTTCGCTCTTGGCTAGAATCCGGACGACATCGATGGCAACGTTGCCGTTGCCGATGATGACCGCCGACCGAACAGCGCGCAGCGGCGGCGCGACACAGTCAGGGTGCCCGTTGTACCAGCCGGTGAATGCACTGGAGCCAATGACGCCGGGCAAGTCTTCGCCGGGAATTCCCAACCGCCGATCGTGCGGCGCTCCGGTGGCTAGTACCACAACGTGGTACATCTCCATCAGCTCTGCCAAACGGACATCGCGTCCGACCTCGACATTGCCAAAGAAGCTAACGCGATCGCGCGCCAGTACGCGGTCCAGCACGCGGGCCACCGCCTTCGTACTCTGATGGTCCGGCGCAACACCGTAACGAATGAGCCCAAAGGGCACCGGCAGCCGCTCCAGGATGTCAATGGATGCATCCGGCAGCAGCCGCAGCAGGTGGTCGGCTAAGTAGCAGCCCGCCGGACCGCCGCCGATGATAGCAATGTGGAGCATCTTAGGGAATAGTTTCGTTGGAATATAGATTCGTCGTCATGCTCATTTGGCTGCGAATTCACCCAGAGTTCTCAGGCAAAGGGTGGAGTCAATTTTGACGTCTTCCTGCAGCCAGAACAGATGCCCGGCGCCGTAGATAACCAGAATGCGCTCGTCTGGCGAGCCGATCAGCTTCACGATATTGCTCTGGATGCGAATGTTGCGCTGGTACCAGTCAGCCAGAAGGTCGGGGCCGGCGAAGTCGCCATCCTCCCCGAAGCCCGTTAATTGCGTGTAGAAGCCGCTACTTGCAGCGACGGACGCAGGAGAGTTCATGTAGAGCAGCGACTCCAGAACAGTGTGGTTCTTGATGTATGCATCCTCTTCCGCGACCATCTTCTCGGTGGACTTGAAGATCTTCTGTAGCTCGGCTGAGCGATTCTTTGCCTTGGCATAATTCATCACCCGCTGCATGGGAAATTCGCCGTCCACGTCCACGGGATACAGCTCCTTATGGCCCAAACGTTTTGCCAGCCGAAAACCTATCTGCTCGGTCTCGTTCTGTGAAAGTTCATGTTTGCCCGCGAGGTAATCCTGATATGCCGCGGGAAGCTTCTTGCTGTAGGGGTCAGCCTCAATCGCAATCTTGGTAGGCGCAAACTTGGCCAGCACCTCGGCGAGCTGCTCCAATTCCTGCTGCCGCTTGGGAGCCCGTACATCGTCAACCTGCGTGTTGTAAATGTCGTGCCCAGGATTGGACATGTGGTAGGTGCCGAGCACTAGGATTTGCGGCTTTCCGGCGCAGTCATTTCCTGCCCACGATGCGATCGAGCAGCAGAAAACGATGACACTAACGCGAGCGATCCATCGAAAGCCCATAGGGAACCTCCGGTACCGAAGCCTTGTACGACAGAAACACCGTCAAAGTTCACTGCAGTCGTACGTACTCGTAATCCACCGGATTGTTGTTGATGCCGCGGTCCGGAGGCGCGATCCACGCCGCCATCTTGCCCTGCTCGTGCACGCCATGCATCAGGCTCATGATGTAAGCCTGGTCGCTTTCGCTGGGTAGCCAGTCGCCAATGCACGCGTCGAATTCTTCCCGCGAGATTGGCCGCCCGCCGGTATCGGTGGGCACGCCTGCCCAGGCCCCGATGTTGCGGCGGAAGCGCGTGCTAGGCAGCGACAGCCGTATCGAGTAGCCTGCCTTTTCGATCAGCCGGTTCCAGCGCTTCACCCCGAGGTCGCAGTCGGTGACATACGAGCCGCGCGTGACTTCGTTCATGGCATTGCGCATGGGAATCTGCTCAGATTTGACGCCGCCCGCGCCATCGGGCAGCGCCAGCGAAAAGCTCTGCTCGATGGCAAGGTGATCTTCATACCGGCCCTCATCGGGACGGCCCTTCAGCCCGTTGGCGAAGTACGACGCCGCGTTCGACGACCTCTCCGAGCCGAACAGATCGAGCGAGGAACTGAACCAGAAATTCAGATACTTCTGCACCGTCGGCAGGTCGATGGCGCCCGCGTTGCGAATGGCCTGCGGGTCTTCCGTGCCCAGCTCCTTCATCACTTCCAGCGAGCGCCTGACCACGCGATTGATGCCGGTGTCGCCCACGAACATGTGGTGCGCTTCCTCGGTCAGCATGAACGAGCAGGTGCGGGCCAGCGGATCGAAGCTCGATTCGGCCAGCGACTTCAGCTGGAACTTGCCGTCGCGATCGGTGAAGTAGGTGAACATGAAGAAACTGAGCCAGTCGCGAATCGGCTCGTTGAAGGTCCCCAGAATGCGCGGCTTGTTGGCGTCGCCGGAGTGGCGTTCCAGCAATTCCTCCGCTTCCTCGCGGCCATCGCGCCCAAAGTAAGCGTGCAGCAGGTACACCATGGCCCACAGATGGCGGCCTTCCTCGACATTCACCTGGAACAAATTGCGCAGGTCGTAGAGCGAGGGCGCGGTGTGCCCGAGCATGCGCTGCTGCTCGACCGACGCCGGTTCGGTGTCACCCTGAGTGACAATCAGGCGCCGCAGAATGGAACGGTATTCGCCGGGGATCTGCTGCCAGACTTCCTGTCCGTGGAAATCGCCGAAGCCGATTTTGCGCTCCGGGTCGCGGTCGGCGAGGAAGATACCCCAGCGATAATCGGGCATGCGCACGAAGCCGTATGTCGCCCACCCCTTCGCGTCCACCGAGGTTGCGGTGCGCAGATACACGTCGGCCACCTGGAAGTCGCGCGGTCCAAGTTCCTGCCACCAGTTGAGGAATTCGGGCTGCCAGTGTTCCAGCGCGCGCTGCAGTGTGCGATTAGAGCCGAGATCGACATTGTTCGGAATGCGGTCCTGATAATTGATCGACATTACACTCTCTCCCACGTGAAACGCGCCTTCGAGCCGGTGCCGAAGAGCTTGAGTGCGCCATGCTCGCCGGTCGAGTTCGGGCGGATGAATACCCAGTTCTGCCACGCCGACAGACGGCCGAAGACTTTGGTCTCCAGGGTTTCCGCGCCGGGGAAACGCAGGCTGGCTTCCAGCCCGGTAAGCGCGTCGGGCGAGAGCGCGACCCGCTCTTCGATGGCGACGCGAACTTCGTCTTCCCAGTCGAGATCGTCGGGCGCAACTGTGATGAGTCCAGCCGCCAAAGCTTCTTCCGGACCCAGCAACTTGCCCTTGACTTCCACCGCGGCGGCCATGAAGTGTGCACTGCCGGCGAATCGAGTTTCGAGACGGCTGCGGCCGTTGACCGCAGGAAGCAAACCGAAGTTCAGCTCATCGACTGCAATCTTCGGCGCGTCGCCTTCTTCCGTAGGCAGCGCCAGCATGTAACTGCGATCGGCGGCCAGCGCCAGCTCGAACAGCATACCGGCAAAACAGGAGCCGGGTTCGATGACGGCGTACAGGCTGCGCGACGAGACATCGAGCCGCGCCAGGGTGCGGCGCAGCAGGCCGATGGTCTCGCGCACCAGCCAGTCGTTGCGGTGTTCGAGCATCACCTCGTCCGACATCAGCACCGCTTGCGGGCTGCCCGCCGTCTTCAGCAGCAGCAGCCCAAGCTCCAGTTCGTTCGTCCGCAACATCAGGATGGCATCGTCGAGTTCGCGCGCCATTGCCAGCGGCCACCATTGGTCTCCGGCGGCGTGAATCGCCTCCACCGTTCCCGGCTGATCGCCTTGCGGAGCGCGCACAGTGAGCGTTGCAGTCCGCGCGGCGCGATCGAAGGTGACATCGACATACTTGTAGTGATAACCGTCATCATCAATGCGACGGTCGAGGGGACTGAGCTTGATGCCTTTCGCCGCAGCCGGCCGCGTCGAATCGTTCACTAACGCTTGTGCGCGCGTCCGCACCAGTTCCTGAAACTTGGCGGGAACTGCGATGTCATCCACCAGCCCCCATTCTTTGGCGCGATCGGCCTTCACGCCGTCCGGATTGGTGCAGAACATGTCGGCAAGATCGCGGCGAACTTTGCGCTTGTCGACCACACGGGTGAGGCCACCTGTACCCGGCAGCACGCCCAGCAGCGGGACTTCGGGCAGGCTGATGGCGCTGGAGCGGTCGTCGATCAGCAGCACCTCGTCGCAGGCCAGCGCCAGTTCGTAGCCGCCGCCGGCGCAGGTGCCGTTGATGGCGGCAAGAAAGTTCAGGCCATCGTGACGGCTGGAATCTTCCATGCCGTTGCGCGTCTCGTTGGTGAACTTGCAGAAGTTCACCTTCCACGCGTGCGACGACGTGCCCAGCATGTAGATGTTGGCGCCGGCGCAGAACATGCGCTCGCGCGCGCTGGTCAGCACAACGCAGGCCACTTCGGGATGCTCGAAGCGAATGCGCTGCAGAATGTCGTGCAGCTCGATGTCGACTCCCAGATCGTAGGAGTTGAGCTTCAGCTTATAGCCGGGCTTGAGGCCGCAATCTTCGTTGACGTCCATGGCCAGCGTGGCTACACGGCCATCGACGGTCAGCCGCCAGTGGCGGTACTCTCCCGGAGCCACGTCGAAGGTGACCAGCTCTTTTTCATTTACAGTTGGCATGTCAGGTGGAACGCTCCTCAAAGGTGCGCCAGACGTGGCGCGTTCAAATCCCCACTGGATACATCAATTATAGTTAATAAGGCTGGCTGAGGAGACGCAAGGATGGGGTTGGACATCAGAATCCTGGTCGGAACCATGACCGGGACCGCCGAGATGGTGGCGCAAGAGGTGCAACAGGCACTCGAAGGCGCCGGCCACCAGGCGACCATTCAGGTGATGGATGGACTCGATGCCAGCGTCTTTCAGGGCGGCGGGACCTTCCTGATTTGTACCTCGACCTACGGCGCCGGCGACGTGCCGGACAACGCGCAGTCGCTGTTCAACAGCCTGGAGAGCGAGCGGCCCAACCTCACTGGGGTGACGTATGGCGTCATCGCGCTCGGCGACCGTACCTACAAGGATACGTACTGCCACGGCGGCATCCGCTTCGACAAGCTGCTGACCGAGCTCGGGGCCCGCCGCGCCGGCGAGATCCTGACCCACGATGCCAGCTCGGGCACGCTGCCGGAAGAAGTCGCGGCGCAGTGGATCGTGCCCTGGGTCGAGCAGCACCTCACACCTTCATCGGAGATTGCATGAATATGCCTACAGCAGTGGAAAATCAGATTGCGTCGGACGCCAAGGTGCTTCAGAGCTACCTGGGCGGGAAGTGGCAGGCGGGCGCGGAACAAGGCGCTGCGCTGGTGAATCCGTGCGACGGCATCGCGCTGGCTTGGGCAAGTTCCAAAGGATTGGACTTGAAGGCGGCGCTCGAGTACTCCCGCAATGTGGGAGGTCCCGAGCTACGCAAGCTGAGCTACGCGCAGCGCGCGGAACTGCTGGGAAAAATCGCCGAGACACTCTCAGCGCGGCGAGAAGACTGGTTCGAGATATCGCGCAAAAATTCCGGCAACACCAAGGCCGACGCGGCCATTGACGTCGATGGCTCGATTGGCACTCTGAAGTATTTCGCCAAAATTGGCGGCAAGCTGGGCGACGCACACATGTTGCGTGACGGATCTCCCATGCGCCTGGCGCGCGACGCGAACTTTCAGGGACTGCACATCGGTGTGCCGCTCCCGGGCGTGGCCGTGCACATTAACGCTTTCAACTTCCCAGCCTGGGGCTTGTGGGAGAAGGCTGCGGTCAGCCTGCTGGCGGGCGTTCCGGTTCTCGCGAAGCCGGCGACTTCGACCGCGTGGCTGGCACAGGAGATGGTCAGTGCGGTGATCGAGGCGGGAATTCTTCCGCCGGGCAGCCTGTCGATCCTGTGCGGCTCGCCGGGCGATTTGCTCGATCACCTGCGGCTGGGCGACGTAGTTGCTTTCACCGGGTCGGCGGACACGGGGGAGGGAATTCGCCAGCATCCGCGCATTCGCCAGCACAACATTCGCGTCAACATCGAGGCTGACAGTCTGAACGCAGCGCTGCTCGGGCCGGATGCTGCGCCGGGTACACCGGCGTTCGATTTCTTCGTGCGCGAAGTGGTACGCGAGATGACGTTGAAGACGGGCCAGAAGTGTACGGCGATCCGGCGCGTGTTAGTGCCCGCCGAGCACGCAGCCGCCGCGACCGACGCCATCGCTGCGGCACTGAGCAAGGTAGTGGTCGGCAATCCCGCGAATCCCGCGGTAACCATGGGCCCGGTGGTCAACATGGCGCAGCGGAAGTCGGTGGAAGAAGGGATTCGCAGGTTGGCGGAACATGCACAGATGGCGTACTGGCACGATAGTCTCGCGCCCCTGGATGCGAGCGGCGAGCATGGGGCCTTTGTGCCTCCAACCCTGTTGAAGCTGCGCAACGGCGCGGAGGGCGACATCGTTCACGAGATGGAAGTCTTTGGTCCAGTGGCGACGGTCGTTCCGTATCGCGACAAGCAGGACGCCTTCGCACTGGCGCAGCGCGGAGGAGGATCGCTGGCCGCGTCGGTGTTCAGCGGCGATGCTGCGTTTCTAGCCGAAGCCGCGGCGGCGCTCGCAACCACGCACGGCCGAATTTTGCTGGTCGATCCTTCCATCGGCGACAGCCATACCGGACACGGCATCGTCCTGCCGTCGCTGATGCATGGCGGACCGGGGCGCGCAGGTGGTGGCGAGGAGTTGGGCGGCCTGAATGGCCTTTGGTTCTATCATCAGCGGACGGCGGTGCAGGGCCCGGCGGCGGTGCTGTCGGCGCTGGCAGCGCAAGCGGCGGACCCGCGGGCGGAATAAACGAGCGGGTGGGACTTGCTTTGAAAGGGCACGGCTTCAGCCGTGCCGCAGAAGGCGTCTTAATTTCTCGAGCGGGCTTTAGTCCGCGGGGCCCACAACGATGCACGATCAACCCGGCGAACTGGTTGTCGACGGCAAGCGTCTGGAGACACTCTGGATCGCACCAGTGCGCGAGGCGGCCCCGGCGATTGTCATGCTGCACGAAGGGCTCGGCTCCATCGCTCTGTGGAAGAACTTCCCGCACAAGCTGGCCGCCGCCACTGGTTGCAGCGTGCTGGTGTACTCGCGCTATGGGCACGGTGGCTCCGACAAGCTGCTGGAGAAGCGGCCGGTCGAGTTCATGCACCACGAAGGCGAAGTGGTACTGCCGGAGTTGCTGGATAAGCTGAACATCAGCCAACCGATTGTTCTCGGTCACAGCGATGGCGGCTCCATCGCGCTCATTTTCGCCGGCAGGTATCCGGAGCGGCCGCGGGCGCTGATTCTGGAAGCGCCGCACCTGTTCGTCGAGGACCTGAGCGTGGCCAGCATCGCTTTCGCCAAGGACCAATTCCAGACGACCAGCCTGCGCTCCAATCTCGCCCGCTATCACAAGCATGTGGATGAAACGTTCTGGGGATGGAACGATATCTGGCTCGATCCGCGGTTTCGGTCATGGAACATCGAATCGTATTTGCCGGCGATCCGCTGTCCCATGCTGTGCATTCAGGGCGAAGAGGATGAGTACGGCACCATCGCGCAAGTGAAGGCGATCGAGGCGCAGGTGCCGGGAACGGAGGTTGTGATGCTGGCGAATTGCAGGCACTCGCCGCATCACGACCAGCCGGAAGCGACGTTGCAGCGGATGGTAGAGTTTGTTCGTGAGGTAGAGGCCGAGAAGGCGACCGGTATTTCAGGCCAAGAAACCAGCAGGTCCCTCCACTCGGGCTGAAGCCCTCAGTCGGGATGACAGCGATGACTTTGAAAGCGTACGGCGGCAGTAGTGCCCGGATACAAGGCGGCTGGCGCTAATTGTGGTATCGCCTCCGCCCCAGTCCCGCTTTGCGGGATGGACGCTATGACAGCCCAGCGTGCAGCGCCCGCTTTTGGCGCGGAACGCTGGGTAGGCATCTCAGCAGAGCGAGTCCCCCGGGGACGGCACAGCTTGTCGAGCGGGGAGCAAAGATTGACGCCCCGATTACGCTTGCGCCTCTGGCGAAAAGCGAATAGCGACTACCGAAAGGCGACACATGTCTGACTGGGTACACACATTCAAAGGCGCGGTACTGGCGTCGGAATACGATTTTGCCAGCCACATGAACTCGCGCATGTACGTTTCGCGCTTCGACCAGGCGACGTGGTTTCTGCTGCACGCCATCGGAGTCACGCCGGCATCGATGAAGCAGAAGAACCAGCGCATCGCCATCGTGCGGCAGAACTACCAGTTCCTGGAAGAGCTGCGCGGCGGCGAACTGGTGGAGATCAAGAGCGGCTTCCTCACCATCGGCGAAAAATACTTTCGCTTCCTGCACCAGATGTACAACGACGAGACCGGCAACATGGTGGCGACGTGCGATTGCGTTGCCGTGCAAGCCAGCCTGGAGACCGGTAAGAGTGTACCCATGACCGCGGCGCTGCAGGAGAAAGCGAAGCAGCACCTGGTATCGGCCAACGTGCCGCTGGATTCCGAAATCGGCTGAACAGGCTGCGGACAAAATCTTCGTGAACGCGAGGATTCGGGTAGTGCGGCGCTTCAGCGCCGCGTCAAGGGGCTGTCAAGGA
>Ga0265313_10003161_pt1 | contig 13597 bp, 10 predicted proteins | sample 4123metaG_FD_203122 | JGI IMG/M metagenome (GOLD analysis project Ga0265313, IMG submission 203122) | Rhizosphere microbial communities from Carex aquatilis grown in University of Washington, Seatle, WA, United States - 4-1-23 metaG | ecosystem: Host-associated > Plants > Roots > Rhizosphere >...
CATCAACGAGCCCACGGCGGCAGCGCTGGCGTACGGTCTCGACAAGAAAGACGCGGAACGCATCGCCATCTACGATCTCGGCGGCGGCACGTTCGACGTCTCGATCCTCGAGATTCGAGACGGAGTCTTCAGCGTCAAATCGACGAACGGTGACACGCACCTGGGCGGGGAAGACTTCGATCGCCGGATCCTCGATAGCATTGCCGATCAATTCCTGAAGGAGCACGAGATCGACCTTCGGGCGGACAAGGTCGCGCTGCAGCGGCTGAAAGAGGCCGCGGAGAAGGCCAAACACGAGCTGTCTTCATCTCTCGAGACCGACATCAATCTGCCTTTCATTGCGCAGAGCTCGGGCGGAGAGCCGCTGCACGTCGTCAAGACGATGACCCGCACGGAGCTCGAAATGCTCACGTTCGATCTCGTCGAGAAAACGTTGGAGCCCTGTCAGAGAGCGCTCAGCGACGCGAAACTGACGCCTTCCGACATCCACAGCGTCATCCTGGTCGGCGGCATGACGCGAATGCCCGCCGTGCAGAAGGTGGTCAAGCAGCTATTCGGCAAAGACGCCCACAAAGGCGTCAATCCCGACGAAGTCGTCGCTGCGGGAGCGGCTCTGCAAGGGGCCGCGCTGGGCAACGACCAGGTCGAGGTGCTGCTGCTCGACGTGACTCCCCTGTCGCTCGGCGTCGAGACCGGAGGCGGGGTGTTCACAGTGCTCATTCCTCGCAATACGACCGTGCCCACGGAGAAAAGCGAAGTCTTCACGACAAGCGTGGACAACCAAACGTTCGTCCCGGTTCACGTCCTGCAAGGCGAGCGGAGAATGTCTGCCGACAACCGCAGCTTGGCGCGGTTCGAGCTAACCGGTATCCCCCCGGCGCCACGAGGGGTCCCCAAGATTCAGGTCGCGTTCCGCATCGACGCAGACGGCATCGTCAGCGTGGAGGCAAAAGACCTAGGGACGGGAAAGGGGCAATCGGTCAAAGTCAGGCCGACGAGCGGTCTGTCGCAGGAGGAAGTCGACGGGCTGGTTCGGGACGCAGACCGGTTCAAACTGGCCGACGAGATTCGGCGCGAGTTGGCGGAGATGCGCAATCAGGCCGAGACCCTACTCTACACTACCGAAGCGGCGCTCGACGGATACGCCGACCTCGTCGAGGCCAAGATGCTCGACGACACGAGCGTCCTCGCTCGCGAGCTGCGGCAGCTACTCGAATCGCGTGCGGACGTGGCCCAAATACGCGACGCGTATCAGAAGCTCGAAGCCATAACCTTTTCCATCGCCGAAAAGATGTACGGCGGCGAGGCACATGGCTAACCCGGCGGCTTTCGCCGCCGGGTCGACGGCGCATGGCGACTTGGGCCGGGGGCCACCCCTCCACGCTCACCGCAGACGTTCCTTCGTGAGCTACTGAATGAGATCCTTGAGGGCCTTCAGCGCAGTCGCACGAACCTTCTTCTGAGCAGGCTTCCCCTTGATCGTGATGGGTTCCTTCGTGAAGGGGTTGATGCCCGGGCGATCCTTGGTCGCTGGCTTCTTGATTGCACGTAGCTTGAGCAGGCCGGGGATCACGAACTCGCCGCTTGGCTTGCGCAGCTCCTTTTTGATCAACTCTGTCAGACCATCGAACACTCGTGCGACGCTCTTTTTGTCGAGCTCGGAAGCCTCGGCGATTTCGGCAATGACTTGCGCCTTCGTCAAACGCTTTGCTGACATGTCGGTTCCTCCTGTCGACTTTGATCGACTGAATTCAGTCTGCCCTTCCCGATATTTGGTAGAGCGCCGAAACGCTTCGGGGGGCCGCTGCAGCCACTAGGGGCTTTCAACGCGAGAACGACTAGCATTCCGATTTCGCATCCCGCAAGGGAAAAACAGCGGGTTTCGGCGATTTTCCCGCCAAATCGTCCGCGCGCACGTGGACGGTCGCAGCTGTGGGCGCGCGCTTGACACCCCGGAGAATCGAGCCTACCGCGCCCTCACCGCGCGACGCGATACGATCAAATCGCCATTGGCAGGTCGCGTCTTGGCTTTGGCCTCCTTCTTCGCTCGCGGGAGTCGCGCTGCGCCAGCCGCCGCGCAGAGGCGCTGGGTCTCGCGAATCATGCGTCGGTCCTTCCGTGGTGTGTCATGGTCCCACCCGAGCAGATGCAAGAGGCCGTGTGCGAGAAGCATTGTCAATTCGGAAGTCAGGTCCGTTCCGCGCTCACCCGCCTGCCGCCGGGCCGTCGGGATACTGACGACGAGGTCGCCGAGGAGGGCACCGGCGTGACCGCCGTACTCCCCCTCTCGCTGAGCGAACGCGAGGACGTCGGTAGGTCGGTTCTTCTTACGATACGTTCGGTTCAATCGCTTGATTTGATCGTCGTCGGTCAATAGGATTGAAAGCTCCGAGCGTGGCAATTGGAGCGCATCGAGCATCGCCTGCGCCCGCCGTACGACGCGACGAGCCGACAGGCCCGAGTACGGGCCTCCTTCTACGACGATTCGAACCGTCACGCGATCACCGGCGGTACACCCACGACCCATCGACGACGATGCTCGCGGCCCATTTGGAAGGTGCGCCTCGGCCACCACGCGAGTCGCGCGGCGTGTAGAGTGACTGGCTGTGGAGAAAACATGCGGGGTCGTGCCGGCGCTCGACGCGGCCGAAACAATCGGCCCCGTACTAGACGACCTCCGGGCTCGTCTGCAAGTCCCGCTCATCGTCGTGGACGATGGATCGGGCGACGCGACGGCTGACGTGGCGAGGCAGCGGGGTGCGACCCTCGTACGACACGAGTTCAATCGCGGGAAGGGAGCTGCCATACGCTCCGGCCTACTCGAGGCGGCGCGGCTCGGATTCGACCGGGTAGTCACTGTGGACGCTGACGGGCAGCACCCGGGCCACTCCGCCCGTGCCGTCCTCGAGGGGAGCGACGATCCGCGCGCGCTCGTTCTTGGTGTTCGCGACCTGGTCCGCGACCGTGCCCCCGGCTCGAACCGCTTCGGCAATGGCGTATCCAACTTCTTCCTTTCCTTGTTCGCGCAGAGGACGTTACGCGACACCCAGTGCGGCCTGCGCCGCTATCCGGTGGCGGAAACGCTTGCCCTCGGAACCCGCGCACACGGATACGCCTTCGAGGCCGAAGTCATCTTGCGCGCGATCGCGTCGAACCTACCCATCGTCGAGGTGCCTGTTCGCGTCCTTTATCAGACGGAAGGGCCGCCGCGATCGCACTTCCGAAATGTCCGGGATCCCGCTCGAATCGTCACCGCCGTAGTGAGAACCGTGGTTGAATTGCGTCTCGACCGAAAAGGATGAGAGTGTAGGCGACCGCGAGTTTCTCACCGAGGAGACCGGCATGGGTCGATTCAGGGGCACGCTCGAACGCGCGGTGGCCCTCGCGGGTTTGCTGGTGCTCTTTCTGGCCGCCCTGCACGCGGTGGTCGCCGCCGCGACCGGCTTGGAGCCGCCACGCGTGGAGATTCCGGCGCGAGGTTCGAGCCGATCATGGGCGAGATTCCGAGCGGGTCTTCGCGAGGTTTATTTGGAGGGCTCACCCGAAGCGATCGGATCCGCGGAGTCGTACCTCCTGCGCGATCAAATGATCGCCGACGAGTCGCGTCTTTGGGACGACTACCGGCTCTTCGTTCCGCTCTGGATCGCGCGTGTCGGGATTCAAGACGCCAGCCGCATTCGGTATCGTCACCTCGACAGGGCAATTCCAGAGGCCCGGCGGCGCGAGCTCGCGGCGCAGTCGCTCGCTTTCGAGCCCGACCCGTTCAGCCGGCGAATGCCCACCTACCATCGAATGATCTTCCTACACGCACTCTACGACATCGCTCTCTCGTTCGAGCACTCGCCGCTGATCGGCTGCTCGACCTTTGCGCTGGGGCCGCCGATGACGTCGGACGGGCACGCGCTCGTTGCGCGGGCGTTCGACATGGAAACGGACGATGCGCTCGACACCGACAAGGTGGTGTTCTTGGTGCGCGAGGACGGGGCCATTCCCTTTGCGAGCGTGGCGTGGCCCGGATTCGTCGGCGTGGTCACGGGCATGAACCTCGAAGGTGTGTTCGTCGCGGTACACGGCGCTCGAGCCGGAGAGCCGCGCGCCGAGGGGATGCCGATCGCCTTTTCGCTTCGAGAAGTTCTCGAGCGCGCGCACGACACGAAACAAGCCGTGGATATTCTGCGAAGTCACGACGTCATGGTCTCCCATCTCGTTTTTGTTGCGGACGGCCAGGGTCATTTCGCCGTGGTCGAGCGCTCGCCCGGCGTGCCGGCCTACATGCACGCGACCGAGGGGACTGGCGCTCTCACGAACGAATTCGCGGGACCGCTGGCGAGCGATCCGAAGAATGTCGGGGTGCGCCAGAGTACGACGAGCGCTGCCCGCGCAACGCGAATCGAACAGCTCCTCACTCGCATCCCGGAGCGCAGCGCCTCCGCGCGGACAGCGCTCGATGCGCTGCGCGACCACCAATGCGCAGACGACGAACGCTGCGAGCTCGGCGATCGCCGTTCCATCGACGCGCTCATCGCGACGCACGGGGTCGTCGCGGACACGACCGCGGCGATGCTCTGGGTCGGTACGGGCCCGCATCTCTCGGGAAAGTTCGTCGGCATCGACCTGCGCGCCGTGTTTGCGGCGGCGCGCGACCCTTCGAGCGATCCGGATCCCGAGACGATGCCGGAGGATCCCATCTTGGACGACGGCCGCTACGAAAAGGCAAAAGAGCGCGTCGCCCGGGCAATCCGATGACAATCGGCCGCCGGCAGTTCGCGGTAGGCGCGGGGATGCTTCTCGGGACTCGCCGCGCGCGCGCCGACGCGGGGGATCTGTTCGCGCGGATCGCCCGTGCCCGCGAGCACATGCGGACGCTGGAGGGGCCCTTCGAGCAGGTGCGGACCATCGGGCTGCTGGCGACCGACGTCCGATCGCGCGGGAGGCTCGCCCTCGTGCGCCCCGATCGCCTGCGCTGGGAGCTGGACCCACCCGACGACGTGACCTTCTGGGTCGGCCCGGAGGGACTCGCGTTCAAGAGCGCACACGGACGGGGAGCCGTTCGCAACGCTGGCGCGGGGATAGGGGTCGCTCTGGCGGACCTTCGCACGCTGCTGGGAGGGGATCTCACCGGGTTGCGAGCGCGATGGGAGTTGCAGGTCACGAGAGACGACGCCGCGGGTGCGGAGTTCGAGGCCACTCCGCGCCCGGGGGCGATCGAGCACCTGCAACGCATTCGGTTCTCCCTTGATCCTGATTTGGCGCGCCCCACGCACGTACTCCTCGTCGAGGGCCCGCGCGATCGGACGCGCATCGACTTCGGGACACTGGCCGTCAACGGGATCGTCGACGATGCGCGCATGCGTCCGCCGACCTGACCGGGTATCCTCGACCTCCCCATGCCGGCCGACCCACCCAAGATGCGGCTGCTCCGCCTGCTCCGCCGCGCCCCCAAAGGCGTCCGCGCCTCCGCCGATCGGGCCACCCCCGAGCTTAGCGCCTTGTGGAGCGCGTACGAGCGTGCGCTCGTGCGGGCTCGGGACGCGGGCGCGGCGGCCCAGCGAATCGCCGCGAGCAGCGCGAGGCAGCGGGGGGCCATCGACGGCGTCGCGGACCGAATGCGCGCCATCTCCTCGCGGGCCGCGGAAGTGCAAACCGGCTTTGCCCGCGTGATCGACGCGTTCGAGAGCCTCGGCCTCGTCGCCCTCAACGCGGGGCTCGAGGGGGCGCGCCGAGGCGAGACCGACGGACGGCAACTCGGGCTGGTCAGCGACGAGGTCCGCTCGCATTCGGCGCGCGGAGCTGAGGCCGCTCGCCAGCTGGCGTCGGGGCTCTCGCAGCTGATCGCCGAATTGGTTCCGCTCGACTCCAATCTTGCACAGGCGCAAGGCGTGGTCGCCGAAGTGACGCAAGACTCGGCGCGTGCGCTCGGCGCCGCGAGCGACGCGGAGTCCGCAGTCACCGATATCGGCGAGCGGGTGAAGAGAGCCACGGGGAGCGACCCGGAGACGATACGCGCCATCGCCGAGGCGAGCGATCGGGCGAGGAGTCTCGTGACCGCGCTCGGTGCACTGAGCGGCAAAGTCCCGCGCGCCCTCTTGGCGGCGGCCCTGCGCCCGGCGATCGAACCGCTCGCGCACCTCCTTGCGGAGGAGCAGCAAGACCAGGAGGGGGGAAGCGATTGAGCTCGCGCTCGACGGACTCGGACCCCGAGCTGACCAAGCTCCTTCTGGAAGAGCTCAAGCGGCACCTCTTGACCCTGGAGGGTCAACCTGCGAGCAGCGTGGAGGCACAGCGAGCGGTGCACGCGATCAAAGGAAGCGCCGGCTTGGCCGGCGAACCGGAGCTCGCCGCCACCCTCGAACGGCTGCACCGGCGGATGAACGAGGGCGACGAAACGGCGCTGGGCGAGGCCGCTGCCCTCGTCCGCACGGCCATCGAAAGACTCTCCGCGGGCGAAACCGCGGTCGTGGCGCGCTGGCCCGTTCCTCCCGACGACCTCACGGCGGGCCCGATCGACCCGCTCGTGCGGACCCAATACGCGGCGGAGGTCTCGGATCGACTGGCGCGCATCGACGAGGCGCTGGCCACGGGCCATGATCTCATCGAAGCCGCACACGTCATCTATCGCCATCTCCACACGATGAAGGGGGCGGCGAGCGCGGTCGGCGACGAACCGATGACCTGGTTTTGTCACGGCCTTGAGGACAGCCTGAACGCCGCGAGCAGCGAGGACGCCGCGCGCGCGGCCATCCAAGACGTCGCCAGGTGGCGCGTCGTCTTGGGGTGGCTGCTCGACGAACCGATGACAGCACTCGCCAACTTGCGCGGGGTCGCTCGTCCGTCCAAGACACCAGGCGCCCGCGTCGTCAGCGCCGCTTCGGTCCGACCGATGGATTCGGAAGCGCCGCGCTCGTTCGAAGAGGGGGGCCCCACGATCCGCGTCGCCGCAGCGAACGTCGATCGCCTTCTCGAACGCTTCGATTCAATCGACCTCGTGCGAGAGGGGATTTCTTCCCGCGCCGAGCGCACGCGCGAGACGGCAGCGGCTTTGCGCGACTTGCGCTCTTCCCTGGTCGAGGCGTTGCGACTCATCGGTCCGGCGCGACCTTGGGGAGCGCCGGCCGCCGCGCTTCGGCGAATCGAACGAGTCGCGGGCTCGCTCGATACGCTCGGCGAGGACTTCGATCTCGCATCGTCGCGTCTCCATACGGTCGGGCAGGCTTTGCGCGACGAAATCGCGGACGCGAAGAAGCAGCTGTCGACGATGCGCCAGACCACCGTCGGGCGCATCTTTTCTCGATTGACGACAGCAATAGAGTCCGAGGCGAGGCGCGACGCGCGCGCGATCATCGTGCGGACGCGCGGCGCCGACGAGACGATCGATCGGCGGATGGCCGAACACCTGGTCGAGCCGTGCCTGCAGCTCGTGCGCAACGCGGTCGCCCATGGAAGCGAACCCCCCGAGCTTCGCGTGGCGCTGGGGAAGCCAGCGAGCGGGACCATTTCGCTGGCCGCGCGCAAGGCGGGGAACCGCCTCAGCATCACGATTTCGGACGACGGTGCGGGGGTCGACTTCGCCGACGTACGCGCGCGCGCAGTGCTCGCGGGTTTAATCACCCCCGCCATCGCCGACGCGGCGGATGACGACACGCTGCTGTCTCTCCTCTTCGTCCCGGGATTCTCGACGCGAGAATCGAGCGATCTCCTGGCCGGGCGGGGAATCGGCCTCGAGATCGCGCGCCGAGCGGCGCACGGCATGGGCGGGGCGATCCGGCTTTCGAGCCGAATGGGCGAGGGCTTCAGCGCGCGAATCGACGTGCCAATCGACGGCGGCCTCGTGACCGTACTCTGGGTCGTCGCCGGCGAGAGCGAGTTCGCGTTCCCTGCGGCGAACGTGCGTTGCGTCCGAAAAAATGAAGGACCGGACGCCGCTCGAGTACCCCATCTCCTCGCTTGTTTCGACGTCGCGGCGAGCACGCACGGGCACTTCGCCTTGGACCTGGACCTTCAAGCGGATGACGAGCCTCAGCCACCGTTCGCGATAGCCGTCGACGCGGTCAAGGGCACCGAAGAGCTCTTGGTCCGGAGGCTGGGAGCGCTCGTCGCCTGCCTCGGGCCTTTCGCGGGCGCCATCGTGCGGGGCGATGGGTCCTTGCGGTTGGCCATTGACCCATGGGCGGTCGCCCCGCGCGCCCGTGCGTTCGCCGCCACCCATTCGAACGGTTCTTCGACCGCCGCTCGCTGACCCCATGCGCTCCAACATCCGGATCGACGAGATGACCGAGTCGGACGTGCCGGCGGTCGCGGCGATCGATCCGCCGGGCGACCAGAAAGAGGGCCCTCTGCGCGACGAGCTGGGCCGATCGTGGTCGAGGACGTGGGTCGCGCGCGCGGGACCCGAGGAAGCGGCCGAGATCGTCGGATTTCTGTCCGCTTGGCACGTAGCGGACGAGCTGCACGTTCTCAACGTCACGACCCGGGTGGACCGGCGCCGACGGGGGATCGGCCGCGCGTTGATGGAAACGGCCGTGGCTTACGGACGCTCGAAGCGGGTGAAGCACGTGCTCCTCGAGGCGCGCCGCTCGAACCACGGGGCCCTCGCCCTCTACCGAAGTTTGGGGTTCTTCGCGACGGGCGTGCGCGATCGGTACTATCCGGACGACGAAGACGCCGTCGAAATGGTGTTGCTCTTCGACCCGAACACCGGCGACGTGATGCGCCGGGAAGACGAGACGAAGCTCTAGCTTCGACGCCGCGATGAACGGCTCGTCGGCCTGGGGTTGGTCGCTCCGGGCGTCGGCGCCGCCGAGGCGCGGAGGCAACCAGGGTGCTACCACCTAGAAGAGGCCGTCGATGAAGCTCGCGCTCTTGGTGTCCACGCTCTTCCTCGTCGCATCTTCGCCCGCCCTCGTGCACGCGCAAGCGGCACACGCCGCGCCCGCGCCGGGCGCGCCACTCGTCGCTGCGCTCGAAGCGGCACGGACGACCGACTACCCGGCCGCCGAGAAAGCGCTGCGAGGCGTCGCGGATGCCGACCGCCCGACCGCGCTCTCTGCCCTCGCGCGAATCCTGCTCGAGCAGGGGCGCTTCGCTGAAGCCGACGCGTACGCGCGGCAAGCCGCGGCGAGCGGCGCCGGGCAGCGGCTGATCGCCCTCGCGCTCCGAGCCGAAGTCCTGGCGGCGCAAGGAAAGGTCGACGAGGCGATCAAGCTCCTCGATCCCGACAAGGACGCGCCGGGAATTGGAGGCCGCCGCGTGCGGCTCGAACTCGGCACGCTCCTCATCCGCGCGGGCCGGCGCGCCGACGCGGAGCCGGTTCTGCTGAAGTTTGCCGACGAATACGGAAACGACGCGATTTCGTCCACCGATGGCGAGGGTCTGGCGATGGTCGGTCGGGCGATGCACCTGCTTCGGCACGTGAAGGACGCCAACCGCGCGTACAACGAGAGCGAACGAGCCGATATGGCCGCGCTCGGAGCCGCGGCGCGCGCGCCCGGCAGCCCAGACTCGCCCATTCACGGCAGTCCGCGCGTGGAAACGCTCCTGTGGCGCGCGGACCTCTACATCGACAACTACGATCCCGGACACGCCGGGGGCGTACTCGCCGAAGCACTGAAGATCGCGCCGCATCGCGCCGACGCGATGGTCATGCTCGCCCGCCTCAAGCTCGAGGAGGCGTTCGACTTCGAGGCCGCGGACGGCTTGGCGCGCGCGGCGCTGGCCGTGAATCCCAAGTGCGCCGGCGCGTACGCCGTGCGCGCCGCCATTGCCCTGCGCGACATGACTCTGGACGCAGCCGACAGGGCGATCGACGCCGGCTTGGCCATCGACCCGGGCGACCTGGAGCTCCTCAGCCAGCGCGCTGCGGCCCGCTTCCTTGCGGACGACAAGGCTGGATTCGAGTCCGCGAAGCGAGCCCTCTTCTCCCGCAATCGAGAGTTCTCGAGCGGCTACGGCATCATCGGCGAATACGCCGAGTGGGAACATCGGTACGACGACGTGGTCGCGATGATGAAACAAGCGACGCTGCTCGACCCGAAAGACCACAAGGCGTGGGCCCAGCTCGGGCTCATGCAGACGCGCTCGGGAAACGAAGTGGATGGGGTGAAGTCTCTCGAGGAGGCTTGGAGGGGGGACCACTTCAACGTCCGCGTCTACAACACGCTGGAGAAGCTGTACGGCCAGTGGATCCCTCAGGAGTACGACAGCGCGCGCGAAGGCATTTTCGAGCTCCGCTACCCGAAAGACGAGCGCCCCCTTCTCGAGCGCTATGTCCCGCGCATGCTGGGCGAAGCCTGGGGCACCATGAAGGCGCACTACATGTTCGCGCCCGCGACCCCGGTCGCCATCGAGATGTACCGCAAGCGGGAGCACTTCAGCGTGCGGACGAGCGGGCTGCCGAACATCGGAATCGAGGGCGTGTGCTTCGGGCATGTCGTCGCGGCGATGAGCCCGAACAGCGAGCCGTTCAACTGGGGCAACGTGATCTGGCACGAATTGGCGCACGTGTTTGCCATCCAACTCTCGAAGAACCACGTCCCACGATGGTTTACCGAGGGGCTGTCGGAGTACGAGACGATGATTCGCCGTCCGGAGTGGCAGCGCGAACTCGATCCGGAGCTCTACCTCGCTCTCAAAAGGAACGCGCTTCCGAGCGCCCTCGAGATGAATCGCGCGTTCACCCACGCCGACGGTGACCTCGACGTCACCGTCGCGTATTACGCGGCCAGTCAGATGCTCGCGTTTACGGCGGAGCAATTCGGCTTCTCGGGAATCACCCGGGCTCTCGAGCTCTGGGGGCAGGGCCGGCGCACGGTCGATGTCATTCGCGAAGCGTTCGGCGTCTCGCCCCCGGACTACGACGCCCGCTTCCGCGCTTGGGAGCTGTCGCGGCTCTCGCGTTACGACGGGCAGTACATGCTCGCGGTGAGACCCGTGTCCCCGGACGAAGCTCACGCCGCGGCGATCGCGAGCCCCAACAGCGCACACGCGCACGTCGTCCTCGCCGTCGCCCTCTTGCACGCCGACAAGGCGGCCGACGCATCGCGCGAGATCGCCGAGGCTCTGCGTATCGATCCGAACGACAAGGATGCTCATTTCATTGCGGCCAAGCTCGCCGCATCCGACAAGGACTCGGCCGCTCAGGCCGGCCATCTTTCCGCCATCAAGCAATCGGGAGGCGACGGATACTCGGTGGAGATCGCGCTCGCCCAGGTTGCGAAGGATCGACACGACAAGGCGCAAGAGCGGACGGCTCTCGAAGCCGCGCACCGATTCGACCCGACGCAGACCGAGCCGCTCCACGAACTCTACGAGCTCGCCAGTGCCGACAAACGGGACGCCGACGCGCTCGCCATTCTGAGCGATATCGCGCGCCTCGATCAGCACGACCGGCGTGCTTACGCGCTCCTTCTAGAAAGGCTGGTTGCGGCGCGGCGTTGGGATGACGCGCGACGGATCGGCGAAGCCGCCATCTTCGTCGATCTGTCGAGCGCGGCCGTGCACGTGGACTACGCGCGGGCTCTCTCGGCGACGGCGGCGCACGAGATGGCCGCGTTCGAGCTCGAGAGCGCCCTTCTCTGCGAAGGCAAGCCGCGCGAAAAGGCTTCCGCTCATGCGCTTTTGGCGCGCGAGCGGCTCTTTCTCGGCAATGCCGCGGCGGCGCGAAAGGAACGCGACGAGGCACTGAGGCTGGACCCCGAAAACGCCGAGGCGCGCGCGCTCCAACTGTAGCGACGGTCGGGGCAAGCCGGACGACCGCCAACTCGCCTGTGTGCGACCGCGCCCGAGGGGGCCCCCTTCCGCGCCTGGTGAGTCGTTAGGACATTGACTCACGCTTCAACACGTTCCGGGTCCGAGCCACACACCCATCGAAGTAGCTGTTCTCACCCGTCAAATGCCGAATCTTGGCATTTGCACACATTTGCATTCCTGCGGTCGAACGAATCGCTACGATTCGTTTGTTGGAACCCCACATTTTGCCGCGGCATATTTTTGCAAATAAGCCACAATGGGAGAGTCATCCGCTTCCTCGTCGAAGCCGGAGGCACGGGAGGCTCGCTCGATGCGCATGCGCAATCTGGGGCACTGGATTCAGCAGTTCACGATCGCGGCCGCGCTGGGCGTCGCGAGCATCTCCTGCGGGAGCGCCGTGAGCAGCAAGTTCACCGGCGGCGCGACCAGCGATGCGTCTGCGGTCGTGCCTTCCGCGGACGGCTCCATGTCGCCGGGGCCGACCGGATCGCTGCTGACCATTCCGGACGCGAGCGGGTGCACGCCCAAGACGTGCGCGGAGCTCGGGTACGACTGCGGAATGAACAGCGACGGATGCGGTAGCGTCCTCGATTGCGGGTCGTGCGCACCGGGACAGACTTGCGGCGGCGGTGGATACAGCGTCTGCGGCACGGCCGGTGGATCCTCCGACGCATCGCTCGGTGAAGCGGGCGCGGTCCCGTGCGTTCCCAGCACCTGCCAAGCGAACGGATACACGTGCGGAAAGAACGGCGACGGATGCGGCGGTATCCTGGACTGCGGTGGCTGCACGGCCCCGGACACCTGCGGGGGGGGCGGATTCAGCAAGTGCGGGTCAGTCGGTGCGAGTTCGGATAGCGGCTCATCGTGCGTTCCGACGACGTGCGCGATGCTCGGCTACGATTGCGGGCCCGCGTCGGATAGCTGCGGCGGCCTCCTCCAGTGCGGTAGCTGTACCGCGCCACAGACCTGCGGCGGCGGCGGCTTCAGCAAGTGCGGTCTGCCGGCCGGCATCGGGCCGGATGGGGGACGGGTCTCGTCTTGCGTGCCGACGAGCTGCGCGGCGCTCGGGTACAGCTGTGGAGCAGCCGCCGACGGCTGTGGCGGGCTTCTTCAGTGCGGCACGTGCACGGCGCCGCAGACCTGCGGGGGCGGCGGGTTCAGTAAGTGCGGATTGCCGCCGGGGATCGCCCCGGACGGCGGGCCGATCTTCTCGTGCAAGCCGACGACGTGCGCCGATCTCGGATACGCGTGCGGCCCGGCAAGCGATGGGTGTGGAGCGCTCCTTCAGTGCGGCACGTGCGCCGCGCCGGAAGTGTGCGGAGCCGGCGGCTTCAACAAGTGCGGGTTGCCCGCAGGCGTCGGCTCCGACGGCGGCAGCGTCAGCCTTTGTGTCCCCTCTACTTGCCAGTCCCAGGGCATCAGCTGCGGGCCTGCAGGCGACGGGTGCGGCGCTCTGCTCTCGTGCGGAACGTGCAACGCGCCGCAATCGTGCGGCGGCGGCGGAGTTCCCGGCCAGTGCGGCTGCCAGGGTCTTTGCCAGCAGCTCGCGGCATGCGACGCAGGCGCGGTGACGACCGTCACGGGAACCGTGAGAGCCGGCCACTCGGCCTGGACGGGATTGGCCGCCGACCCCGTACCCAACGTCCTCGTTTACGTGCCGGAGGCTGGGTCCAGCGGCCTTCAGCCGTTCACGCGTGGCGCCGCGTGCCGTCAATGCGGCGCCGATGTCTCGGGGAATCCACTGGTGTCGACCTACACGCAATTCGACGGGACCTTCACGCTGACCGGCGTGCCTGCCGGAGACAACATCCCTGTCGTCATCCAGCTCGGACGATGGCGCCGGCTGTTCCAA
>Ga0265313_10003162_pt1 | contig 13594 bp, 18 predicted proteins | sample 4123metaG_FD_203122 | JGI IMG/M metagenome (GOLD analysis project Ga0265313, IMG submission 203122) | Rhizosphere microbial communities from Carex aquatilis grown in University of Washington, Seatle, WA, United States - 4-1-23 metaG | ecosystem: Host-associated > Plants > Roots > Rhizosphere >...
GCATGCCGCAAGGCATGCCTCTTTTGCGGAGCAACACTAACCGGCGAGTGCAAATGCACTCGCCAGAAAATCTAGGGAGGAACCATGAAAGAAAAAAGAAAGGCTGCGGTAATCATCGCAGACACCGGGTTCTCCGCGGATTCGCTGGCGGGTGCCAAGCGTGTTCTCGGAGTCTATGACCTGGTCAAGCGCCGATGCGTAATCGGCGACTCGGACGGGAGCGATGCCACCGACCTCGGTGCCTTTGCCGGCGACCCTAGCGAGCACGGAAGTTTCGTGCTCAAGGCGACCCTGGCTGAGGATGCCGATGTGCCGCTGGTGCTCATCCGTTCACACGACCCGGAAGCGGGCATCATCCGTACTGGCTGGCAAGACGGAAAGCCGGCTCAAGACGGATGGACGGAAGCCTACCTGTGGGCGGTGCGTTTGTGCCAACTGCATGGTCTGGCTTCCGTTGCCAATTTCTCATTCGGGCGAGTCTTCCACGCTGCCGACGGCACGGGCTGGGATGCGTTCCAGTTCGCCAAGGTGGTAGGGGCGGGCAAGCCCGGACACGTCATCGTCGCCGCCGCCGGACCGGGCGACGGACGAGCCGCACATGGTCGATTCAGCGCCGCCCTCAACACGGCGACTGTGGTCGGTGTGCGGCAAGAAGAAACCACCAGCTACAACTTCTGGACGAAGGTCGCCTCCGGGTCTGATGAAGACCAGCAGGATGACTGGATTCTGGAGGTCTGGCGTCAGGGACAGCTGGTGTTTCGGCAGGATGGTGCGTACGTTCCGGTCAATTTTTGGAACGGCCGCAAGCAGGTTCAGTTCAGCCTCGAGGGCGAGGGCAACCTCTCTCTTGTGGTGCGGCTGAAGGACGGCTCTTCCGGTGAGCGCGGCTTCGAATGCTGGCTGGCGACGGGCAACGCTCGTTTCCTCGACCACATCGATGACACGTATATCGTGGAGCCGGCTGCTCTGCCGTCGGTGATTGCGGTCGGCCTCAAAGCCGGCAACTACTCATCGGCGCAACGACTGCCCGGTCACAAACCTGATGTCCTCATCGACGGCGGAGGACCAATCAGTTTCCGTTTGCCTGAAGTCGTCGGTAAAGTGCGTCGGATTCTGGAAGACAACCCCAACCTGGATGCTCTCCAGGTGAAGGCTCTGCTCGGAAAGTATCCGGTACTTAGCTAGTCACCACGTGACCCGGCACGCCGCCTGTGGGCGTGCCGGCGAGCGGATGAAACTGAACTCGAAAGGACCCGGTTTAGTACAGAGTAACCGGCGTTTGGGTGGATCATGTTAATTACGAAGCAGCGCAAAACGTGGGCGGTGATGTTCATCCTGCTTGCGTGCCTGGCTGTTCTAAACTTCACGGACGGACTGCAAAGGGACGAACCGGCCGTATACGACGCCTTCATGCAAGTCTTCGGATTCAACCCCCTGGGCTTGACTGCGGCGTTGGACAACCACGATTTCGGCGGGATTCTTCTTGCCGGAATGCAAACCATCACCTACCAGTTCGTGCATATGAGCTTGCTGCACTTCACCATGAACGTCTACTTCCTTGCCTTGCTGGGCATGCGGGTGGAGCGTTACCTGGGAGGACTTTGCCTGGTCGCTTTCTACCTGGCGGCAGGCATTGTCGGTGCGCTGGCCACGTGGGTGATGAACTTCGAAAGTGCAGTGCCCATGATTGGTGCATCCGGTGCGATTGCCGGCTGCATCGGAGGTTATGCCGCTCTGGTCATTCACGACCGGCGCCGGCGTGACTATCTGGGTTGGCTTGGCCTCCTGGTTGTGGGGAAATTTCTCTTCGACCAGTTCGCCATGGCCAGTGGTTTTTACCCATCCGGGGATGGCACCGTCACAATCGCAGTTGGCGCTCATTTAGCCGGATTCGCATTCGGCTATCTGGTGCTCTACCTGACCATTCGCCGCAACCGCAGACCGGTGATCACGCCGGTCCGCATCGAGCCCGACTTCTTTGCCGGGCAAAACTGAAGGAGGACCTGTTTATGACGAAGGAAATCCGCTTCCTGACGGTCGCCGAAGTGGTGGCCGTTCAGGAAGAGCAACTCGACAAGTACAAGGGAGGCGTGCCGGGCATTCGCGACAGAGGCCAGCTGGCTGCTGCCGTCGAGCTGCCCGCCATGACCTTCGGCGACTCCTACCTGCTCTCCGGGCTGAACGCGATGGCGTCCGGTTACCTGACGTATCTCGTCCGGGACCACGTCTTCGAGCAAGGCAACAAGCGGGTCGGCCTGGCGTCGGCTCTCGTCTTCCTCGCCGTGAACGGCATCAAGGTCAACGCTTCCAACGAGGCGCTCACTGACCTGGTGATGAACATGGCGTCGGCAGGCAGCAGCCGCGAGACGGTGGAGGCGTTCTTCGACGCCCACACCGAAGCAGTAGAAGCGATGTCGCTGGATGAGGCGAGCACCTGGATGCACGGGGTTTACGCCCCGACATTCGAGGAGCTGGCCAAGTAAGCGGCATCACAACTGGGTTGTGCATTCTGTAGGGGCGACGCCATGCGTCGCCCTTCACAGGCGCGCCCAGCCGTTTCCCCCTGAGTACGCATCAGCTATGCAGCTCTACAGTCGCGGAGGTGTTCTCTTCGACGCGCGTGCCATCGGGATTAGGTCATCAACTAAAACCTGATCACAAAAACAAAAAGGAGGTAACCATGTCGCTCAACTTGAAGTTGAAAGAGCTCGTCGCGCTGAAAGAAGCGCGCGATGAGGCTCGCGAGCGCTGGACAGCGCTCCTCAGTCAAAGTGACGAAGGTCACTTTGCGGCACGCCGAGAACACCTGCGTCTGGACGATGCCTACGAGGGCAAAGTGCAGGAGCTGGTGGCGTTTTTGACGTCGCTCAACCAGGACGACACTCTGGAAGACGAGCTGGCGAATGTGCAGTTCGAGGACAAGCGGGTGCTCGAGCATCTCTTGTCCGAGCGCGGCATGCTCAATCTGCTCGCCGACGAGGGCAACCGGGAGAAAGACCTGGCTCTGCTCGTGACCAGATGGCGCCGCGCTTCCACTAACCTGGATGCCGCTCAGCGTCTCAATGTCGTTCGCCAGCAAGTGGGAGCAGAAGGTTTCGATGGCGTCATCGCCGAAGAGACCGAGCGCTTCCGCGTGCCCGAGGCTTTCGCCCAAGCGGTAGGCTGCTTGCGCCAAATTCTCGGCGTCCAGAATGACGACGAGGACGGGCGCGATGCAGATGACCGGCTGGCAGATGCCATCTGGGATATGGTGCGTGCTCGCCGCCGCCGCCTTGATAACGCGGCGGAAAAACTGCAGAGCGTTCTGCAGGACCTGTTCGATTCCGGAACGCTGGATTATGCGCTGTCCGAGCTGGATTTCGATCTGGCGCGGGCGGTTCGTGATGCCGTAGCCGGTGGTTTCATCCTGCAAAGACAGTTGCAGCCGCAAGCGCAGCCTCAGGCTCGCCCGGTTGAACTGCTGGACAGGACGGACACCGACCCGGAGGAGGACGAACTGTAACTGGCAACCCAAACCCTGAAAGGAGGCCGACAATGGACATCCACTCGGGTGGCGCTTACCCGGCTTCCAGGCTGACCAACTTCGCCTACAACAACTTCATCTTCGACGACGTCAAAGTCGCGGGGATGGAGGGACTTCTGCAGGCGTTCAAGCACGACAAGGTGCACATTCAAATTCATGTGTGCACGCTTTCGGGCATGGCGGCAAAGAAGCGGGGTGCAAAGCGCAACTGGCGTCGCGACCAGACGCTCTACTGGCAAGAGAAGGAATACGACCGGCATGGGCAGGAATACCAAGACCTGCTCATGAGGGCGTACATGGCGATGTTCACTCAGAACGAGGGAGCTCGCAATGCCCTTCTTGCCACGGGCGCAGCGACCTTGACGCATTCGATCGGGAAGAAGAAAGAGTCTGAGACGGTGCTGACGGAACGCGAGTTTTGCTCGCTTCTGATGCGCTGCCGCAGCCACTTTCAGGCGCTCGAGAAGAAGCGTAAGTAGCAGGAAGTGCTCTGGTAGCACGGACTGCAAGAAACTCGCAGCGCGCAAGCGATGCGGGGAAAGCGTGCGGCATGTGTATGCCGCGCGCTACCGCTTGAGGTGAAAAACCTCTTGAGCCGACGGTTTTTCGGCAAGGCGGCGAAAACGCCGGCAAAGAGTGAAGGGATATCGAAAGCAGGCGAGCGACAACTCGCCGGATTAAACGCGCCGCCATACCTAGCTTTCAGGTGGGCGGTCATCAACGAAAGAGGCTAACTATGAGTACATCAACTGGAAACAAGTTCAAGGTGTTCGCCGAGACCGGGGACATCATGGGCTTCGAAGTGAGAGTAATCAACGAAGAGCGGCGCCTGGTCATCGGCGAGCTGGACACCGGCGAAGGCTGCGTGCTCCCGTTCGGGCAGGTGAACATCGACCGTCTCGACAACCTGCGCGAGCCGCATGGTGAGCAGGCGGGAACCACGTTCGACGTGCGCATCCTCGATGCGTACTCGGACAGCCGTTCTCGCCGGCGCATCCTCGTCTCCGAACGAGCCGTGGAAGATCGGGTGTTTCACCAGCACATCGATCGCAACACTGCCGAGTCCGATGTCGTCCCCACCAACGTGGTGCCGCCTGAGGTGCTCGCCAACGCTCGTCAGAAGGCTGCCCAAAATCACACCATCCGTGGTGTGGTGGTCGGCGATGCCCCTGGCGGCGGAAAGCGAGTGGACATCGGCAAGTTCGTCGCCATTCTCTCCCGGGAAGATCTGTGCGGTGTAAGCGCAGACTCTCTCCGCAAGGGCGTGGCGGTGAAAGTGAAGTTCAAGTTGGTGTCGGAAAACGGCATTACCCTCACGCGCAAGGGCGTTGCGTAAGACCGACCAGTCAGGGTGGCCGACGAAAGTCGGCTGCCCTAGCCGGGATAGGTCACATGGAAAAGGAGTCAGAAATGAATCCGCAATCTGTGTCGTTGCTGACGGGACAGGGCGGGCTCCTGCTTTTGCTGGGGCTCGTCCTGGGTGCCGTCAACGTCTTTTCCTACAGTCTCTACAACCGGGTTTTCAACCTGGTCTTGGAGAAGGCGGGCGAAGGCGAGCGTCTGGTCGGCGACAATGTCGCCCGCCAGTACGCCAAGTACTTGTTCGGTCAGGTCATGCAAAGCAAGTTCTTCACGCCCAACACGGTCGCCATCGGCAATCCCGAGAACGACCGCATCGTGCGCAGCGTGAAAAGAACGGCCGAGTATGAGCGCGTCGAGGAGCTGGCCTCCTGGGTGCGCAACCTGCCGATCAACTTCGTACCCTACTGCATCTAGGGTTCCCGGCGCTCTCTGATGCACAAGAGAGAGCGTTGATTTTAACCGAGAGGACGTGTATGTCATGCCAAACGTCAATGTCTACCGTGCGCTACCGAACTGGTGGCAGCGGCTGTCGTTTTGGTACACACGGCTGTGCGCCATCCTCCTTCACTGGGGGCAGAAGTACGGCGCATACCCTTACCAGTACCACCTCGACAGAGTAGTCGGTGTAGCAGTTCGCTTCAGCATCACCGATCTGCCATTCTTGAAGTCCTGCCTGGGTCACGATCTTCCCGAAGATCAAAACACCCCGGCCTGGCTTCTCTGGCTGATCGGCATGTGCAAGCAAGCCCGCACCCTCATCTTCGCCGTCACCGATGAGCCCGGAGCCACGCGCGCCGAACGCAAGGAGAAGACCTATCCCAAGATAGCGTCGACTCTGCGCGCCGTCGTGCTGAAGCTCTGCGACCGCATCGCCAATGTCGAAGAGTGCATTCGCAGCGCCAACTGGAGCCAGCTGGAGAAGTACCGCGCCGAACAAGCGCACTTCCGCCAGATGTGCTTCCGGCTCTGCGACCGGGAAGCCCGACCGTTGTGGGCTCACCTGGAGAAGCTTTTCGCGGACAATCCCCCGCGGTAAGCAGGGCAACCGGCAGGCGTCAGGTGGAGAAATCCGCCTGGCGTTTGCTGGAGGCTTAATTCAAGCAAACACCGGCTCGCGGTGGGTGGGGCTCGCTCTGCCTGCCGCCTGTCGGTGAGTTGCGATGTGCCCGTACGGTACGCGCTGTGAAAACAGGCGCGCGTGCGGTTACCTCGCAGCTCATCGACTGGAGCTACGCAAGTTCAACTTAAGCCAACCAAAAAGGATCCTTATATATGAGAATGTACAAAGCTTTGACACAGGTGGCAGCCGTCAGCCTGTTCAAGAACGTCCACCCCGAAACGGGCATGGCGGTCCTGAACGACTTGCTCGGCGACGCCGCCCACTTCGATTTCGCCGACTGCATCGCCGCCTCGGTGGAAATCTGCGAGAGTCTCGAGGTGAAAGAGCCGCTGGCAGCCGTCGTCCACGTCGAAATCGAGGATGGCTTGTTCCAGCAGCTCGTTCACAAGGGACACATGTCTCGCACCGGCAAGGACCAGTTCGGCAAGGAAACCTGGCTGGTGGACACGGCTGCGGCCGCCACCATCAACCGGGTGGCGCTTGTCACGGTGTCCTTCCACAAGCTGGGTGTGCTCATCCGCAAAGAGCGCCCGGCCAATGAGTTCCTGAACTGACTGGCATGTGTATGCGGCATTAGTGCCACATGCATCTGCCGCCTCGGTTTCGGACAAAACCATAACCAGCTGCCGCGCGGCAATCCGCTGCGCGGTTGGCTACAGCATTGGAGGTTGAGATGGGAAATCGCATCGAACCGAAGATCATGACTGCCGACCAGCTCGGGCAGCTGCTCGCTCCTCGCAAGGGACGGCAAAGGCTCGTGCTTCTGGTCGGCGTGCCCGGCTCCGGCAAGAGCACCGTCGGCGATGGCATCGTCAAGGTCGGCTACGTGCGTCTCAGTTACGACGCCGTGCGCCAGCGCCTCTACGGTGATGCCGAAGACCACGGCGGCGAAGGCGAAGTCGGCAAGGCTTTCCGTGAGGAATTGCGGGCGGCTCTGACGGGCGGAGCCTCAGTGCTCGTGGACAACACCAACTTCCTCACCGAGATGCGCACTCACATCATCGACATCGCGCGCGCGTGCGGCGTCGAGGACGTGCATCTGGTGGTGTTGAAGGTCCCTCTGCCCGAGTGCCTGAAGCGCAACCGCGCTCGTGACCGGGTCGTGCCCACGCGCACGGTCAGGTACATGCACTACAAGCTGTCCACAAGTGAATGGCCGACCGGCAGGGAAGGGCGCATGACCATCGTGCGTCCCGGACCGAGCCCGGAAACCTACTTCGTGGGCGGCTTCGCGGCTGCCTACGCCAACTGAAGCTGACAAACCGAAAGGAGAAAACCATGAGAACCACAGACCTTCGGGACTACGTCAGCTTCGGCGACGCGGCCCGCAAGATTGGCATCCAGTCGCAGTATGCCTCGCGCTATGTGCGTGGCGACGACGACCATGCCAATTGCGGCAGCGACCCGGCTCTGGGACGCGTGCTGCGCTTCGGCGGCGACCCCGCCGACTACCACGACCTGCTCATTCACGAGGATGACGTGGACGAGTTCGTCACCCGCGTCAAGGCGGCCAAAACCAAGGAGGGCGGCTTGTACGCCTTCCTCAACAGAAAGGAGGAGTCCAATGGAAGCTGACAAACCGGCGGAGAATCCTCCGCAATTGGCGCAATTCCTGAAGCAAGCTGAAGAGCTGGCTGCTTTCGTCGACGTCGTCCCCGGCATCGATGCTCTGGCAGCCAGGCTCCATGCTGCGCATCTGGCCAATCGCAAGCTGCGTGTCAAGCTGGGAGTCGACCCGACCGGGTCGATGCTCCATCTCGGACATGCGGTGGTGCTTCGCTTGATGCGCCGCTTCCAGGACCTCGGGCACCAGGCGGTGCTGGTCATCGGTGGATTCACTGCCACCATCGGCGACCCGACCGGGCGCGATAAGACTCGCCCCGGGCTGACCAAAGAGCAAGTCGAGGATAATGCCCGCACCTTCATCAAGCAGGCGGGCAAGATTCTCGATGTCGCGACCCTGGAGGTGTTCTACAACACACCCCTGGGGAAGATGACGCTCGAGGAGCTCATGCCTGTGTTCCAGACCTCCAGCGTCAACCAGCTGCTCGCCAAGGACGTCTTCGGAAAGCGCATGGAGGGCGGCAACTCGCTGGCCATCCTGGAAATGCTGTATCCACTCTTGCAAGCGCATGACAGCTTGTCTGTCAAAGCGGACATCGAGTTGGGCGGCAGCGACCAGCGCTTCAACGTGCTGATGGGCAGGCAGATGCAGAGCCACTTCGGTGTTGAACCGCAGGTGGCAATGCTGACGCCGATTCTCATGGGCACGTGTGGCGAGAGGAAGATGTCGAAGTCCTTCGGCAACTTCATCGCCCTCGAGGATACGCCGGACGACGTGTTCGGCAAGGTGATGCGCATTCCCGACCAGCTGATCATGCAGTACACCAGGCTGGTCACGGTGTTGAAACCGTCGCAAATCGAGGCTGCCCGCAAGCGTCTCGAAGAGGACGGCGAAAACCCGATGGTGCTCAAGCGCGAATGCGCCACGCAAGTTGTCCGTTTCATCCACGGCAATGATGCGGCGGTGGAAGCGCTGGAGAACTGGGATCGCGTCCATCGTCAGAGGGAGGTTCCCGCTGAGATGCTGTCGCATGTGGTGGCGGTCAAGACAGCTCTCGTCGACGTGCTCGTGGCTTGCAAACTGGCTCCCAGCAAGGGTCAGGCGCGCAAGTTTATCGAGGGCGGCGGCGTCAAGCTGAATGGCGAAAAGGTGGTCGACACTCAGACGCAAGTCGAGGTGCCGCCCACCGAAGGTATCGTGCTTTCGCACGGCAGGCGGCAGTTCGTTCGCCTGATTCGGGCCTAACCAACCCATCCGACTGCAGCTGCGTCCGGCAGCTGGAGTTAAACGGCAGGCGCTCATAATCGGGTTTCTCAAGGCCCGATATACCGAATTGGCGAAAGCCAGTGCGGTCGCTGCCATATTCAACGCAGAGCAGAGGCGATGAGCGCCCTGCTCTGCCGCGGCTAAAAGCCGCGTCAGCGAGGAAATATCATGACGAAAGCCTCAATCGTGCAAGTGGTCGACAACAAGATCGTGCCCAGCAATGGCGCGGTCACGCTGTTCGACGTGGGCGACTCCGAAGCGGACACCACCGTCATCGGCATCGACTACGCCGTGCGCAAGATGGACAAGTTCCACCGCGATGCTGTCGCTCTGCGCAGCAACAAGGTCGATGCCTCGGTCCAGGCTTTTCTGCTGGGCGCCGACGGTAAGGTGATTGGCGAGCCCGGATTCGTGTACTACGGTCAGCCCAAATTCGAGGGCGGCATCGTGGAACTGCGTCCGGTCGGACCGCTCTCGAAATTCCACACTCAGCTCAACCTGAAGCTGAGCGGCATCCCGGCAAACGTCGGGCGCATCGCGCTGGTCTCCAGCGTGCATGAAGCGAAAGCGCGCAAGCATCACATCGGCATCTTCGGTGCGATGTCGCTGTATCTGTGCAAGGGCGATCTGAATCCGGTCAGCATCCAGATCTACCGGCAGTTCGGCTTCGGAAGCGGCGCGGTCGTGCTCGGCGAAATCTTCGCCGCGGACGGCAAGTGGCAGTTCCTTCCCGGCGGCGAGATGGTAGCCGGCGGGCTCGAGGAGCTGTGCGGGCGGTTTGGCATCGAGGTCCAGGAAGAGCAGGACTGAGAGCGTTCGAAAATGAAATCGGATGTGGTGCCCGAGACAGGTTGTTTCGGGTGCCGCCTCCATAGCTATGAAGGGAAATCGCACAATGCTGAATGGAAGCATCACGCTGAGCGAAGCACAGCTCAAGCAGTTCATCACCGAAGGGCTCGTTGCTGCCGGTGTCACCACCGTCAGCAGCGTCTTCCTCAACTACGACCGCGGCGGCGGCGGCTGCATGGACCCGGGCAATGGCTTCACCGCCAGCATCTCGGTCGTGCTGGCCGGGCAGAAGGCGACCATCTCCAAGACGGAGAAGGAGCTGGAAGCGCTGGTCAAGGCGGCGGCAGAGGGGCGCGGCTACAAGGTCTGTCATCCCGGCGTCGGCTTTCGTTACGACGGCGGCGACGGTCCGCGCGGCGGAGCAGCCTACACGGCCGACGTCTTCGTCCAGTTGCCCGACAAGGTCTGACGCGCAACAAAAAAACGGTCTTGGCGCTGGGGCTGAGACCGTTTTCAACCATACCCCAGTAGCACCATATGTAGTGCGTTAACTGAAAAGAAAGGAGCAAAATGAAAGCGAACAACATTCCGATCCGCTTGAGCGGTCGGGTGTTCGTCGACAAGCTGCTCGCTGTGAAGCTGCCGTACTATGCGCTGGAAAATGTCCGGGAACTCCGTGAGGGGGACCTGAAGCTCATTGCTGTGCCCGATCAAAAAGGGCATGGCTACACGGGCTTCATCCGGGCATGGATCTGGCAGTCGTGCGGCAAAGGTGGCAGCTGGCGCAATCTCGCCATTCGCGAGAAAGCCGGCACCGAAGCCATCTATCATGGCGACGTCCTGATGAAGGAGAAGGCCCGTGAGGTGATGAACCACATGGCTGCCCTCGCCGGAATCATGGCGACCAAGCGCGAGAAACAGCGGTACTACTTCGTCCGCTACGACTCGAGCAAGCCTGTCCCGACGTACAACCCGCCTGCCGAAGTGAAACCCGCAGCCGCAGTCAAGTCTGCCGCCGCAGTCAACCCCGCACCGGCAACCGCCGTTGTGGAAAAGACCGTGGTGGTTGATGCCCCCGCGGGTGGTGCCACTTCCGTGAGCATCGCTGTGTCAGTCAGAGTGGTCACCCGACCGACCGAGACTGCCACTCCGGTGAAAACGGTGAGCAGTGCCGCAAACGGTTCCGGCAAACGCCGGCGCCGTGGCAAGAAGGAAGACCCCAACCAGGGTCGCCTGTTCGACTAGGCGCAAGCCTGGAAGAGCAAATCCTTCGACACCGTCCAGCTGTCCGGTGGGGAGGCGCTCTCAACAAGCGTCTTCCTGCCGGCAGCCAGGCGGACTTTGTATCAACCATCTGATGGAGAAATCCAAATGATCAAGCTGACTCGTTACAGCATGAACAACGGCAATCGCTTCGGCGATAAGGTGGAGGAACTCTCCAAGCTCGGTGCCTATGCCGCGCTGACCAGTTTCCTCGCCGCCGGCAAGATGTCTGCCTGCATCGAGGGGAAGGCTACGTCGCTCCTGTTCTGGCGCGATGGACCCCTGAGCGAAGACTTCGCGTTCTTCGAGGGCGCGGCGGAGGAGCTGGCCGATCTGTCCACGCTGTTCCGTCTCAACAACGACAATGAGGAGCTGCGCGAGGCGTTGCGCCAGCGCTTCTGCAGCGACGTGCTGCCGAAGCTGCTCTGGATGCGCACCGCGGATTCGCTGATTGGCGGACCGAGCTACCGCATGATCTGCTTCATGTACATGGCCGGCATCACCAACCAGGACGACTACACCCACACCTCCGGTGTGGTGCACAACGTCGCCCAGATGATGACGGCCATCGAACTGTGGCAGGGCGAGCGCGACGCCGGTCGCGAAATCGGGCTGTGGGAGATCCTCAAGCCCGTGGGCAAAGCCGCGTAAACAGGCGAGCCTCAGCCTGAGTGGTAGTACCTGCGGTGCCGGCGTGGCACTGCCGAAAGCAAGTTGGTAAGGGCTTAGACGCCGGGTTCTACCACTCGGCGTCTGGGTCCAAACCGGCCCATTAATAACAATGGCGGCGCTGAACTTGTGGTGGTGCGGAATCAATCCGCGCTGCCGATCGAGAACAGCCTTAAGCCATGAACGCGATGCGACCTAGGAAATCGGCATCGCGAGGGAGAAAACTATGCCAAATAAAGAAACAATTGCTGTCGTTCTCGGCAGCGGTTTGGCAGCTGACGGTAGCGCTCACCCCGTAACCGAAATGCGTGCCAGAGGAGCAGCCCAACTGCTCAGGGAAAAACCCGTTAAGCTCATCTGTTCCGGCAGCCGTCCTCCGGACGATGACGGAACACATGGCTCGACGGAAGCACAAGTGATGGCTGACATCGTCATCTCCGAGGGCATCGAAAGCTCAAGGATCATGCTCGAGGATCAGTCATTCGACTCGTTCGGCAACGCCATCTTTGCGGCGCGCCGTTACTTGTCGAAGCAGCCGGCGGGCACTCTTTATGTCGTCACTTCGGAATTCCACATGCCGCGCGCCCTGTACATCTTCAGTCAGGTGCTCGGTGCTCAGTGGGAGGTGACCGCATATGGAGTACCTGACTGGGAAAACGAGCACAGGCAACCGGGCGCACCGGCGGCCATGATGCGAGCGCGTGCATTCTTCGACGGCATCACCGCCGGCGATCTGGATGCTTGCGAGCAAAAACTGTTTCAGGTCATTCCTGCCTACGCAAGTAGGCTGGCGGCCTGAATGTTGAAGACGACTGCCTCTGGTCATGGCTGTTTGCGAAAGCGAGCAGTCATTGCCAGGCAGTTGTGGTTTGGAGGTGTTACTGAACCGCAGCCACTGCTGGTGGTTGCATTCTCATAGAGAGGGAAAGATCGATATGAAACGACAACCAAACTCTGCGTTTGCCGTCATCAACTACGGCAGAACCATGCACGTCTGCATGGACATTCACTGCCCGTGCGGCTACCACAACCACCTGGACACCTGGGGGGACATGGGCTCCGCCGAGTATGTGCGCTGCGCCGAATGCAAGGATGTGCTTCGCATTGGCGCCGACGTCAACCTGCTCGACAAGCGGGAAGACTTCGACGTCAAGCGCGACGCATACACCTTCATTCAGTGGAAGGGCACCGACGTCGTCATGCAGGCGCATTGCACCTGCGGCAAGACGTTCGACATCGAGCGGGACTTCGCCTACGAATGTGATTGTCCGCATTGCGGCAAGCACTATCACTGCGAGTCTTGTCTCGAGGTCACCAAGCTGACGCCGGAGGAGACCGCTGCCGTCACTCATGTCCAGGAGCCCGAGAAGGACTACGAAGACATGGACGACGAGGAGCGCGCCGCCTACGACAAGAAGATGGGCAACGACCAACCGGTGGTTGCGTCGACCTTGTTCGACAAAGTCATCGCCGGTCACACGCACCGCTGCTGCGGTGAATGTGACGAGGCGGAGGCTCGGGCGCGCCAAGTGGTCGAAGTCGGCCATCTGGTCAGCCCGCGTGGGTATGCTCCGCAGACCATCCTGCTGCTCGGTGACGTCGTCGACGGCGGCATCGGTTCGCGGCTGCTCAGCCTCATGCTGCCGGGCAACCACGAAGTGGGCGGTGCGGATTTCCCGTCCGTCCACACCGGAAGGATCGTCGTCCTTCCGGATATTCATGTGCCGGCTGCCGATGACCAGACAATGCAGGCGCTGCGGCGGTGGCTCGACAACCTCGGCGAAGGTGGCAGCGGCAAGAAGTCGTAAGAGAGCCGCTCGCGGCTTTCCGGTAACGCGGCTGCCGCATCGGTTCGTAAGTTCCGTTGCGGCGCCGCATTGTTCGTGTGTATCGCTTCAAGCCAAGTCGATTTGGTTAGATATCCGTGTGATGCGTTTTGGAGTGAAACGAAGCCTGTGCTCTGCGCAACCGAGTTTGTCGGGCACCAAAACATGAAGGAAATTAGCCATGTCTCGCAACCAGAATAATGCAAACGGCC
>Ga0265313_10003164_pt1 | contig 13592 bp, 14 predicted proteins | sample 4123metaG_FD_203122 | JGI IMG/M metagenome (GOLD analysis project Ga0265313, IMG submission 203122) | Rhizosphere microbial communities from Carex aquatilis grown in University of Washington, Seatle, WA, United States - 4-1-23 metaG | ecosystem: Host-associated > Plants > Roots > Rhizosphere >...
GTGTCCCCGGAAATGAGCGAATTGAGCTCGATGGCGCTGGCCTGCTGCTGGGTCTGGTCGGCCTGGATGCGCGTCTGGATGGCGCCATTCTCGGCCACGGCCGAGGTGATCAGGTCATCGGAGGACGCCAGGTCGGTTGACGCGGTCGAAATGGCCGACGAATCGCCTGCGGTGAGGGCATCGCGCAGGGAGATCATGCTGTTGATGAAGCCGGCGATTCCCTGGTTGGTCGCGCCCGATGTGGACGGCGAGACGCTGGAGGTGGCCGACAGCGCGATGGCCGCCTGCTGTGAGTTTCCCACGTAGGTGGCCGAGCCGATCTGCCCGCTGCCGTTGGTCGTCGTGGTGAACGGGGGCTGGTCGACCGCCGTCCCGGCGTAGATATAGGTGTTGTTGAGTTTGGTGTTGGCAAGCTGCACGGCCTGCTGGATGAGCTGGTCGAGCTCGGCGGAATAGGTTGTGGAGGCCGTCTTGCCGAGCGTCCCGTTTCCCAGGGCCCCGAGCTGCGAGGCCCGGTCGTAGATCTGCTGCAGCGAGCTCAGGCCCCCATAGGAGGCGTTCGCGAGGTTGAGCGCCTGGTCCGCGTTCTTGCCGAACTGGGCGGTTTCGTTGCTCTGGCTCTCCAGCTGGACGACCTGGCCGAAGGCGGCCGGATTGTCGGAGGGCTGTGCGACCGCCAGGCCGCTCGAGACCTCCGTCTGGAGGCTGGATTGCTGCGTTTCGAGCTGCTGCAGCTCGCCCAGAATGGTGTTCGTGACCATGTTGTTCGTGATGCGCATGGCTGGGAGGCTCAACCCGACAGGGACCCGAGATTGTTGATGAGGTTTGCCATTAGACTGTTGATCACCTGAAACACCTCCGAGGATGCCTGGAAGGCCCTCTGATAGCTCATGAGGGCCGACATCTCCTGGTCCACCGACACGCCGCTCACGCTCTGGCGCTGGTTCACGACGGTGGTCTGCACGGCGGTCTGGTCCGTCACCTGCGTGTTGACGGTGTCGAGGGCCTGGCCGATGTTGCTCACCACGCTTCCGTAGAAATTGCTGATCGTTCCGTCGATCAGATCGCCGCCGCCCGTCGAGAAGGACTTGTCGGCGATTTGGGCCACCGCCGTCGCGATTGAATTGTCCCCGGCCGATCCGGTTCCGGCGATCAGCGTGGATGCCGTCAGATGCGGGTCCACCGAGATCGTGCCGGCGGCCGTGCCGCCTGCCAGGAAGAAGTTGCCGCCGGCGGAGGACGAGGGGTTGTACGCGCCGTTGACCGACGTGACGATCTGGTTTGCAAGCTTGTCGAGGCTTGCCCGCAGCGCCTGCACGGCGCCCGCGCCCGCGCTCAACTCGCCCTGGATCGAGCCGGACGAAAGGCCCAGGGCCGTGCTTCCGGCGGATACGACCCCCGCTGCATAGGACAGGGAGTTGGTCACCGCGACCCCACTCACCAGCGTGACGCTGTTGCCGGAGGTGTCGGTCGTCGAGATCTGGTCCGCACCGTTCGCCCCCTCCTTGACGCTTATCGGTATCAGCGCCGCGAGCTTTTCAAGGGCGCCCGCGCGCTGGTCGCGAAGGGCGAGGGCCGAGCCGGGATTGCCGGACTCCTGCGCCGCGATCTGCGTGTTGAGCTGGGCGACCTGCTGCAGGAGCTTGTTTGCGGAGTCGGCGTCGCTCGCCGCCTCCGCCGAGGCCGCGTTCTGGACCTGGGCGAGGCTCTGGTCAACCTGCTGGAAGCGGTCCGTGAGGATCGAGGCCTGCTGGACGACGGTTTGAATCTCTCCTTTGTCGGTGGGATTGGCGGCCAGGGCCTGGAAGGCGTTGAAGAAATCGTTGAGCGCGGCGCTGAGACCGCTGGTCGTGACGCTCGACACCGAGCTGCTCGATGTGGACGAGCTTGTGATGTTCTCTCCCAGGGCGGACTGGGCCTGCTGCAGAATGTTCTGCTGCGCGGTGAAGCCGGACGTGAGCGACGCCTCCTGCTGCACCATCTGGTCGAGGACCGCGCTGCGCTCCTGCTGGACGTTGACCGATATGCCCATGCTCTGGGGGCCCTGCGGCGTATAGATGGAGCCCATCGTTTGGTAGGCGGCCACCTCCCGCGAGTATTCCGGGTTGTTTACGTTCGCGATGTTGTTGCTGGCGACGCTGATCGCCTCGCTCTGGGCGTTCAGGGCCGTCGCGGTGGCGCCCAGGATGGAGAAGAGACCGGACATTGTCTTTGGTCGTCGGAGTTCAGCCCGCGGTTGAGGTCAGGGGTATCGGCCGCAGGGTGGCGACCGACACGCGTCCGTCCGGGGCATATGTCTTCGTAAAGGCTTCGGGCCGCAGCCGGCGCAGGACTTCCTGGTGGCATTCGACCGTGCACGCCAGCAACCGGTGGTTCTGGCGCCCGTCCCGGCGGACCCGGTGGATCAGGAGGTTCACCTCGCCTATCAGGGCCTCGAACAGGGGCCGGGCATCCGGCGCGATCTGCGGCAGGAGCGACCGGAGCGTGGCCGTGGCCGGCCTGCCGAGGGCTGTCGCAAAGGACCCGACCTCCCGCTCGCGGTTGCGGCGGCACTGGTCGAGGACGCCGACCTGCAGCTGGATCGCGCTGCTCGCCTGGAGCACGCCCTCGGGGTCGGCCCCGCGAATCAGGTTCCGCTGCTCTTCGAACAGCTTCAGAAGCCGGCCGTATTCGGCGATTTCCGCGCGGAGGGTCTCCGCAACAGGTTCCCAGGCGTTGTTCATGGCGTTCCTTTCGGCGCGGCGCCGGGCGCGGCCGGCTGGCCGCGCGGTGCAAGCTGCTGTTCAATGACCTTGGAGATGCCCATGCCGCCGCTTGCGGCGAGCTTTTGGGAGAGCACGTCCGTCAGAAGATACCCATAGACATTCCCCGCGGGGCTGTCCTGGCCGCCCATCATCGATCCCACGCTGTCGCTCAGGAACTGCCTCAGGAGAATCGCCTCGAACTGCCCGGCAACCACCTTGCGCTGCTCGGCCGGCGTGCGCGCGCCGCGAAGCGCCATCGACACGGGGGACGATTCGACCGGGTACGGGGCGCTCGAAGTGATAGGCGAGATGTCCATCGGCGTCAGTTGATGATCAGCTCGGCCTGGAGGGCGCCCGAGCGCTTGAGAGTCTGGAAGATCGCCATCATGTCGCGCGTGGAGACGCCGAAGGCGTTCAGCGCCGTCGCGAGGCGCTCGATCGTCGGCGGCTCGTTGAGCACCGTGAACCCGCCCCTTCCTCCCTCGGTGACGCTGGTTTGCGTGCTGGGAACGACCGTCGTCTGGCCGGTGCGGCTGAATGCGCCCGGCTGGCTGACGCCGAGATTCGAGGTGACGGCGATCGTCAGCGAGCCCATTGCGATGGCGACTTCGGAAATGTGAACGGTCGAGGTCGCGACAATCGTGCCCGTGCGCTCGTTGATGACGATCCGCGCAAGGGTGTCCGGCGTCACGTCGATTGTGCCGAGGTCCGCAATGAAGGCGACGTCGCGGCTGCGATAGTCGGCCGGGAGCTTCACCTGCACCGTGGCGGAATCGATCGCGGAGGCCGCGGCGGGCCATTGCGCGTTGATCGAGTCCGACATGCGGGCCGCCGAGTTGAAATCCGGATTCTGGAGGAGAAGCCGCAGCGTGTTGTCATGCACGAACTGCGTCGGGATGGACCGCTCCACGATGGCGCCGTTGCTGATCGCGCCCACGGTCGGATGGTTCTTCTGCACGGTGGCGCCGCCCGGCCCGCCGGACCCGCCCAGGAAGCCACCGATCGCGATCGGCCCCTGCGCGACGGCGTAGGTCCGCCCATCGCCGCCGAGAAGGGGCGTCTGCAGGAGGACGCCTCCCTGCAGCGACTTCGCGTCGCCCATCGAGGAGACGGTCACGTCGATGCGGGCGCCGGACTTCAGGAATGCGGCGATGTCCGCCGTCACCATGACGGCTGCGACATTCTTCGACTTCAGGTCCTGGAGATTGACCGTGATCGCGTACCGCTGGAGGATGTTGGCGACGACGTGGAGGACGCCGTTCGAGTTGCTGTCGCCGTCGCCCGCGAGCCCGACGACCAGGCCGTAGCCGACCAGCTGGTTGTCGCGGCCGCCCTCGATCAGGGTGATGTCCTTGATGCGGGCGGCATGGGAGGCGAGAGGGAGCGCGGCAAGAGCCGCTGCGAGGAGAAGGGGGCGTGTGGGAAACATCCGTGTCATGGGAGGGGAGGCCTAGAAAAGCCTCAGTTTTTCGTAGAGCTTGCTGAACCAGCCGAGCTGCTGGGCGTCGCTTATGGAGCCCTTGTTGACGACCTCGACGCGCGCATCGGCTATGTTGGTCGACGATATCGTGTCGTCGCTGCCGATGTCGTCGGGCCGGACGAGCCCGTGCAGCACGATGTACTGGGTCTCGCCCGAGAATGTGACCTCGCGCACGCCCTCGATCACGAAGTTGCCGTTGGGCAGGACGTCGGTCACCAGGACAGCGGCGCGGCTGCTGACGCTGTTCGAATTCGTGACCTGCCCTCCCCCGGTGTAGTCGGATTTTCCGGCGAGCTGCACGCTCGGGGTCTGTCCGGCGTGGGTCAGCGCGTTGGTGAAGATGAACTGCGTCACGGCGTCGTTGACCGAGGACGTCCGCGTCGACTCCTTGTTCTGGGTGCTCGAGGCTGCGGCGGCCTCCTGGACGACCACCGTCACGATGTCGCCGGTCCGCGAGGCCTTGTGGTCCGCATACATGCTCGGATGGTCGCCCCCGTTTGCGGTCCAGAGCGAATCGGCCCGGGCCGCTCCCGAAAGGGCCGAGAGGATCAGCAGGGCGGCGGCAGTCTGGCTGGGGTGGGTCATGGCTTCAAAAACGCACTTCAACATGGCCTTCATCGACGACCAGGGCGGTGAGGTCCTTGTGCGACTCGAGATTGCGGACCGTCACCAGGTCGCCCCGGGTGCCGTTCTGGAGGGCGAGGGCCTTCATCGTGATGGAAAGCAGCCCCTCGCTCGCCGTCACCTCGACAACGTCGCCCTTGCGGATCAGCGGCCGCCGCGCCAGGTCGTGCCAGGTCAGCATGCGGTCGGCGGGGACGTCGCGGGCGATGATGGATTCGGCGTCGCCGGCGCTCGCCGGAAGGCCGTCGTGCTCCTGAAATGCGTCGGTCCGGCGGGCCTCGAGGAGGTCGGGGCTGAAGACCGTGCGGGCGGCGATCGGCTGCCGCGCAAACCAAACGTCGCGCCAGAGCGACGCGCGCACAAGGACCGCGGCGCGCCCGGCGGGGGCGCCGTCCGCGGCGATCCGGCAGTGCAGGACCATGGTCGAGGAGGCGATCGCGGGGAAGTCCTCGATCGCGATCTGCCAGGATGCCGCGGAGTCGACGGGCGCAACCCACGGTCGCACCAGCTCAAGCTGCAGGTCGCCGTCAAGGCGGTAGTGCGCGGTGAGCGAGCGGGACAGCTCCGCGGTCAGCTGCGCCGCCGTGAGGGCCGTCTTCGCCGCGGGCTCCGGGGGATCGGCGAGGGCCGGGCAGGCGGCGAGGATCGCGCCGCAAAGGATGACTTGAAGGAGGTTCGTCCTCATTGCTTCATCTGGGCGACGTTTTGAAGCATCTGGTCCGAGGCCTGGACCGACTTCGAATTGATCTCATAGGCGCGCTGCGCCGTGATGAGATTGACCATCTCCTCGACGATGTTGACATTCGAGCCCTCGAGATAGCCCTGAATGATCGTGCCGTACCCGTTCTGCGCGGGCTGCCCGGTCTGCGGCGCGCCGCTTGCGGGCGTCTCTCCGTAAAGGTTGCTCCCCAGGCTCTGCAGGCCGGGCTCGTTTGCGAAGCGGGCAAGGGTGACCTGGAAAGTGGTCGAGCCGCCGGTCCCCGACATGCTCACGTTGCCCGTCTGCGAAATGTCGACCGAGGTCGTGCCGGTGGGGACGGCCTGGAAGCCGCTCAGGACCGGCAGCCCGTCCGCGGTGACCACCTGCCCCTGGGCGTTCAGCTTGAACGAGCCGTCCCGGGTGTAGGCGATCGTGCCGTCCTGCTGCTGCACCTCGAAGAACCCGTCGCCCTGGATCGCCAGGTCGAACTGCTGCCCGGTTTGCGTGACCTGCCCCTGGGTGAAGACCTTGGCGGTCGCGGCCACGCGCGCGCCGTTGCCCACCTCCACGCCCGTCGGCACCAGGTTTCCGTTGCCTGTGTCGGTTCCCGAAGTGCGCGGTTTCGTGTAAAGGAGATCCTGGAACTCGATGACGCTCTTCTTGAAGCCCGGGGTGTTAACGTTCGCCAGATTGTTGGCGATCGTGTTGAGGTTCAGTTCCTGGGCCTCCATGCCCGTGGCTGCGGAGTAGAGAGACAGATTCATGCGGCCTTTTCCTTTGTTTTTGGACGGGCCGCCCCCGCGACTGGGGCCGGCGCGCCCCCATTGCGCGCTCGGCCATGCAGTCGTGATTGCGGTTGTCTATCTGGGGAAGTCATTGGAGGGCACCGGCGCCGCCCGCTCAGCCGAGCGCGTCAAGGGTCTTTTGCATCTGCTCGTCGACGGTCTTGATGATTTTCTGGTTGGCCTCGTACGAGCGGGAAATGACCACCATGTCCACCATCTCGCGCATCGGGGTCACGTTGGAGGCTTCCACGTAGCCCTGGAGCAGATTCGGATGGTCCACCGGCGTCGGCGCAGCGGACCCGTTGTCGAGGAACATGCCGCCCGCGACGGGGACGAGGCCCTGCATGTTGGTGAAATTCTGTACGCCCACGCGGCCGATCACGGCGCCGTTCTGGCTGATCGCGCCGTCGGCATTGACCGTGACCTTGCCTCCGTTGGCCGAAAGGACGATCGGCTGCCCGGAATCGCTCAGCAGCTCGTCCCCAGCCGTGTTGACGATCGTGCGGTCGGCCCGCACGGAGAACTCCCCGTCGCGGGTGTAGGCGTGCGTGCCATCCGGCAGCTGCACGTCGAAGAAACCGTCGCCCTGGATCGCCAGGTCCATGTCGCGCCCGGAGGGCTTTGTCTCGCCGGGCTGGAAGCTTATCCCGTTGCTCGCCTTGGGAAAAAGGGCCGGTATGCCGTCGGAACTCTTGTTGTTGGGCAGGTTGATTTCTCCGGCTGCCTGGGTCGAGAACTCAACCGTGCGCTTGCGGTAGCCGGTCACCTGGCCCGATGTGATGTTCTGCGAAACGGCGTCCTGCCAACGCTCCAATGCGGACAGGGACGCAGCGCTTTGGTAGAGCCCGATGTTCATGGATTCGGCTGCCTTCAAGCAGTACCAATGCCAAGTGACCCTTTTGCATCATAACCAGTTATTCCCAAATATTTTAAAAAAAAGAATCAAGGCCAAAAAAAACCGCGATCCGTCGAGCGGCAGTTATTGCCGCCCTTCGCGCTCCCCGGGGAGGCAGCCTAGCTCCCCGCCGGATAAATGCACTCGACCTCCGTGCGTTCGCCGCACGCGCAGGTGATGACGAGCCGGACGACCTTGTCCCCCTCCTTGATGACCTCCACGTTGGTCCCGGGAGTCGCGGGCTGGGCGGCGCGCACGCGCGCCGCAAAAGGAGTTGCGATGGGAGCGGAAGGAGGGAAGAGCGAGGGCGCCGGGGCGGGCAATTTTCCTTGGAGAAAGGAGTTCATGATTGGAGTTGTGTCACAGGGCCGGCGGCCTGGGAGAGACGCTTGGAGCAGCCGGGCTTGATGGGCCGCTTGCGGCGAGATTGGCGGAGGAATTCGAATCAGTGCCCTTCTTCGGGGGCACGGCGAGGCTGATCGTGATCCGCTGGTTGGCCTCGGAGTCCGGCTTGGTTCCCTCCAAGGGGCGGGTGTCCGCATAGCCCGTGACCCGCTGGATGACTTTCGGATCCACGGCGTAATAAACTAGGCTGCGGCGCGACGCGTTGGCGCGGTCGGCCGAAAGCTCCCAGGGGGTGTAGTCCTCCCTGCCCAGGTTAAGGCCCGAGCGTGTGTGGCCGTCGATCGTCACTAGAAAATGGTGCTCGTCGATCAGCCAGGCGAGATTCTGCATCAGGAATTTCCCCCAAGGCGTGAATTCCGCACCGTTCTCGGTGAAAATCGGGCGCTTCGAGCGATCAAAAAGGGTCATACGCAGGCCATCGCTGGTGACCTGGATGTCGATCGGCTTTTGGTCTAAAGTGTCGTCGAGGTGCAGCAGCCGGTAGAAGTCCGCGGCAACAGAATTGAGGAAGCTCAGCTGGACCTCCTTGTTCTTTTCGACCTCCTGGTTCGAGCCCGAATCGTTCTGGTCGCTTTGGCTGCTTTGCGACGAGGTGGACTTGTCATAGGGCATGACGCCCGTGTTGGCGTGCAGGGGGCTGCTGAACGGGCTCTGGAAATAACGCGAAGTGGCCAGGAGTATCTTTTTGTCCTGGGCACAGATCCACATCACCATGAATAGCGCCATCATCGCCGTGACGAAATCGGCGTAGGCGACCTTCCAGGCCCCTCCGTGATGAGCGCCTTTCTTCTTGGCCATGGCGGGTTCCCTACTTCGAGGCCGCGAGGGACTTGGCCGCGGCTTCCAGATCGCGGGCGGAGGGCTGCACCGCCGTGTCAAGCGAGCGCCGGGCGATCTCGACGGCGGTCAGCGGCGCCAGGCCCTTGGCGAATCCCGCCACCGCTATCTTGATCGAGCGCATGCACTGGGCGTCCGCGTTGTTGTTGAATTGAATTCGGTTCGCAAGGGGGTTGACGAAGCCGTAGGCAAAGAAGATGCCGAGCAGGGTTCCTGTGAGCGCCGCGGCCACGTGCTCGCCGACGGCCGCCGGACCCTCCGAGATGGAAGCCATGGTGTTGATGATGCCGAGGACGGCCGCCACGATTCCGATGCCGGGCAGCGAATCGCCGACCATCTGGAGGAGATGAACGGGCTGGTCCGCCTCCTCCGTCTTTGCGTCAAGCTCGGCGTCCATCAGGTGCTCGAGCTGGTCGGGCTTGATTTTGCCGTCGATCACGGGCTTCAGTCCGTTGCACAGGTACTGGAGCCTCTCCGAGTGCCCGAGCAGCGTCGGATAGCGCTTGAAGATGCCGCTGCTGGGAGGGTCCATCACGTGTTCATCCAGGGCGATCAGCCCGTTGCGTCTGCCGGTCATGAACAGCTCGTAGAGGAGCTTCAGGAGCTCGAAACAGTCTTCCTTGCCGGCCGCCTTTCCGGCGATCGCGCTCTTGATCCTGTTGGCGATCTCCTTGAGCACGTGCGAGGGGCTGGCAATCACCAGGACACCGAGCGCGACTCCCAGAATTACCACAAACTCCGAGACATGCATCAACACCAAGGGCTTCCCGCCGGCGAGCATGAACCCTCCGATGGTCGAAGCTAATACGATGAGTCCGCCGACGAGGATGAGCATGCCGACTGGGGCGGCGCGGGGTTAGCGGTTCCGCGCTCGACTGATGTAGGCCCGGAGGCCCAGGATGGTTTGCGAGTGGATCTGGCAAATGCGCGACTCCGTCAGGCCAAAGACTTGTGCAATCTCGGCCAGCCGCATGTTTTCGAAGTAGTACATGGCTAGGATCTTCCTGGGTATATCGGGCAGTTCGGCGATTCTTTGAGTCATAAGTTGCAGCAACTCCTGTTTCTCCATCTTCTCGCGGCCCGTTTCGTCGGATGGATCCGCCAGCAGCTCATGGAGGGAGGCCCCGTCCGAATCCTCGCCGTCGGCCGTCTGGTCTATCGCGATGAAGGTGACCGGCCGCGACTCCTCGAGCCATTTGGCGTACTCGCGGGGCGTCAGGCCCAGCTCTTCGCAGATCTCGGCCTCGGACGCGGCGCGGCCCAGGCGCTGCTCAAGTCCGTTGATGGCCTCCTTCAGCTTGCGCGCGCGCGCGCGGGTGCGGCGGGGGCACCAGTCCATCCTCCTCAGCTCGTCGAGAATGGCGCCGCGAATGCGGGTGGCGGCGTAGCTCGCAAAGGTGCTGCCCTGATCCGGGTCGAAGCGGCGGACCGCCGCGATGAGCCCGGTGATCCCCACGCCGTAAAGGTCGGCCGCCTCGATGTGCGAAGGCAGCGTCAGCTTGATGCGGTCGACCACATTGCGGACCAATGGGAGATAGCGCTCGATCAACTCCTTTTCATCGATGACACCGGAGGAGACGCCTTGGTAGGCGCGCCACACGGTTGAGGGCGAGGCTTCGGTGCCCTGGGCGGGAACGGCGGTTTTCATGGCTTCAAAATGGAATCAATGGCATGGGGTTGGGCTCAAGGCTTGGGCTTGGATGCGGCCGAGGCGGTGGCCGCGGCGGCGGCCCGGTGGCGGGCGACGTACGTGTCGCGTATCCCGCCAAGCAGGACATTCCAGAACCATCGAAAGAGAAGCCCGCCGGCAAGGCATCCGACGGCCCCGTCGAGCAGGATGCGATCGGGCGTGCGCCCGGTCCAAAGACCGGTTGCGGCGGCGATTGCGAACCCGGAGGCCCCTCCGGCCAGCACGACGAATTTCATGGGGTGACGGCGGCCCGGCTTGGGGTTTCCTCCGCCGGATCGTCTTCGGAGGAGTCGGCCGCTTCCGGCGAGGCGGAGCCGCCGGCGAGGGTGCGGCGCACCAGGGAGTCCCACACCTGCTCCTCGCAATCGCCCGTGAGGGAGGGGCCCGTCGCGAGGAAGAGCGGCTCGAGTGCGCCGTCGAAAATGTAGTCCCAAAGCCGGCCCCACTGGGGAACCTCATCAAGGTGGGTGAAGACGACGTGGGTGGCCCCGAGCGCGCGGCCCGCGGCATAGGAGGAGCGCAAGGCGGCGTGGTCGTACGCCGCATTCAGGACCAGGACCCGCTGCTCAATGCATTCCCGCGCGAGAAAATCAGCGATCGCCGCATTCTCCGATGGGTCCCGCAGCGAAATGCCCGGAAGGTCGAAATAGACAAAACCGCCGGGCACGACCGGCTCGGTCGTCCCGGGATAATGCGCGACCGGCACGCCGAGCGCCTCGCAGAAGACGGTGAGAGCCCCGGGAGGATTCGGGCGGTCGAACTCCGCCGTCACGACGTGGCCAAGCCGCGCACGCCGGAAGGTCTCTGCCCCAAGCCATTTACAAAGGGCGGTGGTGCGCCCAGCCCCCGGTGTCCCGAGGAAGGCGGCCCGGGAAAGCGGAGCGCCCGGATGGCGGCGCGCCGACTCTCCCTGAAGGAGGATGCCGACTTCCACCAGAGCCCGGTGCAGCGGAGCTGAAAGGAGTTCGTTCCAGCCCGGCATCGCCTGCAGGCGCGCAAGGGCCAGCTCCGACAGGCCGGAACGGCGGAGCAGCGCTGGCAGCGACGCCCCTCCCACGCTTCCCGCCGGGGGCGCCGTGCGGATCGGGCGGACATTGTCGCCCGGCCGGGCCGCGTCATTTTCATCAGGGGCGTGCAAGCCTGCCTCGCCGGTGGCCGGATCCGCTTGTGCGGCGCCGCCCTCCCGGGACTGCGGCTCCTGCCCGTTTTCGATCTGCGCGATCACTTCGAGCCGGGGCGAGGCCCATAGTCGCAAAAGGCCCGAGGCCTCGACTGTGCGTACGCTCAGGACCCGGGCCGACGGACCCAGGCGCTCGCGGATTAGGGTCGCCGCCTGTTCAGCGGATTTCACGGTGAACTTGTAGCAGGCGCCTGCGGCTTGGGTAGAGGGAGAGTCTGGCATCGGGGGAATGGCGTGAATCTCAGGCGGCCACCTTCAGGCTGGCGTCCGCCTTGGCCAGGTGGGCCGGAAGGGTGATGATGCCGGCGTTCTCCACTTCGGTGGCGCCGGGCAGCTCGTTGAATGAAAGGACGGCCATGCGGGGGAACGACGGCTCGAGGAACCGCCTCAGGGGCAGGCGCACCTCCGCGGAGACGACCAGGACCGAGGGCAGCCCCTGCTGGACCAATTCCGTCGTCCTGCGGTTGATCTCATCGATGAGGTGGCGTCCCGAGGCGGGATCGATGGCGAGGCCAACATCGCTCGGGGTGCGGTGGATCTTGCCCGTAAGCCACTGCTCGAAGCGCGGATCGAGCGTGACCGCCCTCACGACACCCGGCTTGCCCTCGTATTCCGGGACGAAGTAAAGGCCGAGCCGGCGGCGAACGAGCTCCGAAAGATCGTCCGGATTCTTCGACAGGGAAGCGAAGTCCGCTATGCCCTCGAGGATGAGCGGCATGTTCACGATCGCCAGGTTCTCGCGGAGCAGGTTCTGCACGACGCGCTGGATGATGCCAACCGTGACCAGGTCGGGGAGCAGTTCGGCGATCAGGGCGGGATGGGAGTGCTTGAGATGGTCGACCAGCGACTGGATTTCCTGACGGCCGACCAGCAGGTGGGCGTGGCTCTTCAGGACCTCGGAGAGGTGGGTGATGAGGACTGAGGACGGATCGACGACGGTGAAGCCGTTCAGCTCGGCGGTCTTCTTCTCGGACCCGTCGATCCACGTCGCGTCGAGCTTGAAAACGGGTTCGCGCGTGGGGACCCCGTGCAGCTTGACCGTGCTGTTCGAGACGTTCATGGCAAGCCAGCGGCCCGCCATTATCTGCCCCCGGGCGACCGACTTGCCGCGGATCAGGAAGCGGTAGTCGTTGGCCTCGAGCTCCAGGTTGTCCCGCACTGAAATCGGCGGGACGATGATCCCGCGCTCTCGCGCCAGGTTCTTGCGGAGCCCGGTGACCCTCGCCAGGAGATCGCCGCCCGACTTGGCGTCGGCGAGGCGCAGGAGGCCGTGGCCGATCTCGATCGCAAAAATGTCCACATCGACGAATTTCCGCACGTCGTCCGGCCCCGCCGGAACCGAGGTGGAGGGCGCCGCGGCGCCGTCGCCGGCTTTGCCGCCTGCAGCCCTGCCTGCCTTTCCGCGGCTCCCCACGGGCGTGCCGGAGGACTGCGCGGCCGCCGGCTCGGCGGCGGGCTTGAGCGTGCGGGCGAGGAAGCCGGCCAGTCCCGCCAGGCAGAAGAAGGGAATCACGGGCATGCCGGGCATGATTCCGAAAAGCACGAGCATGCCGGAGGCTATCCCGAGGGCCCGGGGATAGCGGAAGAGCTGGCCCGCGATCTGCGCGCCCAGGTTCGTGTTTTCCGAGGCCCGGGTGACCAGCAGGCCCGCCCCGATTGAAATGATAAGGGCCGGGATCTGGGCCACAAGGCCCTCGCCTATCGACAGGAGCGTGAACTTCTGGAGCGATTCGTTGAGCGACAGGTCCATCTGGAAGACGCCGATCGCGAAGCCGCCTATCACATTGACCAGCGTGATCAGGATGCCCGCGACCGCGTCCCCCCGCACAAACTTCGATGCGCCGTCCATCGCGCCGTAAAAGTCCGCCTCCTTCTGGATCTTGACGCGGCGGTTCATCGCCGTCTGCTCGTCGATGATGCCCGAGTTCAACTCCGCATCGATCGCCATCTGCTTGCCCGGCATCGCATCCAGGGTGAAGCGGGCCGACACCTCCGCGATGCGCCCCGCGCCCTTCGTGATGACGACGAAGTTGATCACCACCAGGATCAGGAACACGACCGCGCCGACGATGTAGTTGCCGCGGATGACAAAATGCCCGAACGAGTCGATGATGTGGCCGGCGTAACCGTTGACCAGGATGAGCCGCGTCGAGCTGATGTTGAGCGACAGCCGGAACAGCGTGAGGGTCAGAAGGATCGTCGGAAACCCCGAGAATTCCGGAGGATCCTTCACGTAGATGATCGCGAGCAGG
>Ga0265313_10003166_pt1 | contig 13586 bp, 17 predicted proteins | sample 4123metaG_FD_203122 | JGI IMG/M metagenome (GOLD analysis project Ga0265313, IMG submission 203122) | Rhizosphere microbial communities from Carex aquatilis grown in University of Washington, Seatle, WA, United States - 4-1-23 metaG | ecosystem: Host-associated > Plants > Roots > Rhizosphere >...
CACAAGGAATAGCTGCAGCGATTATTTGGGGTTATTTTCGTTCGCTCGCGCCTACCAGTATTGCCACTGGCCCGATGCCAGAACGTACGCCGCCAGCAGAGCATTTGTAGTCGCGTGCGCGACAACTGCTTCCCCGATTCTGCCTCGCCGAATGACGGCATATGCATAGAGCAGCCCCGCCACGATTCCCGCCGGCCACCGGCTGCCGTGCAAAGCACCGAATAGCACTGACGAGACCACTAGAGCGAACCAGGTGAACCGGGTGAACGATACGGACTCGAAGTCCTGCGAGACCAGACGCCGCAGAAGGAATCCGCGAAACGCAAGTTCCTCGGCGATCGGAACGGTGATCGTCGCGGCTAGCACTCGGAATGACATCCACGTGATCCGCGCGGCGGCCGAAGATGCGCTCAGCGGACCTGGCATGGCCGTCGCCACCGGAACACTGATCACGCGGTCGAATCCGATCCAGATGAGAAAAACAGCCGCTCCGATCGCAGGTCCCATCCAGCTCGCTCTCCAGTCCAGAGTCGAATACCTGGCTCGGAACACCCACAACGCAATCGCTGCGGCGAAGAACCTTAGCGGATACAGCCATTCAAACGTACCGGTCAACGCACCTGCGAACATCCCCGCGCCCAGAATCACCAGGAACGGGACTAGATATGCCGCCGTGGGGTTGTCATTGGAGAGAGGGGAAGCTTTCGCCCGCGGGGAATTCAAGGTGAAATACGGCATCCTCCGGGCAACGACCGAGAAACCCAGCGCGACCACGTTGAACGCAATCCAGCCCGCTTGCGAATGAAACCCGCCCACGGCTATATCGCGCGCGCCGGCGCTGCCGATCAGGACCAAAGCGGCAATGCGTACTGCGTTGAGCAGATAAATCACGACCACGCCTGCCGGAACCAGCAGCAACGCTTGCGGGAAACGGCATTCTTTTCGAAACAGGCATAACCAGACCACGCCGAACGCCAGTATCAGCCCGGCGCCCTCAAAGCCCGAGCACTGTTCCGCGATCTCGACCCTGAATTTGCCCGTCCCGATAATCATCTTGACCGGGTCCGCGGTTACGCCGGAGGCAACCAAGCGCAGTAGCCCTTCAACCAGGCTGAAGGTGAGGCGACCCATAGGCCGCCACAATGACCTGCCGAAATTTCCCACCGCGCAGGCCGCAACAACTGCGGTCGACGTATACAGCCACAGGTATCCGGTACCGCGGACCATTTGGATCCACAGCGCCAACGGAATCACTGCGAATCCTCCGAAGGCAATGGCGGCAGCGCCCGCCACCAGCCAGCTCACGGCGATCAGCTCTGCCGGACCTCCTGCGACCGGGGTCTTGTACAAGGCAAAGGTGAGAGCGCCGGCCAGAACCATGCAGGCAAAGTGGGCTGCAAAAAGACTCTTGCGGATCGGGATGGCCGCCAGTTGCTGAGAGATCTCGTCGAATATGGCTCTGCTCTTCAGGTAACCAAAGGTGACGAATAGCGCCGCGAAACCTACGATGAACCTCAGGATCCAGGGTCCCCATGCGGCCAGAAATCGCAGCAAATTGCCCCGGTTGGCGAGCTCGGCGCCGTCGGCTGCGACCGAGATCACCAGCAGTTCCCCGGCGAAAAGAATCGCCAGCGCCAGTAAGCGGGAGAAAACTCTAAATTGACGTAAGCGGATGGGGAGGGAGGGCAGCTTCTGGTACGCCCCAACGGACATCGCGCTGGTTGAGGAAAGATCTGACAAGTTGGGTTCTGCCTGAAACAATCACGGACGCAGTAGCAGCCGCGTCCGTGACATTTACCAATTTACTTCTTGCGCCGTCCGCGCGCCACCAGCAAGGCGCCGGAAATCAAACAAATCGCAGTGCTCGCCGAAGCCGGGCTAATCTCCGGAACGGGGGCTACCTCTGAGGCAAACGCGAGGCTTCCCAGGCCAATCAACAACAACATGCTTCCCAATAGTTTCATCGTAGATCTCCTTGTGACCAGCGACTGACTCAGGAAGTATAGTCGGCAAGCAGCGGCTATAGATACCAAACCTTCGTATTACGAGTTCTGGTACTGCCGCGGTCACCGCCGGGAATCATCCAGCAGAGGGACTTAGGGGGGATCACGGACGCAACAGGCGCTGCGTCCGTGACACTAAAAAGACTACTTCTTGCGCCGGCCGCGCATCACCAGCACCGCGCCAGAGATCAGCGCGATCGCGCTGCCCGCAGAAGCTGGACTGATTTCCGGAGCGACGGATTGTGCAACGGCAAAGGTTGCCATGCCAATCAACAGCAGTATGCTTCCAATGAGTCTCATTGTCGTCTCCTTTAACCTTTGGTCAAGTACTACTTCTTGCGCCGTCCGCGCATCACCAGCACCGCGCCAGAGATCAGCGCGATCGCGCTGCCAGCCGAAGCGGGGCTAATTTCCGGAACAGAGGGGGTTGCAAAAACCATGCTCCCCATGCCAATCAGTAGCAAGATGGTTCCTAAAAGCTTCATTGTGAGTTCTCTCCTCAACAACTATAAGTGTTTAAACGAGGTTCTAGTATAACCCAACTCTTGATTCTAGAACCCGGGTTTGCCCAATTGGGAGTCCTAGTACCAGAACAAAAGCGCTAGTGCCGCCGTGATCGAACGCGACCGCCAAATGCAATACAATGTCAGCATGAGAATTGCCAGCCTGCTCTGCGCCCTCTCACTGTCACTCGCCGCCGCGCCCCCTGCCGGCAAACCCGAGGACTTCAAGACATCCGCCGGCACTCTCACCATGACGCCGATCCAGCACGCCGGTCTGATGCTTCAGGCCGGAGGCCAAGTGGTGCAAATCGATCCGGCTCAAGGCAGCTATGATGGGTTCCCCGCAGCCGACTTGATTCTGATCACCGATATTCACGGCGATCATCTCTCCCCGCCCACCATCGCCAAGTTGAGGAAAACGTCCACTGTGATCATGGCGCCCGAGGCCGTCGCCAAGTCCGTAGCCGGCACGACCATTATTCGCAACGGCGAAACCAAGAGCTTCGGCGCCTGGACCATCGAAGCCATCCCGATGTACAACTTAACGCGCGGCCCCGCCCCCGGGCAGCTCTATCACGATAAGGGACGCGGCAACGGCTACGTGATCACCTATGGCGGCCTGCGCATGTACGTCGCCGGCGACACCGAGAACATCCCGGAGATGCGCGCGCTCAAGAACATCGATGTCGCCTTCATCCCCATGAATCTTCCCTACACCATGACGCCTCAAGAGGCTGCCGATGCGGTCAAAGCGTTCAAGCCGAAGATCGTCTACCCGTATCACTATCAGGGTTCGGACCTCAAAGCCTTCGAGACGGCACTTAAGGGAACCGGCATCGAAGTCCGCTTGCGCGATTGGTACTCGCGCTAACCCGGAACTTACTGCGCTCCCTGATGGGCGCGATCCCTTTCATTCTCGGCGCAGAAATACTCCAGAATGTCTGAATCGGGCATAAGCTGGTGCGTCACTTTGATGGTGAACGGCTTCGTGTACATCTTGGGATCGTCAAACGTCATCTCGACGTCCATGTGCCCGAAATCGCGACGGTGGTAACGCTCCGTTAGATGCATCGACTCGCTGCGCGGATGGCCCAGCACATCGAGCCAGGCCTTGTCGTTGAATCCCACGGTATCCACCACCAGCGTGTCGCCCTCCCACTTGCCCACCGAATAGCCCAGCCACGACGGCTGCGGATCCACGGGAAGCTTGCGCCCGTCCGTGTAGATCTGGCGATGCGCGTTGTCCACTTCGAGCAGGATCACGATCAAGCCCGGAGTCTGAACGATTTTGTGTACCTCGGAAACGAGGGAGGAAATCGGGATTCCGAGCGGCAGGCAGTCCACCCCGGGATCCCTCACGGCACCTTGCGCGCGCGCCGCGAACAGTCTTGCCGCCTCCGGGCGCATCGGCGCTTCCTCCGGCTTGAAGTCAAGAAGAATGTTGATCGCATACTTCGAAATGGTGTCGAGCTCCATCCCGGGGACGCTGGTGGCGTCGGCCGCCTTGATCAGATCGACGCCGAATAAGCGGTCCATCTCTTCCCGGGGCGTCGGCTGCACGTGCCAAAGTCCCGAGAGGTCCGGCTTGCCGTTGGAGGCGCGCGGCGCGGGCGCGGTCAGATTGGGCTTGCCGTCACGCGTCCGGGGCGTCCCCGGCGAGGGATAGTTCACCCACTGTGCACACAAGCCGCTCGCAAGGAGCACAATCAAAAACGATAATTTATTTCCGTTCATTTGCGTTCATTCGCGGCCTTTTTCTGCTCGTCCAGGACCGCGTTGAACGCCGTCTCCTGAATGTCCAGCTCCGTCTTGTATCCCTGCGGATCGATGAACGGATTCGGTCCTTTGCCCAGCTTCGGATACTTCTCGGCCAAGTTGTACATCGCCGGATGCGATCCCAAGGGAATATCGCACTTCAGCCCGCGCAGGATGCGGAAACTTCGCTGATACTCGTCCACGATCTGCGGCACCTGCGGATTGTTGATGAGCTTGGTCCCCGCATTCACGCCTACGCTTCCGATGATCACCACGTCATAGGACCGTCCGCCGTCCTCGATGACCGCCGTCCACGTCGTACACCCGCGCGTGTGCCCCGGAGTCAGATGCGCGACCAGCGTCGTGCCGCCCAGCGTGACTTTATCGCCGTCATGAATCACTTTGTACTGCGGGCGGGCCTTGCCGCTCGGCGTCCGCATAGCCTGCAACGCCGGAATATCTTCCGCCATCGCCATCGCCTGCGCGCCGCTTAGCTCGAGCGCGAGCGGATCGCCTTCCATATGATCCCCATGCGCGTGGCTGCCCAACAGAATCTTGATGTCGGTGAACTTAAACCCCAGCTTCTCTACCGACGATTTAATCACCGGGACGGTGCGCTCGTAGTCGCTATTAATGAGGATGTTTCCCTGCGGCGTCACGATCAGGAACGTCCCCAGGCTCCGCGTGCCGACGTAGTACAGGTTCCCGATGATCTTGTGCGGAGGAAACGCCGTGTCCTGATCTTCCTTGGTTCCGACGTTGCGCGTGAATAGCTCAGCCGCCGTCCACACTTTGCCGGCCTGTGCCATCAAGGCCGCCGCGCCGCAGCCAGTCAAAACCAGCCCTGCCAGGAGAAGTTTAATCCGCATGGTGAAGACAGAATATCAAATCGACTATCAAGCCGCTGCGCGCTGGGCGCCCGAGGTGCCGAACGCCGATTTCCGCCGAAAACGCGAGATCGCTGCGCTCATCCCGACCATCGCCAGTACCAGCACGGCCGACGCCGCCAGACATTCCCCGATTGTGAGGCTCCCCTTATAAGACGAAAACCACCGTCCGTAGATGAGTTCGACGTGCACCCAGTACACCGCCAGCGACGTCGTGCCCAGCAGCCGCACCCAGCTCCATCCTTCGCTGAAATATTCGGTCCACAGGAACGCTCCCGAGGCCAGCAGGAGAGTGATCCCCAGCTTGCACGCCACCAGCGCCGGGCTATTTAGCCAGAAATTCGCGTTGGAGTAAAGCGAAAACGGAAGGTTCGAGAAATACCGGCCGGCGAACAACAATCCGAACCCGCACAGTGCGGCCCACTGCATCACGCGAGCCCAGTCAGTGCGCCGCACCAGCGGAACCGCGCTTCCCGCCGCCAGTCCGAACGCCATATAAGATCCCCACGGGAACATGCTGAACGACGCCCCGCTCGGGACGAAGTAGTCGCGTAGCAAGCCAACGAGCCCACCGGTATCCAGCCCCGACATGATCGGAGCCAGCGCCGCGAGCGCGATGCCCGCTGAAATTGCCCATCGCACCCGCTGTATTCCTCGAGCCAGCGCCGTCACCGCCAGCAGCGCCGCCGTAGCACCCATCACGTTCAGCACGTCTACGTGCAGCAGATCGGTCCAGGGCTGCTTCGGCAGCGCGAAAAGCCACATCTGCAGCCGGAACGCAATGGCCACCAGAAACAGATATCGCGCCCGCCGCAGCGCACCAGCGATTTGCTCCCACGGCGGCAAATCGTCCCGCCGGTTCATGCCCAGACCGAACGTGATCCCGGTCAAGAACAAAAAAATCGCGGCCGCCTGCCCGCCGAAGAATTGCGAAAAGATAAACGCCGGCTGCGTGCGCAATTCCGGCCTAAGGAACGAATCCAAGGTGTGCCCCTGGAGCATGACGATGGCCGCCAACCCCCGCAACCAATCCAGGAACACGATGCGACTGCGAACCGGCACCAAATTCACTTCGCTTCTAGTATTTCACCTTTCCTAAGAATGCCAGTAGCAGCCGGTTGAACTCCTCTGGCCGCTCCAGCATCACGAAATGCCCGGTTCCCGCCACCTGCACGTACTCCGAATTCGGAAAGGCCTTCTTCAAAGCCTCACCATCCGCCATCGGCCTGGTCGCATAAATCCCCAGCACCGGAACCGTCGACACGAAATCGTTCAAGTCGGCCGTGTCGAACGTCGCGATCATCGCCCCCGAAGCCGTGGCTTCCGGCGGAGCCAGCATCATCTTCAAAACGTGCTGCTGGACCGCGGCCGGTGTTGCCGGGGTAAACATTCCCCGGATCATCGCTTCACGAGCCTTGATGCCGTCGGGTCCGGTCATCGCCGCCGGATTCGGCGCTCCCCGCCCCGAGCCGCCTGTCGAAAGAAACAACAACCCATCTACTGGCACCAACCCGACAACGTGCTTCGGATACAGCCGCGCATATTCCCTGATCACCGGCGTTCCCATGCTGTGCCCCACCAGCACCACTTTGTCGACCTTCGCATCCGCCCGCACCGCCTCCACCGCGCGAGCGAATACGGTCATCGAAAACTTCCCGTCCTTGGGCGGATCGCTCTTGCCGTGCCCCGGCAGATCCAGCGTGATCACGCGATATTTCTGGCTCAACACCGGCACCTGCGCGTCCCACGACGATTCGTCGCAGGTCCAGCCGTGCACCAGAATCACCGCCTGTTTAGCCGTGCCCGAGGGCTGACCATATGATGTCCAATGAACCTTCGCCCCGTCCACAGAAGCCCCGTAAGTCAGCGAGGACAGCGGAATCGCCAGAATGATGCTAAGTAGCCACCGCATGAAGCGATTCTATCAGTTGACACACTCCCGAAAAACGGGGGTGGTAAGATAGAGGAGCATGCAATACTTTGTTCGTACCATGGAGAAGCATAAGACCAGCACGCGCGTTTTCAGCCCGGAACTGCCATGTCCCGCCCTGGGGAGCGCCAAGGATGCCGCCAAGCAATTAGTGCAATCCTCCGACCCCTCCGTGATGCTGCAAGCCGATGTATGTTCTAGAAACCAGAACCAAGTCCGCACCCGCTACTGCTGCTGGATCAATGAGCGCGGCGAGTTCGTGGAGCGCGCCCTGATCTAACCGCCTGCATCTAACCGCTTGTGATACACTTTTGAACGTGCCTAGCCCGCCAGTTACCTACCATTGGAACCGAGCCTGCCTGGTCAATTGAACCTTATTGGAGAAATCAGTGACGAATATTTTTGTTGGAAACCTTGCTTATCAGACCACGGAGACCGAGCTCGAGGCTGCGTTTGCCGCGTACGGCGCCGTTGAAAAAACCAGCGTGGTGCGTGATCGCGACACCGGCCAGCCTCGCGGCTTTGCCTTTGTCGAAATGACCAATCAAGCCGAAGCGATGAAGGCCATCGAAGCCCTCAACGGCCAGGAACTGAACGGTCGCGCCTTGAACGTGAACGAAGCCCGTCCCCGCCCCGAACGCGGTGGATTCGGTGGTGGCGGCGGCAACCGCGGCGGCGGTGGTGGATTCGGCGGCGGCGGTGGCGGTGGTCGCCGGCGCGAACCCCGCTGGTAATAACCTCTTTATAATTGGTAGGGCAGGCGATCTTGTTTACCCGTAAGCGGGGTCGCCTGCCATTCTCCTGCTACGCCGACCATCTCCGGTCATCTGACCGCGCCCCGTCACTCGAGCTTCATCTCCTCTCGCGAAAGCCAACCCTGAAGTGTTTACCCACTGCCTGCATTGGGCCTACACATGCCTACCTCTCTGTTGAGGAGATCTATCATGGCAGGAAAGAAAACTGCGGTTTTTGGCATTTTCAAGACTACCCACCAGGCGGAACTGACCGTCGATCGCTTGCTGGCAGCAGGCTTTACGAACGACGACATTTCCGTGCTGCTCGAAGACAACAAGAGCTCGAAAGACTTTGCCCACGAGAAAAACACGAAGGCGCCCGAAGGCACCACCACTGGTGTCGCAGCAGGCGGAGTGATCGGCGGGACCCTGGGTCTGCTGGCCGGAATCGGCATGCTGGCGATCCCCGGAGTTGGACCGTTTATTGCCGCGGGTCCGATCATGAGTGCCCTCGCCGGCCTTGGCGTGGGCGGCGCAGTCGGTGGCTTGATCGGCGCGCTGGTCGGCATGGGCATTCCGGAGTACGAAGCGAAGCGCTATGAAGGCCGGCTCAAAGAAGGCGGAGTTCTGCTTTCCGCTCACTGCGATACATCCGAGCAGATCACACTTGCCAAAGCCGTCCTGAAGCAGATGGGCGCCGAAGATATTGCTTCTTCGGGCGAAGCCAATGCCCACCTGGCAACCACTGCAGCGTCGAGACTCTAAACACCGAACGGGTAGCCGCCCGGGCTGCCCGTTCTTCAAGAATATCGTCAGGAAGGGAAAACTATGGATAATAATCGAGGACTTCTTTATTTTTGCGCGGGGTGCACCGCTGGGGTGGTAGCCGCACTCCTGTTGACTCCCAAGTCGGGCCGCGAGACAGTCGAGTATCTTCGCGAAAAGGCCGATGAGGGAACCAGGAACGTCAAGCAGAGCGTGGACAATCTGAGCCACGCCGTTACCAATGCAACCGCGCGTGGAATGAAGGCCGTTCGGTACCAGGCCGAAAATGTAGGCGCCGCCGTGGATGCGGGGAAGCAAGCCTATCGGGCAGCGCAAGAAACCACACCGTAACACGATCCGGTCTTCCGCAACATCAACACTCCGCAAGAGCCCTAAGAAAGGAAGAATTTATGCGATATATCATAGCTTGGGCGCTCGGCGTTCCGGGTATTCTTGTGGTTGCATGGTTTCTACTGAGCCATCACCACTAGAGCCCCATCACTACTTCGCCCGCGTTTGAATGGCGGATCCCTCTCGTATCTCGTCGGTCGCGATCCGTACGACTAGATCGCCCGCCTTCAGATCCCCAAGGACCTCGATCAAATCCCCCTCCGCGGCGCCCTTTCGGACATCGACCCATTCCGCGCGTCCGTTCTGATTTCTTATGACGAACGTCCGTTCTGTAGTCGTAACTACGCTGGCTTTCGGAACAAACAGCGCCGGGCGCGATCGACGGATGGGCCACTTGACGCTCGGATACATTCCCGGCGCCAGCGTACCGTCGTGATTGGAAACATCCAGCTCCACCGCCATGGTCCTAGTTCCTTTATCAAGTGCGTGAGCGATCCGCGCAAGCGTTCCTGAATAAATCCGCTCCGGATATGCCGGGACCTGAAACGCCAACTTGGCCCCTTCCGTGATGCCGCCGACGTATTCTTCCGGCACCGCAACCACCAGTCTCAATTGTGAGATCTGTTGAATGGTCACCAGCACCGGATCGGCGCCGGGACCGACTAGCGCGCCTGGGTGGACCAAACGCTCGGTCACCACGCCATCAAATGGAGCCGTAATCCGCAGATAGGCTTGCATCTCTTTTTCGGTCTTGACGGCCGCTTCCGCGGCGCGTTTGGCCTGCTCGCGCGAATGGACCAAAGCCTGGGCCGCTTCCACTTGCTTTTCCATCTGAATAAGTTCGTTGCCCGCAATCGCGCCGGGAGTCTCAGCGGCCTTCTTCAGCCGGTCATAGGTGCTCTGCGCGGCCGCGAGTTGTGCTTCCGCCTGAAGCCGATCCGCTTCGATCGCCAACACTTTGGACTCGCCTTCCGCGATCTGCGCAGCCATTTCCGGCGCGCTCAACTCCGCTAAGAGCTGCCCGCCATCGACTCTGCTTCCCCGATCCACCAGAATCCGTTCGACGTAGCCCGGCACCTTTGACCCAAACCCTATAATCCGTACCAAAGGAAACTGGAGGTATCGTAGGCGGTTGAGGGCCTCGAATGACCAACGAGGAGGTTCAACATGCCAAGGAAGGGACACAGCGAGGAACAGATCATCGCTGCACTGAAGCAGTACGAGAGCGGGGATAAGGTGGCTGACATCTGCCGCAAGCTGGGGGTGAGCGAGGCCACGTTCTACACGTGGAAAAAGCAATATACGGGACTGGGAGTGCAAGAGCTGCGCGAGCTGAGACAGCTAAGGGAGGAGAACGGTAGGCTGAAACGGCTGGTGGCAGATCTCTCGCTCGACCGGCAGATCCTGCAGGAGATCGTATCAAAAAAGCTATAAAGCCTCGCCAGCGATGCCGGCTGGTGAGGTGGGCCCAGGAGGCATACCAGATTGGGGCGCGGCGCTCCGCACGTTTGTTGCGTGTGCCGTGGACAACCCTGATCTACAAGAGCCGGAAGAAACCGCAGGAGCCGCTGCGAAGGCGTCTGCGCGAGATCGCGGCGACGTATGTGCGCTACGGCTATCGTCGTTTGACGGTGCTACTGAAACGCGAAGGCTGGAAGATCGGCGCCAAGCGGGTCTACCGTCTCTATGACGAGGAGAACCTGAAGGTTCGCAGTGTGGAGCGCAAGAAGATCGCACGGCGTCAGCGAGTTCCGCAGGCACATGCTTCGGGGCCGAATCAGTGCTGGTCGGCGGATTTCGTCAGTGACAAGCTGACGGATGGACGGACCATTCGCATTCTAACGGTGATCGATCAGTTCACGCGCGAATGCGTTTGGCTGGAAGCCGATCGCTCGATGAATGGACCCAAAGTAGTCGCCGCCCTAACGCGGGCCATCACGGAACGAGGTGCAGGGCCACGCAGTATGACGCTCGACAACGGCAGCGAGTTTGCGGGACGGGCGATGGAGGCCTGGGCGATACAAACCGGCGTGCAGCTTTGCTTTATCCGGCCCGGAAGACCCGTGGAGAACGGGTTCATCGAAAGCTTCAACGGGCGTTTGCGGGATGAATGCCTCAACGTCGAATGGTTTACGTCGCTCGAAGAAGCGCGCCGCGGGCTGGCGTTGTGGCGCGATCACTACAACCACCACCGGCCACACAGCGCCTTGGATGACCGGTCGCCTGCAGTGTTTGCCGCTCTGCACGGAATCCGGGGGAAGCGCTTCGCCCTGTTCGACGCCAATAAGACAAACGGCAAACCGCGTCAAGGGTTCGCTTCGCCGGCTCAGGCCGCCCTTGACCCGGCCCACCGTTTGTCTGAAGATACTGGATATCAGGGCGAAGCACTTTCACGCATCGCTCAAACCAGAGACTCTCTGCTGAGTATCTGGAGCAACTTTCAAGCCCGTCCAACGGGCTCGGGAGACCCTTGACAGCCGAAAATCCTGGTTTCGGTTGGTACGAATAGGGGGAGCGGGTCAAACGCGAGTTTCTCTAGTTATGACTGGTAGAAACAACGGGGGCAGGTCACCTGAGCATGTCGTGGAGAATAGGTCCCAAGTGGGGCATCTGCTCGCCCCAAGGCAGATCACCAAAGAGAATCAGGAGCACTCCGACAAGGAACAACGTCACAAGCGCTAACTGAGAAATAGGAGATGATTGTGGGGAATGTGTTGAAAGTCGTTGATTGACCATCTGCTTGAGAAGAAAGATACCACAAACCCTACACCGAAAACCCTGCCGTGTAAGCGGCCTCCGACCGGTGTCGAAATAGAAAAAGCCCCGATCATTCGACCGGGGCTTTTCTTATTAATTGGGCAACGTCCTACTCTCCCACACACTTGGCGCGTGCAGTACCATCGGGGCTGAAGGGCTTAACTTCCGTGTTCGGGATGGGAACGGGTGGGACCCCCTCGCTACAATCACCCAAAAGTGATGTAGAGATCAGGAGCCTCTAACAGACTCCTGACACTCTTTGAATATTGACGGGCAAGCCACAAATGTTTTCGATCGCGCACAACGCCACTGCTGTGCGCTCATGCCTACTTCTTTGTTACTCGCGCAATCTTGACCTACTCTGAACCTACAGTAAATTATATGGTCAAGCCGAACGGGCTATTAGTAACGGTTAGCTTCATAGATTACTCCACTTCCACTCCCGTCCTATCGACGTGGTAATCTTCCACGGCCCTTGTTACCTTTCGGTTGGGAAAACTCATCTCGGGGAAGGTTTCACGCTTATATGCATTCAGCGTTTATCCCGACCAGACTTCGCTACCCAGCTCTGCCACTGGCGTGACAACTGGATCACAAGAGGTCTGTTCATCCCGGTCCTCTCGTACTAAGGACAACCCCCCTCAATTTTCCTGCGCCCACCACAGATAGGGACCGAACTGTCTCGCGACGTTCTGAACCCAGTTCACGTACCGCTTTAATAGGCGAACAGCCTAACCCTTGGGAGCTTCTACACCCCCAGGATGCGATGAACCGACATCGAGGTGCCAAACCGGAGCGTCGATGTGAACTCTTGACTCCGATCAGCCTGTTATCCCCGGCGTACCTTTTATCCGTTGAGCGATGGCCCTTCCATTCAGAACCACCGGATCACTATGTCCTACTTTCGTACCTGCTTGACTCGTTGGTCTCGCAGTCAACCTGGTTTATGCCATTGTACTCAAAGGAGGATTTCCAAACCTCCTGAACCAAGCTTCGAACGCCTCCGTTACAGTTTAGGAGGCGACCGCCCCAGTCAAACTACCCGCCTACCAATGTCCTTCTCCCGGATTACGGGAGTAAGTTAGAATCACAGAATGCTCAGGGTGGTATCTCACAGGTGGCTCCTCCGAAACCGAAATTCCGGACTCAAAGCCTCCCACCTATGCTGCGCAGAGCACCCCATAATTCATTGATAGGGTATAGTAAAGGTGCACGGGGTCTTTCCGTCTTGTGGCGGGCATCCGGCGTCTTCACCGGAACCACAAATTCGCCGGGCGGCATGTTAAGACAGTCGTCAGATCGTTACGCCATTCGTGCAGGTCGGAACTTACCCGACAAGGAATTTCGCTACCTTAGGACCGTTATAGTTACGGCCGCCGTTCACCGGGGCTTCAGTTCACAGCTTCGCCTTGCGGCTAACCGCTCCCTTTAACCTTCCGGCACCGGGCAGGCGTCAGCCCCTATACGTCGTTTTCGACTTTGCAGAGACCTGTGTTTTTGTTAAACAGTCGCCTGATGCGCTTCACTGCGGCCCTCCGAAGAGGGCACTCCTTATCCCGAAGTTACGGAGTCAATTTGCCTAGTTCCTGAACAGACCATCACCCGAGCGCCTGAGAATACTCATCTCGTCCACCTGTGTCGGTTTGTGGTACGGATACTTCAACTCTCCTTAGCGGATTTTCCTGGCAGACGGCCGGGCGGATTTCCCCTTCCCAACCTCGCTTCGTCCCTCCATTAAGCCATTACAAAAGGGATGTACGCGCTGCGTCCCCGCATCGGTCTTGATCGAATTAAAGTAGTCACGGAATGTTAACCGTGTGTCCATCGGCTACGCCTTTCGGCCTCACCTTAGGCTCCGACTAACCCTGAGCGGATTAACCTTTCTCAGGAAACCTTAGACT
>Ga0265313_10003167_pt1 | contig 13578 bp, 12 predicted proteins | sample 4123metaG_FD_203122 | JGI IMG/M metagenome (GOLD analysis project Ga0265313, IMG submission 203122) | Rhizosphere microbial communities from Carex aquatilis grown in University of Washington, Seatle, WA, United States - 4-1-23 metaG | ecosystem: Host-associated > Plants > Roots > Rhizosphere >...
CTTACTGCCGTATCAGCCATGGGCGCTGAAGCTCCGCAACGAGCGCCTGGCGGAAAATAGCAAAGACCATCCCGACGCCCACTGTCTGCCTTTGAACCCGGTGCAGTTGTGGTTTCACCCCCAACCTCGCAAGCTCATTCAGAACACCCGCGAGATTGTGATGCTCGCGGAGTCGAACGGCGGCACGCGGCAAATCTTCACTGACGGCCGCACACTGCCCAGCAAGGACGACGTGCAGCCTTGGTGGTACGGCTACTCAGTTGGAAGGTGGGAAGGCGACACGCTGGTGGTGGAGTCGACCGGCTTCCTGGATAACGCATGGATCGATGAGAACGGCAGCCCCATGACCAATGAAGCTCATGTGACGGAGCGCATCCGCCGGCCCAACTACGGCACTCTCGAAGTCGAAGAGACCGTGAACGATCCCAAGACCTATACCAAGCCGTGGACCGTAACCGCGAACCAGCGTCTGATGCCCGACGATGAATTGATCGAGTTCATCTGCGGGGAAAACAACACCAGCCTGCGGCACTTGGTCGGGAAATAAGATAACTATCGCAGCCCGCCCAATCCCCTCGTTACGCGGTCCATAAACAAGTCGAGGAAGGCCGCAGCATTCACCTTGACCGCTACCTGGGTCTTGGATCCGGCGATCGGCTTGAAGATCGTCTGCCCCGGGCCCGAGAGTGGAACGCTGACGGCTCCGGGCTGGTAACTCAAGAGATCCGGTCGAAAAATGGCCGCGATGGCCAGCGGATCGTACAGCGTGGGATTCGCTTCGTGCGTCTGCTCCTCGGCCAGGTCAATCAGCCGGACCAGGAAATTGCTAGCGGGATCGTTACCCAGGCGCATGCGGTCGATATCTTTTTCGCGCAGCTTGCACTGCGACGTCACATCCAGGCCGACGGCCGTGATCGGAACGCCGGACTGAAAGACGATCTCCGCGGCCGCGCGATCGCGCTTGACGTTGTACTCGGTTTCTGAGCTCAAGTACGCCCCGCCCATGATCACGATCCGCTCGATATTGTTCTTGATGCGCGGATCGGTCTTGAGGGCGAGCGCGATGTTGGTCATCGGGCCGATGGCAACGATGGTAATTTTACCCCTCGATTGCAACGCTGTGTCTATGATGAGATCGACCGCGCGCTTGCGGGCGGCATCGGGGCCTGTATTAGGGATGGTGTCGTTGCGCGTCAGGACTTCGAACTCTTTGGAGGCGACGGACGTGGTGGGGTCGAGCAGAGGCTCGGGGGCTCCCATGGCCAGCGCGACATCGCGCCGGTTGTAGACGCCGAGCATCTTCCACGCCAGGCGTGTCTTGCTTTCCACGTCATCGATCACCGTGGTCACCGCGCGTACGTCCAATTCGGGCGAGTGCAGCGCGAAGGCCAGCGCCAGAGCGTCGTCAATCGAATCGCCGATATCGGTATCGAGGATGATCGGTATGCGCTGTGCGGACGCGGTGAGACCCGCGAGCAAAGCCAGCGCGAGCAACTTCCAACTCATGCCCGGATTATAGCCCGGCGCCTCAATAACAAGTGTCGAGAAGAGTCTCGACACGGCACGCAGGATTGCGTGCGCCACGTGGCGCGAACTTTAGTTTGCCGCGTCGGCACTCATGCCGACGCCTGGTCCAGCTAAGCGGTCAGAAAGCTTTGCAAATCGACCTCGTTGACCTCGGGCTCGCCCGGAGCCACGTGGTTCAGCTTGCCGGCCTTCATCCACCGTTCAAGTTCATCCACCAGGCTGTAGAGGTGATCGAAGGAATCCACGATGAACAGCAGCGGCTGGTAATGGTCGATCTCGAATGCCTGGTTAATCGCCCATTCGATTTGTAGCGGATAGCGCTGCACATCCGGGGAAACGACCGCGTGTTCGATTTCCCCAAAGGAACTGAGCAGCCCGCTTCCGTAGACTCGTACCCCGTTGCCTGATCTCATAAGTCCGAACTCGATGGTGAACCAGAAGAACCGCGCCATCGCGCGGAAGATGCTGGTGAGGGTGCGAACGCGCTCGGCCGGATCGCGAATTTCCGAGACCAGCGCGGCGGCCGTATGCGCACACTCGCCGAATCGCACCAGCGTTTCCGCAAAGTGCGGGTCGGTGTGCATCGGGACGTGTCCGGCGATGTCGTGGAAAATATCCGGCTCCGGAAGGTAATCCAGGCGTCCTGCCTGACGAATGGTAACGGTGGTCGGGAATTCGCGATTGCGCAAGCAATCGAAAAATACAAAAGCCGGCACGTATCCGGCGACCGCCTGGGCACGGAATCCGGTGAGGGGTGACAGGAACCGGTTAACGTCCTCCAGGCGTGGAATCCGGTCGGGGGGCAGGCACAAGGACTGCATCCCCGCCTGAACGCGTTCGTTGGCGTATTGCTCCCAACGAGGAAGCAGCCGCTGGTAAAGCCGCCGCCAAGTGTCGTGATCCTCGGAGGAGTACAGCTCGTACGGCTGACGGACATAAAGGCCGGGAATGGCTATAGTTCCCATCCGCTTTTATCATACTCCTATAAGCCCCACTGTAAAGTGGTGTTAATGATCTTGCGATTGAAAAATAAGGGGAAAGCCCCGTAGGTCCCATGGCGTAAGCCGGTTAGGATCATAAACGGAGGGCCGTCATGCGCCTTGTCTCGCGTTTCTCGATGTTATTGATGGTTGGAGGGTTGGCCTGGTCCCAGGCGCTTACGGACGCCGCAGGCGTGATCGCCGGTAGTTCCGTGGGAGTGGGCGCCGGGAAACAGGTCGGTCAGGGTATTGCCGCGGCTTTGAATAGCGCAAATGGCGCCACGGCCAGAACAGCTAAGACAGAGAAGGTTGCCAGCGCTGAAAAGCCGGCGGCCGTCAGTCCCGCCGCGAAGCCCACGCAAAGGGCCGGCGATGGCGGCGGAAGTGGTGGAAGCGGTGGCAGTGGTGGCACCGTGCTGAAGACGGGCCCCGGTGGCGTGGTGAAAGACCACTCGCTGGTGCCTCCTCCGCCGGTCAAGAAGGTTGCCGTGGTTCCCCCGCCGCCTCCGATCGCGCCGCCGGCCCCGGCTGTGCTTGTTACCCCCGTACTCGTGCTGCCTCCGCCGCCGCAGGCCACTTCTGACGATCTCAAGGCTCTGGCCGGCGGAACTCCAAGAGAAGAAGTCCTGAAGCTCGGGGCGCCTTCCTCGCGAATCACCATGATGGACGACGGCCACCTGGTCGAAATCTTCCGGTACCAAACCCGCGAAACCATCGTCGGGACCGTGCGTCTCAGCGACGGATCGGTATCCAGCGTCCAGGTTCGTTAACCCCCACCGGGCTAACGGCTTTTGCCGCATTGTATTCTGTCCTTAGTGTTTCGCGGACAGCGGCAGAGGGTCAGAATCCTGTTCGGGACGGCCGACGTCGTCCTGATCGCGCTGGCCTTCGCGTTGGCGTATCTGATTCGCGCCCGCCTGAATCTTGAAAACAATTTCTACATTCCACAGGGCGTAGCTGCGTCCCTTCTGGTTTGGTCGATGGTGGTCTGGGTGGCCACCGGCGCCTGGTGGGAAACGTACGATCGCATCGACGCTACGCATCCCCGCATTATTCTGTACCACGCGTTCCGGCAGTGCCTGGTGGGCTCGCTATCGGTCATTCTGTTCCAGTACTTCTGGCGTCTGGACCTCAGCCGGCTTTTTGTCGCGTTATTTGCGCTTTGCACGTGGTTCCTGCTGTGTCTGTTCCGCTTGAACGCAGGACTTCTGCTGCGCGTGGTACGCCGCGAATTTTCGGTGCCCCACTATGTGATGGTGGTCGGCCTGGGTGATGCCGCGCAACGGCTGGGAAGGCAACTGGAAGAAGCCGGCGCGTCGCACGGAGTCCGTTTGCGAGGATTCTTCGCTGATTCCCCGGAAGCCTTGTTCACTCCCATCGAACTGGAGCACGATTATCCGGTCCATGCGATTTCCGAACTTCCGGAAATGCTGCGCAGCCATGTGATCGACGAAATCATCTTCGCCACCGACAGCCGCCGTCTGGCCGAGCTGGAAGACGTCATGCTCCTGTGCGAGGAAGAGGGCGTCCGCACGCGCATCGCGGTGGGCTTTCTGCCGCACGTGAACAGCCGCGTGTACCTGGACCGCCTGGGAGCCTCCCCGCTGCTGACGTTCTCCTCCACGCCGCACGATGAGATCCGTTTATTGCTGAAGCGCCTGACCGATATCGTGCTGGCGGGCGCGGCCTTGCTGCTGCTGTTTCCCGTCATGCTCCTGATTGCGATTCTGGTGCGGTTGACATCGCCCGGACCCGCGATCTTCCGGCAGGAACGCTGCGGGCTGAATGGCCGCCGCTTCGTGTTCTACAAGTTTCGCTCGATGTGCCTGGACGCAGAGGCCATGCGCGAGTCGGTGGAGCATATGAATCATCGCGAGGTAGTTATGAAGATCCCCGACGATCCGCGCCTCACCAAAGTCGGCCGCTGGCTGCGGAAATTCTCAGCCGACGAGCTGCCGCAACTCTGGAACGTGCTCAAGGGGGACATGTCTCTGGTGGGTCCCCGGCCCGCTATCCCCTCCGAGGTGGAACAATATAAGCGGTGGCAGCGCCGGCGGCTTCGGATGCGGCCCGGGTTGACCTGCCTGTGGGCGATCAGCGGGCGCGACGAGGTGGACTTCGAGACCTGGATGAAACTCGATATGGAGTACATCGACAACTGGTCTCTCGGGCTGGATTGGAAAATTATTCTGCGCACGATTCCTTCCGTGCTAAGCGGCCGGGGCGCGCACTAAGGCAAAAAACATTCATGGAACTTGTTCCCACACAAGACGACGTCGTCGCGCTTCTACGCCGCACTGGCGGTTTGCGCGAGGGCCATTTCGAGTATCCCGGAGGCCAGCACATCACCGAATACCTGCAGGTGGCGCTGACCATGCGCGACTACCAAGCCGCCAAAGTGCTGAGCGTGGGGTTGAGCCGCAAGGTGCGCGCGAACACTGAGATTCGCGCCATAATCCCGGAGCTTTCCGTGGTGGCGCCGGCCACCGGCGGACTCCCGGTGGCTTACGGCGTGTGCGAAGCCTTGCGCGCCCGGCAAGTTTATTGGGCCGAGCGCGAGAACGACAGCGAGCCGCTCCATTTCCGCCAATACCTGGAGGTGCACCCGGGCGAGAAAGTACTCCTGGCCGACGATATCCTGCGCACCGGCCATAAACTCGCCGAGGTCAAGAAGCTGGTAGAGGCGCGCGGGGGCGAAGTGGTCGGCTTAGCGGTGGTCGCGTACCAACCGAATCCGAATTGCTTGGACTTCGGCGCGCTGCCGCTCTATTATTTGGCCCAGCTCGACGGCAAATACTACGCGAATGCGTCGGCTTGCGAGCTGTGTAAGCGCGGCCTGCCATTCGATAAAGTTCGTCTGTAACGTGATCACGCGCCGTACGATTCTTCTCGCACCTCTTGCGCTCGCCGCCCAACCTGCACGTCCGCGGGTTGAGATTACGTGGATCAAAGGGTCCGCGGTGCCCGAGGATTTCGCGCGCGAGAGCATCGTCTTTCCCAGAGCGTATACGTGCTGCCCCGCGGCCGGTCTCGCGAAGAAGGCGCTCGAGACCGGACGGTTTCCGCATTCCGCGCGTCCCACGGACGCTTCGATCGCGGAGCTGATGGGGCCTGGCTCTGAAACCATCACGGTGCTCACGGCGGAATCCAGCGATGGTGAGGATTCCCCATCTCAGAAGTCCATTCTGGTGCCCTTGGCGATCCGCTGGCCGGGCAAACTGAAGCCGCGCGTCGCGGGCGAGCTTCTAGTCTCGCATGCCGATGTGCTGCCGACACTGCTCGGATTATTGGGAATCATGCCGCCGGAAGACTTGCAGGGCCGGGATCTCTCGAAGTTAATCACAAACGAAACGGGTGAAGTGCCTGACTCGGTGTACTGCGAGGGCAGGCTCCGCCTTCCGGGCGAATGGCGAGCCATTATCCGGGGGTACGACAAGCTCGTGCTGCGTCCGCAGGAAGAAGCTACGCGCCTCTACAACCTGGCCGACGATCCGGCGGAAGAAAATGACCTGGCGCACGACCGCGAGCACGAGCTGACCCGCGATTCCATGCTGGCGCTTGCGCGGCAATGGATGCGGAAGCTCGGCGATGGCGTGGATCCTTCGGGATTACGCTTGCGGAATTAGAGAAGTGAAAAAGGGGACAGGTCCTTCTGTCCGGACGCTTGGACGGGTTTTCGGAACTAGGACCTGTCCCCTTTTTCTCTGCCGGCGCCAATCACTTAACGGGCGGCGGATCGGTTGGACGCCGCAGGGTGGGCTTTTTCCTCGGGGGCCCGTCTTTCTTTTCCTGCTCCTGCTTGGCCTTCGCGTCCTCGGGAGTCAGCGCCGCCGTGCGCCCATCCTTTTCCTTTTTATCTTTCGCCTCGATACTGGCGGCGCGGCCGGCTAGATCCTCCTGCGACACCTCCAGGCTGTCGGACGTAGTATCGATCGCGTCCTTCAGCACGAAGTCGTAGCGCGCCATGTCGGAAGGCGCCGAGTTTTGGATCTTCTGCAAACGCGCCAGCAGGGTCTTTTCACCCTCGACCGTGGCGGCCATCCCGAGGTTGAGAGGCAACTTGCGGCGCAGCGCATCGTCCGCGACCGTGTCCATGGCGTCGATGATCTTGGTGTAATCCTCGAGCAGATCGTGAATCATCACCGACCGGCCGGCTTTATTCTGCGCCACCAGCTGATCCACCTGTTCCACGCGCTGCTTGGCGAAGACCAGATAGAGCTTGAGCCGTTCGTTGGGCTCTTGCACCTGCCGGATCTGATCGGCTTCGTCGTTGGTTAGAAAATCCCGCCCGCCAATTTGCGCCAACAGTGGAAGTCCAAGCGAAAACACGATGATTGCCTGGATTTGGAGAGTTTTCATTTCTTCTTCCCCATGATCCCAACTATCAGTTTGTCATGAATATCGGAAATCGTGTGCTCTACCGGCTCCACGGTGCCGCGGTCGAAGGCGCTCATCAAATCGCTGAGGCCGTCCAGACGACGAAGGATCTGGCGAGTGGCTTTCTCGGCGTCCTTGAACGGCTTGGAGTTTCGCCGGGGATCTTTGCCGGTCGCCATCAGGGAATCATAGGAGAGCTGGACGCCAGCCTCCACTTCGCCGAGCGCGGAGCGGCAGGCATCCACATCGCCCTTTTTGTACGAATCGCGGGCGGAATCAAGCTCGGAGCCGGCGAATTCCAACGCCAACTGACTTCGCTTCTCCAGCTTTGGTTCGGACTTGATCCCGCTCAGATCCAGCGCGAGCATCAGCGTCAGGAGCAAAAGCATGTTTACCTCTTGCCCAATACCTTTTCCAGAGCCTTTACGCGCTGCCGGGCAATGAATTCCTGGTCGGGATTATTCTGACTAGACCCGAGGAACTTATTGTACGCTTCGAGGGCTTCTTTTGATCGCTGCAGGCGATCCAAGGTGATGGCCCGCAGGTAGAAATGGCCGGCCGTTTCCGCGCCGAGATCGTGTACTTTGTCCAAAGCCGCCAGGCCATCCAGAGGGTGTTCCCCCACAATCAGCACGTCCGCGAGCTCGGTCCAGGCCTCAACTGCATCGGGCTTGATCTTCGCGGCGGCCGAAAACTGTTCCGCTGCCGTGGGGAATCGCCGCTCGTCTCTGAGAATGCGGCCGTAGAACATGCGCAGCTCGAAATCTTCCGGTGCGGCCGCCACGCTTTTGGCGATCAGCGGTTCCGCTTTTGCGAGCTGCTTCTCCTTGACGTACGCCTGCGCCAGCGCGATCTGATTCGCGGGAGTGGGGGATTTCGCAACGATGGGTTCGAGCGCGGCGATGGCCGCCGCATTCTGCCCGGTCTTGAGCAGCAAAACCCCGGCGTGTTCCTGAGCGCCCGGATCGTCGGGGAACTCCCGATAGATGTCCAAAGCCTGCGCCAGCTCACTATGCTGCTCGTACAAAGTCGCCAGCTCCAGCAGATAGCTGTGATACGAATGATCGAGGTTCGAGGCTTTTCGATAGTGCGGTTCCGCCTCATTGCGATGACCCTGCTGTGCCAACGCCTGGCCCAATCCCAACTCGGCTCCGGCCGAAGCTGCGTCCATCTCAACAGCTTTTTCGAACGCAGTGGCGGCCTCTGCCAGCTGCTTGGTGTCGAGGAGCGCGGTACCCAGATAGTAGACCGGCTTGAACTCCTTGGGCCTCTGCTCCGCGGCCGCCTTCAGAAATGGAATCGCCTCCGCGGGGTTATGCGCGTTCAGCAGCGACATCGAGAGGTTGATCTGCGCTTCGTACAAGCCGGGATGCAGTTCCAGAGTCTTTTTGTACTCGGGAATCGCCTGCGCGTCCTTGTTCGACATGCTGTAGGCCAGTGCGAGGTTGAAGTGCGCGCTGTAGTCGGCGGGGTCGTTCGCGATAGCTTTGGTGAACGACTCCACGGCGGCGTCGGAATTTCCCGCATCCAGGGCCTTGAGGCCCTCAGCCACGTAGTACGGGGCTTGCGCGAGCAGAGCGGCGAACAGGATCACCCACATACTTCTGTTTAGATTGTAATCCGCTGGGGTTATTTTGTGAGGTACACCGAAAACTTCGCGACTTCGTTGAATCCGAGCCTTCTATACAGCGAATATCCGGCATCGGTGGACTGGAGCACAATGCGCCGGATCCCGGTGCGCTCTTGTTCCAACGCGACGGCGGCGCGCAGCAAAGCTTCGCCGTAACCCATACGGCGGCAGTCGGGAAGCGTTGAAAGCGAGTAGACTCCCAGGGCGTCCGGAGTAGCGACGATGGCGATAATCGCCACAGGTCTGCCGCCGGCAAAGCCGACAAATCCGCGATAATCTCCGAGCCAGGCTCGCTCGGGCTCGTATATCGCTTTGGCGACGCCCAAGGGAATATCGAAACTCACGGCTGTGAGCGCACCGAAAACCTGCCGCGTGATTCGGTCCGCGACCGGCACGCATTCGATTTTTGGCAGAGATCGCGTCGGCGGCGCGAGCGCGTCGGCCAACATCCCAGGGGCTTGCGAGATAGGGCGCAGATCGCGCTCCATTAACAAAGAGCGTGCCCGGCGGCGAGTGGAGAAATCGAGCGAGTCTTCGCACAGCCAAAACGACCATCGCATGGTCCGTGGCGCGAAGTAGCGGGCGCAGTGGGCCAGGCGTTCGGTGAATCCATCCATCCCCTTGGGCGAATCGCCATTCAGCAGCGCGATATTGAATACGCCATAATCGAGGCCGGAATAGATGGCCAATGCGCCGTCCAGCGGGCGAACTTCGCCGGCTCCGGTCGCGTCGCCGAAGAAACGCATGGCGGCTCGCAGGTTGGCATCGACAATTTGGAAATCGCGCATCACATTCATTCAGATCAGAGTAAGGTCATGGGATCCACGTCGATGGCCAAATTCGCGGGACCCCATTTCTCGGCCGCGGCGAACTTTCGGACTTCGGTCAGGACTTCGCTGAGTCGTTTACGGCCGGCGGTCTTCAGCAGCACCTGATAACGATACTCGGTCTTCACGCGCAGCACCGGAGCCGGCGCCGGGCCCATGACGCGAACACCTTCCGGCGCCGGATTCAGTAGCCGTCCAAGCGCCGCACTGCGCTTGAGCGCATCCTCTTCGTTGGTGGAGCGGATGATGATGTTCGCCAGCGCTCCGAATGGCGGGTAATACATCAGCCGCCGGAACTCGATCTCTTTCCGGTAGAACTTCTCGTAATCCTGCTCGGCGGCGCACTGAATAGCGTAATGATCCGGATTGATGGTCTGGATCAGGACAATGCCGGGCGTCTCTCCACGGCCGGCGCGTCCGGCGGCCTGCGTGAGCAGTTGGAACGTCCGCTCCGCGGCACGGAAATCGGGCAGTCCCAAGCCCAGGTCGGCGTTGACGATTCCCACCAGCGTCACGTTGGGGATGTCGTGGCCCTTGGCGATCATCTGTGTGCCTACCAGGATGTCGTAGTGCCGCTCGCGGAAGCCCGCGAGGATCGTCTCATAATCGCGCTTACCGCCAACCGTATCGCGATCCAACCGCGCGATTCGGGCTTTCGGAAAAAACGCGCCCAGCTCCTGTTCCAGGCGTTCGCTGCCGACCCCGATGAACTGAAGATATTCGCTCCCGCACTTGGGACATCGTTCCGGAACCGGCGTCGCGTAGTTGCAGTAGTGGCACAGCATGCGGCGATCGCGCTTGTGATACGTCAGCGTGACTGAACAGTTCACGCACTGCAGCCGCTCACCACACGCCCGGCACGCGACGAAACTCGAGAATCCCCGCCGGTTGAGCAGCAGCATGGTCTGCTCGCCGTTCTCCAGACGCTCGGTCACGGCATCGACCAGCGCTCGCGAAAACGTCGCCTGCTTGCGGGTTTCCAGGAACTCGCGGCGCATGTCGATTACGGAAACCTGCGGCATCGGCCGGCGTTCAATGCGTCCGGGAAGAGACAATCGCGTGTACTTGCCGCGTTCGGCGTTGTAGCGGGTTTCAAGACTCGGCGTCGCCGAACCTAGCACAATGACCGCGTTTGCATTGCGAGCCCGTACCACCGCCACGTCGCGGCCATGATAGCGCGGTGTTTCCTGCTGCTTGTAGCTTTGGTCGTGTTCTTCGTCGACGATGATCAGGCCCAGGTTCTGCACCGGCGCGAATACACCGGATCGCGTGGCGACCACCACCGACGCGTGGCCCGCGCGGATCCTGCGCCACTCCTGGGCGCGTTCGGAATCGTGAAACGCGGAGTGCAGGATGGCAACCCGTTCGCCAAACCGATGGTGAAACTGCCCGGCCACGGCAGGTGTTAGCCCGATCTCAGGGACCAGCAGAAGCGCGCCGCGTCCCAGCGCGAGTGTCGCTTCGATAGCACTCAAGTACACCTCAGTTTTGCCCGATCCCGTCACGCCTTCGAGCAGAAACGCTTGAAATCGATGCGCGCTGAGCCCAAGACGAACGGCGTCGAACGCCTCCTGCTGGTGCGGATTCAGCAAATGCGGCGCGCGGGGTGGGGCAGCCATGCTTGAAACCGGCTCCAGAGCGAGCCTGGCCAACTGGCGCCGGGCCAAAGCGCGGGCTGCGGTGCTAGCTTTGGGTAGAGTTTCTTCCAGGACAGCGAGATTGTGCTGGCCGGGATGCAGCTCGAGATACGCTAGCAGCTCGCGCTCCGGCTTGGGAATTTTATCCGTGGCGCGTGCGACGAATTCCACTCGCAGACGCGCGGCCGAAGCTCGCAGGGGATCACGCTCGGCGGCGATGTCTTCCGCTTCGACGAATCCCTTCTTTTCGAGCGAGCGCAGCACGGCCGCGGCTTTGTTTACTTTTTGGGCAAGATACGTCGCCGAGAGCGCCCGCCCATCGAGCATGCGGAGAATTGCCGCGGCTGGATCTTCTTGCTCTGTCCCCGTCAGGTACAGTTGCCGCGCCGTATCACGTCCCGAGGGAGTGAGCGAATAGATGCGGCCGCGCCGAACGTCGGCCGCCAGAGGCGTCATGGCGCGCAAGGTTTCCCCCAGCGGCGCGCAATAGTACGTGGAAATCCAGCGGCCGAGGTTCAGGAGGCTCTCGTCGAGGGCGGGCTCTTCGTCCAGCAGCCGGAGGGCTTCCTTCGCCGGAGCAGTTGGAGGCTGGCTGTGCGTGGCGAGGACCACGCCGGTCAGCTTGCGGGATCCGAACGGAACCAGAACGCGGCATCCCGGCTGAACGCGCCGGCGCAGGGTTTCTGGAAGCCTATAGGTGAAGGCTGTATCGATCGGGACCGGCAAACTGACATCGCAGTAAACCGGCGCGTCGGCCAGTGCTTCCGGGGGAAAAGGTGCGGCGGACGTCACCTGAACGGATTATACTGCGATGCCTGATCCTCCCGTTTGGCTGTATAATTCTGCCTGGGAGACCTCCTGTGAAAATCGCTATCCTTGCGCTCGCAACTCTGTCGCTCTGCATGGTGGGCCGGGCTGCTTCAAACGGACTTGACGACGCGTATCAGCAGCTTAAGGACGCGCAGACCGCCAAGGATCCAGATGCCGTCAAGAAGTGGGCGGTGGAAACGTCGAAACTGGCCAAGGCCGAGGCCGAGGGACCGAAGCTCGAAGGGTTTTCCGACCAGGACTGGCCGAAGCACATCGAGTACGCAAAACAGGTGGGTACGCAAAGCGAATACGCCCTTTCTGCCACAGCCGCCCAGCCGGGTCTGGCTCCCGAAAAGGTAGTGGAACTGATGGACGCTCTGCTGGCGGTGAACGCCAAGAGTACCTATATCCCCACGGGCGTCAGCGCCTACCTGACGGCCCTGGGGAAAACGGGCGGTGTGGATAAACAGATCGAAGGCGCGTTGAAGATCGTCGCCGGGACGCCCACCGAGGAAGACGCCCTGATCGTTCTGGCGGACAACCTGATGGTCAAGAATAAGCCCGATCAAGCCTACACTTACGCCGAGCGACTGGTAACAGCCATGAAGTCCAAGGCCAAACCGGAAGGGTTCTCGGATGAGGATTGGAACCGAAGAAAATCGTATATGCTTTCCCACGGCTACTACGATGCGGGCATAACGGGCTGCATGCGCAAGATCTGGAAGGATTGCGACACCAATCTACGGACCGTGCTTCCCATGATCGCTGGTCAGGCTGCCATGACGGGTCCCGCGTATTTTTACCTCGGCGTCGCGAACTACCAGCTTTCGAAGATCACCAGTGACCGCACCAAGCTCCAGGAAGCGTTGAAGTTCTCCCAGCAATCCGCCGCGATTGCGGGGCCCATGCAGACTCAAGCACAGCAGAACGTGACTGGCATGACGAACGAATTGAAGGCGCCCGTCGTGCGGCATTAAAGTTCCCGCGCTCGCGGCCTTTTTTACAAAACGTTTACAGGTTGTGAACGACTTGCGCGGCGCTGCCTCGCCATAATCGGGGGCATGATATCGAGACTTCGCAGAAGTTGTTTCGCCGCGTCGCTAGCATTTTCATTCTTTGCGATCCCAGCTTTTTCGCAAACGGATCCGGCCAATACCCTTGAGGATCACGCTCCTCCGGATGGTCCGTTCTATCCCGGCGCTCCGAAATCGAGTTCGAAACTCCAAGCCCCCATCGGAGATTATATTTTTCGGATGTACGGCACGTTGCTAATGAATATTTCGACTTCCGACACCGTTCAGGTGGGGCAGGATGTTCCGCTTTGGCCCTTACCCGGCAGTGCCCCCGTGAGTTTCCCGGACGGAACCACGCGTCGCGCCGGCTCGGTCGGAGACACGCTGTTTACAGCTCGCCAATCCATTCTCGGGGTTCAGGTAAGCCCGAAAACTCTCGGTAGCGGATGGAACCCGTCCGGGCTGGTGGAGATTGATTTCTTCGGCTCGCGTCCGGCGGACGCAACTCTTCAGCCGCAGGACCGGGTCTTCAATCAACCACGTCTGCGGCGGGCTTATCTTCAATTGGACAAAGGTGACTGGAGGATCGTCGCGGGCCAGGACAAGATGATTCTCGCGCCGCTAGATCCGATCTCGCTTTCGCATGTCGCTATACCGTTAGGCGCGACGGCCGGGGACCTGTGGGCCTGGCTGCCGCAAGTGCGGGTCGAAAATCGCCACAAGTTCGGCAAGGGGACGCTGCTGGTCCAAGGTGGCGTGCTGCGGCCGTCATTTGGC
>Ga0265313_10003168_pt1 | contig 13576 bp, 9 predicted proteins | sample 4123metaG_FD_203122 | JGI IMG/M metagenome (GOLD analysis project Ga0265313, IMG submission 203122) | Rhizosphere microbial communities from Carex aquatilis grown in University of Washington, Seatle, WA, United States - 4-1-23 metaG | ecosystem: Host-associated > Plants > Roots > Rhizosphere >...
CGCGCAGTCCGCCGGCGGCGAATGATTTGGCGACACCGTCAGCGAGAAATAAATATTTGCCACCGTCCATTTTCGTGAGCGGAAGGAAACTCAAAGATTGTGGAGTCCATTCACCCAGGCGATTGTCGCTGAGCAGAAAGAAAATCTCGTCTGCCAGCATGTAAATGCCGCGCTGGCTGCAGGCTGTATATAGGCTCTCGATTGCCTGGGAGTCATAGAACAAACCGGATGGATTATTGGGCTGCGTCAGCCACAACAGATCCGGCTTTACGTCTAATGCATCAATGGCTGCCAGATCAACCATAAAACCGCGCTTCGCATCGGTCTTCACTTCAATTGCCCGACCACCGTGATAGGTGACGAGCGTATAGAGCGGTCCATAACTTCCCATCGGCAAGGCGACAATAGGCGCTCTGCCCAGGCGTTTGGCAAGGGTTGCCATCAAAGCAGCCAGGACTGGGAAGACGCCCTTACCCAGGACAATTCGATCTTCATGGACGGCAGTCCGTCTGGTCGTTTGCAGATAAGCCCTGACGCGATGGCGAACAACGGAAGGCAATAGCTCGGAGTCCTGTTCTAGAAAACCTTTGAACACACCCTTGATCAAAAGTTCCGGCACCGGGTGCTCGACTTCACCATAGTCAAATCTGATCAATCGTTTGTCATCCAGGGAAATCGGCTTGGGCGCAAACACCGGATCAGCAGCAATTTCTTCAATCAACGGCAAAACACCACCGGCGGAATTGTTGAGCATAGGCGGCAAGTCCGCCTCCGGAAATGGAAAGGCCAGCAATTCTTCGAAGAGCCACTGATAATAAAGCTGCACTTGATATGGAATACGCGAATAAGTTAGCTCCGCTCCCACTTCCAGAGCAGGCATCCAGGACTCCGGCGCATTGACCAGGAAGCTCAGCTCGAAATCAGGAAAGACCGTATTCTTGATCAAGCCGTAGAGAAAAACGAGATTCTCAGGCAAACGCTGCCGCCCAGCCATTCTCAAGGTCATATTAGAATTCAGTTCAGAGCCGATGTTGAACTGAGCGGAATCATCTATAAGGTAAAAGCGATCCGGATTGGCGCGCGCTTGAGCAAACAGGTGATCGAGCGTAAGAGAGGACGGGTTTGCAAATTGCTGTGGGGCCAAAACGCAGGCAGCAGGCGCCAGCAACTGGTCCAGATGAATGAGCTCGCTCAAATCATCGTTGCCTAAAATGACCTTGAGTCCCAGTGTTTCGAGCGTCGATCGATAGACAGGCTCGATTGAAGCGGAAAGCAAAACAGAAGAGTCCGGCGGCAGAATTGCCTTGAGAACAAGGGCCAGGAGTTGCGAACGCTCCGGACCGATGAAGAGCGAATCAGGCTTCGTAGGATAATGGCAATAGCTGGAAAGAAATCGCGACAACGCTTTGCGCAAACCTATGTCTCCGCACTCATGCGGATAAGGCAACGTCCTGTGGATCAGCAATTCGCTTGAAAAACGATTGAGGAAGCTGACCATCTCTTCGGAAATTCTCGAAAAATCAAGTTCTTTTCTCAGTCGATCCAGCCCAAGGTCGTGCAAATTGCTGACAAAGCCGAAGGTGGGATGCTCGTATTGGGTCTCGGCCTGATAGACGAGCAAATCGTGATAGATAGACTGGTCTTTGCCGAGAACAGTAACAGCGGTTTCGGCGGAGACTGGATTCTGCGAATCGCGCGACAGGAAAAAATTGAACCGTATCTGGTGCGCTCTTTCGATTTCAACAAGCGAAACCAGATCGGTATCATCGGCCTGCTGAATTCTCCGGCTCCAGATCAAACGTGGCTCCCAGCCGCGTCTTAGAAACATTTGATCGATTGCATGTGGTCCCGGTCTGCCACCCAGCACAAGGGTGACACGCCCGCCGGGGTTTAAACACAGTTGCGCTTCTTCAAGCGCTCTGGCAATTAATGGCAGTCCAAAACGATCTTCGAGAATGCCCTGCTGGAAGCAGTAATTGCTCAGATCGTACAAATCTTTGTGCGAACGTTCGTCCGATTCATCTGCACCCTTTCGCGGGTCCGGATGCAATACCTGAGGAATGCAGCCGATTATATGATCGAATTTCGCCTTTCTCGAAAGCGGCTCACCAAGGAGATCCGACTCTTTGGCCAAAAATGCCTGAGCAAATGGCACACCAAATTGCGAGTTGGCCGACTCGCCATCGCCAGTGGTGCCGTTCAGCCAGGAGTTCAATCTGGCTATTGAAACAGCAATCGGGTTGATGTCCAGACCAAGAATCGATGCAGCCTGCGTGCGCATCAACATCAAAAGACTGATCCAGCCGGATCCGGTGCCTAATTCCACAAGCGTTTTGCCGCGAAACAGATCCGGATTTTTCATCAAACCTTCAGCAAAAGTCTTGGCCCACTCCTCGGGCGAAAAAACGGCAGTATGAAGCAAAAGCTTTAGCGGCGACGCCGAGCCTGGTATCTCAATCACCTTCAAGTTGAGCATTGCAGCAAGCGGATCGTTTGCAACTTTGGCGATGTCTGCGTTTTTTGAACTCTTGGAAATCCCGGAGATGGGCTTTCTGGTTTCAAGATAGTCTGCCAGGGCGTGCAAATGCCGGAGCGCCTCAACTCTGGTTGATTCGCTCTCAATCGCCTCAACGAGCCTGTTCAGTTCGCTAAAATCGCTCATTTTTTCTCGACGACAAAGCCCTGGCGGCGTTTGCAACTATATGCCGCTCGGTGATGTTACCGCATCTGACGCGCCCGGTGATCGCCTGACAGCCGGTTTTTCCCGGCATTATGAACACCTTATCTGGCGGGTATATTGGCGATGGGGTCGCTCGATGCGTCGCCCGCCAACCGTAGGGGCGATGCCATGCATCGCCCGTTTCAAGGGAAATCGATGAATTCGGACTGGGAGCGCCTAAAATCGGACGCGGAGCATGCAAAGGCTTATGGTAATTACGCCGAAGCCGAAGTGCTGTGGCGGCGCGCGCTCAAAGTCGCAGAGACCTTCCCCAAAGGTGATAAGCGCCTGGCTCTGACACTGGATCGGCTCGGCGAGCTGTGCTTCCAGGAAAAGCGCTTTGCCGAAGCGGAGCCGCTCTTCAGGCGCTCACTGGCATTGAGAGAATCTACGCTCGGGTTTGAGCATCCGGATGTCGCTACCAGCCTCAGTCACCTCTTCACTCTTTGCTATGTGCAAGGCAAGTTCGACGACGCCGAGCCTTTATGCAGGCGCGTCTTGACTCTCTATACGAAGGTCTTCGGAGAGTCACACGAGTATGTCGCCGCCTGCTTGCACAATCTCGCCAAACTGGAACATGCTCGCGGCAACCATACCGAGGCAGAGCCGCTCTTTCATCAAGCCCTGAGCATGACTGAGGAATTGCTGGGAGTAGACTGTCCTGAATCGGGCAAAATTCTCAGCGACAGGGCCGTCTTTTACGTCGACACAGACAGACTTGAAGAAGCAGAGATCCTCTTTAAGAAATCACTGCAAATCAGAGAGTCGGCACTTGGTCCGGCCCACCCGGATGTGGTCAATACGCTTTCCAATTTGGGCTCGCTATACCGAGATATGGGCCGAACCCACGAAGCTGAGCCCATTTACAGGCGGCTGTTCAACATTGCCGAGAAGGCACTCGGTGCCAATCACCCGGACATGGCGATAAACATACTCAACCTGGCCAAGACACTGCAATCAGAGCGCCGCTATTTGGAAGCCGCTCCATTGTTTCAACGTTATCTGGCCATTCAGGAAAAACAATTCGCTAAAGATGATCCGGCTCTGGTCGAAAGCCTTCAGAATTTGGCTCAGGCGTACCTGGAAGAGAAGAGCTTCTCGCTTTCAGAGCCGCTTTTGAAACGCGCACTGGCAATTCAGGAAAAGCATTTCGGTCCGAAAAATCCTGTCGTCGGCACGCAACTCAATCACCTGGCCGCCCTTTACTACGAAATGGGCAGACACGAAGAGGCTGAATTGTTGCTGCTGCGCGCCATTGCCAATCTGGAGAAATTGAAAGAAGGAAAAGATCCTGCTTATGAAAAGACGCTGGTCGATTACCTCAAGCATCTGGAGACAATTTTTAGGGCGCAAAACAAATTGGCTGAAGCAGAGGAATGTCTGGCCAGCCTGATCAAGGCTCAAGAACGCATTCTGGGTGAGTACCATCCGGACGTCGCCGAGAGCCTGATTAACCTGGCACTGGTCTTTCAATCACAAGCTCACTATGGACAGGCGCAAGAATTATTGCAGCGAGCTCTGGTAATAAGCGAGCACTCCTTTGGTGCCGAACATCCTGAAATCGGGCAACCGCTGGGCAAACTAGCCGAAGTGCTGCAGCTGCAAAACCGTCATGAAGAAGCTCTGCCTCTCTGGGAAAGATTGATCTCCGTGTACGAAAAAGGTCTCGGTCCAAGACATCCTGATGTAGCCGGCGTGCTGGACAAATTGATTGAATTGCATCGATACAATGACGATCTTGCCCAAGCCGAATTGCTGGCCAACCGTGCGCTCTCCATCCGGGAAGGCGCATATGGTCCGGAGCACCAGGACGTCGGGCTGACGCTTAATGAACTGGCAATGCTCAACTTCGAGCAAAAGAAATACAAAAAAGCAGTGCCTTTGTTCGAGCGCGCCGCCGAAAATCTCAAAGCCTCCCTGGGCGCAAAACACAGTGAAGTGGCGCTCACACTCAACCGCCTCGCCACTCTTCATTACCGCCTGGGCAACTACGAAGAAGCAGAACCGCTCTTCAAAGAAGCACTGGCAATCTACGAGAAAAAAGAAGACGCCAGCAGCTCACAAATGACCAGTGCGTTCGAAAATCTGATCGCCATGTACCAGGATCAAAATAAGATTGCCGAAGCTGAAGGAGCAGCCAAACGTTTTCTCGCATTTAGAATCAAGGCACTTGGCCCTGATCACCTTAAGGTTGCGGTGTGCCTGAAGAGACTGGCCGATATTTACAGCCAGCAAGCAAAATTCTCACTGGCCGAACCGCTGTATAAGCAGTGCATAGACATCCAGATAAAACACGACCAGGAGAATCTGGATCTGGCAGAAACACTCGATCAATATTCGCTGGTTTTGCGCAAACTCGATAAAAAAATGCCGGCTGTGAAAGCGGAAGTGCGAGCCTCAGTCATTCGCAAGAGCGCAAAGTCGTGATCATGGGAATTCGTCACCTTAGCTTGACCCTGCTCGCTCTATGCCTATTGTTACAGTCTGCAAATGCGCAGGCAGTGTCTCCTCTTTTATCCGAAGCGAGGCAGAACCATTTGCTCTCACAAAAATTGCACGCCAGTGGCGATGATGATCAGGCACTACGCAGGGCGGACAAAGCTATTCAGTTAGCACCAAACGAAGCCGAATTTCACTATTGGAAGGCGGAGCTTTTGTTTGAAACCGAAGACGATGATCAAATTGCTCTGGCTGAAGCAATGAAGGCTTGCTCTATCGCGTCAAACGCATGCTATGAATATCTGCGAGCCCATCTTCTTTATCGCTTGCATCGATTGCCGGAAGCGCTCAGTGCCGCCAACAAATCGATAGCATTGGGTGCAAGTATAGTCAATTTTAAATTGAAGGCGGAGATTCTCATGGCCATTGGACATTGGCAAGAAGCAGAGGATTGCCTGGGAGTAGCCATAAAGAAATTCGGCGCCAGTATAGATTTCGCGATATTGCGCGCAAACGTCGGCGCCACCCTAAAACACTGGTCGCTCGTTCATGAAGAGTGCAATCAGGTCATACTCATGCGAACAGAGGCTGCCAGACTAAAACCAAAAGTACAAGTTCAGGCCTACTTACTAAGGGCTCTGGCAAGTTACGAATTAGGACAGACCGCTCAAGCAAGAAAAGAATATCTAGATGTTTTGGCACACTGGCCGGATTCGCGCGAGGTGCATGCGGCGGCACTGCATTTTTTTGAAAAAACAGGCGACACAAAAAACGCCGAAAAGGAAAAACAGTCGTTGCAAAAATTTGATAAGGACGTAATGCCGTTGTAGTGGTTGTAGTGGTCATCGTCACAAACAAGCTGCACTTTCAGTCCCTCTAAGGCAGCAAAACTATTTTTCCGCTCTGCCGACGGTCCTCCATGGCTTCATGCGCCCGCTCGACATCGGACAATGAAAACGTACCGCGTATGCAGCTTTTGAACGAACCGGAAATTATGCCCTCAAACACGCAGCGGGCTCGCTCCAGAAGCTCTGCTCGGTCTTCGATGTAGTTTTCTATGCTTGGAGAGATCAAATTGATCGAATAAAACAGCCAATCGCGTGTGTCCAGAGTAGTAAGTTTGCCGGATCCTGCGCCATACAAAACCGCAGTCCCACGAGGTTTGACCAGCTGAATCAGCTGCGGGAAAAGAGCCTGTCCGACAGAATCATAAACCACATCGATGCCCCCATTACCTGCAATCTTGCGCACCTCCGTTATCAGGTCATTTTCTGCAAGATTGACCACATGATCGGCTCCATATTCTCTCGCCGCTTGTTCTTTGGAGTGATTTGAAACCCCTGCAATAACTGTCGCGCCAAGCGCTTTGGCCATGGGAATTGAAAATGCATTGACACCACTGGCGGCGGCGGTAAACAGCGCCAGATCGCCTGCCCGAATACGATAGGCATCATGGGTCAGGTAATGCCCGGTCATTCCTTGCATCATGGCTGCACACGCCTGTACATCATCGACGCCTGCCGGTACGGGAACCCACATATGGGCAGGACCACTTACATACTGCGCATATGCTCCGTCCAAAAGTGTCGCAGCCACTCTCTGACCGAGATCAAATCCCTTCACCTCGGAACCGATCTTAGCAACTGTTCCGCAGGCTTCTTTTCCCAAGCGCAGTGGCAGGGATTTCTTGAAAGTGCCCTCGCGAAAACCTATGTCCGTAAAGTTCACGCCGGCGGCCGATACCTTCACAAGCAGCTCGTTGGCACCACACTCGGGCACCGGAACATCGACGAGCTTGAGAACTTTTGGATCACCGTATTCGCTGATCTCAACTGCTCTCATTGTCGAAACTTTTGCTTTTCCATCTTATTACATACCGATACGTGGTTCTATAGGCGGTGCGGAGATGATGATGTCGCTTCCCTGCCACTTGCTCTTCAAGACTGGCGTTTGAAGCACACCGCGGGCCCGCAAGACTTCTTGCTGCACCTTGTCTTTCATGAAACCGAAAGCTTCTCCAAGCGTGGTTTTTTCACCTTTTGATTTCAGCCCATCGATGAGATAGCGGGTGAAAACAGAATTGGGCACTTCTTTCGATTCCCATGAAACCTGGCTCGGCAGGCTCGATGAAATAACAAGCTGCCCGGTCCCCTGAGCGATCGCTTCGGCGTCCACGTTTTTCACACGCACCAAACCTTTTGATTCAGGTTCAGCGGCCCCGCTGTGGCAGGCATCGAGAATCAGTACCACTCTGTCTGAATGAACGCGCCCCTTGATGATGCGTGTCAGGTCCTGCATTGGCAGACCACTTGCATATAGAGAATCGGGCTCAGTATCATGAGCGAGCAAATAGTTGACGCCGCCGACGTCCATATCGGATGAACTGCCGTGGCTGGAGATATAAATCAAGACCAGGTCATCGGGCGCAGCCACTCTGGGCAACCACTTGTCGCCCAACTCAGCAAGTATATTTCCGCGTGTCGCTTGTTCGTCCAGAAGAAGCTTGACGTGGTCTTTTTGGAACTTGCCGTCACCTATAAGATAGTCATAAAAATCTTTGGCGTCTTTGCTCGGATATCTCAAATTCAATGATGAATCTTTGAATTTGCTTATACCGATAATCAGCGCCCACTTATCCTTAACCGGCTTATCTTCCGGCTTTGCTTCAGCTTCCGCTTTTTTGTCAGCGGTGCGCGACGCTACCTTAATCTCCGCCAGCTTTCTCAAAAGCTCTTCTTTTTCTTTGCGCTCCGCATCCAGCTTCGCTGCCAACGCGGATTCGGAGTCCTTCTGCTTTTGCTTCGCTTCAAGCTCTTTGGTCAGTCTAGCCAGTTCGGCGCTGTTATTGGAAACCGTTGCGACATCAGCACCGCCAGTCTTTGTATGTTTCTCCCGGGGGGCTCTGGGTTCTTTAGGTGCCTTCGGCACCGGTATAGGCACGGCAGTGGAGACGGCAACACCAAGATTAGGAGCACTGGCGACTGTATGCTTCCCGGCGGCCAGGTCCGCTAATCTCTGAATTTCAGATTGGCAAAATTCTTTGTTGACGCGCGCAGAATCATTGCGCGGGTCATATTTAAGTGCCTCATCAAAGTCTTTGATGGCCAGCTCGTGCTTGCCCTGATTGGAGTACAAAGTGCCGCGGGCAATTAGATAGGAAGTAGATGCAGGCGCGAGCTTGATTGCTTGATCCATATCTTGCAGCGCCAGGTCATATCGTTTGAGTGTGCTGTTGAGCACGCCGCGCATGTAATAGAGGTCTGCAGAGCGCGAGTTTAGAGCCAAACCCTTGTCCAGCGCTTTTTGCGCTTCTTCGAACTGCCCGGTGCCAAAGAGCTGCCGTGCTCTTTCCAGGCAAGAACGATCACTGTCATACCATTCAGCCAGACACTTAGTGTCGGCCGACATTCCCTGCATAAGTGCCAGGAGCATAAGTCCGCTTAGTGCTTTAGCCAGTTTCATATCGCGCGCCTTTAGTATCTGAGGGTGGGCAGCCTGGGGAGTTCAAACCATGAAGGGCCTGTAACTCAAATCTTATTACAGGTTGGCACGGGAAAATTAGGATGGGGAATAGATTAAGCCTAAACGACACGAAAAAGCTCGCGCAAAAAAAAGAGGCGCATTGCTGCGCCTCAAGAATTTGAGGTATAGGAGGAATTAGCTTTCCTTCTTTTCCATGGTCTTCATGTGATGCGGCCCGCGATGATGCATGCCGTGTCCGCCCTTAATGACCCACTCACGAATCTTCTTTCGTTGTTCGTCGGTGAGCACATCATGCATGGCCAGACGATTGTCAAGCTTCATATTGGCGACATCACCCTTCAGCCCGTTAATCTTGTCCTGCAAGTTGCGGCAAGCTTTAGCATCAACCGTGGTCTGAGTCATCAGATCTTTGAGGTGTCTTTCTGAGGTGCGGATATCCAGCACTTTGGGTCCAACTTTATCCAGAAATGAGTTTTTCAGTGCATAGAACTTCTCATACTGGTCATCGGTCAGATCCAGTGCGCCCAGCCATGCTCCGTGTCCGCCGCCGCAGCTACCGCCCCGACCCCCCCAGCCTCTGTGCATCATCATGCGATGACCACCTGGTCCGCCGGGCCCGCCGGGACCGCCATCTTGGATCGCGTTGGGGTCCATAGCCATATTGATTTCAGGGTTTCCTTCGCCGTCCAGAGTGATCTGAACCATTCCTTCCATAGGCGCAGGAGGACCATCGTCGATTCCATCGGGCATACCAGCTTCTTGAGCCAATACCGGTGTATTGCACAACATCGCCAAACACATACCGGATAGAGCGACCGGCAGTTTTTCGAGTAATTTCATTTAGTACTTCTCCTAGAGACTTCCCGAAGGTGGGTGGCCATGAATTGGCCCTTACCTGTTAAAGACGTCATTTGCCGAAAAAAAGTTCAAAGCTAAAGATTAAAACTAACAAATTGCGGCCCAGCTTCTATTTTCTTCCCCTCCTGGCCCCTGAAAACCAATCACTTATAAGTTAATATTCTCTGTTCAATCGTGTGGATGGATTTGCACCCTGATGCCGCAAACCGGCGAGAGCGGGCAAAACTCGCGTCCGCTTGTGGAAGCCTCAGGAGGCATGATGAACGGAACCCAGGACAGACCGGTGGAAACCGTGACAGGTAAACAAACTGGTTCGGCAAAAGACATAGACGGAAGTTCTACAGCAGGTTCAATAGCCGCCAAAGTCGGCAGCTACCGCTGGGTCATCATCTCCCTCGGTTTTCTCATCACCCTCATCAATTATCTAGATCGCTCGGCGCTCTCGTATACCCGCAAAGCCATCGAAGGCGAATTCGGCATAAACGACGCCCAGTTCGGCATGATCGGCTCGGCTTTCGCAATCAGCTATATGATCATGACCACAGTGGGCGGCATCATGGTCGATAAATGGGGCGCGCATAAAGTCTGGCCGGTCGCTGCCATTCTCTGGTCGGCAGTAACAGCCATGATGGGCTTAGCCTCAGGCTTTTGGATTCTTTTTGCCTTCCGCCTCTTGCTCGGCATCGCCGAAGGTCCGCATTTCCCAGCCCTGACGCGCTCTGTAGCCGACTGGTTGCCCACAAGCGAGCGAGCCAGAGCCACTGCCATTGGGCTTGCCGCTGTTCCTTTTGCCAGTGTTCTGGGTGGTCCGATGATTACCACTCTCATCGTCAGCCTCGGCTGGAAGGGCATGTTTGTCGTCCTAGGCGCCCTGGGATTGGTCTGGTCGGTAGCCTGGTTTTACCTGTTCCGCGACTATCCTGAATCCAGCCCCCATGTTTCCAACGCCGAATTGCAATTTATTCGCGAAGGGAAATCGAACGAACGCCACATCAATGACGCAGATCGGCGCTCACATCATCTCGCCACCGGCAAAACCACCTGGCGCTTCATGCTGCTCAATCCATCCTTGATGTCCAACAATATCGCTTTCTTCGCCTTCGGCTATCTGCTCTTTTTTGCCGTGTACTGGCTGCCTGGATTTTTAGAAAAGACATACAACCTGCACCTCAAAGAAGTCGGGCTTTTTGTAGTGGCGCCCTGGCTCACTGCCGCTATTTTGCTTGCCGCTGCCGGATTTATTTCCGATTGGCTCATGAAAAAAACAGGCAGCGCGCGCCTGGCCCGCACGCACATGATCTGGATCTGCCAGCTTATCTCCGCGCTCTGCTTCATTCCTTTGATGTTCAGCCATGACCTCAATACCGCTCTATTGATGATTTCGCTGGGAATCGGCATCGGCTTAATGCCCAATGCCTGCTTCTACGCGCTCAATACTGATCTTGCCAAAGACAGAGCGGCAACCAGCCTGGGCATCATGGACAGCTTCTTCGCCTTGGGTGGAATACTTGCTCCTGCCGCCACCGGATTCATCTTGCAAGCTACTGGAAATTTCAGCGCCGCCATCGGCGTCGTCGTCTTTTTCAACCTCGCCGCCGTGATCGGCGTAATCCTCTTCCAGAAGCCGGATCGGGACATGGAAGCTGCCAAGGGAATGTAATTTCTAATGCAACTTCTTGAGAATTAGAGACAATTCTCAAGGGAATCCCGAAAGTGAAACTAGTCCAGCAAAGCCCTTTCCTTTTCGTTGTTTTTATACACGCAATAGGAGGCAATGCTTGTTCGCTACAAACGGAGAATTGCAGATGCCCGTCGCAAAATCTGGCGTAATTCAAGCAGCATTGCTTGCGGTATCGATGAGTGGGTTCATTGCACCGGATGCATTCTCAGCAGAAGAGATCGAAGCCGCCGCTCAAACACCAGACCTCACAGGTAAAGCAGACTTCGCAGGCAAAGCGGCCTTCTACAGCAGCGATCTGCACGGAAAAAAAACTGCCTCCGGTCAACCTTATGACGAAGGCAAGCTGACAGCCGCTCACAAACATTTGCCGTTTGGAACCAAAGTCACTGTCATCAACCGCAAAAACGGCAAGTCATGCACGCTCACTATCAATGATCGCGGACCTTATGTTCCCAATCACGTCATCGACGTTTCAAAAGCCGCTGCAAAAGAACTCGGTCTGTTGAACGACAACAAGCGCATTGTTGACTGCTACATCAAGATCAACACCAAAGACTTCATCAAGAAACAGCCGCAAAAAGACAAAGTCAAAATCGCTGAGCGAACTGACGAAGAAACGCTATAAACAAGCTCGTAGCCACCACGTTGCACGCGGCAGTTTTTGAGGCGCGTGCAACGCGCCCGCTACGAAAATCAGATAATCTTCTTGCGCAAAAAGAGCGCATTATAGTCGACACGATGGTGAGGATCACCGGTTCTCCCGTCGAGCACTGACAGATGCCCTGATTCCCAACCGTAAAATTCTTCCGTTTCAATTACTTCGAATTCCTGATCATCGACGAATTTGAGAAACTCTTCCAGTGTGTAGGTTTTGATATCCAATTCCTGCGCCGCATCCGTAGGCTTCGGAATCGTCAAAGCGCACAATCCGCCCGGACACAACTTCTGCCATATTCTATGCATCAATGCCGCCGGATTTTTCACAAATTCTGTGACACCAAGAGCGGTGACCATATCGAATGACCGATCGGCAACTGGAAAATCGTCTTCAATACTTTGGCAAAACAATTCCTTGTACGGACGTTTTCTTGCCACGTCAATCATGCCGGATGAATAGTCAATGCCAACAACTTCAAATCCGGATTCAAAGAAACTGATGGAACCCAGCCCAGTGCCACATGCCAAATCCAGAACGCGCGCATTTTTCTTAGCGTGCAACTCTATCAAACGCTCGGGAACTCGCACATGCGCTTGATAGCGAACATGCTCCACAACGGCATGATCGTATTGAGCAGCTATTCGCGAATAGAAATTACGTCTGTCATCGTCTGAGGTCATTTCGTTCGCGCACCTGTATCATTGAAGTTTGCTTTGTTCTCCTTCAAGCATCTCAATCGTCCTGCTTGACCGCTACCAAAAGCTTCATGCGCATTGGTGCCTCGCCGGGAGCGAGTTTAGTATTATTCTCTTTGATATGCGCTACCACTCGATTGAGCGCTTCCACTTGCTCTTCCGAAATTGCCGCGTCAGGGATTTGAAGTTCAAAGAGTTTGTCCTTCACATCCTTACCACCATCATATTCCTTCAACTCTTTCACAAAGCCCATCAACTGCTCCTCGAATAATCTCGGCGTCTCCAGGCGAGGATCGACAAGCTTGCTGTTGACTAAAATTCCCAGACTGGCGGGACCCCATTTGAAGATCTTCATCCGCTCATTGACCAGCCGGTAGCTGTAAGCATTGTCATAAGCAGCATTGAGCGTTGTAAATTCAAGCGTGCGGTAATTGCTCAATAAACTCCCCAGTGGTTTGCCACTGCGAGTAGTGGCAGGAATGCTTCCGCGAGTGCGTGCCACCACTTCGGCATCATTCTTCGTCTGATTGAAGAAAACCCAGATCTCGCCTGGGACTCTCTGTTCATTATAAAAGCAAATCGGCTGCCAATCAGGGTGCTTTCGCTGCAGCTCACTTTTGGAATAATAAGCACCAGTAAAATCAGCCACAGGCATCTCTTTGAACATCTTCGGATGCCGCAGTTCTAGAGGTGTCTGGCTATGCACAAGCATTTTAAACCGGTTACCGTGTCTAAGATTCGCATTCCAATAATCGTCCACAGTCACACTTGCAAAAGGGGTTATGAATACTTCTTCGTATTCGGCGCGGAGATTATCTCGACTGTGCATTGAAGCGTTCATAATGAAAAGGAAGGTCTGAAAAAACAAACCCATTAAAGCCCAGATCACTAGAGTCTGGGGCCAGGGCACAGGGCCTCGGCGACCATTTTTTCCATATTCAGCAAGCGGCCGCCAGAACTGCGACCAGCCGCTGGTTGGTTTGTCTTGAGCAGTTCCTTCTGTATCCGGAACCATGCCTTGGCTTAAAACTCAGCGCTCTTGG
>Ga0265313_10003171_pt1 | contig 13567 bp, 12 predicted proteins | sample 4123metaG_FD_203122 | JGI IMG/M metagenome (GOLD analysis project Ga0265313, IMG submission 203122) | Rhizosphere microbial communities from Carex aquatilis grown in University of Washington, Seatle, WA, United States - 4-1-23 metaG | ecosystem: Host-associated > Plants > Roots > Rhizosphere >...
GACAATCACGGTACAAAAATCGACATAGTAAAAGACGTCACTGATTTTTTGACAACGCACTCGCCACCGGGACTAAAACTCGAATCAGTGGAAATGGAAAATGGCTGGCTGTCCAGTACGGGAAGATCTTCCGTTCCGCTGCCCAGTCCAGGACGATTTGCGCATATCAAAAAAGGCGAAGCAATTGAAGATGAATATCGAGCATTCGTTGATGTTCCTTTCAACGAAAAATCCTATACATTTGCAGGACTGGGAAAATCGTCGGCGCTCGTTAGCAATGCAGAATTTCAATCAGCAGATGAAAAACACATCAACTCCATAGTGAGAGTGAAGGCACGTTTTGTCAGAAACAATCAGTTCAAACAAGCTAACCCATTCGGTGTGGAGGCTCCGGACCAAATAGAAATCTCCGCTGCAGCGCAGCCCTACACAATGGAAGAAAGTGGCCCGGCCGGAGTCATGACGGTGAGATTTTCAGGAGGCTCAATTCCAGGGCTGCATTCGTGGAGTGAATTCCTGCAGAATGGCAATTTTCACGATCGGCAAATAATGACCTATCAAGCCCTGGGTGGGGACTATCCGCTGGACGCGCGCGCCGTTATGCGACCCAGCCAGCTGGATTCGGCAGGTGGCACGTCGCAGCAATTTGCGGAGCATCTGTATTACTGGCTTCGCAATGGGCATTTGCGAGAGCGCCTGGGTTCTATGGTAGAAATGCTCAGCCAGAGATTTCAATCGGGGCCCAACGATATTTACGCATACGAAATTAACAACAATGGTAATATCTCCCGCCGGACAATCGCGCGCGATCCTTTTCCTGTCGGCTTTACCGCAGAGCAACAAGTCTCAACGACAATTGATACCAGCACTAACGCAGGTGTACATCCGATCATTATTTTCAGAAACAATGTAAAACGACTGGGCAATCAAGCCGGTGGCAAGCACGGCGGTCAGCCCATTGCCGGAAATCCACTCAACTGGTGCGAACTGTCGGAGTACGGCGGAGATGATTTCATTGCCAGTGCAGTCCGCAAGGGCCGGATGGCGACTGGACTGACGCTTTTCAATCCATCCGATTCGCATTCAACATTTAGAACAATCGACGGAAATACAGTCTGCCTGCAACCACGCAAGAGTTTCTATAGCGGCGGACTGGCGGTCGACATTGAAATCGGCGGCATCAATCTGCCGAAGCAAAACATGGACGCCGAAACAATCAGTCTCGTGAAACGCGCCCGCGGCGGTTTCGGACCACCACGCTAATAGAATTTCCCGCGTTTCAATTTTTGTTCCTCCAAATTCCAAAACTCATGAGGTTTTAGGCTCTCGGCAAAATACCGGTCGTGAGTGACGACAATCATTGCCCCCGGGTACCCTTCAAGAGCCTTTTCCAGTGCATCGATTGCGAGAATGTCCAGATGATTGGTCGGCTCATCCAGAATCAACAGATCGGGACTCTCGAGCATACAAGAAGCCAACAAAAGCTTTGACTTTTCCCCCTGGCTCAGTGATCCGATTTTCTTGAACACGTCATTTTTCGAGAATTGAAATCGATTCAAGAATGTTCGCCACTCGGCTTCACTCATGGGCTGCGCGCCAATTGCCTGAAAATACTCCATCATGGAAGCGTCGGAAGGAAGCGACTCCTGGTGTTGCGGCAGGTAGCAGATTCGAATTCCTTGTTTCAAATACAAATTACCGGATTGCTGAGCAACCTGGCCGACAATCAACCTGAGCAAAGAAGTTTTTCCGCTGCCGTTTTTCCCTGTTAGTATCACCCGAGCAGACCCAATCAGTTCCGCCGTCAGATCATTCAAAATAGTCTGGTCTTCAACCGAGTAGGAAATGTTTTCCAAACGCACAATCGGTGATTGATGTTGAGCGCGACCGTCAATCGCCAGACGCATAGAATCAAGATGGCGCGGTTTTTCAACTTTCTCCCTCTCGATGATCCGATTCAATCTTGCTTCTCTCGCCTTCGCTTTCGCTGCGACCTTTTTCGAGCGCCCACGCAAATAATCATTGACGGTGATGTTTTCCGTTTTGCAGGCTTGCTGTTTCACCTCCCGGATATCTTTTGTCAATTGTTTTACTTTCTCTTGCTGCTCTTTATACTGCCGCGCAATACGCAACCGCTCTGCATCTTTTCTGGCCTTGTACCAGGAATAATTGCCGGAATAGCTTTCGATCTCCGGCAGGCGAGCGGGTCCAATTCCAGAATTCTAGTGCAGGTGCGGTCCAGGAAAAAGCGGTCGTGCGAAACAATCATGCAAGCGGCTGGGGAGTTATCTATAAATTTCTCCAACCATTCGATCGATTGCAGATCGAGATTATTTGTCGGTTCATCCAAAAGCAGCAAGTCAGCATTTAGCAAGAGTACGCGCGCCAGAGCGGCACGAGTTTTTTGCCCTCCGCTGAGCGTTTTCAACATTCGCTGTGGATCAACACATTCGAGATCAACTGCCTGCAGCACGCTGTGAAATCTGCCCTCTCCGGCATAGCCGCCCGCGTTTTCGAACTCATCGACTGCCCGATCGTAGTCGAGCAGCACCCTCTTTTCGCAATCCGGACCATCCAGACGCGCAATGGTTTCCAAACTTGCTGCTGCTTCCAACAGCCGCTGGTGCGCGGTGAAAAATTGCGGCGCGACATATTCGCCCAGTGTAAGTTGATCGTGCAGATGCAAACTCTGTGGCACGAATCCGACTGTGCACTTTTCTGGCAGCGCAATAGAACCGTAGTCAGATTCGGTCAGACCGGCGACAGTGAGAAGAAGGGTCGTCTTGCCGCAACCATTGGGTCCGACGATGCCGACTTTCTCACTCCGGCTGACGACAAAAGACGATTGCTCGAAAAGCAATTGCTCCCCGAAATATTTTTCAAGATTTGAAACACGCAACATAAAATCACCTCCTGAAACCAAAGCGTGGCTCAGGATGGCGATCTGATCTCAGGCGCGCGCACGACAGTATTCCGATGCAATCTGAATCTATCAAGCAACAACCCAAAGTCAGGCGACGCCAAGTCCAACGGACTCTAATGCCCTGAGCTTTCTATCGGGTGGCTTGATCGATCATCGGAAGTCCTCTTTTGTTGGGGCGATGCTGTGCATTGCCCTGGAATATTTGCTTGGCGGACGGGCGACGCATGGCATCGTCCCTAAATGCCGACAATGTCAATATACCACACAGCCGCACTCTGTCTAGCCTGCCCTTAACAAGAAGCGGTTTAACACAGAAAAATTCCATATGTATGTAGAATATGCACTTCGACAGGCGAGAAAAGGAACAGCATATGCCTCTTCATTACATCGATGGCAAATTCACCAAGGGCAGTGGCACCGAAATAATCGAGGTGATTAACCCAGCGACCGAGGAAGTTATTGATACGGTTCCGCGCGGCACCGCGAAAGACGTCGAGGCGGTTGTGAAAGTCGCCAAGGAAGCTTACCGAGAATGGCGCAAAACGCCGGCCAACACGCGCGCTCATCTGATGCACGAAGCGGCAGCTAAAATGCGCGAGCACAAAGATAAAATCGTCCACTTGCTGACTCTGGAAGAAGGCAAACCGGTTCCTGAAAATGAAGAAGAATTCGAATGGCTGGTGAATACCTTCGACTATTACGCCGAATTGGGTCGCCACGAGCGCGGTCGCGTTTTACCCTCTGGCGAGTATTCTCAGCTTAACCTGGTTTTGAAAGAGCCGTACGGTGTGGTGGCATGCATTATTCCCTGGAATTATCCCTTGCTTCTGATGGCATGGAAGGTCGCTCCTGCCCTGGCAGCAGGAAACACCATCATCATCAAGCCGAGCGAAGTCACACCGCTTTCCACGGCTTACCTGGCGGAACACTGCTGGGATCATTTCCCGCCCGGCGTCATCAATGTAATCAACGGCTATGGCAAAGAAGTTGCAGAACCGCTGGTGCAGCACATTGACGTCCCCGTGATTGCATTCACTGGCAGTCTTGCCACCGGTCAGCGCATCGCGTCAATCGCGGCACCAATGATGAAAAAACTGCATCTGGAATTGGGCGGTAAAGACGCATTTGTAATCTGTGATGATGCCGATCCGGAAGTTGCCGCACGAGCTCTAGCCTACGCAGCTCTCACTAATGCAGGACAAGTCTGCACGTCTTCAGAGCGAGTCTATTTGCCGAAGAGCAAAGCCGCGAAGTTTACCGAAGCACTGGTCGCGCACGTCAAAGCACTCAAACTGGGACCAGGCATTGAACCATCCACTGACGTCGGTCCGATGATCGGCGCTACGTATAGAGAAAAGGTTGAAGGGCACATTGCCGATGCCGTTAAGAATGGTGCCAAGGTTTTAACTGGCGGCCGCCGCCCGCAAAATCAGCAGAAAGGATTTTTCTACGAGCCGACGGTGCTCAACAATGTCAATCACTCGATGATGATCATGCGGGAAGAAACCTTTGGCCCAGCAATTCCATTGATGGAATACGACACTTTCGAACAAGCGATCGAACTTGCCAACGATTGCGTTTTTGGTCTAGGTGCCTGCCTTCTCACCAGCGATCCGATGAAGGCAAAACTGTTTCTCGAAGAAGCAAAAGCCGGAACAGTCTGGATCAATGATCCACTCACCGACAATTACGCCGGTCCGTTCGGTGGCATGAAGCTAAGTGGCGGGGCGCGCGAATTGGGTCAGGAAGGATTGGACTCATTCCGCGAAACCAAGCACGTGCACTGGGAATTTGCCACCAGCGCAAAATCCTGGTGGTACCCTTACGGGAAATAATCGGAAGTTTTCCAGTAAGACTTGGCGTCGTCTCTTGATGGCAGAATATAGAGCAATCTGCTCAACTATTTTGCCGGCGTTTCTGTACCGCCACTTTTCAAATAAATTGGCTCGTCGTCATTGATACTCATGATTTTTCGCTGCAGTTCCGTAAAAACAGTCGGCTTCACGGCGACGACGCCGGAAAATGGATGGGTGTATTCCGCCAACAGAAAAATGTTCAAGGTCAAGGGAATCAGCAGACATGCAAGTATTCCGGCATGAAATCTCTTGCTCTCAGGAGCGAACATAAACGTCAACGTGATGATTCCTGCAGCGCCAATGGCGATTATTGACCAGAGATGAGGGGGCAAACCCGCATTCATTGTCGCAGTGCGAACTCTCCGCAAGGCGCCCAGCACGTTCATCGCGTCAAAATACGCATGATAGATAACCACTTCTCGATCGTTGGTCGGCTTTACGGAAAGAGACGCTTCCCAGAGGTCATTCATAATCGCCTGTGCCTTGGGACTCTCCTTTCCCACTGCCAAAAGTGGCCATTCATCACTAATAACGGAGGCAACGTATTGTCTGCATAGCCCGCGAATTCTTTTGCGGTCGACTTCAGGCAAACCTTTTGCGTCTCGAAAAACCTCGCCTACGCTGCTGGCCTCATTGACGATGTTCGACTGCGCTGTTGCAAAGTCTCGCATCGCCTGGGCAATGAAAAAACCAAGCAGCACGGAAAACATCATGCCGGCAACTGTGAGCGTAGGTTGCATGAGCATTCGATGATGCAGGCGTGCATGTTGCGGAATGAGCTTAACTACTAAGTAGCAGCTCCACGATGATACGATGCCTAGCATCAAGAGGAAAAAAAGTACGGACGAGATGACTGGCGACATAGTTGCTCATATATTTGGAAAGGACAATGATAACGAACTGTCAGGCCCCTATTCAAGGAACTGAATCTAAGGTGCTCAAGAAGCCGCCATCCAAAATCCGATTATCGCTTGACATTTTCATTGTCTTTGTTTTGGTCTTCTTCATAACCTGTCTGACAAGCTGCAGTCGAGAACCGGCCAGCCAAACGGACACACTGGCCTTGATTCCCATGGGTTCGACAGACGAGTTTTGGAAGAGCGTCCATGCCGGAGGAGTTCAAGCTGCACAGAAGCTAGGCGTAAAAATCATTTGGCAGGGACCGATTCGCAGAGACGACCGCACCGCGCAGATTGATGTGGTGGAAAACATGATCGTGCGCGGCGTAAAAGGCATTATTCTGGCTCCCATCGACAATATGGCGCTGCGAGCACCGGTCGAGGATGCGTTTCGCAACAAAATTCCGGTCGTGATAATCGACTCCAATCTCAATAGTGACAAATCGATCAGCTTTGTCGCCACTGACAATTACAAAGGCGGGATCATGGCCGGCGAGCACATGATCAAGCTGCTGAAGGGAACCGGCCGGGTAGCGATGCTGCGCAACGTGGAGGGCAGCGCCAGCACGGACAATCGGGAGCGCGGTTTTCTGGACACGCTGAAGAAAGCCACAGGCATCAAAGTCGTGAGCTCGAATCTCTATGCCGGAGCGACCACGGAGTCTGCATATAAAGCCAGTGAAAATCTCCTGGCACCACTCAAATCAGCAAGCGGAGAAGTAGCACTGGACGGTATTTTCTGTCCCAACGAATCGAGCGCATTTGGAATGTTGCGAGCTTTGCAGGACGGAGGTTTGACAGGCAAAATTCGATTCATCGGATTCGATGCGTCTCAAAAGCTTGTGAAGGGTCTGGCGCAAGGCCACATCGATGCGCTGGTGGTGCAGAACCCCGTGCGCATGGGCTATCTCGGAGTGGAAAAACTGGTTGATTACCTGCACGGAAAAACAGTCGAGAAGAAAATCGACGTACCGGCAACGCTGGTTACGCGTGACAATCTAAAACAGCCAGAGATTGCAGAATTGGTATCACCAGACCTTAAGAAGTGGCTGAAGGAATAGATAGGGATATGAATACGAGCGCTGAGCCCCGCCTCAAAGTCGAAAACATCAAGGTTCGCTTCGGCGGCACAGTCGCTCTCGACGGCGTCGACTTTTCTGTCGCGCCCGGAGAGATAGTTGCCCTCATTGGCGAAAACGGCGCCGGCAAAAGCACATTGATGAAAGTCTTGTCAGGTGCTGTCCTGCCAAACGAAGGGTCGATGCAACTGGACGGCAAGTCCTTTGCTCCTCACAATCCCGAGGATGCGCGTCATAGCGGCATCGCAATGATCTATCAAGAACTTTCATTGCCTGCGACTCTTACCGTTCAGGACAACATTTTTCTCGGAATGGAAATCTCCAAAGGCTGGGTTCTGGACAGGGGAAAAATGCGTGAGGTCGCACAAACTGCACTCCAGGACCTGGGGCGGGACATTAGGTTAGACACAGAGGTTCGCCATCTCTCCATCTCTGACCAGCAATTAGTGGAAATTGCGCGCGCCAGTGCCGTAGGCTGCAAGGTTTTGATCCTGGACGAACCAACAAGCAGCATCACACAACAAGACGTTCAGAGGCTGTTTGTCCTTATGCGCAAACTCAAGGCACAAGGACACAGCATTATCTATATCTCCCATTTTCTAGAAGAAGTCGAAGAAATTGCAGACAGATTTGTCGTGCTTCGCGACGGCAAAACCGTCGGAGGTGGAAAAATAGGTGACACTACCTGCGATGACATCGTAGCTCTCATGGTAGGCAGGCAACTTACCGATCTCTATCCGAGAAGCAAAAGAAATCCTGGAGAGCCACTTCTGGAACTGGAATCACTGGCAAGCAATATCAAATTGCAATCAGCATCATTCCAATTGAGACGCGGCGAAGTTATGGGAATTTTTGGATTGGTGGGCAGCGGACGGACGGATTTGATCAGAGCGATTTTTGGATTGGATTCAATCAAAAGCGGAACGATCAAAATCGGATCGTATTCCGGCTATGCCACACCATCCCAGCGCTGGGCGCAGGGAGTCGGCATGGTCAGCGAGGACCGCAAGGGTGAAGGTTTGGCAATTACGCGCACGATCGCCGAGAATCTAGTCTTGTCGTACCCCCAAAGCTGTGAAACATCGGGCGCGTTTTCACCAGCAAAAATGGCAGCGACCGCAAATGAGTGGGTGAGCAAACTCTCCGTCAAATGCAGGACACCCAATCAAAAAATTGGCGAACTTTCCGGCGGCAATCAACAAAAGGTAGCTCTGGCACGATTGCTTCACCATGGCGTTGATCTTCTCCTCCTCGATGAACCTACGCGCGGCATCGATGTGGGCAGCAAAAAACAAATTTACGAACAGATAGACAGCCTGGCGTGCAGCGGCAAGACCGTGCTGATTGTGAGCAGCTATCTGCCCGAATTGCTGGGCACCTGCGACCGAATTGCAGTTATGAACAGAGGGCGGCTCTCCACGCCCAATAAGGTCGAAGACGTAACTGAGCATTCAATTATGTTGGAAGCCATCGCATCAGATGCGCAGCCAGATCATTCAACCAGAAGGACAACTTCGTGAACAAGCAAACAGTTAAGGATTGGGTCAACAGGCTAATGCCGCTTGCTGCGCTTGTTCTCGTTTATGCCGTTTTCGCTGTTATTGCACCGCCGAGTTTCGTCAGTTTCAAAAATCTAGAACTTATTGTTCGGCAGACGGCCATCGTCGGACTCGCTTCTCTGGGAATGACCTTAGTCATCATCAGCGGTGGCATAGATCTATCCGTCGGATCCATCGTGGCGCTGGTCACGGTTTGCATTGCCTGGCTGCTGATGGCAGGCGCCTCTCCAATTTTAGCGGCAGTGGGCGGGATACTGGCCGGACTTGTATGCGGATTCATCAACGGCGCTTTGATCACCAGATTGAAATTAGTTCCATTCATCATTACGCTCGGCACATTGCTCGTCTACCGAGGACTTGCCAAAGGGCTTGCCCACGAGCAGAAGATTGACGCACCCCTTAGCTGGATCAACGAACTTTTGGCAGCCCTCAAGCCTGAGCAAGGCTGGATGGTCGTCCCGGCCGGCGTCTGGCTTTTGATTTTGCTGGCAATTTTGGTGGCGTTGGTTTTGAAATATACGCGCTTCGGTTTGTATACATACTCTGTCGGATCGAACGAGCAAGCATCGAGACTCTGCGGAGTGCCCATCGAAAAGGTCAAACTCCTCATCTATGCGGTGAGCGGATTGTTTGCCGGATTCGCAGGATTGATGCAATTTTCCCGCCTCACAGTAGGCGATCCCACAGTCGCCGCCGGGCTGGAGCTTGATGCTATCGCCGCAGTCGTCATCGGCGGAGGCAGCCTCGCCGGTGGTGAAGGCTCAGTACTTGGAACCATCCTTGGCGCCTTAATCATGACCGTCATAAGATCAGGCTGCACCCAGATGGGCTTGTCCAACTGGGTGCAAGAAATTGTCACCGGCATTATTATCGTTGTGGCCGTCGTGCTCGACAGAATGCGGCACAAACAGCAATCTTAAGCAGATTTCAATTCATCATGCGGTGCTGAGGGTTTTGCATTTAGTGCTTCGACCAGCGCTTCGGCTTTCTTTTGGTCGATTCCTTTTTCTTCCTCGCTTCGCTCTTGCTCTTCCTCAATACGAGGTTCCTCATCTGCCGGCTTAGCATCGAATTCAACTATCGGCTCGGACTTGGTTGCTGGTTTGGACTCAGCTTCTGGTTTGGACTCAGCTACCGGTTCGGACTCAGCTACCGGTTCGGACTCGGTTGATGGTTTTCCGTCAGCGCCAACATCAGCCGCTTCAAACCTTTCGTCCTTGGTCTTCTCGCATTTCGCTCCACAGGCTTTGCTCTTCAGGTCCTCAAAAGTGCGGACAGCCTTACGCTGCAAGCGTTTTCCCGGCTCTGTTACGAACAATGCAACGGCTGCTAAACCCAAAAGTAAAAGTCTCATGGCTATCTCCTCGGTCGAAAATGCAAGCTATCTGCCTGCAGATATGACTGGCTGGCGCTTCACAAGTTCCTGAATACGACCGGTTAATGTGAAGGTTGTTCTTAGATTGACGGACGAATGCAAAGTGGCTTTATGCGCCCTGTATAATGGTCGCAGCCCGGCAGCCGCTCGCCGTTTGGCAGGAAGGACACTGACCAACTTTCCGGCATTTCCAAACGACATACTCGCAGTTGCCCCTCCCACATCGATCAAGGATGAATATTCATGGAAAAACTTTTGCACGGTCTGCATAAATTTCAGTCAGAAATCCATCCAGGCAGGAAAGACTTCTTCGAGGGACTGGCGAAGGGGCAAAATCCGGATGCAATTTTCATAACTTGCTCGGATTCCCGCGTCGATCCCTCCCTAATCACCCAGACTCAACCGGGTCAGCTTTTCACTATCCGCAACGCCGGCAATATTGTGCCGGCTGCCGGCAATAGCAGCGGCGAAGAAGCATCCATTGAGTATGGCATCGACGTGCTCAACATCAGAGACATCATCGTATGCGGACATTCGCATTGTGGAGCGATGAAAGGTCTTTTGAATCCGGAGACCCTGTCTGAAATACCATCGGTGGCGAACTGGTTGAAGTATGCAGAAGACACCAGGCGTATTCTCGATGCCAATTACAGAGAGCAGGACTTTGAGTGTGTTTTGAACATCACTGTGCAAGAAAATGTTCTGGTTCAGCTCGAACACGTGCGTTCGCTGCCCTGCGTGATAGATGCGCTGGCAAAAGGAAAAGTTCAGCTGCATGGCTGGACTTATGAGATAGAAACAGGCGTCATCTACGCCTACGATCCCGAAGCAGAGGAATTCACGCCACTTTTGGGACAACAAAGCAACATTTTGGCAAAAAAATAGAAATCGGCTTTTTTCAACAAAAGGCTAGTCAAGCTGGTAAAAGTTACGTGGAAGCTCTGGTTGTTTCAACGGTGGGTTCAACTTGGAGGTTTTATGAGCGAAGACATGGGCGACGGCGTAGGCGAGAGCACGTACGAAAGCACTCGCGTCAACAATGCACCAGCCCTGATAAAAGCGCTGCAGACAAGTGGAGCCCTCACCTTGCAGCAAGAGGCGCAGCTGCAGGTTGCTTTTTCCAAGGCTGGCGACACTCCCCCCGAGGAGACCTTTTCGGGAACAGGAATCTTTACTGCCAAGCAGTCGGCGGGTCTGGCCAAGACTTTGCATTTGATGGACCAAAATCGCATCACGCTGATGGAGGTTGCTACTTGCATGGCTACGATGCTGAGCACTTTCTCGACCTTAGACGAAGCGCTCACGGAGATTGAATTCACTGCCTTGCCCGAAGGACAGGAAGTTTCTGGGTAAGAAATAGTTTGGAAGCACAGGAAATGTGTTTCGAATCACTGGAATAAGCTTGGACGCTCTGGGATAGCTTGGAAGCACCAGTTGGTCTGGCTGTACCTGGGAGGCTTTATGACCGCCAATGCAAGCCTGAGCAATGCTCAAAACCTGATTGACTGTCTGCGCGTGGCAGGAGCGATCACTGAGGAGCAACAAGAGACCTTGAAAAACGCGCTGGCAGAAGCGGGCTCGAAATCGCGAGAACAAATACTTGCAGACTCGGGCTTCTTCTCTCAAAGCCAGCTGACAGCTTTCTCCATACCATTGAAGGTACTGGACGAAGAGAGAACTTCGCCGAATACACTGGCACTCTACCTGATGACGTACTTGCAGGGCGGCAAATCGCTGGAAGCAGCGTTGGATGGGTTGGAATCATTTGCAACTCCGCCAGAACCTCCGGGTCTTTTGCCCATTATTGACGCGCTCTTCGGCGCCAAAGCCATGGATAAATTGCAATTGGAAGACTTGAAAAAACGCATGAAGGCGTCGCCGGGTGTGCCCTGGGATGAGCATTTACTGGCACTCGATATTCTTACGCCGAGACAAATCGAATGTGCAAAACTGGGTCAAAGCTTGATGGAACAGGGAGAAATCTCAAAATCACAATTTGCGGTTTCATGGTTTGACGAAATAACCAATTCGATGAAGTTCGAACAATCACTGCAAACGCGTGGCTGGTGGCAGAAAACGCCTTCATAGCCGGCTGTCTAGCATCAGAGTCCAATTAATATTTACAAGATGCTTTGGCTGTATCATTTCCCGTTTCGGGTATCTCTGTCCGGCGTTTAATCAATCGGGAGAGCCAAAATGTTGTTGCGAAACCTGGTTGCCGAGTTTCTAGGAACCGCCATGCTGCTTGCTACGGTAGTCGGTTCTGGTATTCTCCTGCACAAAATCGATGCAGGCAACGTCGCCGTGACCGTTATCGGTATTGCCTTCGCCACAGGCTGTGTGCTCTATGCATTGATTCAGATGCTTGGATCGCTGTCTGCGCACTTCAATCCGGTCGTCACTCTGGTCAACGCTCTGCAAAGGAATATCCGCTGGATCTCAGTAGCCCCATACATCGCAGCACAGGTGTTGGGCGCAATGGCCGGCGTGATTTTGGCCAACTTGATGTTTGACGGATCCCCAATTTCAATCTCGACGACAGAGCGCCATGGAACAGGACAACTCCTGGGAGAATTTATCGCCACCTTTGGTTTGATCGGCGTCATCTTCGGCACATCGCGCAACAAGCCGGATGCTGTGCCGCAGTCCGTCAGCCTTTACGTTGCCGGCGCGATTCTTTTCACCTCTTCAACTTGCTTCGCCAATCCGGCGGTAACAATCTCAAGAATGCTAACTAGCACTATATGCGGTATCAGACCTACTGATGTTCCCGCCTATATTGGAATTCAATTGATGGGTGGACTGACAGCCCTGCTGTTCTTCAGCTGGCTCTACAATGCCAATGCCAAAGATTCGCAAAGCGCCACGGCGGCACCTGGAGACACAGACCTGCCGAAAACACTTAAGGCCCCCCATGCATTCGTCTTGCCCGACGATTATAATATTCATGAGCAAGAGCGCGAGCTGACAGGCGCGAAATAGCCCTCAGCCCGCCAAACCGGTCAAGGATAAAGTTGAGATGGACAAAACCTCCAAATGGTCTGCCTTAACTAGCGGTCTTACTGCAAAAATAGCGCTTTCGCTTGCCCTCGCGGCGGGCTTTTCTGTGCTTTGCGTGAGCGTTGAAACCATAAACAATAATTGCCAGACCGGCAATAGCGTATGGGCTATGGGTCCAGGTGGAACAGCCGAATTGGACAATGCCAATCGCAGCTATATTGTGGGAGATTTCGAGCGGGGCATTCAATACGTTGATCTGCATTTGAAGAAGCTTCCGAACGACGGCAATGCGCATTATCTAAAAGCCAATTGCTTGATGAAACTGGGAAGGCTGGCGGAAGCATCCAGAGAATACGCACTGGTGACCAAGCTTTCTCCTGGTTCGGTCATTTCAACTTACTCGAAAAATGCACAAAAAAGTATCGAAGCGTTGCCTGCCGGTCAACGAAACTTGGTCACAGCCGGTGCAAATGGTGCTGGCACGGCTTCCGGAAAGGTGCCGCCTGGGACAGTAGAGTTGATCAGATTTCAAGCCGCTCGGGCAAAAGAACACGCACTGGAGTCCGGAACTGCAGCTTCGAAAGATGAGTTGCAGAAAGCAGACTCCCAAGGAAGATCTGAGAAAGAACGGGTGGAACGCCTTTCTCAATCTGGTGGAGCAAGAGCCGATGCGCCGCCTGTTTCCGCAGCAGAATTAGCAGCAATGCGCGAACGCGCGGCCGCCCATGCCGAGTACTTGAAACAAGTTGGAGCAGCAAAGGCCGCCCGTCATGAGCGAGAGGCCCAGGAGAAATCACAGGAACTCGAGCGCCAGGCGGAAGACCTGGAGCGTCAACTTACCGACGAAAACTACAACAAGCATCGCGATATCAAATT
>Ga0265313_10003173_pt1 | contig 13561 bp, 9 predicted proteins | sample 4123metaG_FD_203122 | JGI IMG/M metagenome (GOLD analysis project Ga0265313, IMG submission 203122) | Rhizosphere microbial communities from Carex aquatilis grown in University of Washington, Seatle, WA, United States - 4-1-23 metaG | ecosystem: Host-associated > Plants > Roots > Rhizosphere >...
ACGATTTGCACGACGGAGAGCCCTCGCACGATCGGAACGGTCGATTGATTGGCATTGCTGGCCAAGTGGGCGATGGGCGCGATGACCAGATCTCGGTCGGCGGCAATGCCCACGATCACGCCAGCCGGAATGCCGGCGATGGCAGTGGCGCCACTTTGAAGGCTTCCGTCGTGGCCAAGCAGGAAGGCTTCGAGCGAGCCGTTCTTTTCCGAGACGTAGGCATAGCCCCCGGCCAGAACGACCTGAGCCGCCGAGCCGTCCGACATCATGAGGGACTGGCTACTCATTGGGGCGGTCTCACCGCGTGGAAAGAAGAGCAGCCGTGTCCCTGTCAGAACGTAAGCACCATGTTCGCTCAGTGCTCCCGACATCGAGCCTTCGCCGCCAGTTTGAAGCATGACCGGTGCTCTTAGCTGTCCATTGACCAACGTGAAGAGCACCGCGCCCTGCGATTGATTGGTCACGAGCGCGCGTCTGTCGTCCCGCACCAGGTTGCCGGCGATGCCACCCGGACCGGCGACGGTGGGGCCGACCGCAACTGTCTGTGTCGTCGCTCCTGTCATGACGTTCTTGCACATCACGGTGCCCGGCTGACCGACGCCAGCCGAGGTTAGCGAACAAAGGCTTGCGGCTTCTGACGAGTCGGCAAGGGCATTTCGCGCAAATCCGAAGACAACCAATCCAATGACTGCAACACACGCTTGCATCGTGTGATTCAATGCTTGTCGTTTCATAGGCAACGTCCTTTCGTGTTACGCGCCCACCCAACCATTGGATAGTGCGCCGTTCTCTGTGCCTACGAACGGGACCGGGCTTCGGTTACGGAAAATCGACGGGCGTCGCTGTGAGTTGCGCCAGGTCGCGCCGGCGTCACGGGTGGCGAAAGAATCCCAGCATCAGTACCGCAACCAAGACAATCACCGGCAAGGCGGCAAGCAGCACGCGAATGGAATCGCGAGGTGGACTCTCTCTCGGCCATGGTTCGTGCAGAAAGCTCAGGCTCGGGCCGCGGGCTGCGCGCAGCTCGAAACCAAGGGCGAGCTCGGCAAGGTTTCACCGGTCTTCTGCTGGCTCGAACGGTTGTTCGTCGCCGAGGCCGAGCGCCTGGAGGAGCACGCTCTTCGGCCCACTCCGCGAACGACGGTGAAAGCCGCCGCCTCAGCCTCCTACGGCCCGCTGGCGCACGACTGGGCTGGCAACCAGCGGGCATCCCGCACCCGGCCGATTTCGATCCTCGCCGTCGGAGCAGCCCCGAAAAGCACGGACGCGCCTGCAACCTCGGCATCCTGGCTCGAAGCTTCTACGATGAACAAGTAGGCACCCCCGGGGCTCCACAGCGGCCGCTGACCTTTGCCCAAAAAGGCTATTGCTTGCGCTACGAAATCGTAAACGCGCAAATTGCTCGCGCCGTCGTGCATGGCCAGAAATCGCCCCGACGGCGACCAGTCGAACCACACCGACCCTGGCGCGGTGGCAATCCCCAGCTGCTCTGCCTTCACCCGGCTATCGAGCGCAGACAAGGCAGGAAAGCGACCACCCTCGACGCTCACCACGTCGACGATGAACACCTCTGGCTTCGTCCCACGCGCTCCCGGGGCCGCGCGCGGAAAGGCGAGCCACTTTCCGTCGGGCGACCAACGCACACCGCGGTCGTCCGCGTAGCCCATGCAGAATGGACCCACGATGGCGTGCGGGACCATGCCCGAGCGGCCGAGCAGCACGACACAATGGCTGGGGGCGACCGTGGTCCGCTGGTCTGCGGACCACGCGACGGACGTGCCCGTGGGAGCTGGAATCTGAGCCGAGCCGCGGCCATAAGTCTCGACGGTGCTCGACTCGCGATTCCAGCGAACCCGCAAGGACGTCCAAGGACCGGGCGCTGCCGCGCGCTCCTCGTCGGCCGTGGGCAGACGAGTTGCCCGCAGATGCTTGCTATCGGCCTCCCACAAGGGATCCGCAAGCGGGCCCAGCTCCGTGACCTTGCCGGTCGCCAGCTCAAGCACATAGCTCGTGGCCGGGACGGCGCCTGCCTTCTCGGAGACCTCATACGCAAGCGCCGAACCGTCGGGAGAAAAGCGTGCCGTTCGAACCCTTTTGGCTACGGCGCGCGGCTCGCCGTGCGACGACAGGAGCACGAGCTCGCCGGACACCGACGACCAACCGGCGACCATCGGCCCGTCTTTCCAACGGACATCCAGAAATCGACTCAACGGTACGGCGAAAAAGGGCTGGCGGACTTGCCGCCGACTGGGAAAGCACACGAGGCTCGCCGTCCCATCTGGGTCGAGCACGAGCAGCGCCGCCACCTCGGCGCGTGTGCCCGGCTCAGACTTCCAGTCGACAGCCGGCACCGCCAGGTTGCGCCCGCGGCAAGCGCCCAGCAGCGCAGCGACTGCGAACCCGAGCCATCGGAGCGATACCCGCGGCAACAATTAGAGTCGGAGCGATTTGGCTGGCGGCTTCGGCCCCGTCATGGGCGCGTCCGGCATGACCGGCAGAAAGACATTCAATTCCAGCACGTCACAGTCACCGGTACGGTCGAGATTGACCGAAACCTGCTGCAGATCGATGCGCTCGTACTTGGCCAAGACCGCGAGCAGATCCTGTTGTAGCTGCGACAGATAGTCGGGGCCAATGCGGGTGCCGACGCGTTCGCGAGCAACGATCACCGACAGCCGGTCTTTGGCTAGGCTTGCTGACTTGGGTTGGCGACGAAAGTAATCGAAAAATGCCATGGTCTCCCTCGTGGCAAAAGGGCTCAACCGAACAGCCGTCGGAAAATGCCCCGCTTCTCTTCTTCGATGAATCGGTGTTCGCGCTCTTCGCCGAGGAAGCGACCAACGACGTCCAGGTACGCTTGCGCGACATCGGTTTCCTCGTCGAGAATCGCCGGCGTTCCTTTGTTCGACGACTGCAGCACCGCCTTGGATTCGGGAATGACACCGAGCAACGGAATGCCGAGCAAGTCGAGCACGTCGCTCACGCTCAGCATCTCGCCCTTCTTGACCAGCGCCGGCGAATACCGAGTCAGGAGCAATTGACTCTTGACCGGCGTGGCCGCGACTTCCGCGCGGCTGGTCTTGGCGGCGAGCAGGCCGAGCACGCGATCGGAATCACGCACCGATGAAACCTCGGGGTTTGCTACCACGATCGCCTCGTCAGCGAAGTACATGGCCATCTGTGCGCCCTTCTCGATTCCGGCGGGCGAATCACAGATGATGTACTCGAAGCCCATGCCCTTCAGCTCTTCGATGGTCCTGCCGACCCCTTCCGGCTCGAGCGCGTCTTTGTCGCGCGTCTGCGATGCAGGCAGGACGTACAGGTTTTCGATGCGCTTGTCGCGAATGAGCGCGACATTCAACTTCGCCTCGCCCTTGAGGACGTTGACGAAATCGTAAACCACGCGGCGCTCGCAACCGAGGACCAAGTCCAGGTTGCGCAAGCCCACGTCGAAATCGATGGCGACAGTCTTGTGTCCGTGCTGAGCAATCCCAGCAGCGATGTTGGCAGTCGTGGTTGTCTTACCGACCCCGCCTTTACCGGACGTTACGACGACGACTTTGGACACGGAAACCTCCCTGGGAAGAGATGAAATTGCAATCGATGAAGCGCCCGTTTAGGCACGAACACAAGTTTTTGACTATTGCTGCGGTGGCCCCCACCGACGGAAATCTTTGCGTCACAGTGGCACCACGCGACAGATACCTTCCTCGAGATAGATCTGCACCGGCTTGCCCTTGTGCTCGGCCGGAAGATCCTCTGCGAGCAGATAGGCGCCCGCAATCGCCACCAGCTCGGCGTCGAGCTTCTGACAGAAGATGCGGGCGTCGGTCATGCCTTGTCTGCCAGCTACGGCCCGGCCACGCAACGTCGAATAGATGTGGACGTGACCGTCCGCGATGACCTCGGCCCCCGAGTTGACGGGAGCCAGAACCACCAAATCGGTACCGACGGCGTGAATCACCTGACCGCTGCGAACTTGTTGCCGGACGACCAGTGGAGGCCGATGGGCAACCCGCGCCCGGCGCGGCGACGCATCCACGGCGCCCTTCTCGGGGATCGCAACCTCGCGAACAGCGGCAGGTTCGACGGGGGCCGACGCCTCGGGCAGCGCCGGGCCCTGAATCTCTACGGTTCGATTACTTGTCCGCGTGGGCGGCGAAACGTAGCCGAATCCAGCCGAAACGGCCTGTGCGCGAGCGTCGCCATCGACATTCGTGACGGCGACCGGAACCATCTTGCACGAGCGCAGGAGCGCGGCGAGCTGGCCAAAATGCACTTTACCCGCATCCGGCCCTAGGCTGGCCAGGTCGACCAGTACCGCCGCATCCTGAAAAAACTGCGGCATCTGGGCCACTTTCGCAATCAATTGCTTGGCGATCGCGCCGGTGTCGGCGGTGCGCAGGCGTAGCGCCGTGAGCGGCGCGACCATGCCCTTGATTTCGAAAGCTTGGTTCTTGGCTCGATTGGTCTCCGGCGAGCGGGCTGTCTCGAACTCCGTTTGCGCATCCATGGGCAGGCTGAAGCTTCGGCCCGCTCGCCCTGACGGTCAACTTTCGGGGATCACACGGGGTGCGGCAGGCTGACCATCCACTGCACGCCGAAGCGATCGGCGCACATGCCGAAATACGGCCCCCAGGGGGCGTTGGCCATGGGCATCGACACTCGGCCACCGGTGCTGAGCGCGGCGAAAACGCGATCGGCCTCGGCCTTGTCGTCGGCGACGATCGAAATTTGAAAGTTGTTTCCGAAGGTGACGGGGGGACTGAAACCTTCGACCACGTCGCTCGCCATGAGGTGAACCGCCTGCGTGATGGGGAGCTGGGCATGCATGATCTTAGGCTTGGCAGTGTCGGGCACGTTGGGCATGAACGACGTCTCACCGAAGGTTTGGATCATGGCGATCTTGGTCTTGAAGACCGTCTCGTAGAACTGGAACGCCTCGCGCGTGGTGCCGGGAAAGTTCAGATAGATATGGACGAGTTGCATGGGATCTCCCTGAGTGAAGAGTCGGAAAGTCCAAGAGTCTGATCGACAGCGATGGAAAGTTCGAGCTCCTTACGCGCCGTCAGGTCGAGAACTGTTTCGTTATCGAAACTGTCGCAAAGCCGCTCCGCACGAAGCATTGTGAGTACCGGCGACATCCAAGGCAATGGAGGTCCCATGCAACGATTCAGTATCGCCACAATCGGCTCCGAATGGTCCAAACTGGCAGGGTACTTACTCGCGCTGCTGCGTATCGTCGCTGCGTTGATGTTTGTTGTGGTCGGAAGTGCAAAACTGTTTGCCTTTCCCTTTGCGCTCGGCCCCGGCGGCCATGTGCCCTACTTTTCCGAGCTTGGGCTCGCCGGCGCGCTTGAATTCTTCGGAGGCATTCTCGTGTTGCTTGGACTCTACACGCGACCGCTCGCCTTCCTATTGTCCGGCGAAATGGCCGTAGCGTACTTCCAGGCCCACTTTCCCAAGGGCTTCTGGCCGATGACCAATGGTGGACTCTCCGCGGTCCTCTACTGTTTCCTTTGGCTCTACTTCTCTGCTGCCGGCGCTGGAGCCTGGAGTCTCGATTCCAGAAGACGGAAGTAACGACAATTGTATCTCGCGTTCCTCTCGGGCGCGGTCGTCGCAGACGGAATCGCCCTTTTCCGAAATCCGCGCCTCTGGTGGGCAGCATCGTTCTGGTTTGTTGCTGCTGGCTTGCTCGCGGCGGCTCCAACCATGTGCGCGGGATGCTTTTGCGCGGCGGGCTCTCGCCGCCGGCTGACACCACCCTCGTCAACACGACTGTCCTCGACGTGGCCGGCGCCGCCATTGTAGGCGTAGGTGGCTGGTACGGCGGTGAGCTGGTCTTTGGCTACGCCGTCGGAGTCGCTGCCCGGAAGCCCTAACTCCGCGGCCTCCAAACGGAATTCCTGGCTCTCGATTTCTTCTATCAGCGAAGCGCCTAGCCCTCAAGATCGCCCGGTTCCGTGCCGAAACGATCGGTATGTCAAACGTAGGCGGCATTACAGGTGCTAACGGAGTAAATAGTCCATTCGACATCTCCGGACCCTTGTCCGCGGCCAATGCACTAACCGCCATTCGTCGTTACGGCGCCACGTCGGTCACCATTTCGGATTCCACGCAGAACATCCTGAAAAATTTGGACGCTCTGCAAGGCGTGGCCAACAAGATCAGCTCGCTGACCACCACCGACACCACCCAGAATATGGTTGTTGCAGCCACGCAGTTTCAGAAAGATGGAGCTGCGCTGGCGCTGTGGGGTGCCGGCAACGGCCAGACGGTGTCCGTCGTCAACGCCAAGGCAACCTTCACGGCAACGCCGCCCAGCTACGTCACGTCCGTGTCCGTTCTCGACTCGCATGCCGGCATTCAAGGCCACCTCGACAATCTGGAGGCGCTCACAACGAGCGGCGTGCTCAAAGAAATCGTGCAGACGGGTTCCGCGTCTCCTCTGACCATCACCGCGGCCCAAGCTAACGCGGACCAAGACGCACTCGGCAAGATCAGGAACGGCGGCTACTCGCTTGCTATCACCCACGCGAGCGTAAGCGACGTGCTCGGTCTTGGCGCCAACCCCGCGTTGGCCAGCAATGGAAAAGTCAAATCGATCGCCATCGTCGACACCACGGACGCCATCGCCACCAACCTCGATGACTTGCAGCGGGCCGGTCTGCGCATCAAAAGCATCACGCAAACGGATCCCACCACCCATATCGAAGTGACTGGGCAGCAATACCAGCAAGACAAGGTCGTACTCGGCAAGATTGTCACCAGTGACATGCTCGACGTGATGGATGCATCGGCGTCGCAAGCGCGTGCCCTGACTGCCGACACGCACGCTGTGTCCGTCACCATCAACGACAACGCTGCGGCCATCGGAAAAAACTGGGCGCTCCTGCAGAAGCTGACCGACCTCAGCTCGATCACGGTGACGGACCCGACCCATGCCATTCAGCTCACCGCCGCCCAATACAGCGGTGGAACCACCGTGCTCAGCAAGCTCGACGAAAGCAATGGCAACACGTACAAGCTGGCCGTCACCGGTGTCAGCGCGAGCACGGCCGCCGCTGTGGCAGCCGGTCACAACGTGGCTTCCGTTGACGTCACCGACAGCAGCGTGGCCATCGCGGCCAATCGGGACGACCTCGTGGCCATCAACGGGCAAGGCAAGCTAAACAGCATCACCCTGACGAGCCCGCGTAGCGCGATCACGATGGACGCAACCGATCTGCAAGGCGCCGCCCTGACCGATACCCAGGGCATTCTCAACACCATCAAGGGCGGCAACTACAACCTGAGCGTGACCGGTGCCGCCACGTCAGCGCTGGCCGACTTGATTGCCAATCGCCACGTCACGGCCATTGCAGTGAGCGACTCAGGCGCCAACATCGCAGCGTCGCTCGCTACGCTTCAGCAACAAGGCACGCGCATCGGCACCATCGCGCAGACCGATGCCGGCACGGTGATCCATGTGACCCAGGCGCAGCTCGAAGGCGACTCGACCGTGCTCGCGAAAATTCAGGGTGGCTACACCGTCGATGTATCCGGCGTCTCGGCCTCGAAGGCGACAGGCGATGCGCAAAACATGCACGTGGCGGGAATTTCGGTATCGGACACGGCCCAGAATATCGCCGCCAATTGGACCAAGCTGCGCGCGCTCGGCGATAGTCTCGACGCCATCACGAACACCGGCGGGGGTGTCGTCACCCTAGCCGCCGCCGACTACGAGCTGGGCGTGCACGACGGTTTGACAACCAAGCTGGGCGGAGGCACGACCTATGCCGTCACCAGCGCTAGCGTCGCCGATGCGCAGTCCCTGGCGACCGACGATGCCGTCACGAAGATCGACGTCACCGACGAGAGCAGCTCCATCGTGAGTAATATGGCTGCGCTCGAAACCCTGGCCGGCGGCACCAAGCTCCACAGCATCACCAACAGCACCCCGACGGACAGTTTGTCGCTCGCGGCAAGTCAGCTTACGGCCGCCCAACCCGTGCTCGACCTCATCAAGGGAGGCAGTTACGCTCTTTCCGTCAGCGACGTCGGTGTGGCCGACGCCAAGGATCTCCTCGCAGCCAACCATAAGATCGCGAGCATGGCAGTCACGGGCACTGCCGCGGACATTGCCACGAACTTGTCCGATCTCACCTCTCTCGGCCGCAAGATGACGACCATCACGCAAACCGACGCGGCGACGGTCAACCTGCAGCTGACCGGTAGTGCGTTCCTGCAAAACGCCAGCACGCTCGCGAAGATCGAAGGCGGTTACTTGGCGGACCTGACCGACGTGGACGCGGCGAAGGCAGCGGTCTTCGCCGGCAACACCGCCGTCAGCTCCGTAGCGGTGTCTGATACCGGCGCGAATTTGGCGAGTGCTTGGGGCACTCTCGCGGGGCTGGGCACGAAGCTCACCGGCGTCACGCAGACCGATGGGGCAACGCTGAACCTGAGCATGGCGGACTGGAGCAACGGCCAATCCTTGCGCGCTATGTTCTCCCCGACGGTCGACATTTCTGGCGCCGCCGTCTCGCAGGTCGACGGCCTCGCGAGCGATGGCGCCGTCGCGTCGTTCCAGGTGAAGGACAGCGCAAGTGCCATCTCGGCCGGGCTCGCCGATCTGGCCTCCCAGACCAACCTCACGCAAATCGAGGTCAGCGATCCCAGCGAGGCGCTCACGATGTCGGCCGCAGACTACGCCGCCTCGACCGACGTCCTCGGCTTGATCAAGAACGGCAATTACACCGTCGCGCTCAGCGACGTCACGGCCGCGGACGGAGCAACGCTGGCCAGTGATACGCACGTCTCTTCCATGGATGTCGTCGACAGCAGCGACCAGGTCTCGACGAATTTCACCGCTCTTGCCGGCGCGAACAACCTCAACTCGATCACGCTCAGCGATCAAGACGGAACCGTTTCCCTGACCGCCGCGCAGATCTTCGCCAGCGGGAGCACGCTCGACAAGATTACTGGCTCGTACCAGCTGGCTGCCACCGGCGTGGCCATGGCCGACCTCGCCGACATCACGAGCATCCCGCAGGTATCGTCCGTCTCTATCAATGACAGCGCCGACAACGTTTCCGCCAACTTCAGCGACCTCCTCGCACTCGGCGACAACCTGACCCGCATCGACCTTACGGATGCGTCGCCGGTTCTGTCGCTGTCCGAGTCCGACTGGTCGAGTGGCACGACGGCGCTCGGCACCATCAACGGCCCCTACCACGTCGACGTCACCGATACGGTGGCGGGCGATGCCCAGACCGTGGCCGCGGACAGCACGGTTCAAAACGTCGAGGTATCCGACACCGCAAGTAATATTGCCGGTCAATGGGACACTCTGGTCGGCCTTTACAACGGCGGCAGCGGCAAGCTCACCGCACTTTCGCTGACCGATACGAATCCGCTGATCTTGACGGCCGCCCAGCAGACCGCCGGCGCCGACATGATCGCAGCGTTTCTGCCGGACGAAACCATTCAGACGGCGTGATGGATCGCCGATCCCGTGATCGGCCCGCCTCAGACCACGAAGAGGCCGTAGATCAGATAGAAGAGACCGACCAAACCCAAAAATCCCGACGCTGTCCACAGCGACTTGCGCTTGGTGATCATACAAACCGAGGCGAGCGCGATGGCAATTTGCAGTGCCGCGATACCGGTGCCGAGCGGCGGACCATGCTTGGCCGCCTCGTCACGTGCCGCTTCGTACGCCTTGGCACGCGCCTGGATTTCATCTTGCTCCTTCTGGTAGCGATCCGCGCGCTGTTTGGCTTCGGACTGTGCCTCTGGTGATCCCGTTCGAGATTCCATCTCAGCCAACGAGCGTTTGATACTCTTGGCCTGGAAGAAGGCCCACTCGTCCGAGGCCTTCGATTGACTAAGCAAAACTCTGCTGCCGAAGCCGCCGGCCTTGAGACTACCGTAGGCCGTGATGACGGCCAGGGCGACGATCATCAGCGAAACGTATTTGGTCCAGGCTTCGCGGCGTTCTTTGTCCTTGGCTGCTTGGCGATCCTCGTGAATTGCCTTGATGAGGGCGCTGACGTCTTCTTGCTGCGTTCTTTGTTCCATGGCGGGTGCGATTTCCGCGTCAAGGCTACACCAAATCGACCCGTCCGTTGAGCCATCTTGCGAGGTCGAGGCGACTTCTATGAGCCGTTACTCCGGCGCTCTGCCACGGCCGCAGTAGCCCATCCTCATCCAAAATTGTCCCGCTCCTTGGCCCAAATTCGAATTTCGCCCTCCACGTCGTGTCGCCTCCGTAACCGTCGAAGGGAGATCCCATGAGCCCATTGCCTGAAGGTCTGATCGAGCGCCTGAAGAATCGACAAGCTATTCTCGTTGCTGGGCTTGGCTGCTCCTCGCTCGCCGATTTTCCGGGCTGGACCGAGCTTGGCGAGCGCATGAGCGAGCGGATTTCGGACGAGGCTGACAAGCAGGCGGTGCTCGAGCTTCTGCAACGCGGTCAGCTCGGCGCTGCCGTAGCGCTTTGCCGCGAGTTGGTCGCGGAAGAGGCGGTTGCGGAAGTGCTGCGCGACGCTTTTCCACCGAGCACCGCCGTGCCGGAAGCCCTCAAAGAACTCGCGCACGCCCCATGGCGTGGTGTCGTCAGCACGGCCTTCGACAATTTGTGGGCGTCGGCCTTGGCGGACGACGCCGAGCTCAGCGGTCGGATGGTCCTGGCTGCAAAGGCAACCTCCTTGGACAGCGGACACGGGCGCTTCGTCTTGCAGATCTTCGGTCGCTTCGACGTCGCGTCGTCGCTGTGTCTAGCGGCGAGGCAACTTGCATCCAAGATCGTCGCCACCGGCGCGGCCGAGCTTGTCCAGAGACTGCACAAGAAGTGGTCCTTCGTCTTTGTCGGTTTCTCCCCGAACGATCCCGACCTGGCATTGCTGGCAGGTCGCCTGCTCGGCGCCAACGCAACCACCGTCGAGCACTACTTTGTAGCGCCCGCGCTGAGCGGCCTCGACAAGAAGCGCGTGAAGGCCGAGTGGGGCTTGGTGCCGGTTTCCGTCGAGGGCGACATCGAAGACGCGCTCGCGGCGCTGACCGAGAGTTGCCGCTTGGCAAGCAACAAGCCGGCGGTCGACGAGGTCGAGGCTTGGCTGGACCGGGTGACGCGCGACCCGCACGACAGCGAAGCAATCGAGATGTTGGACCAGGGCCTGGCGAACTTGCGTGAAAATGGGGAGTGGGAGCGTCTGGTAGCAGCGCTCGTCAGTCGTGCGGAGCTGGTACACGATGCCACCAAGCAAGCCGACGATCTGTACGAGGCCGGCTTGGTGATCGACAGCGACCTTGGCGCGCCGGATCGCGCTTATCCCGTTTTGATGACGGCCCTGCGCCTGACGCCTAAGAACGCCAACCTGCTCGCCGACACCAAGCGCGTCGCGGAAGCCGCCAAGCAAGCCGACGAATTCCTGCGCGAGTTGCGCGAGCTAGAGCGCGAGTCAGCCGAGGCGGACGAGTCGAAACCGATGGCCCTCGGCGTGGGACGTTTGCTGGCCGAAGATCCGGCGCAACGACAGGAAGCCATCACTTCCTTCCAGAAGGTGCTCGAGCGCGATGTGACCAATCCCGAAGCCATCGACGCGCTGGAGACTCTCTATCGCGCGGCCGAGCGCTGGGACGACTTGCGCTCTCTTTACGAAAGAACAGTCGAGCAAGATCCACCGAACACCGTCGCGGCAGGCAAGCTGGTCGAGCTCTACGAGCGCCAGCAGCAGACGCCCCAGCTCATCGAATTTTTGCAGGCTCGCTTGGCACGCAATCCCGACGACGACGCGGCCTACGAAAAGCTCGAAGCCATCTACCAGCAGGGCCAGCGTTGGCAACCGCTCGGGGCCCTTTACGAACGCCGTCTGACCCAAAAGGCGGGGCAGGCGGACGTCGCCGTCGAGGAGAAGCTCGAAGCGCTTTACGACAAGACCCAGCAGTGGCACCCGCTAGGCGCGCTTTACGAACGCCAGCTGGCCCAAGACCCGGACAACGCCGAGGTCCTGGATAAGGTCGAACAGCTCTATCGGCGCAGTGAACAGTGGCGCCTCCTCGCGGATCTGCTCGAACGCCGCGCCGTCAAGAAATCGCCGGCCGACGCGCGCGCGGCTCGCCTCGAACGTGCCGCCATTTTCATCGACAAGCTCCAGGACACGGGCACCGCGCTGGCCACGGCACGCGCCTTCCTTCCCGACGATCCGGCCGCCGCCGAAGAGATTTATGCCAAGTGCGTGGATCGCGATCCCAGCAATCCGGCGGCACTCGCAGCGTTGGCCGATCTGGCTCGCGACCGCGGCGACTACCTGCGCGCGGCGAAGTTCTACCTCGACACCGCCGAGCGCACGCAGAATCCCATCGAGCTCGGCCGGTTGTTCGCCGAAGCGGCCGCCATTCACCTCGACCAGCTCTCGGACGAAAGCAAGGCGGTCGAGCTGTTCGAACGAGCGCTTGCCGCCGATCCCGAACAAATCGCTGCGGCCGAAAGACTGTCGGTGCTTCGAGAAAAACGCGAAGACTGGGTCGGCGCCGAGCCACTGCTCGATCTCTTGCTGCACAAGACGACCGATACCGCCGCGAAGATAGCGCTCTGCCAGCGCTTGGGCCAGGTGCTGCGCAAGCTCGGCAAGCTCGACAAAGCCGCCGCAGTCTTGAGCGAAAACAAGAAGCTGGATCAGGAATCGCCGACGCTCGCCAGTGAGATGGGAGATCTGGCCTTTGAACGCCAGGCATGGGTCGAGGCGCGCAGCGAGTACGAGCTCGCACTTTCCCTGCTTGGCACGGAGGCAGCGAGCGCCGAGCGAGCCGCGCTGCTCGAGAAGGTCGCAGCGTGTGCCGTGCAGACGGGCGACGAGGCCGCGGCCCTGCGCGGCTTGGAGGAAGCGCTCGCCATCGAGCCCGACAAGCGCAGCGTTCTCGAGGCCTTGGCCGCGCTGCGATCGGCACGCCAAGAATGGAAGGAGGTCAAGAGCCTCAAATGGCGAGTTCTGCCGCTCCTTCCAGTCGGCGAAGAATCGGTCAAGCTGCTGGAAGAAATCGGCGACCTTCAGCATGAAAAGCTCGGCGACTGGACGGGCGCCATGCAGACCTACGAGGAGGCGCTGGCGACCGAGCCCACTCGCCGCTCCATCCTCTACAAGACGCTCGATTACTACACGCAAGAAAAGGAGTGGCCAGAGGCCGTTGCGACCCTGGAGAAGCTGGCCGACCTGGAAAGCGATCCACAGGCGCGCGCCAAGCTCAACTACGCCATGGCGGCCATCCATCGGGACGAGCTGCGGAACGCCGGCAAAGCCATCGAGCTTTTCGCCAAGGTGCTCGACGACAGCCCGCTTTATCCCAAGGCGTTCGAAGCCATCGAAAAGATGCTCAGCGACGACAAACAATGGAAAGAGCTGGAACGCGCCTACCGCAAGCAGATCAAGCGGCTGCCGCAGGAAACGCCGAGCGAGGTGAAGTTGCGCTTGTGGGACGCGTTGGCGGAAGTCGCGCTCAAGCAACACGACAAGGAAAGCGCCGCGCTGACCATGGAAGTGGCAACGTCGCTCGATCGTGACAATTTGGCCCGCCA
>Ga0265313_10003174_pt1 | contig 13558 bp, 16 predicted proteins | sample 4123metaG_FD_203122 | JGI IMG/M metagenome (GOLD analysis project Ga0265313, IMG submission 203122) | Rhizosphere microbial communities from Carex aquatilis grown in University of Washington, Seatle, WA, United States - 4-1-23 metaG | ecosystem: Host-associated > Plants > Roots > Rhizosphere >...
CCCTGCCGCCCCTCTCCCTCCCGTAGCGGAGATTCCCCCCGAAACGCAAGAGCCCGCCACACCGCCGCCCAACGCCACGCCGACGCCGCGCCCGCCGATCCTGGCGGTCGACGCGCCGGTCTTCACCATGACCGGTGAACACGTCGCCGCCATCGGTGTCGGCGTGGTCGGCGGCATGGTCATTCTGGACGGTGTATTGGGTGTTCCCATGGCCGCCGCGGCATTCGTCGGCGGCTTGGCCGGGCAGTTGTGGCACACCACCTATCAAGCCCCTGTCGCCGAAGCCCGAATCAACCATCGCACCACCGGCCATATTTGGCAGGAAGCGGTGGCGCGGGACGGTGCCGCGAAAAAACGGTGGCTCCAGACGGTGCGCGCCGATGGACATGAAGGCTAGGGGATGACAGTCGGCACGGACAGTTCGGAACGTCGGGCCCGCATCGTCGTCGCCGCCACCGGCAAGGGAGGGGCGGGCAAGACCACGACCATCGCCTGCCTCGCTGTGTACTGGGCGCGAAGCGGACGCGCCGTGTCGCTGTTGGACGCCGATCCGAACCAGACGCTGGCCCGATGGCATGCCCGCGGCGACGTGTTGCGGGACCTTCCCTTGACAGCCGAGCATGACAGCGAATGCTTGCTGCCGGCGCTGGAAGGACTCGCCTCGCACGGTGACGTGGTGGCGGTCGATTGTGCCGGCTTTACCAGCCAGTCCATGCTGTTCGCCATCGGCGCCGCCGATCTGGTGTTGATTCCAACCATGACCGACGAAGCCAATATCTTCGAGGCATTGCGGACCATGAAGCTGGTCCGCAATGCCTCGGCCCTGACCCGTCGCTCAATCAATGCCCAGGTATTGTTGTGCCGGGTCAAGCGCTCGACGGTGGCCAATCACGCCCGCGCGCAGTTGAGCCAATTGGGGTTGCCGGTTCTGTCCGCTCAGTTGAACGACCGCGTGGCGTTCCAAGAGGCTAGCTTCTACGGCACCTCACCATCTATTTTGCAACCGCACGGCGCTGCCGGTCGCGATATTGCCGAAGTGGGAGAAGAATTGGATGCCCTGTTATGGTCATCTGCGGGATCGCGGAGAGGGGAAAACTAAGAGATGAGCGTGCAGTCGGACCTTCGTGGAGACGACCGGCCTGGCTTGGCGCCCGACTGGGGAAAGCCGGCCGTCATCCTCCATCGCGGCGCGGGCCGTGGCACCACCGCTGTCGCGGTCATGGCGCTGCTGGCGGGGGGCGCGGCCCTGATAAAGCCCGTCGGAGCCCCGCTGCTGGAACTGATCTATCCCGATCATCCGGTGGTTCAGGCCTTGAACCGCGACAGCCAAGCCATACGCAATGTCGATGCCGGCCTCACCACGGCCAACGGACGGCTCGTCGCTTTGACCAGCCGCATCGAAACCATCGAAGCCAACCTCTCGGCCTCTGCCGAGCGTTTGGGGCGGCTTGAAGCGCGCACAAGCGCCGAGGGGCTGCCTTCGCCAACCTCCGCCGATCCCGCAAAGGGCAAAGTCGATCTGGGCGATCTTTCCGCCCGCCTTTCGGCGGTGGAGCCCATGCTGGCTATCGCGGTCAAGCGCATCGACGCCCTCGATACGGTTGGCAGCAACGGCAAGACCTTCTCGGCCCGCGTCGATGGGATCGAGACGCAGATCGGTGAATTGAACACCTCCGTGACCGGCCTGTCCGGCCAGCAGAAAGCCAACGCCGACCAGATCGCGGCTTTGCCAGCCAAGTTTGAAGAAGCCTTCGGTACGGTCCGCACGGTCGATACCCTGTTGGAAGGACTTGGCCGCCGATTGGACGCCACGGATGCGACGGCCGCCGCCGTCAACGGCAACCAGAAGACCCTGCGGCTGAGTGTTGCCCTGCTGCAACTCAACAACCTTGTGCAGAGTCACCGCCCCTTCGCCCGCGATGTGGCGGTCGTCGCCAAACTCTGGCAACCAGGCCCCGCCATCCAGGAACTTGAAGTGCTGGCCGCCACCGCCGATAACGGCGTCGCCACCGTGGCGGAATTGCGCGATAGCTTCAGTGTCATTCTGGCCCCCAAGCTGCGCTCCGCCGCCGGCGGTGGTGACCGTCCGATGATGGAGCGCATGCGAACCTGGGTCGGGTCCTGGATTCTTCCTCAGAACAGCACGGCGGCAAAAGCCAGCCCAGTCGATCTGCTGGTCGATGCCACCATCGAGCGGTTGGCCGAGGAAGACATCGGCGGAGCTATCGGGCATTTGGCCAGTCTTGACGCCAATCTGGCGCCGCTGACCAGCCGCTGGATCGTCGAGGCGAAGAATCGTGTCGCCGTCGATCACGCCATGGATACGTTGCTTTCACTCAGCGTTGCCGAGCTTGCCCGTTCCCCCAACAATTCTAGCGAGGGAGGCGTCCGATGATCATGCGCGCCGCTTTGGTTTTGGCTCTGGCGGCCGGTGTCGCCACCGCGCCCTTCCCAGCCCAGGCCACGGATCTTGCCCCCCAGCAGCCGCCCCTGCAGGACGCTCCTGGCTCTGACGATACCCGCCTGCTAATCGCCGGCCTGGGGGCCATCGCCGGTGTAGTCGCCTTCAATCTGGCGGTGGGCGGAACCGGCGCCCTGCCGTTCCTCTATGAGGCCGGAGCCGCCGGCGGCGGCGCCACCGCCTCCGGCGCCGTGGCGGCAAGCCGTGTCTATGCGGTCAGTACGGCGGTGGTCGGTGCCCTGGCCGCCGATTACGCCTTTCGCCGCACCTCACCCCCCCCCCAGGATCAGTCCCTCATCTCGCGCAGCCTGACCGAACGGGTGGCCCCGCGCTGATCATCTGTGGGTATTGGGGTTCGTCCGCCGGTACTGGATGAACAGGGCGATCAGGATTAGCGACCAGAAATTGACCCGGTGGGTCAGCCATAGCGCCAGAGTTATCAGATAGACGGTCTGACCGGCGATCATGACGGTGGTTATGCCGCTTAACAGCAGCGCAGCCACCCTGATCCGCCTTGCGTCGAACATCCCGAAACACAGCATCGCCGTTCCAACGATCGTGAGCACCGCCAGCCCGGCGGCGATGGTTGCCGGCATGGAATCTCCGGACAGAATCCACCGCCAGATGACATCCACGTCATAGGAAAACAGATTTCCCTCACGGGTCAGGAATGTGCGCGCGGGAATATTCCAGATGCTTTCGGGGGTGAAGATTTCCGACAGGCGAAAAGCGCGCTCGCCCAAATACCCCCCCATCCACAGGACCGCCCAAGTGAAACCGACAAGGCGCGACAGCAGGAAGATGACAGGAACGTGATAAACCTCTTCGTAGACGAAACCATGCAGAAGCTTGGTGACGCCGCGATAAACGATGACCGGCAACGCCAGGAGCTCCACTGCACTGGAAAATTCAATAGCGGTGGAGCTGAGGCTGCTCATGGTCGGGAGAGCGCCGCGATCAGGCGCGCTCGGGGTCGGTGTTCAACAGTGACGAGTGGAAACCGTGCTCCGGTTGCGCTTGGGCCTTCAAAGCCGGAGCGGCCTGATTGCGGAAATGGGCCAGACGCCAATAGCCAAACCAGTTCACCGGCCGCAGCGAAGCCAGTTCCAGCCGGCAATCGTCCATCAATTCATCGATGGAATAATCGGGGCGAAAGCCGATAGTCCGGGACAGCGGCGCCACGCACCGCTCCAACGCCTGAAGCAGCCAGTTGGACGAGGTGAAGTGATTGACGACCATGATGTCGCCACCGGGCTTACAGATGCGCGAAACCTCGTGGAACATCCTGGCGGGGTCGCCAACCACCGAAGCAACGTACATCACCATCACGGCATCGAAACTATCGTCGGGGAACTCCATGGCTTCGGCATCCATGATGTTCAGTCCTTTGACATGAGCCAGCCCCAATCGCTCAACGCGATCACTGGCGCGCTGGAGCATGGGGGCGGAAATATCAATGCCCCAGACCTCACAATCGCGGCTATAGGCCGGCAGCGAGAGGCCGGTTCCCACACCCACCTCCAAAATCTTCTTGCCGGAAAGCCCCTCGACCCGCTCGATAGCAAGACGCCGACCTTCGGCGAAGACCGTATCGAACAAACTGTCGTAAACGCTCGAGTAGCGGTGATAGGCCTTTAGAATGCTTCTCTTCGGCATACTCTCGCACTTCGCTTCTGGAAGAAGACCAAGAAGTCGCTATACGCCGGTTTCCCGGCATATAGCGACTTCGGTATTACGCGATATCAGCGAAGCCAAGCAGTGCCGGCAATCCGCTTTTCCGCCTGCAGGGCAAGGATAGCCACTTCCTTGTCCAGAAGAACTCGGGCACGGGCGTCGCTCAGCCAGCTCCGCACCACTTCGGCGCTGGAGCCTTCGAGCCTGGACAGGCGCTCGACCGCGCCGGAGAGATCCCGCTCGTTCAAGGCCGCTTCCGCTTCGTGCACCATGACCACGTCGGCCGGCGGTGCGGAGACGGTCTCGGCCAGGGTGTCGATGCGTACCAAGGCAGCAACCTTATGGACGCTCCAATTCAGCCACGACTCGTCATTCTTGGCCACAACCTTTCCAACCAGCACCTTGTCGGCGGTGCCGCTGAAGCGGTCATTGAGGGTTTCGAAGGTCGGCACGCCCGAGGCCGCCAACGGCGCGATGGCAGCCACCACATCCGCAGTCGCCCGATCCTGGGGCAGGGCACGGGCAAGAGCGCTCAGTTGGCTGCTAAACGGCGCGTCTTGAGCGGCGAGCTGCGCCACCTGGACACTGGCCAGAACCGCAGCCTGGCGGGTGGCGAGGTCGTTATCAAAAGCCCTGGGCTGCCACCACGGGGCGGAAATGCTCAACAGCAGGGCGGCTACGGAAACCCCGATACCGATCTGGGCATACTGAGTGGTCGTGGCCAACCGGGCCTCCAGCTTGGCCACGCGGGGATCATCGGCCGTTGGAGCCGCTTCGGCAACCACAGCCACGGCAGGCTCGGGCTCCACCAACTCCGGTGCCGCTTCGGCGACAGCGCTCACATCCATTGCGGGCAGAGGCCGACGGCCCTTCTTTTCGGCCGTACCTGCGCCATTTTCTTCAGCGACTGAGTTCACGCGCCCCTCTCCCCTTCTAACGCAACCCCCAACGGATCACCGTGCCGCAGCTTAGGAGAACTCGCCTAGAATTGCAATACGGCCGAAAAGGCATGGATCAAGAGTGTTGCCGAGGCACCGAAGATGATTGACTTGGCGATGGCGTGATTAATGGATATTATAGAATCTTTATGACGCGATCCGATAAACAGCGCGATGGCGGTCGCAACAATCGACGTTGATACGACTTTGAACGCCGTCCAGCTGCCGTGGATGACCAGAGCCCGTGGACTGCGGAGAAACTCACGGAAGAAATTCTCCCTCCACAACTCGAAGGGCTGATCGGTAAAGATCAGACTCCACACGTGATATGAGGTGTAGCTGGCCACGGCCTCGGAGGCGACTGTGAGCAGCATGCCCGCGACCAGCATGTTGACGACAACCGCAATGGTGATATAGCGCCGCACCGGAATGCCCAGATTGCTCATGGCCCGAAACTGCGACGACAGCGCCCGATTGCCGAGATCGGCGGTGATGATGGCGTTGTTGCACACCACCATGAGCAGGCTCGAAATCAAGGGCACCACCACCGACATCTCGATGAAACCGATCCCCATCAAGGCGTCGTCATGGACGACGGAACGGATGAAATCGCCCAACGCATCGTAATTGAAGCCGAACCAGATGGATACGAAGCCAACGATCGCCGCCCCCAGCATCACATAGCCCAGGAGGAGCGGCGAAGCACACAAAATCCAGAAATACTCATTCAGGTAATGCAGCAACCAGCGCAAGCCCGGCCGGGGCCGGAGTTTCCACTCATAGTTGGGAGTCCCGTCGGCAACCTCCGCTCCGCCGAAATCCCCCAGCACCGCCGCCTCAACCTGGGCGGCATCTGGCGGCAACTCCCGCAAGGTGCGGCGTTCGGAATCCAGAAACAGAACACGGTCGGCCAAGGGCAGCAGGTCATCCACATGATGGGCGACGATCAGCGCCGGCTTGCCCATCTGGTGGCACAACTGCCGGATCAGATGCCCCAGCCGCTTCGCCGCCAATTTGTCGAGGCCGCTATTGGGTTCGTCAAACAGCAAGACATCGCGATTGGCCAGCAAGGTGCGGGCAATGGCCACCCGCTGGCGCTGCCCCCCGCTGCATGACGCGATGTTCTGATGGGGATCGATGTCATGCAGCAACCGGGCGATCAGATCTGCGATGCGGGGATCGACGGTTCCGATATGGTCGGCGGTGATGCGGGTATTGCCGCCGGCGGTGAGGTCGTCGAAGAGGGCGTCGTTCTGGAATACCAGACCACCGACATTGCAGCACTCGACGGAAAGATCGAAGGTCTGCTTGGCCAAACGCACATGGCCGCTCACCTGCCAAGCGTCGCCGTCACCGTCCAGCAGGCCGGACAGGGCGTTGATGATGGTCGACTTGCCGCTGCCGCTGGCCCCGACCAGCAACACCACCTCGCCCGCGCCCAGGCTGAAGGATGCGTTCTTGACAAGGGTGCGGCCCGCGGGGGTGGCGATGGAGAGACCCTCGATGGCGATGATCGGCATCATCCGCGCCTCTCCAGCACCATGCCCATCCCCGCCGAGCGCGACAGGCGCTCGTACTGAAGAGGCGTCAACATCAGCAGCAGACGGCCCGACCGACCATGCATGACCAGACCGACCACATAAGCAGACAAGGGGTTATGGTCCGTTCGCGACCGGAGCTTGAGAAGCTTTCGCGGCAATCCCTCGGCAACGGTGTTGCGGCCGAAATTGGCTAGGCGTCGATCGGTCAGCAATTGCTGGATCAGTTGAGGCACCCGTGGGTCTTCGATCAGGACATCGGCGAATTCGACCGCGGTCAGCATCGCGGCATCGGCCATGCCCGGGCTGGCCACCAATGCCGGTAAAGTGGCGTTCAGGTGGGTACGCAAGCGAGGATCGTTGAGCACGGCGACCAGCATCTCCGACAAACTGCCGGCGGAATCGTGGCCGCCCAGCCAGCCCCCGGCCAATGCCTGCAGATTGGTCCACAGCTTGGCCTCGAAATGATCCGTCGCTATCGGAACAATGCCGGCCACCACCGCTTCCAACGCCTTGCGGTCGAGGCCGACCAAGGCACGCTCGAAGGCATCCCGCACCGTGGGGCGCTCCAGGGTGCGCTCCAGGGATGAGCGCAGAATGTCGCGAACCACCGGCCGGTATTCCTTGGCGAAGAAAGGCTCGGCCAGGGAGGCCTGGACGGAATTGCGCAGCCAGTAGGTGGTATCGTGAACCGACTGGGCGATCTCCGCACGCTCCCCCTCGGTCAACAGGGCCCAGAGCAGCCGGAGATCGGCATTGTAGACCACCAGGACGGTGGCCTGCGTCTGATGAATACATCTTTCATCGGCATAGGGCGCCAGAAGCGGGGTCGGGGAGCCAAGCAGCCGGCCGCATTGATAGGCGTGCTGGGTCTCATCCAGAATGAACGCCGGCGATGAGTTCGGAAGCTCCGCCTCGCGCCCGCTGGCGGCGGCCAGGGGCACGGCGTCGGCCGGCGGCTGGCTGGGAGGGTATACAAACCAGCCGGCTGCTGCTGCGGCTGCCAACAGGAGAACGCTGATGAACCGATAGAGCCACGGCAACGAAATCATGGAGTTCGTCGCGGCGAATCTACCCTTGCGGCAACTGCCGAGGCAACACCGAGCAGTTCAGCATCGACGAAGGCCGCCAGAGTCCCATTCAACGTTCGCAGCACGTCGACCAGACCATCGCGGGTCGCCGAGGTCAGGGCCGACGAAATGTTAGCCTGGGTTTCAGCGGACAATCCCGGGCCGAACAGATGCGCGAGCAAGGTCGGGCTGGCAGCTCCATAGCTCCACAGGACGGCGGGATACTTCGCTACCGATGCGGGCACTCCCCAACCGGACAGTGTGGTCACCACCTTCTCGAAGGAAATCGACATGTCGCCGACGACCTGGGCGGCGGGACGGGCCAATTCACGAGTCAGATCGTTGACGGCCATGGTCGGCTCGCCGACGCTCCGCAACACCGTCTCGTCGAATAGGGAGCCATCCGCCTGGGACGCCCGCAAGGTCTGACAAAGCGACCGGAACGAAGCGCGTTCCGGCTTCCAGGCATAAGCGGTCCAGTGGCCATCCTGGTTCAGCACCTCGGCCTGTTGGACATTGCTGCGCAGGAAGGTTCGAAACGCCTGATCATAACGGTCACACGAACCAATCAAATCCGTGCGCACGGCGGCGATCACCCGTCCGGCCAAGGCGCGCAACACCGGCAGGCTCTGCTCGGGACGCAATACCCGCTGGCGGTAGAGATCGGAGTAGCGCTTCCCGATCAGATGCGCGGTCTTGTCGGCGAGAGTCGCGGGCGTATCGTCGGAATGGGGATCGAGAGCAGCAAATCCCTCGTTGATGGCGGAAATTGGCGAGCCGGCAATCTCTGCGACGAAGGCGGGGACACGGGCGGCGGTCTCGGTGAGCAGCGGTTCGGCATCGCGAAGCAGGCGCTGTTCCGCCATCCCGGTCAGGCGCTCCCGGTCGAGGCTCTGGGATTGGCGCAGGGCATTGACGAATTCGTCATGAGCCACGGTCGGCACATTGGCGCTCAGTAATTCGCCTTCGGCGGTAGCCCATACGATGCGCCGGGTCACGGGCTCGGCCGGGGATAAGGAATGCTCCGCCAGTCCCAGCGCGTCCTGGACCCGCTCCAGCATGGCCTGGCCTTTGTCACGAAGGCCGCCCAGCCAAGACTGCCCTTGCTGGCGCCAATCCGCCTGCCAGACCTCTGTTCCCGATTGCACCAGATCCGGCCGTGTATGCCAGAGTCCGACTCCCCCAGCAGCAAGCACGACAATCAGCGCAGCCAGAATTCGAGCCTTCACGCACCCCTCCAGCCTCAGCGATTGACTTCCATCAGCCCCTCAATGCGGGCAATGATACGATAGAATGGCCGATTGTCGAGCAGACTCATCAGGATCGCATTCTCGGCCATGACGTCCCGGCTGTCATGGCCGGTCATCTGGGGGGCGCCGGGATAAGAAATGCGGAGGTAGCGGAAAAATAAAATCGGCTTATCGACCTCGATCGCCGAAATCTGGTCGACTCGCAATGTGCGTTCGGTGAAACCGCCCTCGAACCCCAGCACCGCCGCCACCAATCCGAACACACCACCCTTGCGAATCTTCAGGCGGTTGCCCTGAAGTGTCAGCTTTCCGCCAAATCCCGAGGCGGTGAGCGTGGTGGCGTTCCGCCGCCGCCGTAGCCGCCGGCGAACCTCCCGCGCCCGCATCGCGGTATGCCACAGCGCCCTCATCGGATTGCCCGCACGGGAATGGCGTCGCCAATGGGCCGCGCATAAGCTTCGGCGCGGCGGATCTTCAAGTTCGGCGCCGGCTTTGGCTTTGCGGCGGCGAAGGTCTGTCTGCAGCCCTTCTTGACGGCGTCGAGATGTTCGTCCCGCTGCGCCTTGTAGGGATCGCCACCCGCAGGAAGGTCGTTCACGTGCCGCAGCGCCGCCGCCGAACCGCCCAGGTCGATGATGAAGAAGTCGGCCATGGCCAGGGTGGAGGAGATGAAGCTGAGAGCATAGACCTCAATGGCCACCGCCGTGGCCAGAGTTCCGGCGCTATAGGCATTGGCGGGGCCGACCAGGGGCAGAACCAGATAGGGACCGGGAGGAATACCGGTCTGGCACAGCGATTCGGTGAAATCCAGTTCCCGCCGCTTCAGGCCGAACTCGCTGGCCACATCGAACACGCCAAGCACGCCAACGGTGGAATTGACAGCGAACCGTCCCACCGAGGCCGCGGCGGGCACCGGCGCCCCCACCATCAGATTGTTGAGAATGAACTCGACTTCGGTGAGATTGGAATAGGCATTGGAGAGACCGGTTGCCACTGGCCGCGGCAGCCTCGGCCCAATAACCTCCACCGAGGGGTTGATCACCTGGGTCACCACGCCCCGGTTGAACGAGAACATCGCCCGGTTGAAGGATTCCAGAGGGTCGGCGACGGGTTCGGCCACGGCGACGCCAGCGGCCAGGACGCCACCCAGTGCCAGAACAGCCAGAATAAACCTCATTACGGGCATAGCCACCTTCCGCGCTTAGTGCGAGCGCAGCACCGCATAGGTTTTCGGGCTGATTGCGAGTTCCCAGACAAAGGGATGGTAAAGCAGAAGGGCGAGATACGCCATGACCGTGAACGCCGCCGTCAGCAGCATTGCCGCCAGCTCCTGCATGGTAAAACTGGGATTGCTCAAAAACCAGTTAATTTTACTGTGTCATAAATGTTATAGGTTTGGGTGTCGGTCGCTGGCAGCAGGGGCCCCCTGGTAATCGTCGCGCGAGGGCCCGCGTCAACCTGATTGTAGCGGATGGTGCCGTCAATCACCACGAAGGCCAGAAAGGGGGCGGAAAACCTGGGCGAGAAAAGCCACCTTGGCGCCGCCGCCGACATTACCGCGCTGCCGGCGATGGCGTTCGTCAACAATGCCCCGTCCCGAAACCTCGTGACCCCGCACAAGCCCATACTGAGAACCCGCTGGGTACCCGGAGTACACTACTTCCGTTTGGGCCAGTATACGGGTACGATCGCGCCAGCCAGGGGGGGGGCGCGCCTCCTATATGGAGAATGTCGGCGTAGATGAATCCAACTCTGCGGTCTGCCTTTGAAATGGCACATAAATTGGGCCAGTTCGTCGCCGGCCTTGACGTAATTTCCGGCACAACTTTAATGATCGGCTGCGGCATCCTGGCGGCGGTTGGCGGCATTATCCTCTCGCGGGCGTTGGCGGGACCGCTGGCCTTAATGGAAAATAACGTGCTCGGCGGTTTTGCCTTCGTTTCCTATGGGCAGGTCTTCGCCACCATGTTGACATTCACTCTGATTGATTGTGGCGTGCGCTATGCCGATTCAGTGCGCGCCACCTCACGCGAAACCAGGGCCATTCGACTGTTTTATGACGCCGTCGGACGCTTCGACGAAAATGCCCAGTTTGACCTACAGTATTCCGTGAAACGCTATGCGTTAAGCGTTGTGGAAGATGAATGGTCGACATTGGCAGATCAGCACGCTGCCAGCCCTAAGACCGCCGGATATATCAGCGACGTATATAGTCGTCTGATGTCAGTAAACCCTGGCGCAGCCCAGAACGAAGCCGCTTATATGGAGGCGGTTGAATTTTTCATGCAAATTGCCGACAGCCGAAATTTAAGAGTGGCGTCAGCCGGAAACGTTAATATATCCAATCTTGTCTGGATTATTCTGTGGTTAATGACTGCAATGGCTATAATAATGACATGGTTATTTGGAAATAATGACATTGTACTTCAGATTGTCATGACATCCATAATTGTCAGTGCCTTTATGGGGTTGATGTATTTTGCAATACTTCTTGATCACCCCTTCCAAGGCGCCCTGGCAATCAGCCCGGCCGCGTTTCGCAACATTGGCATTCCGCTGGTAAACTGACTTATGGCTATTTCCGATCATGTCCTCGATATACCAAGAATATTCTCCTTGGCCGACGTCAGCGCCCTAAGTCAGGGCATTAGCCGACAGCCCTTCGAGATTGGCTATGGTTCGCTGGTCCTGGCCGGAATTATGTTCGCGCTGGGGGGCATGATGCTCTTTCGAATGTTGTTCACCACGCCCGAATTGATCGACAACAACGTAGTTGGTGGGTTCAAGTTTGTCTATTTGGCTCAGATATTTGCCTCGTTTTTTTTTCTTCCGCTGATTTCCGGCGCGATGAAATACGAAGCAGTGGAGCAAGCCGTCAGCAATGAGGCCGGAGCGCTGATTTCATTCGATCGGCTGATTGCTCAATCATCAACGCCCAATCGCGAGAATTTGCGTGAAATGGTGCGGAGGTATGCCAAGGCCGTTGTCGAAGATGAGTGGCAGGCCAATGTCATTGGCGAAGCCAGTCCGATAGCGAAAAAGGCTATTCAGGATATATTTGCAGAATTTCTGAATTGTGATGCAAAAAATTCCACCGACAATAGTGTATTGGCATTGGCGCGCGAGCACCTGTTAAGGGTGGTGGATTTTAGGCAGAATCGATATAATGCTGTGAATGACGATTTGCTCCCTCTGGTTATGATTGTCAATTTTACTGCAGCTTTGATATCTCTTATATTTGTCTGGATTTATGGAAGCATACTCCCGCGCTTGCAACTTATGATGTCGGCAATTCTGGCCATTGCCATCGTAACGGTTGTTTACGTGTCCTGCGTTCTCAATAACCCGCTTCTTGGCGAAATAGCTATCAGCAATCAGCCTTTCGCAGAAATCTACGAGGAGCTTTGATGGCGATGTGCAACATACCCACCCTGAATTCTGTCCGGCTGCTCCTGAGATGTGGGTAACACCGCCATGATCTCCGAGATATTTAACGGACTCTCACTCTGGCAGATTGACGCGCTTGTAATTGCCGTTGGATTGGGTTTTTCAACGATCGGAATTCTCATTGTTGATCGATTTTATTCAATTTTTCACTTACGAGAGAACAGTCACGTCGGCGGATTTAAGTTCGAATTTCTAGAGCCATTTTTTCTTTCGTTTCTGCTTTTGCCGTTGACATTGTCATGGGTCGACTACAACGATTTGAGTAGGAACGTGGACCTTGAAGGGAGCTCGTTGATTTTTTTGAAAAACATCGCCGCTGTGTTCGAAGAGCCCGTGGCAGCGGAACTGAGGGATGCCATCGACCGATATGCCACCGTGGTGACCGTGGACGAATGGCGGACCATGGAGCAGGGCAAGGAAAGCAAACAGGCGGCCGATGCGCTGCAGGCCCTAGTTCTTCGCTATGGGCAGGTGCAACCGGGGTCCGCGCATCAGCGCGAAATGCTGAAAACTTCGACCAGTGTCCTTGGGCGTGTCGTCAAATATCGTGGCAACCGCTTGGCCGCAGCCATACATCCGAATGGCTTGTTGGTGGCCGGCGGTTTGGTGATCTCCGTCATCTTGACGATTGTGTTGGGGTGGGGCTTTGCATTGCCGACCCTTCTGACCAAGGTGGCCCTGCAGGCCCTTCTCGTGGTGGCGATGATGTGCTGCGTCTTTTTTGTGCTAACGTTATCCGTTCCCTTCAAAGGGGAGCTTTATATTCCGCCTCATCCATTCCTTCGGGTGCTGAATTAGCCGAAAGGAGCCTTGTACCGACGTGGATACGCTCTATTCCCTTGCCGAACTGCCGTTGCATGTCATTGCGCTCATCTTCATTTCATTAGGGATCGGTTTGAGCGCGGCTTGCGTTCTCATTGTCAATAATTATGTTGTTACCGCACAGTTGATCGAAAATAACTTTGTCGCCGGATTCAAATTCACCTATTTGGCCCAAGTATTCACGGGCATACTGGCCTTTGTTTTGATCGAGCAATCTGCCCGGTATAGTGACGCAAGCGCCTATGTCAACAATGAATTGAATGCAATTGGCTATTTCGACCAGGCTATGGCGGGCTTATCCGAAGCGGAAGCCGGTGCTGTAAGGAAAGCCGTGCGCACTTATGTAAAAAGCGTGATT